>Ga0209985_10004565_pt1 | contig 11103 bp, 8 predicted proteins | sample NOAtaG_FD_187305 | JGI IMG/M metagenome (GOLD analysis project Ga0209985, IMG submission 187305) | Freshwater lake microbial communities from Lake Erie, under a cyanobacterial bloom - NOAA_Erie_Diel6S_1000h metaG (SPAdes) (version 2) | ecosystem: Environmental > Aquatic > Freshwater > Lake ... | reverse complement strand
CGATCCGGGCGATGGGGTCTGTCACCAGCTCGGCGTCGGGCCTCTGGATGGCCGGATAGAACAGGCTGGAGACGATCAGCCGCTTGCAGCCCATCCGGTAGTCCGGGGTCAGCCGGGCGCGGAGTTCGGGGTCCGCCACCGTGGCCAGGTTGTCCCTGCAGGCCTGGGCCATGCGCGCGTAGACCTCCGGCGCCTCCCCCGCGACGGCTGCGCAGAAGGCGCCGTTGAAGGCCTGGGCGAGGTGGGCGTACTGGTCCTCCAGCAGGGCCGGGTCGGCCCGGTAGGCGGCGCGCTTCTCCTCGGCGATCGGCAGGTTGGGCTCGGGCAGGATCCACTGCGGTGTGCGCTGGAAGAGGCTGACCTTGGCCGCCCGGTCGACAATGGCCGGGACGACCTGGATGGCCGTGGACCCTGTGCCGATGACCCCGATCCGCTGGCCCTCAAGGGGAATGGAATGGTCCCACCGGGCGGTGTGGAAGGCCGCGCCGGCGAAGTCTCGAAGGCCCGCAATGTCCGGATAGGCGGGATGGTGCAGGATCCCCACCGCCGTGATGACGGCGTCGAACCGCCCCTCCGGTCCCTGGGTGGTGACGATCTCCCAGGCGCCCTCCCTCCAGGTCGCCGACAGGACCTCGCTGTTGAACCGGATCCGGGCCTCGACCCCGTAGTCCGCCGCCACCTTGCGCATGTAGGCCTGGATCTCGGGGCCCGGGGAGTACTTGTGGCTCCAGTCCGGATTGGGGGCGAAGGAGAACCGGTAGAGGTGGGAGGGAACGTCGCAGGTGATGCCCGGATAGGTGTTGTCCCGCCAGGTCCCGCCCGGCTCCCCGGCCTTCTCGAAGATCACCACGTCGCTCACGCCGCGTTCGCGCAGGCGGATGGCCGAGGCGATGCCTCCGGCGCCCGCGCCGATCACTGCGATCCTCAGTCCCCGTCGCGTCCCGGCCATGGAGGTCCTCCTGCTGGAGGGCGATTGTCCTACAGTCGCGGCCCGGGTGGAAGGCCCCCGGATCCGGCCCGGATTGACCGGCGCCGGCCGCGCCGCCTCAACCTGTTCGGCTCCCGGGTGTCCGGGAAAGGGATCAGGCCTTCATGGAACAGCGTGAGCCGGAATTCCGCGGGCTAAGACCCCGCCGGGGTCGGGGGCGGATTTTTTCGACCCACCCCTTGCGCCCCAAGGCCCGGTATCCCACTTCGTGGGGGCGGGCCGGGCCCCTCTGGCGCTTCAATCGAGGCGCGATGTCGGACCGCATCGGGTGCGCTCGATGCCGGGTCCGGGGCCTTCCCTTCCCCCCCCAAAGCCAACCGGGTCCGGCGTCGGGCGCTCCCAAGCTACAGAGGAGCCCCGACATGAGCCTTTCCGCTTTCAGCCAGAACCCACGAAGACCGGGCGCTGCGGTCGAATTCCAGGACGCCTGGACCCCGGGCGATCTGGTCCAGTTCGAAGCCCTGGTCAGCGCCTGCGCCCTGGTCGCCCAGTCCGACGGCTGGGTTACGCCGGATGAGACCCGCCGGGTCGCCGAGCGCATGCGCACCCTCCCGGCCCTGGACGTGTTCGGGGTTGAGGATGTGATCGAGGCCTTCGAGGCGCGGATCGCCGATTTCAACAGCGATCCGGACATGGCGCACGCCATCGCCGAGTCCTCCATCCGGCGACTGCGCGAGAAGCCCGCCGCGGCTCGCGCCGTCGCCGCCGCCGCCTGCGCCGTCGCCTCGGCGGATGGCGGATTTGACGCAGAGGAAAGACAGACTATACTGCGCCTATGCGCTCTCCTCATCCTGTCCCCTCAGGATCTTGATCTGGTGGCGCCGCGAAGGAGGCGGACATGAGAGTTCAGCCGTTTGACCCCATGGCCTGGATGTATGTCCAGCCGCAGAGCGTCCAACCGGTCTCCGGCTCTCAGACCGAGACCGCCGTCAAGCCTGCGGAGCCCTCCTCAAAGTCCGAGATGCGGGCTGATGACGACCGCCGCCCCCGGGATCCCGAGCGCAGGGTCGACATCAGGGCCTGAGCGGCGTCAGGCGCCTCTGGCCTTCCGGCAGACTTTATCCGCCCGGAAATGACAGGGAGCCAACCGTGACTGAGCTCGCCCACTTTCCCGCCGACGCGGACCCCGACCGGGTTCATGAGCGCCTCCTGGCCGATGGCGCCGTCATCCTGGACGGCGTCCTGACCCCGGACGAGGCGGACGCGATCCGCGCCGAGCTCGATCCCTGGGTCCAGGCCACCGCGCCGGGACGTGACGGCTTCACAGGCTTCAGGACCACCCGCACCGGGGCCCTGGCCGCCCGGTCCCCGCTCTGCAGGGACCTGATCCAGGACCCGCGGGTGCTCGCCCAGTGCGACCGGCTCCTGCTGACCGCCTGCGAGCGCTACCAGCTCCATCTCGGCCAGGTGATCCGCATCATGCCGGGCGAAAAGGCCCAGAGCCTTCATAAGGACCGTTGGGCCTGGGGAACCCACCTCAAGGGCCTCGAGCCTCAGTTGAACACCATCTGGGCCCTGACCGACTTCACCCGGGAAAGCGGCGCCACCCGGGTCGTGCCGGGCTCCACCGGCTGGCCGGACGACCGGCGGGCCGATCCCGCGGAGATCACCCAGGCGGTCATGAGCCGGGGCTCTGTTCTCATCTACACCGGAAGCGTTGTCCATGGCGGGGGGGCCAACAGCTCGGATGCCGACCGGGTTGGGTTGAACATCACCTACGCCCTGGGCTGGCTGAGGCAGGAGGAGAACCAGTACCTGGCCTGTCCGCCCGAGATCGCCCGGACCTTCGACCCCGTCCTGCAGGATCTCCTGGGTTACGCCATGGGATGCTACGCCCTGGGCTACTACTCCCCGCCGACGGCGCCGGGGGCCGACCCGGAGGTGGTTCCCCCGAACTACGCCCTCGGGCGCAGGGCCGGCGGCTCGTCCCTGGGCTCCGCCGCCGACCTCGCCGCCCTGAACGGGGACGTCAGGGGCGGGTAGACCCGCGCAGGGACAGGGCCAGGAACAGGCCGGCCAGGATCACCGCCGCAACACTGCCATAGTGCTCCGGCGGATGATGGCCCGAGGCGGGCGGCGACAGAACCCAGCCGTGCAGGGCCATGAGCCCGCGCTCGACCAGGATCAGGACCAGGAAGAGGGGGGTCAGGCTGCGATAGCGCAGGGCCACCGCCAGGAGGGCCAGGCCAAAGGCGAGCTGGGTCGCCCCCTGCCAGCGGAAGAGGCCGATCACAAGGTCCCGCCGGTCGCCCATGTCCAGCCCTGCGATCACCCCGGCCCCGCCATCCGGCAGGAAGCTGTGGATCAGGCCCGGGACGAGGGTCAGTCCGGCGGCCAGAAGCAGGAAGACGGGTGCGGACGGGTGGCCTCTGTAATCGCCGTTTGTCGGCGGCGGCAGGAGGGACATGACGGGCGACCTTTCTCGGAGGTTCGACTCAGCCCTGGCGCTGCAGGCTGCGGCGCAGGATGGACCAGAGGTTCGCGGAGCCCTGCGTCAGGGCGCCGGTCCTGTAGGCCTGGACCCCGACCCAGATCGCCCCGGCGGTCGTCAGGGCCATGAGGGAGATTCCCGTCGCCAGCTCCCACGCCGGCGCGCCATCAGCGATCCGGAGAAGCATCAGAAAGGGCGTGAACGGGGGGAACAGGGCGGCGGCGCGCAGGATCGGGGAGTCTGGCGCCTGGAGGCCCGAGATCACCAGCAGCAGGGGGATCAGCATGAGCATGCTCAGCGGCGTCGCCAGGCTCTGCGCCTCCCGGGGAGTCTCGCAGAAGGCCGCGAGTCCGGCGAAGATGGAGCCGTAGAGAAGGAAGCCAAAGGCGAGGAAGAAGGCCGCCCAGCCCAGGAGCCCGCCGTTCAGGACCGCCCGAACCGACTCCTGGACGGCGCCTTGCGGCAATTGTCCTGCGATCAGGAGCGCCGCCCCCGCCAGGGCCCCCAGGCCGGTGAAGAAGAGACAGAGAATTCCGAGCACCTTGCCGAGCAGGAGCTCGGCGGGATGCGCAGAGGTCACCAGCACCTCTATGACCCGGCTGGACCGCTCCTCGACGACACTGGTCAGGATCATTCCCGAACCCGCCAGGATCATGGTCACGAGCAGATAGCTCACACCGAGCGCCGCAAGGTGAGGCAGCCTGTCGGTCAGTGTGACCTTGCCGGTCCGGGACGCCGGGGAATAGGCGGTGATGGACACGCCGGACCCGGATACGGCGCGAATCGCTTCGGACGACAGCCCCAGGGACCGAAGGCGGGTTTCCCGGGACCAGTCGGTGAGGAAGTCCTCCAGCTGGCCCGAGAGGTCGAGCAGGCGGGCGCGGGGCGTCCAGAGGCGGGCGTCCAGGGCTTGCGCCGATCCCGCCAGCACCAGGATGGCGGGAGGCGGCGGATCCTGGCCGAAGGCCTTGTAGTAGGCCTGCACGGCCCGTCCCGCCGCGTCCGGCGTTTGTGCAGTCGAAAGGCTGGCCGGCGTCTGCACCAACACGGGGGCGCGCCCCTGCGGCAGGTTGCGGGCCCGATCCTCCCGGATCTGCGCCGCGACGTAGGCGCCAGGGCCCTGCGGCCCGATTCCCGTGAGGTCCAGCACGATGAGCTGCGGGGCCGGCGCCTGACGCGAGAGAAGGGTCGGAAGAAAGACGCTGGCCGCGAAGATCAGCGGAAAGGTCACCAGGGCCAGGAGAAAGCCCGGAGTCAGGAGGTAGGCCAGGTACTCCCGGCGAAGAATCAGGAACAGGCGTCTCATGCGCCTTCGACCTCCGGAAGGGCGGCGCGTGCGCCGGTGAGGAGCAGGAAGGCTTCGTGCAGGCCAGGCTCGCGGGACTCGAATCGTCGGACGGGAAGGCCCGCCCGGAAGGCGGCGGACAGGGTCTGGTGCGCCTCCATTCCGGGCGCCAGCCAGACCTCCAGGCGGCGTCCTTCCGGAAGGTCCGAGGCGGCGACCTCGGCCACACCGGGCAGGGCTGAGATGGCCTCAGGGGTCAGGTCGCCCTCCAGGATCAGGCGGCCGGGCGCCTGGCTCCGCGCCTGCTGGACTGTGCCATCGAAGACCTTCCGGCCCCCGGCCAGCAGGACGACCTGGTCGCAGAGCCTTTCGGCGTGGGACATGACGTGGGTGGAGAAGACCACGGTGGCTCCGGCCGCCGCCCGTTCCCGTATCAGGATCTCGAGCGCCTGCTGGTGGCCCGGGTCCAGGCCCGAGAAGGGCTCGTCCAGGATCAGGAGTTCCGGATCGTGGACCAGGGTGCAGACCAGGGCCACCTGCTGGGCCATGCCCTTGGACAGCCTGCGAATCTGGGTGTTGAGCGACGCGCCCAGTCCGAGGCCCTCCAGGAGGCTGCGGGCCTTCTGGCGGGCGGCGCGGGCGGGGACCCCCTTGAGGGCGCCGAGGAAGGCGGCGGCCTGGAGGGGCGTCATCCGCGGATGCAGGCCGCGCTCCTCCGGCAGGAAGCCGATCCGGTCGCGCACGCGGCGGCCGTCCGCAGCGCCCAGCACGGTCAGACGGCCTGAGGTGGGCGCCACCAGGCCCAGGATCATCCGCAGGGTGGTGGTCTTCCCGGCGCCGTTGGGGCCCAGGAAGCCGAAGACAGCGCCGCGCGCGACCCGAAAGCTCAACTGGTCCACGACCGCCCGGTCGCCGAACCGTCGGGTGACGTCTGTCAGTTCCAGCGCGGGCGCATCGGTCATGCAGGGTCCCTCCCGGCCCGGGGGCGATCATGCTCCGGCTTCGCGGCGAGGGCAATCGCGGCGGGCCCTCGCGGGACTGCGGCTGTCGCGCCTGACGTGGGCGAGTTTTTGGGACTATATCTGTCCATCATGTCCAAACGCCTGCGTCCGACCCGGCTCGAACACGTCCTCGACGGCGTCAGCCTTCGCGCCCGGCTGTCCGCCGCAGCCCTGGACGCCATCGGCGACGAAGCCGAGCAGAGGCGACGCGCCCTCGACATCCTTCGCCAGGCTCTCTTCCGTGGTCGGATGATCGGCAAGGAGCGACTGGAGAACGGCGCCGGCGGCATCGAGACCGCCCGCCTCCTGTCCGGCGTGACCGACGAGGTGGTCAGCGCCCTCTACGACTTCACCACCGTCCATGTCTTCCGGGCCCGGAATCCGACCGAGGGCGAGCGCCTGGCGCTGATGGCGGTGGGAGGCTACGGCCGCGGGGCCCTGGCGCCCTTCTCCGACCTCGATCTGTTGTTCCTGCGGCCCTACAAGCAGACGCCCCACGCCGAGAGCGTGATCGAGTTCATGCTCTATGCGCTGTGGGACCTGGGCTTCAAGGTTGGCCACGCCTCCCGGACCGTGGACGAGTGCCTGCGCCTCTCGCGGGAAGACTTCACCATCCGCACCTCTGTCCTGGAAGCCCGCCACCTGACCGGAGACGAAGCCCTGGCCGAGGACCTGATCCGACGGTTCCGCGATGAGGTGGTCCGCGGCACGGGCGCGCAGTTCGTCGCCGCCAAGCTCAAGGAGCGGGACGAGCGGCATCTGCGCGCCGGCGCCAGCCGCTACATGGTCGAGCCCAACATCAAGGAGGGCAAGGGCGGGCTGCGGGACCTCAACACCCTGTTCTGGATCGCCCGATACCTGAACCCCGTGGCCAGCGCCGACCGGGCCAGCGGCGTCATCCAGCTGGACATGTTCGACCGCCGGGAGGTGGCCAGCTTCCTCCGCGCCATCGACTTTCTCTGGGCGGTGCGCTGCCACATGCACTTCGCCACTGGCCGGCCCGAGGAGCGGCTGACCTTCGACCTCCAGCCGGCCATCGCCCGCCGGATGGGTTATGGCGACCGCGGCGACGCCCCGGCGGTGGAGCGCTTCATGCGGCGCTACTTCCTGATCGCCAAGGAGGTCGGCGCCCTGACCCGGGTCTTCACCGCCAAGCTGGAGGAGGAGAGGGTCAAATCCCAGCCGGGCGCCCTGTCGCGTCTCCTGCCGGGCCGCGGCCGCGCCCGCCGGAGGGAGGTGGCTCCGGGCTTCTTCGCCGAGGGCGGCCGCCTGCATGTCGAGGGCCCCGCGGTCTTCGAGGCCGACCCGGTCAACCTGCTGCGCCTGTTCCTGCATGCGGATCGCGAGGGACTGGACCTGCACCCGGACGCCTTCACCGCCGCCTCCCGGCACGCTGCGGAGATCGGGCCCCGGGTGCGACGGGATCCGGCGGCGGCGGAGGTCCTGCTGGACATCCTCGCCCGCGGCCGCGACCCGCAGCGGGCCCTGACCCTGATGAACGAGGCCGATGTCCTCGGCCGCTACCTGCCCGAGTGGAGCCGCATCGTCGCCAAGATGCAGTTCAACATGTACCACTCCTACACGGTGGACGAGCACACCCTGCGGGCGGTGGGGGTCATCGCCGGCATCGCCGACGGCCGCTACGCCGAGGACCACCCCCTCGCCACCGCCATCATGCCCCTGATCAACGACCGCGAGGCCCTGTTCCTGGCCATGCTGCTGCATGACACCGGCAAGGGCGGCGCCGGAGGCCAGGAAAAGGCCGGTGCGCGGGCGGCCCGGCAGGCCTGCGAGCGCCTCGGCCAGAGCCGTAAACGGATCGAACTCGTCGCCTGGCTGGTGGAGCACCACCTGGTCATGAGCGACTACGCCCAGAAGCGCGACATCTCCGACCCGCGGACGGTCGTCGACTTCGCCCGCATCGTCGAGACGCCGGAGCGGATGAGGCTGCTCCTGGTCCTGACCGTGGCGGACATCCGCGCCGTCGGGCCGGGGGTCTGGAACGGCTGGAAGGGCCAGCTCCTGCGGGAGCTCTACCGGGCCACCGAGGCCCTGTTCCGGGGTGGGCGGGGGGCCGACGACGCCGCCGCCATCCGCCGCTACCACGAGAACGCCGCCTACGACGCCCGCATGCGTCTAACCGTCTCAAGCCCGGCCCTTACCGGATGGGCCCAGTCCATGGAAGACGCCTACTTCACCGCCTTCACCGACGATGAGGTCCGCGCCCACGGCGCCCTGGTCCGACGGGCCGCCGAAACAGGGGCGGCCATCGCCTGCCGGATCCGCCCCGACCTCAACGCCGCCGAGGTCTCGGTCTCCGCCACCGACCGGCCCCGCCTCTTCGCCGACCTGGCCGCCGCCCTCAACCTGGCCGGCGCCAATGTCATGGGCGCGCGCGTCCATACCTCCCGCCGGGGCGAGGCCCTCGACGTCTTCTTCGTGCAGGACGCCTCCGGGGCGGCCTTCGGGGCCGACAATCCCCGGGCCCTGGACCGGCTGATGTCCCTGCTGGAATCCGCAGGCCGGGGCGAGGCTCTCAAGCGCGACGGCCGCCCGCCGGCGGAGCTGGGCCGGGCTGCAGCCTTCGCCATCACCCCGACGGTGATGCTGGACAACGACGCCTCCGAAGCGGCCACCGTGATCGAGGCCACCGGCCGCGACCGGCCGGGCCTCTTGTCCGCCCTGGCGGAGGTGATCGCCGACGCCGGCCTGTCCATCGTCTCGGCCCACATCGACGGCTACGGCGAGCGGGCGGTGGACGCCTTCTATGTTGTCGACGACCAGGGCCGGAAGCTTGAGGACCCCGACCGGACCACCCGACTGCGGGCCGACCTCCTCGCCGCCCTGGAGGCCGTCGACGCCCAGCCCAACCCCCGCAGCCGCGCCCATCTGCAGAAGGCCAGGGCCAGCATCGCCCGCTGATCCCCCCGCTTGACCTGCCGCCGCGGCGGGGCGCATTCAGGCGCTGTGAGCGCCGCATCCTCCCCGCCGCCCCCGCAGGGTGTACCGCCGGCCGCCGGGCCAAAGGCCGGCGGCGGGCTGATCCGCGCCTCCATGGTCTATTCCGGCCTGACCCTTCTCAGCCGCTTCCTCGGCCTGGCCCGGGACCTCGTCATCACCGCGCGGATGGGCGCCAGCCAGACCATCGCCGCCGACGCCTTCTTCACCGCCCAGGCCTTCTCCAACCTGTTCCGTCGGGTCTTCGCCGAGGGCGCCTTCGCCGCCGCCTTCGTGCCGGCCTACGCCCGCAAGCTCGCCGCAGATGGCGCGCCCGAGGCCGACAAGCTGGCCTCCGACGCCCTGGCGGTCATGGCCGCCGCCACTGTGGCCCTGACCATCCTGGCCCAGCTGGCCATGCCCTGGATCATGCTGGTCTATTCGCCGGGCTATATCGACGACCCGGACAAGTTCAGGTTGGCCGTGATCCTGACCCAGATCACCATGCCCTACCTGCCCTGCATGGTGATCGCCGCCCTGCTCGCCGGCGTCCTGACCGCCCGGGGCCGGTTCATCATCTATGGCGTCTACCCCGTCGTCCTGAACATCGGAGTCCTGGCGGCGGTCCTGCCGCAGACCGACCCGGTGCAGGCGGCCTACGCCGCCTCCTGGGCGACCATCGTCTCCGGCATCGCCCAGGCGGGCCTGTGCGCCTGGGGGGTCCGGCGGGCCGGCGCCCGCATCCGGTTCGTCCTGCCGCAGCTCACCCCGGAGGTCCGCAGGCTGATCCGCCTGACCATCCCCGGCGCCGTGGCCTCCAGCGCCGTGCAGGTGAACATCTTCATCTCCACCATGCTCGCCTCTCACGTGGCGGGGCTGCGGGTCTGGATGAGCGTCGCCGACCGGTTCTACCAGCTGCCCCTGTCCCTGGTCGGCACCGCCATCGGCGTCGCCCTCCTGCCCCAGCTGTCCCGCGCCTTCGCTCAGGACGACCGGCCCGAAGGCCAGGCGGTCATGGACCAGGCCCTGGTCTTCGGCCTCGCCTTGTGCCTGCCCGCCGCCGCCGCCCTCGTCGCCATGCCGGTCTACCTGGTGGACGGCCTCTTCACCCGCGGACAGTTCCTGGCTGAGGACGCCCGGGCCGCCGGCCTGATCCTCCTTCAGTACGGCTGGGGCCTGCCGGCCTTCGTCCTGGTCAAGATTCTCCAGCCGGCCTTCTTCGCCCGTCAGGACACCCGCACGCCGATGGTCTTCTCCCTGGTGTCGGTGGCGGTGAACATCGCCCTCGGGGTGGCCCTCTTCCACACCATCGGCTTCACCGGCCTGGCGGCGGCCACCAGCATCGCCACCTGGATCACGGTGGCGCAGATGGCCTTCACCCTCCATCGCCGGGGGGCCTACCTCCCCTCCGCCGCCGCCTGGAGCCGGATCGCCCGGATCGTCGCGGCCAGCCTCGCCCTGGGCGCCCTTCTGGCCCTGGCCGCGCACTTCCGGGCCGTGCTGGAGGCGCCCCTGGCGGGCCTGTCCCTGCTGGGTCTGGGGGCCAAGGAGCTGACCGTCCTCGCCGTCTGCCTGGCGGGTGCGGCGGCCTACATCGGCCTTCTCCTGCTCTTCGGCGGCATGAGCCTTGCGGAGGTCCGCGCCGCCCTGCGCCGGCCCGCCGGCCCGGCCACGCCCCCGGAGGCGGACTTGTCCTGAGGCCGGTTCGGCGCTATTCGCCCCCCATGCTCCGGAAGTCCGAACCCAACCTGCGATGGCGCCGCGGCTGAGCCCGCCGCCCCTTCGTACGCCTTCCTTCCGGAGCCCTGCGCCTCCATGACCGACGCCCCTCCCCCCGCCTATGCCGGCCCGACCCGGGTCCTGTCCGGCGTCCAGCCCACCGGCGCCCTGCACCTGGGCAACTATCTCGGCGCCCTGGTGAAGTTCACCCGCCTGCAGCACGAGATGGAGACCTTCATCTTTGTCGCCGACCTGCACGCCATCACCCAGTGGCAGGATCCGAAGCGGCTGAAGGACCAGGTGCGCGAGATCGCCGCCGCCTACCTGGCCTCGGGCCTCGACCCCAAGGTGGCCACCATCTTCCCGCAGTCCGCCGTGCCGGCCCACGCCGAGCTCGCCTGGGTGTTCAACTGCGTCGCCCGCCTCGGCTGGCTCGACCGCATGACCCAGTTCAAGGACAAGGCGGGCAAGCACAAGGAGCGCGAGAGCGTCGGTCTCTACACCTACCCGGTGCTCCAGGCCGCCGACATTCTGCTCTACCGCGCCACCCACGTGCCGGTCGGCGAGGACCAGCGCCAGCACCTGGAGCTGACCCGCGACATCGCCGCCAAGTTCAACCACGACTTCGATGTCCCCGGCTTCTTCCCCCTGCCCGAGGCGGTGGTGGAGGGGCCGGGCGCGCGGGTCATGTCCCTGCGCGACGGCGCGGCGAAGATGTCCAAGTCCGACCCCTCGGACTATT
>Ga0209985_10004564_pt1 | contig 11108 bp, 8 predicted proteins | sample NOAtaG_FD_187305 | JGI IMG/M metagenome (GOLD analysis project Ga0209985, IMG submission 187305) | Freshwater lake microbial communities from Lake Erie, under a cyanobacterial bloom - NOAA_Erie_Diel6S_1000h metaG (SPAdes) (version 2) | ecosystem: Environmental > Aquatic > Freshwater > Lake ... | reverse complement strand
GGTGCTGGTGGATTGGTCGGCGGCGCAGCGCAAGCTGAAGGACAGCCGGCCGCCCAAGGATGTTGCCGACGACATCGCGGCGCAGCTTCAGCGCCTGGTGCCCAGGCGATTCCTGCGCGAGATGCCGTGGGTCGTGCTGCAGCACGTGCCTCGCTACCTGCAGGCGGTGACGATGCGGCTGGACAAGCTGCGTGGCGACCCGGCTCGCGACGCACAACGTCTGGCCGAGTTGCGTCCGCTCGAACAGCGCTGGCTGCGCCGCGTCGCCGCGCTGAAGGGAGCCCCTCACGCGCGACTGGATGACTACCGCTGGATGCTCGAGGAATTGCGCGTCAGCCTGTTCGCGCAGGAGCTGCGCACGCCTCAACCTGTGAGTGCCAAGCGCCTGGACAAGATCTGGGCGCAGATCGAGGGTTGAACGAGGCCGAGCGAGGGCTGAGCAGGAGGTGGCAACCGACTTGATTGGGGTCAATGATTGCTAATGCGAGTGATTCGCATTTGTGTTAACCTCACGCCCACTCGATCCACTCTTGAGCGTCCAACGGGCGTCTGACCACCATGAGCCACTTCCTCTCGTCCCCGTTCCGCAAGCGGCTGGGTGCCGTTGTCCTGGCCCTGTTCGCCAGCGCTCCGGCTGTCGCCCAGGACAAGGTGCTGAACCTGTACTCGGCCCGTCACTACCAGACCGACGAAGCGCTCTACAGCAACTTCACTCAGGCGACCGGCATCCGCATCAACCGCATCGAGGCCGACGACGCCGGCCTGCTGGCGCGGCTGAAGGCTGAAGGTGCGGCAAGCCCGGCCGATGTCATCCTGCTGGTGGATGCAGCGCGGTTGTGGCGGGGCGAACAGGACGGCCTGTTCCAGCCCGTCAGGTCGTCGGTTCTCGAGCAGCGCATCCCGGCGGCGCTGCGCGGTGCCGACGGCGGCCAGGGCTCGCAGTGGTTCGGCATGTCCACGCGTGCCCGCGTGCTGGTGTACGACAAGGCGCGGATCAAGCCGACCGATGTCGACACCTACGACAAGCTGGCCGCTCCGGCGCTGAAGGGGCAGGTCTGCATCCGCAGCGGCTCGCACCCCTACAACCTGAGCCTGTTCGGCTCGGTGCTCGAGGCGCAGGGCCCACAGCGGACCGAAGCCTGGTTGAAGGGCGTCGTCGACAACATGGCGCGGGCGCCCAAGGGCGGCGACACCGACCAGATCCGCGCGGTGGCCGCCGGTGAATGCGGTGTTGCCGTTACCAACTCGTACTACCTTGCGCGACTGTTGAATTCACGCAAGCCCGAGGACATCGCGGTGGTCGAGAAGGTCGCGGTCATGTTCCCCGACCAGGCCGGTCGCGGCACCCACGTCAACGTCGCCGGCGCGGCGGTGGCGCGCAACGCCAGGAACCGCACGGCTGCGGTTCGCTTCCTGGAGTACCTGGCCAGCGACGACGCCCAGCGCTACTTCGCCGACGGCAACAACGAGTACCCGGTGGTCGCCAGCGCGCGCAGCGACAACCCGGCACTGGTCGCCATGGGCCGGTTCAAGTCCGAGACGGTGCCGATCGCCAAGGTGGGCGCCAACACGGCGCAGGTGCAGCAGATGCTGGATCGGGTCGGCTTCCGATAGAACCCGTCGCTCTGCCGGGCTATGCTCGTGCCACGAAGTTCGGGTGTTGGGCCCGGCCAGGGAGCACGGTCATGCAGGGAACGGATCGAGTCTGGAGCTGGCGCGGGGCCGGCGCGTTGTTCGCGACGCTCCTGGCGCTGGCGGCGGCGCCACAAGCGGGGGCACAGGCCCAGCCAACCGGGGCGGCCGATGCAGCGCCGGGCCGGTTGCCGGTCGAACTGTTCTTCGAAGACCCGGACATCCGCGAGGCCAAGCTCTCGCCGTCCGGCCGCTGGGTGGCGATGACGGTGGTTCCCGCGGGTCAACGGGTGAGGCTGCTGATCTTCGACTCGGCCACCGGCAAGCCCGTGGCGCAGGCGGCGCACTTCAGCGATGCCGACATCGACGACTTCTTCTGGGTCAACGACGAGCGTCTGGTGTTCGACCTTGCCGACCGCCTGAGCGGTGGCGGCGACCAGCGCTTCTGGCCGGGGCTGTTCAGTGTTGCGCGCACGGGCGGGCCCTTGACGCCGCTGGTGCAGAACAAGTGGTTCGGCATCCGGGAACGCCAGGTTCCGGGCCGCGAGGCGCTGGAGGTCAACCACTCGCTCCTGCATGTGCCGCGCACAGGGGGCGACGAGGTGATCGTCGGCGAACACCGCTGGACGGGTGCCGGCGAGCCAGATGGCGTGAATGCCAAGCGTCTGAACGTCGTGACGCGGCGCATCACCAGTCTGTCGCGTGGCACGCCGGAGAATGTCTGGAACTGGATGTTCGATGCTGCTGGTGAGCCCCGCCTCGTCATCACCCGCTCGAAGGGTCGGTCGGGAGTGCACTGGCGCGAAGCGGACGCGTGGCGTGAGATTGCCGATCACGACTTCTACAACATGCCCTGGCGGCCGTCTTTCGTCACCACCGACGGCAAGCTCTATGTGACCGTCGCCAGCGGCAGCAGCGGCGAACGCCAGTTGCATCGTTTCGACTTCAAGTCCGGACAGCCGGAACGTGAACCCGTCGTCAAGGTGCCGGGATTCGACTTTCTTGGCGGAATCGTCAGCGAAACCGCTGGCGGTCGTGACCTGGGCGTGCGCGTCGAGACCGATGCGGCCACCACCGTCTGGTTCGATGCGCGCCTGGCCGCACTGCAGAAAGAGGCCGACCAGAAGTTGCCGGGACGCATCAATGTGCTCACGTGCCGGCGCTGTGACGAGGCTGACATGACCGTGCTGATTCGCAGTTATGCCGATCAGGATCCCGGGACCTGGGTGGTCTACACGGCGGCCGACAAGCAATGGCGAATCCTGGCTCAGAAGCGACCCAAGATCGATCCGCGACGCATGGCGACGCTGGACTTCGAGCGCTTCAAGGCCCGCGACGGGCGCTCGATCCCGGTCTGGATCACTCGCCCGGTGGCCAGCGTGGCGCCGCGCGACAAGCCGCTGCCAGCCGTCGTGCTGGTGCACGGCGGACCTTGGGTCCGCGGTGGTACCTGGGGCTGGGATGGCGAGGCGCAGTTCCTTGCCTCGCGCGGCTATGTCGTCATCGAACCCGAATTCCGAGGCAGCGACGGTTATGGCCAGAGCCACTTCCGCGCCGGCTGGAAGCAGTGGGGCCAGGCGATGCAGGACGATGTCGCCGACGCCACCCTCTGGGCGGCGGCAAAGGGCCTGGCCGACCCCAAGCGCATCTGCATCGCGGGCGCGAGCTACGGCGGCTATGCGACGCTGATGGGCCTGATCCGCCACGGCGAGCTGTACCGCTGCGGCGTGTCCTGGGTCGCCGTCACCGACCCGCGTCTGCTGTTCAAATGGAACGCGCAAAGCGACGGCATCGAGGAGTTCCGACGCTACTCCTATCCCCAACTCATCGGCGACCCGGTGGCGGATGCCGCGATGCTCGACGCCAACACGCCGGTGCTGCGCGCGGCCGAGATCAAGCGGCCGCTGCTGCTGGCCATGGGACAGGAAGACCGCCGGGTGCCGATCGAACATGGCACCGCGCTGCGCGATGCGATGCGGCGCAACGGGCAGACCCTGGAGTGGGTGGTCTACCCCGACGAGGGCCATGGCTGGTACAAGTTCGAGAACAGGGTCGATTTCTACCGTCGGATGGAGCGATTCCTCGCCGAACACCTGAAATGAACCGGCCGGTTCGGCGTGCCGTCGAATCGCCAGCCCTGTGGTTGCGACCTTCGGGTTTGCCCGCGGTTGCGGTCACGTTTGACTACTCCTGGAACAAGGCAGGCCCTCCTAAAATGCATGGTTGACATCTCATCTGATCGTCGCCCTTGAAGTTGCCCACAAGGCAACCCGTTTGGAGTCCGCTTGTGAGTGATGCCGTTCTCTGGCCACGTCTAGTTGGGGCCCCCCACCCTGGGTTGCTTGTGTTTGCGGTCGTGGCCTCGTGTCTGGCCGTCCCGGCGTGGGCGCAGACTCCAGCCGCGAGCCCCCGCGCCGAAACCAAGGCCGACACCAAGGCGGAAGCCGATGCCGATGCGGCCGCGGCAATGGAGCGCGCGCGGCGCATGGCCGACAACCCGCTTCGCCGCATCCAGGAAGCGTCTCGCACCCGAGCGCGTGGCGTCATCATCACGCCGCTGACCGCGCCCGCCCCCGAGGTGGCCGACGCGGGCTCGCTCCGGCGCACCGCCAGCCCGGGTGAGGCTCCGGCAGCCGCGGGTGCGGCCGCGTCCCCGGTTCCCGCACCCGCACCCGCACCCGCGCTCCCCGTGGCGGCGCCAGCGCCGGCCCCGGCGCCACTGCAACAACTGCGCAGCGATCTGGCGTCGACCAGCGATTCGCCGTCACCGGCCGCGGTCGAGCCCATCGCCAACACCGCCTTGCCGCAGACCGTGGCCGCTCCTGCCGTCGCGAACTTTGCCCCGGCGACGCTGGCCCGACTCGAACCGCTGGCGCCTCGGCTGCTGAAGATGGTCGAACCCGATGTGCCGATCCGCGTGCTCGACCAGATCGGGTCCCGGCGGGAGGCCGTGGTGGAGTTTGTCGTCAAGCCGGATGGCAGCGTTTCCGACATCAACCTGCTGGCGCCGGCCCCCCGTGTGTTGCAGCGGTTTGTCGTCGAGGCCCTGAGCCAGTGGCGCTACGCGCCGTTGCCGGAAGCGCGTACGCTGCGCGTGCAGTTGGTGTTCTCGGGCACCTGATCGTCTTGCGATCGCCCCGCGGCCCCGTGGCCGCGACGTGGTCACGCTCAGTCCGGTCCCACCACCCCCAGCAGCGGCAGCACGCGGTCCAGCCCGCCCTCGTTGACGGCGACCATCGCCCGCTCGCGCACCGCGGGCTTGGCGTGAAAGGCGACCGAGAGCCCGGCTGCGGACATCATCGGCAGGTCGTTGGCGCCGTCGCCGACGGCGATGCACTGCGCGGGTGACGCGCCGAGCAGGCTTGCGAGCTCAAGCAGCGTGCGGCGCTTCTCGGCGCCGTCGACCACACTGCCCCAGGCTTGCGGCACCAGCCGGCCGGTCAGCTGGCCGTCTTGGATGTCGAGCACATGCGACCGCGCGAAGGCGATGCCCAGGCGCTGACGAACCGGCTCGCTGAAGTAGGTGAAGCCGCCGGAGACCAGCAACGTCGCGAGACCGGCATCGCGGCAGGCCGCAACAAAGGCCTCGACGCCCGGGTTCAGGCGCAGACGCTGGTCCAGGACCTGCTGCAGGGCCGAGACCGGGACGCCCTGCAACAAGCCCAGACGGGCATGCAGGCTGGCGGCGTAGTCCGGCAATTCGCCGCGCATCGCCGCTTCCGTGATCGCCGCGACCTCGGCCTTGCGTCCGGCCGCGGCTGCGATCTCGTCGATGCATTCGATGGCGATCAGCGTCGAGTCCATGTCGAAGGCGACCAGCCGGAAGTCGGCCAGCCGCAGCGGTGGCTCGAAGCCGCGCACGACAAGCCCGGGCCGGATCTCCCGGGGATGGAGATCCGCAGTCATGCCACGGCTCCGACGGGTGTGCCCAGCGATCGCAGCACGTCCCGCAGGTACTGTGCGCGCTCGGACGGGCTGGCGATCTCGCGCTCGATCCGCAGCCGGTCGTTGCCGGCGAGCTTGATCGCGCGGTTCTTCTGCACCAGCTCGATGATGCGGCGGGCGTCGATCGGTGCGTCGGGTCTGAAGGTGATGTTCATCAGCTTGGGGCCGGCGTCGATCTTCAGCACGCCGTAGGGCCGTGCCAGCACGCGCAGGCGGTGGGTGTCGAACAGGGTCTGGCCCTGCGCCGGCAGGCGTCCGAATCGATCGGTCACCTCCTCGAGCAGCCGGTCGAGCTGCTCGGGCTTGTCGGCACTGGCCAGGCGCTTGTACAGGCTCAGGCGCGCATGCACGTCGCCGCAGTACGCGTCGGGCAGCAGCGCCGGGGCATGCAGGTTGATCTCGGTCGTGGCCGCCAGCGGGCTCATCAGGTCGGGCAGTTCGGGGTCGCGCCCGCTCTTGAGCCAGCGCACGGCTTCGGCCAGCATGTCGTTGTAGAGCTGGAAGCCGACCTCCAGCATGTTGCCGCTCTGGTTCTCGCCCAGCACCTCGCCGGCACCACGGATCTCGAGGTCGTGCATCGCGAGGTAGAAGCCCGAGCCCAGTTCTTCCATCTGCTGGATCGCATCCAGCCGCTGCTGCGCCTGCTTGCTCAGCGACTGCACGTCCGGGACCATCAGGTAGGCGTAGGCCTGGTGATGGCTGCGGCCGACCCGTCCGCGCAGCTGGTGCAGCTGGGCCAGGCCGAACTTGTCGGCCCGCGCGATGACGATGGTGTTGGCGCTCGGCACATCGATGCCGGTCTCGATGATCGTCGAGCACAGCAGCAGGTTGTGCCGCTGGGCGACGAAGTCGCGCATCACGCGCTCGAGCTCGCGTTCGGGCATCTGGCCGTGGGCCACCGCGATGCGTGCTTCGGGCACCAGCTCCTCGAGCTGCATCCGGCGGTTGGCGATGGTCTCGACCTCGTTGTGCAGGAAGTAGACCTGGCCGCCGCGGTTCAGCTCGCGCAGCACGGCCTCGCGGATCACGCTCTTGTTCTCGCTGCGCACGAAGGTCTTGATCGCCAGCCGGCGTTGCGGTGCGGTCGCGATGACGGACAGCTCGCGCAGGCCTTCCAGGGCCATGCCCAGCGTGCGCGGGATCGGGGTTGCCGTGAGCGTCAGCACGTCGACCTCGGCGCGCATCGCCTTCATCGCCTCCTTGTGGCGCACGCCGAAACGATGCTCCTCGTCGATGATCAAGAGACCCAGGCGCTTGAACTTCACGTCCGGCGACAGCAGCTTGTGCGTGCCGACGACGATGTCGACGCTGCCGTCGGCCAGGCCCTGCATCGCGGCCTTGACTTCCTTGGCGGTCCGGAAACGCGACATCTCGGCCACCTTCACCGGCCAGGGCGAGAAGCGGTCGACCAGGGTCTGGTAGTGCTGCTCGGCCAGCAGCGTCGTCGGCGCCAGCAGCGCGACCTGCTGGCCGCCGTGCACGGCGACGAACGCGGCCCGCAGCGCCACTTCGGTCTTGCCGAATCCGACGTCGCCGCAGACCAGCCGGTCCATCGGCTTCGGGGACACCATGTCCTGGATCACGGCATGGATCGCGGCGCGCTGGTCGGCCGTCTCCTCGAACCCGAAACTGGTCGCGAAGGCCTCGTACTCGTGGGCCGAGAAGCGATGGGAAAAGCCCTCTCGTGCGGCGCGCTTGGCGTACAGGTTCAGCAACTCGGCTGCGGTGTCGCGCACCTGCTCGGCGGCCTTGCGGCGGGCCTTCTCCCATTGCCCGGAGCCGAGCCGGTGCAGCGGGGCCTCGTCGGCGCCGACGCCGGTGTAGCGGCCGATCAGGTGCAGTTGCGACACCGGCACGTACAGCGTGGCCTTGTCGGCGTATTCGAGGTGCAGGAACTCGCTGGAGCCGTCGCCGAGGTCGATGTTCAGCAGACCGCGATAGCGCCCGATGCCGTGGTTCAGGTGCACGACCGGGTCGCCGATCTCGAGCTCCGAGAGGTCCTTGATCAGCGCATCGACGCTGCTCGTCTGCTCCTGCTTGCGCCGCCGGCGCGCATCGCGCGTGATCGCAAACAGCTCGGTCTCGGTCACGAACTGCAGCGACACGCCGGCGTCGCTGTCGAGCCAATGGAAGCCTTCGGACAGCGGCGCGGTGGCGATCGCGAACCGCTCGCCTGCTCCGTCGCCGCTCAGGAACTCGGCCAGCGAGCTCACGCTCGGCAGCGCGAGGCCATGGTCGCGCAGCAGGTCCAGCAGGCTTTCGCGCCGGCCTTCGCTTTCGGCCAGCAGCAGCACGCGGTGCGGCGTGGTCTTCAGGTGCGCCTCGAGTCGCTGCAGCGGCTCGGCGGCACTGCGGTCGATGCCCAGATCGGGCAGCGGTCGCGCCCAGGGCAGGGCTTCGGATCCCTTCAGCAGCAGCACCGGGTGCGGCTGGGTGTTCGCAAACAGCTCGTCGACCCGCTGGAACACGGCCTCGGGCGGCAGCAGCGGGCGCTCCGGGTCGTGCTGCAGGAAGCGGTGACGCTCGCGCAGGTCGGTCCAGAAGCGCTCGACGGCCTGGTCGACCGCGCCGTGCAGCACCAGCGTGGCGGGCGGTTCGCCGGGCTGCATGGCGGCGGCCAGGTGCTCGAACAGCGTGGCCGTCTGCTCGAAGAACAGCGGCAGGTAGTACTCGATGCCGCCCCCGGCCACGCCGGCGGCCATGTCCTTGTAGAGCCGGGCCCGCGTCGGGTCGCCTTCGATCTGCTCGCGCCAGCGCTTTCGGAAGGCACTGCGCGCCGCGTCGTCGAGCGGGAACTCACGCCCGGGCAGCAGCCGGACCTCGGGCACCGGGTACAGGCTGCGCTGGCTGTCGGGGTCGAAGGTGCGGATCGAGTCGACCTCGTCGCCGAACAGGTCCACCCGATAGGGCACCAGCGAGCCCATCGGAAAGAGATCGATCAGGCCACCGCGCACCGCGTATTCGCCCGGTGACACGACCTGGCTGACATGCTGGTAGCCCGCGAGCGTGAGCTGCGCCTTCAGGCCGGCCTCGTTCAGACGCGACTTCTGCTTGAAGTGGAAGGTCGTCCCGGCCAGGAACGACGGCGGCGCCAGCCGGACCAGGGCGGTGCTGGCCGGCAGCAGCAGCACGTCCAGGTCGCGCGTGTGCACCCGCCACAGCGTGGCCAGGCGCTCCGAGATCAGGTCCTGGTGCGGGCTGAACTGGTCGTAGGGCAGGGTCTCCCAGTCCGGGAACACGGCCACGCGCAGAGCGGGGTCGAAGAACGGCAGCTCTTCGGCCAGGCGCTGGGTGTCGGCGGGGTCGGCCGTCAGCACCACCAGCAGGCTGTTGGCCGCGGTGCGGTCGCGGCCCAGACGGGCCAGCAGCAGGGAGTCGCCAGAACCGGTGGGGCGGGGCAGGGTGAAGCGCTTGCCGGCGGCGATGGAAGGGAGCACGGGCTGAATTTTAGAATCGCGCGATGTCTCGCTCCGTCATGCCCCACGATGCGACCCTGTCTCGCTGCGTCGCGTTGGTGCCGGCGGCCGGGATCGGCAGCCGTGCGGGCACGGCAGGCCCCAAGCAGTACGAGCCCCTGGCCGGGCGCGTCGTCATCGCCCACACGCTGGCGGCGCTGGCCGCGGTCCCTGAGATCGACTCGACCCTGGTGGTGCTCGCGCCCGACGACATGGCCTTCGAGCGCCACGTCGCGCCTGCACCGAACCTGTGGGTCGCACGCTGCGGAGGCGCCAGCCGGGCCGACAGCGTGCAGCAGGGCCTGCGGGCCCTGCGCGAGCGGGGCGTGGCCGATGACTGCTGGGTCCTCGTGCACGACGCGGCGCGCTGCCTGTTGCGGCCGCACGCCGTGCAACGCCTGATCGCCGCCTGCCGAGACGACGCCGTGGGTGGCCTTCTGGCACTGCCGCTGGCCGACACGCTGAAGTCCGCCGGCCGCGACGCGCCGGCCCGTGCCGAGGCCACGCTCGACCGCACGGGCAAGTGGCTGGCCCAGACGCCGCAGATGTTTCGCCTGGGCACCCTTCACGACGCGCTGCTTGAGGGCGCCCGGCGCGGCATCGCCATCACCGACGAGGCCAGTGCGATCGAGGCCCTGGGTTTGCGCCCCTTGCTGGTGGCGGGCGACTGGGAAAACTTCAAGCTCACCTGGCCGCCCGACTTTGCGCTGGCGACGCGCCTGCTGGAGACCTGCCGATGACGGATCTTTCGCGCCTGCGCATTGGCGAGGGCTGGGACGTCCATGCGCTGGTGGCCGGCCGGCCCTTGGTGCTGGGTGGCGTGACCGTGCCGCACAGCCATGGCCTGCTCGGTCATTCGGACGCCGACGCCCTGCTGCATGCCATCACCGATGCGTTGCTCGGGGCGGCGGCCGCTGGAGACATCGGCCAGCACTTCCCGGACACCGACCCGGCGTTCCGCGGCGCTGATTCCTGGCGCCTGCTTCAGGAAGCGGCGCGGCGTGTGCGCGGGCTCGGCTTCGACATCGTCAACGTCGACAGCACGATCGTCGCCCAGGCGCCGAAGATGGCGCCGCACATTCCAGCCATGCGCGAGCGCATTGCGGCCGCGCTGGGGGTCGCTCTCGACCGGGTGAATGTCAAGGCGAAGACCGCCGAAAAGCTGGGCCCGGTCGGCGAGGGTCTGGCAATCGAGGCCAATGCCGTGTGCCTGCTGTTGATCTCCGGTAGCGAATGACCGAAGGGCGCTGGCGCTGCCCGTCCTGCGGGTTCGAGTCCGCACCGGCGTTTGGCTGGTGCGCGCAGTGTGGCGAGCAGCGGCTGCCACCCGAACAGCCGGTCTGGCGCAGCGCCGTGTCGCGCTGGGTGCAGACCCTGAAACGACTGGTGATGTCGCCCGGAGAACTGACGGCTCTGTGGCGCGACGGCCGCCGCCGCGGCTTCGTGCCGCCGCTGACCTTGTTCCTGGCGATCAACGTTGTGTTCTTCATTGCCCAGGGCGTTTCGGGACTGGCCGTACTGTCGATCCCGCTGAAGGCCCACCTCAGCGGTCCGGCCTACGGCCAGGCGGCCTTGCCGCGACTGCAGGCGCAGGTCGCGGCCAGCGGCCTGAGCCGCGAGCGCTGGGACGAGCGATTCGACCAGCGCCAGCAGGTCCTCGCCAAAGCCAGCGTGCTGGCCATGGTGCCGGTGCTGGCGCTGGCCGGCGCCGTGTTGTACAGCCGCCGTGGTGCCCGTTGGTCCACGCATTGGACCTTTGCGCTGCACTTCTACGGGTTCGCGTTGCTGTTCTTGGCCCTGCTGTTTCCGCTGCTTGGCGCCGCTATCGCTGCGCTGGCCGCGCAAGGGCAACGACTGAGCGGCAACACGATCGACCTGATTGCCACCGGGCTGCAGGCGACGGTCCTGGGCTGGTACCTGTCGCGCAGCAGCGGTCGTGTCTACGGCGTACCGCTGGCCTTGCGCATCGGCTTGTCGGTGCTGGCGGTGGGCGCGGTGTTCCTGGCGTTGTACCTGCACCGCATCGGGGTGTTCTTCTTTGTCGTGGCAACGACCTGAGCGCCGCCGCAGGCCGCC
>Ga0209985_10004562_pt1 | contig 11110 bp, 11 predicted proteins | sample NOAtaG_FD_187305 | JGI IMG/M metagenome (GOLD analysis project Ga0209985, IMG submission 187305) | Freshwater lake microbial communities from Lake Erie, under a cyanobacterial bloom - NOAA_Erie_Diel6S_1000h metaG (SPAdes) (version 2) | ecosystem: Environmental > Aquatic > Freshwater > Lake ... | reverse complement strand
GTGGCGGTGCCCGTCACGCTCGCACTTACGCTGTTCGTGTACTACGCGCTGGGCTATACGCTCAACCGCATTACGCTGTTCGCGCTGATCTTCTCCATCGGCATTCTGGTAGACGATGCCATCGTGGTGGTGGAGAACATCTATCGCCACCTGCAGATGGGGAACCGCCCTGCCGACATCGCCAGCATCGACGCGGTGGACGAAGTGGGCAACCCCACCATCCTCGCCACGTTCACCGTGATTGCGGCCATCGTGCCGATGGCGTTCGTGAGCGGCCTGATGGGACCCTACATGCGTCCCATTCCGGTGGGGGCGAGCGTGGCCATGCTGGCGTCGCTGGCCGTGGCGTTCATCGTCACGCCGTACCTGGCGTATCGCCTGCTCAAGGGGCACGTCGTAGCTGGCCACGGCTCCATTCAGCATCCGCCGGAGGAAGGGAGCCGCACGGACAAGCTGTACCACCGCATCATGACGCCGCTCATCGAGAACAAGCGCACGCGTGTTGCGTTCTACGGGGTGGTGGTGGCGCTGCTGTTGGGTAGTGTGGGGCTCGTGGGCATCAAGGCCGTACAGGTGAAGATGCTCCCGTTCGACAACAAGAGTGAATTTCAGGTGGTGCTCGACTTCCCCGAAGGCACCTCGCTCGAAACGTCGAACCGCGCGGCCTCGGAGATTGCGGCGTACCTTGGCACGGTGCCGGAAGTGGTGAGCACACAGGTGTACGCCGGCACAGCCGCGCCGTTCAACTTCAACGGACTCGTGCGCCACTACTTCATGCGCAGCGGCGCCAACGTGGCTGATGTGCAGGTGAATCTGCTCCCCAAGGGCGAGCGTGATCGGCAGTCACACGACATCGCCGTGGCGGTACGCCCGGCGGTGGACTCCATCGCCCGTCTCTACGCAGCGAGCGCGAAGGTGGCGGAGATTCCGCCGGGCCCGCCGGTGCTCTCCACGCTGGTGGCTGAGGTGTACGCGGCCGACGACGCGTCGCGCCTCGAGGCGGCGAAGGCCGTGAAGGCGGTCTTCGAGAAGACCCCTGGCGTGGTGGATGTCGACTGGACGGTGGAAGCGCCGCAGCAGAAGCGCACCTTCAAGGTGGACCGCGTGCGGGCCGCCGAAGTGGGCGCGAGTGTGGAGCAGATCACGCAGACGCTCTATCTCGCGCTGAGTGGTGCGCCGGCGGGTCTCGCCGCGTCGCCCACCGCGAAGGAAGCGGTGGCCATCGTGCCGCGCCTGCCCTTGGCGCAGCGCTCGAGCGTGGAAGCGCTCCTCGCGCTCCCCATTGCCACCATGCAGGGGCCGCAGCCGCTGGGCCGGTTCGTGACGGTGGTGAACGGCACGCGTGAAGGCTCGCGCATCCGCAAGGATCTGCGCCCGGCCATTTACGTGACGGGCGATGTGGCCCGCGAGATCGAGAGCCCGGTGTACGCCATCCTCGACATGAACCGCCAGATCGAGGCCATTCGGGTGAACGGTGCCGCGGTGGGCATCTATAACGCCGTGCAGCCGGCATCACTCGGCGAAACGGCGATCAAGTGGGACGGTGAGTGGCAGGTGACCATCGAGGTGTTCCGCGATCTTGGCCTCGCCTTCGCCATTGTCCTGGTGCTCATCTACGTGCTGGTGGTGGGGTGGTTCCAGAGCTTCACCGTCCCGCTCGTGATCATGGCGCCGATTCCGCTCACGCTCATCGGGATTCTGCCGGGTCACGCCATCGGCGGCGCGTTCTTCACCGCCACGAGCATGATCGGGATGATCGCCCTCGCCGGCATCATCGTGCGCAACTCGATCCTGCTGGTCGACTTCATCCAGCTCGAAGAGGCACGTGGCCGGAAGCTGGTGGATGCCGTGCTCGAAGCGGGCGCCGTACGCTTCCGCCCCATCGCCCTCACGGCGGCGGCTGTGGTGGTGGGCGGCCTCGTGATGGTGCTCGACCCGATCTTCCAGGGGTTGGCCGTGGCGCTCATGAGCGGCGCCGTGGTGGCCACGCTGCTCACCATGGTGGTGGTGCCCCTGCTCTACTGGGAGCTGCGCAAGAACGCGCCGGCACTCCCGCTTTCCCCCCTGCATACGGAGACCAACGACTGATGTGCAACGACAACGTCATTCGCCGCTTCGCCGGCGTGTTCGTCCTGCTGTCCGTGGCGCTCGGCTTCACCGTGTCGCCCAACTTCTTCTGGTTCACCGCGTTCGTGGGTGTCAACCTGCTCCAGTCGAGCTTTACGAACTTCTGCCCGCTCGAGAAGATCCTCGGGCGGCTGGGCTTGTTCGGGTGCCGTGCCCCTGCACAGACTACACCCTGAGCCCTTTCAGCCGGAGCATTGCATGAGCGGTACCGATTCCTCCGCACGGCACGCCATTGTGCCGTGCGCCTCCTGCGGCAAGTTGAACCGCGTAAACATGGACAAGGTGGGTGCCACGGCAGTGTGTGGCACCTGCAAGAGCGCCCTGCACGTGGACGCGCCGGTGGTCCTCACCGACGCCAACTTCGACGTGGTCGTGTCGCAGAGCACCGTGCCGGTAATGGTCGACTTCTACGCCGACTGGTGCGGCCCGTGCAAGATGATGGCGCCCGTGTTCGCCGACTTCGCGCGCCGGCAGAAGGGGCGCGTACTCGTGGCCAAAGTGAACACCGACGAGAACCCCGGCGTGAGCATGCGCTTCGGCATCCGCAGCATTCCCACGCTCACCGTGATGCGCGGCGGACAGGAAGTGGCGCGCCAGGTGGGAGCGGTGCCGATGGCGGCGCTGGAACAGATGGTGGGGGCGGCGTAACGCGCCCAACTGCGGAACGGCGCTAGCCGTTGGCCGCAACGAAGAAGCGCGAGCTTGCGTGACGCGAGCTCGCGCTTTTCCGTTGCGTTTGGTCAGCTCGCGCCGTACCCAGCGGTCTCTGGTACGCTCACCGCCCCGCGATCACCTTCCGTCGCTCCGTGAGCTCCGTCTCGATCCGCCCGCACACCAGCTCGCACAGCTTCAGCACGTCCTTGTCGGCGAGCTCGTAGCGCACGTACACGCCATCGCGTTCACGGGACACGAGGCCGGCGGCGAACAGCTGCGACAAATGCCGGGAGACGTTCGCCTGCCCCATCTGGGTGGCTTCGACCAGCTCGTTCACGGTCCGCGGGCCGCCGCGCAACTCCTGGAGCAGGCTCAGACGCGCACGGTCACTCAGCGCCTTGAATCGATCGGCCACCATTTCCAGTAGTTCGGGGCCCATCCGCTTTGTCGCCATCTCGCGCCTCCCGAGTGAACACTATTCAGACTTACGTAACTGTGAATATATAACTGATGAGAAAGGGCGCGCCACCCGTCCGGGAGACGCGCCCTCGTTTACCGCTCGCCCGCAGGTCAGCCGAGCGTCGCGCTCAGCGTGATCTCGGCGTTCAGCACCTTCGACACCGGGCAGCCGGCCTTGGCGGCATTGGCGAGCTCATGGAACTGCTCCGCCGTGATGCCCGGCACCTTGGCGTCGAGCGTGAGGTGCACCGTGGTGATGGCGAAGCCGCCGTCCTTCTGCTCCAGCGTGAGGGCCGCCGACGTGGCCAGCGACTCGGCAGTGAAGCCCGCACGGGTCAGCTGACCCGACAGCGCCATCGAGAAGCAGCCGGCGTGCGCCGCCGCAATGAGCTCTTCCGGATTGGTGCCGTTGGTGCCGCTTTCGTCCTCGAAACGGAGCTTGAAGGAGTAGGGCGTGTTGTTCAGCACGCCGCTCGGCGTGGAAACGGTGCCGCTGCCTTCCTTGATGGTGCCGTTCCAGACGGCGGAGCCATGACGGATCATCGAATAGCCTCGAATGGTGTCGGGTCGGGTAGATGGGGCGGGCCGACGACCGCCGGCCACCTCCCCACGCGCTAAACGCTCGCCGGTTGAACGGCCGAGGGCAAGCGGCCGTATGCTCCCGGAGCCCGGCCCCATGCCTTGCGAGGCGCACCGGCGGGCGGTCATTTCCGCAGGTCCGCCGTCCCCTCCCTATCGGCCATGCACACTCTGCGTTTTCTCCCGCTCCTGCTGGGCGCCGCCACTGCGCTGTCGGCGCAAACCTCCCCGGCGCCCACGGTCGTCCCCAATACCCCGCGCGTCCTCCGGGCAGCCCGGGTGCTCGACGGGACGGGGCGGGTCCTCGCCCGTCAGGACATCGTGCTGCAGGGCGGGCGCATCACGACCATCAAACCCTCTATCGGCCCGCTCCCGGCGGGCGGCATCGACCTCGGCGATCGCACGGTGCTGCCGGGGTTCATCGACACGCATGTGCATCTCGGCTGGTACATCAACAGTCAGGACAAGATGCACACCGACGGTGATGGTGATGCCCCGGGCGTGAGCGCGCTCGCCCACGCGGCCAACGCCTGGGCCACGCTGCGGGCCGGTTTCACCACCGTGCAGAGCATTGGGGAAGCCGACAACGCCCCCCTGCGCGACGCGATCAATCGTGGACACATTCCGGGGCCGCGCGTACTCACCTCGTTGGGCTCCATGAACGAGCGCACGCGCGGCGGCACCCCCGATTCGCTGCGGGCGGCCGTGCGGCGATTCAAGCAGATGGGCGCCGACGTGATCAAGATCTTCGCCTCCAAGAGCATTCGTGATGGCGGCGAAGCCACCATGTCCGTCGAGCAGCTGCAGGCGGCGTGCGGAGAATCCGCGGCGCAGGGCCTCCGCAGCGTCGTGCATGCGCACTCGGCCAACGCGGCGCAGCGCGCGGCGCGCGCCGGCTGCACGCAGGTGGAGCATGGGGTCTTCGCCGACGACGCCACGCTCGCGCTGTTCGCCGAGCAGGGCACGTGGTTCGATCCGCAATGCGGCCTCGTATTCCGCAATTATCTCGACAACAAGCCGTGGTTCGACGGCATCGGCAATTACAACGCGGTGGGCTTCGCAGCGATGGAGAAAGCCATTCCGCTCGCCGAGGCCGGTATCGGCCGCGCGGCACGGACGAAGGGGGTGAAGCTGGTCTTCGGTACGGACGCCGTGGCCGGCGCGCACGGGCGCAACGCCGAAGAACTGGTGTGCCGGGTGCGCCGCGGTGGGCAAACAGCGATGGATGCCATCATGAGCGCCACCAGCCGCGCCGCCGAATCGATGCAACTGGGCAAGGAACTTGGGCGCATCGCGCCGGGATACACCGCGGATATCATCGCGACCAATGGAGATCCATCGCAGGAAATCGAAGCGTCGCTACGCGTGAGTTTCGTGATGCGTGGTGGTGTGGTGTATCGACTTGATGGGACCAGCCTCGCCAAGGGAGTGCGTTGAATGACTACACGTAACGACGGGCCATCGGCGCGCCGTCAGTTTCTCAAGACGGCTGGCGTGTTGGCGGTCGGCACTGCCGCCGTCGGATCGGCTGCCTGTGATGTGAAGGAACCCGCGCAGGTGGACGAATCGTCGGTGGCGCGCCTCCTCGGCTTCGACCGGACGCTCCTCGACGCGTTGGCCATCACCGTCTTGCCCGCGAGCTTGGGTGCGGCGGGCGTGCGAGCCGCCACCGACCGTTTCGTAGCGTGGGCCGACGGCTACGATCCAGTAGCCGAGGAGATGCATGGCTATGGCTACTCCGATGTACGCTACCTGCCCGCCGACCCCTCGCCGGCGTGGCGCGCCCAGCTCGAGGCGCTCGACGCCCTGAGCCGCAAGACACAACGCGTCCCCTTTGGCCGCGGCACCGCCGAGCAGCGGACGGCAGTACTCGAAGCAGCCCTGCGCACGGAGAGCGGTGAGCGATTGCCGTCACCACTCGCCGCACGACACATCGCGCTCGCCCTGCTGGCCCACTGGAGCGCCTCATCCGACGCGTGGAATCTCGCCCTGGGCGCGCAGGTGTCGCCGGGAACCTGCCGCAAACTCGATGAGGCGCTGCGCGCTCCGCTGCCGCTCGCACCGGCCGGCGCATCGGCGAAGCCGGAGGCCACGACATGATCATTCAGGACACCAATACGACTGTGCACGAGGCCGACATCTGCATCGTGGGCAGCGGCATCACGGCGGCGATGATGGCTGCGCATCTGGCCGAGCATACGACACAGTCGATCCTCGTGGTGGAAGCGGGCAAGCACACCACGCCGTTCGCGCAGCGCGCGCAGGCGCGGGAGCGCTACGTGGGATACGGCGAGAGCCCGTGGAAGTCGGATCACGTGGACGACCAGAACGCCTACGGCAACACGTGGGGCTTCTCCCCGAGCATGCACGTGGGCGGCCTGGCCATGCACTGGGGTGGAGTGTCCCCGCGATACTCACCGGAAGACTTCCGGGTGAAGTCATTGTACGGCATCGGTGATGACTGGCCGTTCACCTACGACGACCTCGATCCGTTCTATCAGGAAGCGGAAGAGCGCATGGGCGTCGCCGGTGAGCAGGGGCCAGCCGCACTCGACCCTCGTGGCAAGCCGTACCCCCTGCCGCCGCTACCGATCAACCACAACCTGAAGCAGCTCCAGCAGTGGGCCACGAATGCGGGTATCGCCACCTGGAGCACCCCCAGTGCGAAGAACAGCACCCCGTACGCGGGGCGCGCGCAGTGCCAGCGCTGCGACACCTGTTACCCCGTGTGTCCCTCGGGCGCCAAGTACTCGCCCGACTTCACGTGGGATGCGCTGGTGCGCGACAAGAAGATCACGCTCGTCACCGAAACGCTTGTGCGCCGGCTAGAAGCCGATGCGAAGACGGGCCGCATCACGCACGCCACCGGCAACCGCACCGATGCCTCCGGCGCTCCGGTGGAGATTCGAGCAAAGACGTTTGTGCTGGCGGCGGGTTTCGTGTGGTCGCCGCATCTGCTGCTGCTGTCCCGCAGCAGCGCGTTTCCCGATGGGCTGGCCAATCGTAGCGGGCTCGTCGGCAAGTATCTCGCCGGTCACCGCAATGTGAACGCGTATCTCGAACTACCCATGGAGCTGCTGCCGGGCATCAACGTGCAGCATTCGCTCGTGAGCAAGCAGTTCATGCGTCCCGGCAAGCAGTCGCGCTACCTGCGCCACGACCTCCGCATCTGGGAGTCGAGTGTGGGGCGTGAGCCGCGGTTGCGCGGTACCGACGGCAAGCTGCTGTTGGGCGACGCGCTGCTGAAGGATTGGCAGCAGCGGGCCAAGGGCGCCACGGCGCGCGTGCGTGGCTACTACGACGTGCTCCCCGACCGCGAGAGCAAGTTCACGCTCGACAGCGGCCGCACCAATCGGTTCGGCGATCCCATGCCACAGGTGGCGTTCCGCGACGCATCCGAAAGCGCGGCCCTGCGCGAGTGGCAGGAGGAGGAGTTGCGCACCCTGTTCCGTCGCATGGCGAAGGCCGGCGGTGGCTCGATTCTGCGCATGGAGAACAGCAGCAATGATCTTGGGCAGGAGCATCCCACCGGTGGGTGCCGCATGGGCACCGATCCCCTCACCAGCGTGGTGGATGCCCGGGGGCGCGCACACGACCATGAGAACCTGTGGGTGGCAGGGGCTCCCACGCAGCCAACGGCGAGCTGCTGCAACGGAACGCTCACGTTCGCGGCGGTGGGACTGCGTACGGCGAGTGCCATTGCGACCGGCTGAATCCTTTTCAACGTATCCTGGCTCTCTCTGGCGAGGCTGATTCGTCCACCTCCCGGACCGGCCTTCACCCCAACTGGAGACTCCCCATGTCTGCCCTCCTGCCCAAGAACGTCGGCACGGTCGATCGCGCATTCCGCTTCGCCCTTGGCATTGCGTTGCTGTCCATCGCCTTCACCGGCCCGAAGACAGCGTGGGGGTTTCTGGGTTTCATCCCGCTGCTCACGGCTTCGCTGAGCACGTGCCCGCTGTATACGCTCCTTGGCTTCTCGACGTGCAAGGTGCGCCAGTCGCAGTGATGCCGGACGCGGATCGTCCCGTCGAAGGCCCGTCTGATGCCGCCCTGCTGGCGGCGTCGGCGGCCGGCGGCACCGGAGCTTTCGCCGTCTTCATGCGACGGCATCAGGCGCCGGTCACGCGCTATCTCGCGCTTTTCACGGGTACGCCTGATGTGGACGACGCCGTGCAGGACACGTTTGTCGCCGCCTGGCGCGCGGCAGCGGGCTTCCGCGGCGATTCGAGCGCTCGTGGGTGGCTGTATGCCATCGCCCGGCACGCGGTTCACCGTCAGCAGCGCCGTCGCGTGGATGAACCGGCGCAGCTCGAGTCCATCGAGGAATTGGCGGAACGTGCGGGCTGGGGCAGTCTCCCCGCCAATCCGGCCACCACGACAGAAGAAGATCGGGCGGAACTCCTGCATCGTGCGCTCGCCCTGTTGCCGATCGAGGAGCGAGCGGTACTCACCCTGCGGGAGCTCGACGGATTGAGCGGCGAAGAAACTGCGGCGGCGATGCACCTCTCGCTCGCCGCGATGAAGAGTCGGTTACACCGCGCGCGCATCCATCTGGCGGCGCTCACGCGACAGCTCGCGGCCGACGAGCAGCGTGAGACCAGCCGTCCCCGGGCACGAATCGGAGGTACGCCATGATCAACACCGCACTCGAGACCATCGTCGCCGGTGTGCGATGCCGCGAGGTACTGGCCGACCTGTCGGAGTATCTCGATGGCACGCTCCCATCGTCTCGTGTGGAAGCGTTGCAGGCGCACTTGGCTGGCTGTGACAACTGCGCCGGGTTCGGTGGGCACATCGCCGACACGCTCGCGGCCCTGCGGCAGAACGATGCACCATTCGCGCGCGACCTGACCACCCTGGTCCTCGCACGCATCGGAGGTGGACTTTCACCCTGAGCGTCGCAAGGCGAGCTTTAGGGGTTGGCTTCTCCTACCCCTTTCCCTACGATGCGCCGCTCAGTCCTCCTGACCGCCGTGGCGGTTGCCGCGCCCCTGTCCGTGGCCCAGGCGCAGTCGCGCGTGATCACGGCCGCCGACTACGCCCGCGCTGAGAAGTTCCTCGGCTTCAATACGCAAACGCTCGTCTCCAACACCGGTGTGCAGCCGTCCTGGCTGCCCGATGGGCGGTTCACCTATCGCGTGCGGCAGCCCGACGGCTCGCAGCCGATCATGCTGGTGAACGCGAAGGGCGTGAAGACGAATTGCGCGACGGCCAACGCCCAGTGCCCTGCGGCGCCTGCCGCATCCACGGCTCGCAACCGGACGCGCGCACCGGAAGTCCTGTCACCCGACGGGAGCAAGGCGGCGTTCATTCGCGACTGGAATCTCTGGGTACGCGACGTCGCCACGAACGCCGAAACGCAAGTCACCACCGACGGCGTGAAGGACTACGGCTACGCCACCGACAACGCCGGTTGGGTGCACAGTGACCGTGCGGTGCTGCTCTGGTCGCCCGATTCGAAGAAGATCGCCACGTTCCAGCAGGACCAGCGCAAGACGGGGGAGATGTACCTCGTGCGCTACAAGGTGGGACACCCCGAGTTGATGCAGTGGAAGTACCCGCTCCCGGGCGACAGTGCGGTCACGATGATCGAACGGGTCGTCGTCGACCTGTCGGGGACAACGCCGAAAGTCGTGCGCTTCAAGATGGCGCCCGATCAGCATCGCAGCTCGGTGTGCGACCACATCAACTGCGGTGGCAAGCTCGCCGACACCGAGTGGTTCCCCAACGGGAGCATGGTGGCGTTCCTCAGCAACTCGCGCGACCACAAGGTGGCCACGCTGCGCGTGGCCGATGCCGCCTCTGGCGACGTACGCGATGTGTTGCGTGAGGAAGTGGCCACGCAGTTCGAGAGCGGCGATGGCGAGCAGAACTGGCGCGTGCTCCCCGGCAGCAACGAAGTCCTCTGGTTCTCCGAGCGTGACGACTGGGGGCAGCTGTACCTGTACGACCTCGCCACGGGCAAGCTGAAGAACCAGATCACCACGGGCGAGGGCACGGTGCTCGACATCGTGCGCATCGACGAGAAGTCGCGCACGGTGTGGTTCAATGCCGCCGGCAAGGAGAAGGGGCGTGATCCGTACTTCCGCCACCTCTACCGCGTGGGCTTCGACGGGAAGGGCCTCACGCTGCTCACCCCCGAAGATGGGGATCACGTAGTCTCGCTGTCTCCCACGGGGACGCACTTCGTGGATAGCTGGTCGCGTCCGGATGCACCGCAGACAGCGGTGCTGCGCGACGCGAAGAGCGGGAAGCTCATCGCCACGCTCGAACAGGGCGACATCAGCCGCCTGCTCGCCACCGGCTGGAAGGCGCCCACGCGCATCACCGTGAAGGATCGTGACGGCAAGTGGGACCTGTACGGGCTCATGTGGACGCCCACCACGCTTGATTCGACCAAGAAGTACCCGATCATCAACTACATCTACCCCGGCCCGCAGGGTGGATCGGTGGGCAGCCGGCAGTTCACCGCGGCCACGCGCGATAATCAGGCGCTCGCCGAGCTCGGGTTCATCGTCGTGGCCATCGACGGCACCGGGAATCCCACCCGCTCCAAGTCGTTCCACGATGCCTACTATGCCCGTATGGGGGACAACACGCTCCCCGATCAGGTGGCGGGCATGAAGCAGCTCGCGCAGCGCTACCCGTTCATCGATCTCGACAAGGTGGGGATCTGGGGGCACTCGGGCGGTGGCTTCGCCACGGCGGGCGCGCTGTTCCGCTACCCCGACTTCTTCAAGGTGGGCATTTCGGAGTCGGGCAATCACGACAACCGCAATTACGAAGACGACTGGGGTGAGCGCTATCATGGCCTGCTCACCAGGAATGGCACGGGCGACAACTACGACGCCGAGGCCAACCAGACGCTCGCGAAGAACCTGAAGGGCAAGCTGCTGCTCGCCCATGGCACGCTCGACGATAACGTGCCGCCCGACAACACCTATCTGGTGGTCGACGCGCTGATCAAGGCCGGCAAGGACTTCGACCTGCTGATGATCCCCAACGCGGCCCACGGATTCGGGGCGGCATCGAATTACATGATGCGCCGGCGTTGGGATTATTTCGTCCAGCACCTGCTCGGTGCCACGCCGCCGAAAGAATACCAGATCGGCCCGAAATGATGCGGGTGGCTTCGTCGAGGCATGCGGCCTCGGCGAAGTCGTGCATTCTCCAAACTATTGCTCGTTCTGCCGTGTCCACCACGCCGACGTTCCCGTTACTGCAGCAGGTGCTCGAACAGGTCGACGACGTCGTCCTGATCACCGATACCGACCCCAGCTTGCGGCCA
>Ga0209985_10004560_pt1 | contig 11112 bp, 10 predicted proteins | sample NOAtaG_FD_187305 | JGI IMG/M metagenome (GOLD analysis project Ga0209985, IMG submission 187305) | Freshwater lake microbial communities from Lake Erie, under a cyanobacterial bloom - NOAA_Erie_Diel6S_1000h metaG (SPAdes) (version 2) | ecosystem: Environmental > Aquatic > Freshwater > Lake ... | reverse complement strand
AACGCCGGTAACGCCCGCACCGGCCCCGTCGCCAACGGCGTCGCTTCCCCCCGATCGTCCGCGTCCGCGACCGGTCGTCCCGGGCGCTCCGCGTCCCCGTCCCGTTGCCAGCGCCTCGCCCAATTTCGGGTCGGCCCGTCCCATTGCGTCCGCCGCTCCCGGCGGCGGCCTGTCCCAGGGCCAGCGCCGCGATGATCGGCGCCCCGGTGCCGGTGGCCCCCAGCAGCACGGCGGCGGCCAGCAGGGCGGCAGTCAGCATGGTGGCGGCCAGCAGGGCGGCGGTCAGCAGGGCATGCCCCAGCAGGGTGGCGGTCAGAACCAGCAGCGCCGCGGCAAGAAGAACAAGCGTGGAGCGGTCGACCAGGAAGCCGTGTCGGCCAACATCACGAAGACGATGACCGCCATGCGCGGCGCGCCCACGCGCGGCCGCCCTGGACGTCGCTTCGGTGCCGAAATGCGCGCCGAGGCCGAGGAGCAGCGGCAGATCGCGGCCGAGCGCGAGCGGAAGACCGTTCGCGTCAACGAGTTCATCACGGTCTCCGAACTCGCGCAGATCCTCGGCATCTCCGCCACCCAGATCGTGGGCTTTGCGTTCAAGTCGCTTGGCCTCATGGTCACCATCAACCAGCGACTCGACTTCGACCAGATCGAACTCATCGCCGGTGAGTTCGGCTTCCAGGCCGTCAAGGAAAGCGACTACGCGGCTGACGTGCCCGATCAGGGCGACGAAGACCGCGAAGAAGATCTCCGGCCGCGTCCGCCGGTCGTCACGATCATGGGTCACGTCGACCATGGTAAGACCTCGCTGCTCGATTACATCCGCAAGGCCAATGTCGTGGCCGGCGAAGCGGGCGGTATCACGCAGCACATCGGTGCCTATCACGTGGAGGTGGCCGGCAAGCGCACCATCACGTTCCTCGACACACCGGGTCACGAGGCGTTCACCGCCATGCGTGCCCGTGGTGCTCAGGTCACCGACATCGTCGTCATCGTCATCGCCGCCGACGATCAGGTCATGCCGCAGACGGTCGAAGCCATCTCGCATGCGAAGTCGGCCGGTGTGCCGATCATCATCGCGATCAACAAGGTCGACCTCCCGACGGCCAACATCGAGAAGGTCAAGCAGGACCTCCTGCAGCACGAAGTCGTGCTCGAAGACTTCGGCGGCACGGTGCTGCACTCGGAAATCTCGGCCAAGAAGGGCACCGGCGTGCCGGCACTCCTCGACCAGATTCTGCTGCAGTCCGACATTCTCGAACTCAAGGCCAATCCGTCGCGCCGCGCCGTCGGCTCGGTGGTCGAAGCCCAGCTTGACCAGGGCAAGGGCCCCGTGGCCACCGTGCTCGTGCAGAACGGCACGCTCAAGGTCGGCGACGACTACATCTGCGGTATCCACTCCGGTCGCGTGCGCGCCATGCTCGACGAGCGTGGCAAGCAGGTGAAGGAAGCCGGTCCTGCCATCCCGGTGCAGATCCTCGGCCTCACGGGCGTGCCCATGGCCGGCGATCAGCTGCTGGTGGTCGATGATGCCACGGCCGCGCGCGAAATCGCGCAGCGTCGTGAACGTCTCGATCGTGAAGCCAAGAGCCGCCGTACCACCCGTGGCGTGGTGTCGCTCGAAGACTTCATGTCGCAGGCCTCGGCTGGCCAGAAGCGCCAGTTGCGCCTCGTCATCAAGGCTGACCAGGGCGGTCCGGCGGAAGCGCTCGCCGACGCGTTGCAGCAGCTGTCCAACAACGAAGTGCAGGTGGAGATCATCCACCGCGCCGTTGGTGCCATTGCCGAAAGCGACATTCTGCTCGCCAAGGCCGCTGGTGCCATCATCATCGGCTTCCACGTGCGCCCCGACAACAACGCGCGCAATGCGGCCGAGCGTGAGGGCGTCGACATCAAGCTCTATCGCATCATCTACGAGGCCGTGGCCGATGTGAAGGCCGCCCTCGAAGGCATGCTGCGTCCGGAAGAACGCGAAGTGGTGTTCGGCGAAGCCGAGGTTCGCGAAACGTTCAAGGTGGCCCGCATCGGCACCATCGCCGGTACCATCGTGCGCTCGGGTATCATCAACCGGAAGGGACGCATCCGCGTCATCCGCGATGGTATCGAGATCTACGACGGCGCTATCGCCTCGCTGCGTCGCTTCAAGGACGACGTCAACGAGGTCAAGGAAGGCTACGAGTGCGGTATCGGCATCGAAAACTTCAACGATCTCAAGATCGGCGACGTGTTCGAGTGCTACCGCACGGAAGAAGTGGCGCGTACGCTCGATCAGGCCTCCAAGACCTGAGGAGGGAACATGGGCGAACCGCGTCGACCTGACCGCGTCGCCGAAGCCATTCGTGAGCAGGTCGCGACCTTCCTGTCGGAAGGCGCGAAGGACCCACGGATCAAAGCGTTCGTCACCGTGACCGCGGTGGACGTGACGCGCGACCTTCGGCACGCGACGGTCTTCGTCAGCCTCATGGGTGACGAAGCCGACAAGAAGTCCACGATGCAGGGGCTGGGCAGTGTCGCCAGCCACCTCCGGTCGGTGCTGGGAAAGACGTTGCGTCTGCGCAATGCGCCGGAAATCCATTTCCGGACCGACGAAAGTGTTGCCCGTGCCTCCCGTATCGAGAGTCTGCTCGCGCAGATCCGCGACGATCGTGAGCAGCGGGAAACCACGTCGGACGATGCGCCGCTCGGCGAGCAGGCGAGCGGCGAGCAGCCAGACGCCGACGCAACCGGCGCCTGAGCCACCGCGCCCTCGGTCGGTGATGACGGAGCGGTCGGCGTCCATTCCGCCGGCACCACTCGCGGGTCTGTTGTACGTCGACAAACCCGCGGGGCGGTCGTCGCACGACATCGTCGGCATCGTGCGCCGTGCGGCCCGCAGTCGACGGGTCGGTCACGCTGGCACCCTCGATCCCTTTGCGACCGGCCTCTTGGTCGTGGCGGTCGGACAGGCCACACGCCTGCTGCCCCATATCGCGGGGGAGCCCAAGGTATACGACGCCACCATCCGGTTCGGCACCGAGACCGACACGGACGACGCCACCGGGACGGTCACGTGTGAAGCGGCGCCCCCCGACCCCCGCATGTTGAGCGAGGTGCACCACCCGCAGCGACTGGCCGCTGAGGCGCAACTCACCGGCCTCATCGCGCAGGTGCCGCCGGCCTATTCGGCGAAGCATGTGGATGGACAGCGGGCCTATGTTCTCGCCCGCAAGGGGCGCGACGTGGCGCTGCCACCCGTCGATGTGCGTGTGGATTCGTGGCAGTGGCTTGGCGCCGACGGCCACGACCTGCGTGTCCGCATCACCTGCGGCGGTGGCACCTACATCCGCTCGCTCGCACGCGATCTTGGCCGCGCGCTTGGCTCGGCCGCGCATTGCCACGCGCTGCGCCGCATCGCGAGTGGGCCCGCGCACGTCGACGAGGCCGTCACGATCGAGCAGCTGGCGCCGGGGGCCGTAGCCGACGGCATCGTCACGCTCCGGTCACCGTTGCCACTCCTCGGCAACGTGGCGCACGAGGTCCTCGATGACGACCAGCTCCGCGATCTGCGTCACGGGCGGCCGGTGCGCGCATCCGTCGACGGCGACCGGGCCGCGCTGCTGCGCGGGGGCGAGGTCGTCGCCATGGCAGAGCGCTCGGCGCGGGACCGCTGGCAGCCGCGCGTTGTGCTGCTGGGGGAGCTCGGATGAGGGGGCACGCATGACCGCACAGGCCATCGACGCCGGTTTACCGCTCGCCAACGGCGCGGTGATCACGGTCGGGACGTTCGACGGGGTACACCGGGGGCACCAGGATGTGCTCGCGACCCTCGTGCGCCACGCCGACGCCCGCGGCTTGCCAAGTGTCGTCATTACCTTCGATCCGCATCCGCTCGAAGTGGTCAACCCGGCGGCAGCCCCGCCGCTGCTCACGCTGACCGAGGAAAAGCTCGCCATGTTCGCGCAGACGGGCGTGTCGTATGTGGCCGTGGTGCCGTTCACCCCGGTGCTCGCGGCGCTCGAAGCCGAGCAGTTCGTCGACGACGTGCTGTTGGGGCGGTTCGCCATGCGTGAGCTGCTCGTGGGGCACGATCACGGGTTCGGTCGCGGCCGCATGGGAGACATCGAGGTGCTGCGGCAGCTCGGCCAGAGCCGCGGGTTCCAGGTGACGGTCCTGCCACCGGTGCATGCCGCTGATGGATACGCGATCAGTTCCACCGCCATCCGCCGATCGGTCGCCGGCGGGGACCTCGCTCGCGCGGCCCTCGGGTTGGGGCGGCCGTATAGCATCTCCGGCACGGTGATTCGGGGCGACCAGCGGGGGCGCACCATCGGCTATCCCACGCTCAACCTGTCGCCGCCATCGCCCCGAAAGCTGCTCCCCCCAGACGGGGTGTACGCGGTGCGCGTCCAGCTGCCCGAGGGGCAGTTCGGCGGCATGCTCAATCTCGGGCCCCGACCGACCGTCGGCGACCACCAGCGCCGTATCGAGACGCACGTGTTCGATGCGGGGGCGGACTGGTACGGGGCAACGGTGCGACTCGACTTTATTGCCCGACTGCGCGGTACCCGGCCGTTTGCGGGGCTCGAGGCGCTGAAAACGCAGTTGGCGGACGACGAAACACAGGCCCGCCGTGTACTGGCTACCGCACAGCCGACCCCGTCCCTAAGTTAAGGGGCTTGGCGCAGTTTGCGCCGTTTCTGGCGCCTCTCCAACCGGCGCGCTGACATTCCCCCTGGCCACCGGCATCGATGGCAAACCTGAAGTACCGCGTCCTGCTCATTGTGGGACTCTTCGCGGCCTCCGCATGGGCCCTCTTCCCGCGCACCGTCGTTGAACGGGTCAAGCGCGATGGCGTGTTCGTGTACGACACCGTGCGTCGTGTCCCGCTCAAGCGAGGGCTTGATCTCCAGGGTGGCATGCACCTGACGCTCGAAGTCGACGAGTCGAAGCAGGCAGTTGCCGACAAGTCCGAAGCACTCGACCGTGCGCTCAAGGTCGTGCGTCAGCGTATCGACGAATTCGGCGTGGCCGAACCGGTCGTGCAGAAGGTCGGCACTGATCGCATCATCGTCGAACTGCCCGGCATCGACGATGCCGAGCGTGCGCAGGACGTGGTACAGAAGTCCGCGTTCCTCGAGTTCCAGATCACCGACGAATCCGGCGCGCTCGACAAGGTCATGCCGCGGTTCGACGAAATCGCTCGTGCCGCCGGCATCGCGGTCGGCGCGCAGGGTGGCGCCGCCACCGCCGGCGACTCAGCCAAGTCCACGTCGGTGAACTCGCTGCTCACGCAGAAGTCCGACACGGCGGCCAAGAGCGACAGCGCCGCGAAGGACAGCACGGCGGCTGCCGCCACCACCGGTGCGGATACGGGCGCGGCCAAGCCGGTCGCGGGCGGACTGTTCGCCACGAACATCGTCCCCGGCCAAATCCCCGGTCAGTACATCGTGCCGGAAGCGGCGTTCCCCGCCATCGAGCGCGCGCTGCAGCTTCCCGCCATCCAGGCGGCCATGCCCCCGGGCAAGGTGATTCGCTGGGGTGTGATCGACTCGGTGCAGGCTGGTGCGCAGCGGTTCCGTCCGTTGTACGTGCTCGATGCCCGTCCGATCATCACGGGTGAGGTGCTCACCGACGCACGTCCGAATACCGACCCGGTCGAAGGCAACGTCGTGCAGTTCACCCTCAACAACGAGGGCGCCCGCCGCTTCAAGGTGGAAACGGGCAAGCACATCCGCGACAACATGGCCATCGTGCTCGACCAGAAGGTCATCACGGCGCCCACGCTGCAGAGTGCGATCGGCCGTAACGGTCAGATCACCCTCGGCGGTGGCTCACTGCAGGCGGCGCAGGACCTCGCGCTCGTGCTGCGCGCCGGTGCGCTGCCGGTGCCGCTCAAGGTGGCGGAAGTCCGCCAGATCGGCGCCAGCTTGGGCAACGACTCCATCAACAAGGGCATCATGGCCCTGGTGGTCGCGTTCGCCCTCGTGCTTGGCATCATGGTCGGCTACTACCGCTTCTCCGGCGCCCTCGCCGTGGCGGCGCTGCTGCTCTACATGGTGTACACCATGGCGATGCTCGCCGGCTTCAACGCGGTGCTCACGCTCCCCGGACTTGCTGGCTTCGTGCTCTCCATCGGTATCGCGGTCGATGCCAACGTGCTGATCTTCGAGCGCATCCGTGAAGAGCTGGATCACGGCAAGTCGGTGCGTCTCGCCGTCGAGGAAGGCTTCCAGCACGCGCTTAGCGCCATCGTCGATACGTCGGCCGCTACCATCCTCTCCGGCATGGTGCTCTATCAGTACGGTACCGGTCCGGTGCGCGGCTTCGCCGTCACGCTCGTTGCCGGCCTCGTGGCCTCGCTGTTCACGGCCATTTTCGTTACCAAGACTTTCTTCCTGCTCTGGATGAACCGCTCGCGCGGTAACCAGACGCTGAGCATCTGAGGCCGTTATGCTGCGTATCTTCCACAACACCAAGTACGAGTTCATCAAGCACTGGAAGCTGGCGGCCGGTCTCACCGTCGCTTTTATCGCGGCTGGCCTTGTGACTTTCGGCATCACCGGCGGTGTGAACTACAGCATCGAGTTCACCGGCGGTACGCTCATGCAGGTCCAGTTCAAGCAGGCGCCCGATGTCTCCGTCGTGCGCGGCACGCTCGATGAAGCCGGCATTACGGGCACGGAAATCCAGCAGTACGGTGGCCCGCTCGAATACACCATCCGGGCCCGCGACGAAAAGCAGGTCGAGGCCCAGGCGGCCGGAGCCGAGGGGATCTCCAAGCAGATCCAGGCGGCGCTCGACAAGAAGTTCGGAGCCGGGAACGTGGCCATCGTGCGTACCGAAGCGGTCGGCCCCAAGGTGGGTGCCGAACTCCGTAGCGGCGCGGCCATGGCCATGCTTATCGCCTCGATCTTCACGCTCGTCTACCTCGCCATCCGCTTCGACTGGCGGTTCGGTACGGCGGCCGTGGTGGCCACCGCGCACGACATTCTCGTCACGTTCGCGTTCATCAAGCTCGTGAACCTCGAAGTGTCGCTCACCGTCGTGGCTGCCATCCTCACGCTGCTCGGTTACTCGGCCAACGACACGATCATCATCTTCGACCGTGTTCGCGAGAACCTGCGCAAGCCGCATAAGGGCATGACGCTGGCGGCGCTCCTCGACAAGTCGATCAACGAGACGCTGCCGCGGTCCATCATGACGCACGCCACCACGCTGCTCGCCACGCTGGCGCTGCTGGTGCTGGCGGGCGAAGTGATCCGCCCCTTCGCGTGGGTCATGGCGTTCGGCGTGTTCGTCGCGACGTTCTCGTCCATCTACGTGGCCGGTCCGATCCTCCTCTGGATCGAAGCCAAGTATCCGCGTAACGACGACAGCGCCACCGCCCTCGCTGCCAAGGCCGGCAAGGACAGCACGCCGCCGAGCAGCCGCGGCGGTCGCGGGACGGAGCGCCTCGCCGCGCGCTGAGCGCGTCGTGAGCCTCGCACAAACACCGGTGCACGTGAGCGAATTCGCTGACAGCCACGTGCACCTGGCCAGCTCGGCGTTCACTGATGATGTGGACGCTGTGATCGAACGGGCTCGCGCTGCAGGTGCGCGGGCCCTCGTGTGTATCGGTGAGTCTCCTGAGGCGGCCGAGCGGGCCCAGCTGATCGCGGCGCGGCATGCCGGTCTGGTGTTTCACACGTGCGGGCTTCATCCCCACGATGCCAACGAGTGGGACGGTGAGCGGCATCCGCGCGCCATACGCGAGGCCGCGATGCGCGGCACCGTGGCGGTGGGTGAGTGCGGGCTCGATTACCACTACGATCACGCACCGCGACCCGTGCAGCGCCGTGTGCTCGCCGCGCAGGTCGAACTCGCGGCCGAGCTCGACCTGCCGATCGTGCTCCACACCCGCGAAGCCGAGGACGACACGCGCGATATGCTCGCCGACGCGGCGAAGGCGCGGGTGCGTGGCGTCCTCCACTGCTTCACCGGGTCGGAAGCGCTGGCTGAGGCCGCCCTCGCGGTGGGGTGGTATGTCTCGTTCAGTGGCATCATCACCTTCCGCAACTGGCACAGTGAAGCCCTGCTGCGCCTGGTGCCTGACGATCGCCTGCTGGTGGAATCCGACGCTCCCTACCTGGCGCCGGTGCCCAACCGTGGCAAGCGCAACGAGTCGGGGTGGGTGCCGCACACCGTGGCACGACTCGCCGCAGCGCGCGGAAGCGATACCGGCACCATCGCGGCGATCACCTTGCACAACACCCGTACGTTCTTCCGTCTGCCCACACCTCCGCACGAGTGAATTCGATGAGTCTCGAAACCTTGCACACCGATCACGCGCCCAAGGCGATCGGCCCGTACGCGCAGGCCGTGAAGGCCAATGGCTTCCTGTTCACTGCCGGCCAGATCCCGCTGCATCCGGTCACGATGGAGGTCGTGGAAGGGGACGTGGCGGCGCAAACGGAGCAGGTGCTGGCCAATCTGTCGGCTGTACTCACGGAAGCTGGCTGCACCTGGAACGACGTCGTGAAGACCACGTGCTTCCTGCGTACGATGGATGACTTCGCGGCATTCAATGGGGTGTACGCGCGCGTGCTCGGTGACGCCCGTCCGGCACGCTCCACCGTTGCCGTGGCAGGCCTGCCGCGCAATGTGAGCGTGGAAGTCGAACTCGTCGCGGCCCTCCCGTCGCGCTGAAGGGTACCAAGGGCATGATCGTTACCGCGTTCTCCCGCGCTCTGCGTGCTCGCAGTAGCCGGTCGCTGATGCAGGCGGGCCTCATGGCCGGCCTGCTCGGCGGTGCGGTACAGCCGGTGGAGGCACAGAAGTCCCCGGCCGATACGGTGCGTCAGCCGCGCGATACCGTGTCGAGGAACGTGCCCAAGGCGGCCGCCTCTGCGACACCGATCGCTGCCCGCGGACGGTTCACGCCACCCATCACGCCGCGCCGCGCGTTTGTATACTCGGCCATTGTGCCCGGACTCGGTCAGGCTCGACTGGATCGCGGTTCGTCCGGCGCACTCTTCGCCGCCGTGGAGTTGGCGGCCGTCGTGATGGTGCGCCGCAGCAGCGCGGATCTCCGCGAGGCTCGCCGGTATCGCACCGATACGCTACCCACGAACTTCAACGTTGGCCCCCGCGGCACGCTCACACCCATTGAGCGGGTCACGGGACGATACGACGCCGATCTCGTGCGGACCCGGCGTCTGCACGTGGAAGACTGGCTGGCGGCCCTCGCCTTCAATCACCTGTTTTCTGGCGCCGATGCGTTCGTGGCCGCGCAACTCTGGGATATGCCCCTACGGGTAACGGCGGCCCCGTCACCCAACGGCACTTTCTTCGTGGCCTCGCTGCGATTCTGAGCTGCTGTCGGCGCCCCGACACGTCCCGTGCGTCAATCCGGACGGGTGATCGACTCGAGCACGTCAACGTCGCCCGACGCTGACGACTGACGCCGGCTGATCGTGTCGTCGTCGATGACCAGAAACTGATGGTCGAGATACCACGCGCCAGCATTGCCATAGACCCCGCGACCGGCCGCGGTGAGCGTGGGAACGTGCGAGTGGCCGTGCACCACGAGGCGTGGGCCGTCGTCGGCGGTGAGCGCCGCGGTGCCGACCGCCATGAGTCCACTCCCGCCGTCGCGCGCGCGCCCCTTGCGACTCGTCTTCGAACTGCGCATGGCCACGCGCGTCGCAAAGTCGGGGTGCAGCCATGAATACGCGGCAATCGACCACGGATGGCGCAGCACTGTGCGCAGTCGCCGGTACGGCGCGTCTTCCTTGACCCGGAGGCCATCGCCGTGCGCGAGGAGGGTATCCCACGAGCCGATGCGGCCGCGCCACGGCTCCAGGGTATAGGTAGCCCCCGTCTCCAGCGCGAGGGTCTCGCCTCCCCAGCAATCGTGATTCCCGCCGATCCACAACACGGGGACACCGGCGTCGCGCAAATCGGCTAAGGCCGCCAGCACCCGAAAGCCGGTCCGCGGCATGGCATGCTCCCACGCGAACCAGAAGTCGAACAAGTCGCCCATGATCACCAGCGAGCGGGCGGTCTCCGGAAGCAGGCGCAAATGCCGCAACAGCCGACGTTCCGAGTCGGCCGACGCGACGCCAAGATGCACGTCGCCCAGGACATGGCATGGGGTAGGGAGCACGGCATCAGTCTAACCCCACGCCGCCAAGGCGACAAACGAGCGCCTACGGATGCGTTGATCGCCTCCAGCCGACATTTTGCAGTCATGGCTTTCGAAACCGTTTCCGAATTGCGTGTCCGGTATGCCGAGACGGACCAGATGGGTGTGGTCTATCACGCCAACTATCTCGTGTGGTGCGAGATCGGGCGCACGGACTTCATTCGCCACGCGGGGCGCAGTTACGCCGACCTCGAACGCGATGGGGTGCTCCTCGCGGTCTCCGACGCGTCGCTGCGGTTCCATGCCTCGGCGCGCTACGACGATCCCATCACGGTGTATACATCGCTATCGGCGGTCGGTTCGCGTGGCATGTCGTTCGACTACCGTATCGAGCGGGCGGACACGCGCAGCACGCTGGTGCGCGCGGCGACGTCGCTCGTCTGCATCAATCGCGAGGGGCGACTCACCACGTTGCCGCGTGAGGTGCGCGCGTGGCTCGAGGCGGCCATGAACGGGGAACATTCGGAGTCGGAGGGCATGCTGCATGACTGATCAGACGCTATCGCGTGGCGCGTTCGCGCTGGCCCTCGCCGCACTTGCTGCATGCGGACGCGGTTCAACGGCGAGTGTGGCCGCCCCGCCCGCACCAGTGACCGGTCCGCTGCAGATCAGCGCGGAGGCGCGGTTGCTGGAGATGCTCGATCAGCGGCGCATGGACACGGCCTTGGTAGATGTCCTGCTCGCGGACACGAGTGGTACGCTTCGGGCGAGGACCGCGCTGGCGGTCGGGCAGAATCGCATTCGCCTGCGCTACCCTGCGTTGCGCCGGCTCCTGCTCGATGGCGACACGGCGATCGCCGCCAATGCCGCGTTCGCCTTGGGGATCGCACGCGACTATGAATCGGCCCCGGCCCTCTCGCGCGCGGTCGTGGGCGCACCCGATGCCGTCGCGCGCGAGGCGGCGTGGGCATTGGGCGAAATGGGAGAAATGGGGCGAACGGTCATCCTGCATG
>Ga0209985_10004559_pt1 | contig 11113 bp, 5 predicted proteins | sample NOAtaG_FD_187305 | JGI IMG/M metagenome (GOLD analysis project Ga0209985, IMG submission 187305) | Freshwater lake microbial communities from Lake Erie, under a cyanobacterial bloom - NOAA_Erie_Diel6S_1000h metaG (SPAdes) (version 2) | ecosystem: Environmental > Aquatic > Freshwater > Lake ... | reverse complement strand
TGTAATTGAGTGTATGTGTTCACAATCTGCCGCGAAGCGTTCGAAAGGTCATGCGAGATCCGCAGCTGCTGCTCTTTGAGTACGCTCATTTCACGGGCCAGATTTAATTGAGCATGCCTTACGGCAGCGGACGCTTGTCGTAACCCAATATTATACTGCCACTCGAAGCCAGCTTGCCATTCTTGGAAATTGCCCTCGAGAATATTCTGGACCAAACTATTGAACTGATTATCGCGATCTCGTTCTTCGATAAGATGGTCTCCGAGTCCTCGCCAACGATATTGTGTGAGCGCATCGAGACGAGGGCGGCGATTCAACCGCGACGCGATGAGCTCCAATTCTCGACGTTTGACAGTCCACTCTTGACGACGCACTTCGACTCGTTGCGTCAAAGCATCACATACGGAGGATTGCCAATCGAAAGATACTTCCGCCAATATTGGCTCGTCAATTGGCTTGATCAATCGCCCGTCGGACGGAGGCATTCCCATCACATACCTCAGCCGTTGCTCTACAGCATAAAGTCCGTTTTGGCCGGAAAGAGCATCATTAACAAGCGCTTCGAATTGATAAAACGTTGCGAGTGCTTGAGGTTCCTCCGTTTGTGCAGGTTTGCCCACATCCTTGAAAGCTTTTGCAACTTGCCACGTTTCTAACGAAGATTGACGCCCTGACGCTTGCGCGTCTAAAGCTCGATATGCAAAGTAAAGTTCCCAGTATGCACCTTCGACGTCGTTGATCAAGCGAATCACAGCTGCCTCGAAATCAGCGATCGAAATGTCTGTGTTGATTCGAGCGATGAGAACCCCATTGTATTGACCAGGAAGTGAGTTCGGTCCTGCGATCCTATTAAATGTAGTGCCCGACCCCTGGAGCAATGGCTGGCGATACTCAGCTTCTACGAAACCCGAAAAGTCACTGTTGAACTGTCTGTTACGACCATTGTTCCGGTCGTAGATCGTGTTCAGGCGAACTGCGTATTGAGCTCCAGTCGCAGTCCTTTTCTGGATTTGATTGGTAAAAACTCCCTGAGTTTGGACATTGATTGGGACGAAGAAATTGCCTGCACCGCCAGAGGCGTCGAAGTTAATCGGTCGATCGTTCTTCTGCCACGATAAACGAGATGTTACTTGAGCATCAAAGGCTGCCAAGGCTGCTTCCACGCCGCCGAGTGGATTGAGATCCGACAACGCATTGTCATAACTCGTCGATGACGCCTGAGGCGCCGCAACAACACTACCACCGATGCTTCGCAACACATCGCTACTTTGCAATGCTGCCTGAATCGCATCGCGGAGACTTAAGTCGAAGGTCGGCAACTCACTGGGGTTCTCGATCGCAAACGGCAGCAGCGATTGCGACACACCGCTATCGATGGGTGCATTGAGATCGGGATACTCCACCTGAGTAATGAAGTTCTGGAAGTAGGACGTGTGGGAACTGTCCTTCCAGGCACGAAATCGATTGGTGGTATTGCAGCCCGCTAGAACCGTGGATCCCACGCACCCTGCAATTATCCATTTCTTCAGTCGTTCGCGAACTTTCATCACTGTTCCCGTTCCATAATCGTTCTGTGGCCAGCAATTTCAGCGATAGCATCATTGCAGGAATAGAAGTCCACATTTACGTGGCCCTCACTTTTGGAACTATCGGATCAACTGGATGGAGGGCTCTAACCCTGGGTACGATTAGAAGGAATATTCATCGTTTGCTGCACGGAGAAAAGGAAATCGAAAAAAAACCGCGTTAACCGCTGGAAACTTCGTAATCATTATAAGTTAACAATCCGCGTTAATCTTGACGCTTCGATATCACAGAAACCACCACGATCACGAGAAAACTAAAGGGGATGGTGATCAGCCCCGGCTGGCTAAGACCTACCCACGCTTGGTCACCCTTCAATCCGTATAAATTTTTAAACATATCGGGTGAAACGAGAATCCAGGCAAGCGACGCAGCGACACCAGCCAATATCCCCGCAATGAGACCTTGCTTGGTGGTTCCTCTCCAAAACAGAAGCATCAATAACGCTGGAAGATTCGCCGACGCCGCGATGGCGAAGGCCCAACCGACCAAGTAGGTAACATTCATTCCTTCGAAAGCTAATCCGAAACGTATCGCGACCACGCCAATCACAATCGATGCGATCTTAGCCACGCGAATCGTATTGTGCTCCGACAGCTTCACTCCAAAGAATCCACCGACAATGTCATGAGCTACGCTGCCGCCCGCTGCAACAATCAAACCACTAACCGTCCCAAGCACGGTCGTAAAGGCAATCGCTGAAACCGCCGCAAACAATAGGTTGCTAAAACTCTTTGCCAAAAGAGGAGCGGCCATGTTCGAGTCGGTCGGATCCAACGTTCCACTAACCATCGCTCCCAACCCGATATACAAAGTAAGCACGTAAAAAAAACCTATCGACGCTATTCCCACAATCGTGCTCTTTCTCGCCGCAGCTTGGTCCTTGACTGTGTAGTATCGGATCAAGATATGAGGCAAAGATGCAGTGCCCGCGAACAACGCTAACATCAATGAAATAAAGTCCAACTTCGCATACCAGCTATCGCTTCGTATACCGGCAAACGAAGGTAGATTCCCCGGGGTCAACAATTCTGTCCCCGTATACTGAAGTGGCGAAATCGTGGTTATGGTCTTGCCATCCCGTTTTTCTTGCTTCTTGCTGGAGACTTCCACTTGAGACTGAGCTATCAAGCTCAAGAATTGAATCGGTCCGACTGGACCAGATGACTTTGCATCATCAGGCAAACGTATCAAGCGTCCTACAGCCTCAACGTTTGCTTGTTCCGATTGCAGCCCCATCGGCACACCATCAATGGTTTTGTTTCCGTTCTCATCTACAACGATGACTTGAGTCTTGCCGAGTTGCTCCGGTGTTGCCACGTTGAGTCCACGCCACAAAACGAGAATGGTCATGAAGAGCGAGAAAAGGACCAATAGTCCACCCTTGAGAAATTGAACGTAAGTTGTACTTACCATTCCTGCCGTAACCACAATGATCACAACAACCGCACCAACCAACACAACGCCATGCCAGTACTCTAGTCCTAGCAATGGCTTGATCAACGTTCCCGCACCAACCATTTGCGGAATCAAGTAAAACAGACTTACGATAAGAGTACTCACCCCAGCCGCAGCTTTGATTCCTCGGGATTGGAACTTGCTATCCAATGCATCCGCAAATGTAAACTTCCCAAGCCTTTTCAGTGGCTCGGCAATAACCAATAACGCTACGATCCATCCTGCCAAATACCCGATCGAATAAAGAAAACCGTCGAATCCATAAAACGCAATCATTCCACAGATACCAAGAAAGGACGCTGCCGACAAATAGTCGCCCGCAAAAGCGATTCCGTTCACAAACCAATGAATCTGCCCCCCCGCGGCAAAATAAGCCTGACTGGACTTCGCCCTTGAGCCCAACCAAAAACTAAAGGCCAATGTCGCTGAAACGAGGGCCACAAAAACGACAATTGCCAGAATGTTTGCTTCGTACAACATGAGAGGTTGTCCGGATTGCTTTCAAAAGTGCTATCGGAAAAAAAGGGACAATGCAGGAGTGTAATCCAAAACAGAAAGTCAAACAGCCAGCTTGAATCTGATTCGAACCTCTCACGGATGTACACTGCAAATGAGATTCTACCATCCCAACCGTAGCATAATCGAGGGACTCTGCTTCCTTGGCCTACGCTTCGGGTAAGGATCAGTCTTTTGCCGGCGGCAAATCCATTAAATCAAGAGCTCGTTATACTTCGGGGTGGATATCCTATCAGGCGAAACTGCTAGAAAATCCTACGGTTGCGTTTCCCTGAAACGGCCATCTTTATTAGACTGTAGGGTTGTTCGAAGAAGACTGATTGCAAATCCCCTCTCTTTTATACTTTCGTTGAATTTATGGAACAAAGCTACCCTCCCTTTCGAAGCATATTGCTTGTGGATGATAGCTTCGTTCTGAGAGATAGATTAGCCGAAGCGTTTCGTGAACGAGGATTCCGCGTGGAAGTGGCCGGAACATGTGACGAAGGAGTCGAAGTCTTTCGGACGCACCCTACCGATTTGGCTGTCGTCGATCTTAGAATGCCGGGACGCACGGGTTTGACTATCATCTCAGATCTCAAAACAATCAGTCCCGACGTTCAAGTTCTGATTCTTTCCGGCTTCGGAAGTATCGCTACCGCCATCGATGCGATTCGGTTAGGCGCTGTTAACTTTCTGCCGAAGCCAGCCGACGCCGATGACATACTCAGTGCGTTCAAACGCGGAGGCACAGAAGTCGAAGCAACCGAATCTAATGAAGAGATCCCCGTTCCTACTCTCGCTCAAGCGGAATGGGAGCATATCCACCGAGTTCTCGCCGACTGCGACCAAAATATTTCCGAGGCCGCTCGCAGGCTGGGGATTCACCGCAGGTCATTGCAAAGAAAGCTTCGAAAACGAGCTCCCTGAACTAATCTGCCGAAAGGGAACTGGGGCCACTTCCCAATGTCTTCTCGTATCGACCATCGTCCGTTTTTACGTACTTCGTAAAGCCTAGTCGCTTCAAATTGCTATCGTCTGTCGATTTCCCCATCGCCGCATCAGACCACATTCCTCCGATCGACGGCGCGCCAATGACCCTTCGAACCGGCACCCCACTGTCAGGGTGCACTTGAAGTGGATCTTCACTCATGCGTTGAATCACTTCAAATGTGTCGCCCGGCGTGCCATCAAGATTGATGACTTCATAAACATAAATTGGCATGATAACTCTCAGTCTTTGCTGTTCTTGATGACGATGTCCCTCGTGACATCGTAGATTTTTTGTTGACGTGCTGCGAGATCTTCCAATTCGATCTTCAACTCAGGATTCTTCACTTGCCCAATCGCATCTTCGGCAAGATCCGATTGCTTTGCAAGCGACTGGGTTCGTCGATTGATACGCAACTGTAACGTTTTGAGCAATCGCAACTCCGACAAACTATCAACCAACGGTTGATCCGCGGGATCTTGCGGTTGTTGCTGCTGTTGCTTTTGCTGTTCCTTTTTCTCGTCATCCCGTTTCTTCTGCACCTGCTTCAGCGCCTCAAGTAGCTCTTCCAATGCGGCGATGATCTCATCCTCGATCGCCTGTGTCGAAGCTGATACATTCGCTTGTGCAAGCCTCTTTGCAATGATCTGAGCATCTTTGAGTACTTGTTCCATCGCTTCGGGAAACGCTGTGCTCGAACCTTCGTCTTGCAACAGCAGCAAAGCTCGTTGCCCTTCCATAACAATCTTGTTTTGTTCGATCGCAAGTTTATTGGACTGAATCTCCAAACTACGGTCACGAGCATCCCCGACCAACTCAGAAAGGCGAGTCGTTTGCTCGCGAACCATTTTCTGCATCTCGTTCATTTTACGAAGTCGTGTCTCAAGATCGACTAAGGAACGCTCAATCTCTTCCTCACGAAGTTGACGAAGGATTTTCTCTAGTTCTTCGACAGCATCACGAAGTTCGCGCTCCGCTTCTACTTGCTCATTGACCGCAGCATCTCTCTTCTGATCTGAGAGCTCTTCCTGAGCCTTTTGCATTCGCTGCTTCGCCTTCTCAACTCGCTTTCTCGCGCGTTCTTCCTTCGACTCTGGCTTGTCAGGTGAATCCTCACTAGAACTCTTGCCCGATGAATTCTCTTCCGACTCAGAATCCTTTCCGCTCTTGCTCTTCTGCTTTTGGCTGTCCGATTTTTTGCCTTCCGATTTCTCAGGGGAATCTTTGGGCGTCTGTTCTTGAGCCTCCTTCTCCTCTTGGCCGTCGCGTGACTTTCCTTCGCTATTCTTTTCCTCATTCATGCTGGGGGCACTGTTGCGAGGTTTTTCGCCATCTTCCTTGCTCGCGTTCTCTTTGTTCTTTTCTGCCTGTGATTTTTCTTCTCCACTCTTCTCGGCCTGATTCAAGTCGTTTTTTTTGCCCCCAGACTTTTTGTCCCCTGACTCTTCTGATGAATCCTTATTGTTGGGCGTATTCTTAGATTCGTTCGATTTGCTTTCGCGGTTGGCCCTGTCCTTGGCGTCTCGCTCTTTGGCATCACCATCTTCTTTCTTGGGAACCTGAAGGTCACTCTCGACAGACTCAATCTGCTTCGTAAGATCCTTTTGGTCGTTCGCGGCTTGCTGGATGTCTTGACCCGACTCCGTTCGTCCGCGGATCGATCGTTGCAAAGAAGCGATTCGTCGAAGATCATTCAGAATCTCCTCCAGCTTTGCACGTTCATCTCGAATTCGTGTAGATCGATTCTCGCTCTGCAATAGCTCCAGCAGTTTCTTCAAATTCTCATGCGCTGCTTCCTGTTCCTGAATGGCGCGACTGATCTGCCCTTTGGCGATAAATTCTCCGGCGGAGTTCAATCGCTGCCGAGTCCCAAGTTGTTTACTCAACTGTGCAGCATTCATAAGAAGGCCGGCATGCGTTGGATTCGATACCGCTTCCAATTCGCTCATACGAAGAAAAAGCTCTTCGAGTTTCTGAAATCGCTGTACTAATTGCCGCTGCTTCGTTTCCAGCGTCTCTGCCTCTGCGTTCTTTGTGGACGGGGGCGATTGACTAAAGCAGATCTTTGGCTCTAGGACCGGCTCAATCCACGCGAGACACAACCCGATCAGAAAACTGAATCGCAGAAGCATAATATGGCATGACGGTAATGAGAAAATCTTCATTTTAGAAAATCCAGTGCTCTCTTATCTTGGGCTTTCTTGTAGCTCTTCGTCTCATCCATCACTTGAGTACTATTCTCAATGATATCGCGCAGCATATCCACAATTGCAGTCTGGTCTTGAATCTCGAGCATATCTGCAAGAATCGATTGAAGAATAGCGGCAATCTCGTTGTTCTTTTCGATCGCAGCCCCTATCAGCTGTTTCGCTGTTCCGCTGTCATTTGGGTCTTTCGAAAACAGCTTCTCCAACAATCCTACTTGTGTTGCCAAAGACTTCCACGGTGTATCGATCATCGACCGTAATGGTTTCTGGATCTTGTCCTGCCAACGTGTCCTACGATCGATACTGTCAATTCGATTGTTTACCAATTCTTTAGAGATCTGATCCATCTCTCTCTCCACTCCGTTCAGTTCTCCCTCGGATTTGGAGACTTGGCTCATCCCCTGTTGTGATCGCAACAACTGAATTCGACCGTACTTTTCCGCATCTTCAGCAGTGGATGTTCCGTCCTTTAGCTCGCTTCGTCGACGTTCAATGGAGAGCAGTAGATCTCCCAGTTGATTCACTTCGCCCAAAATGAGTTCGAGTCGCTTCCTCATGGCGGCTTCACGCCGATCCAATAACAACAACAATTGATCTGCGGTCACAATGCTCAACTGAACGGTACCCGCTCGTCCGACTTGCGTTTCTTGGTTCAGGTCATAGTAGTCACTCGCAGACAACCCAATGGCCAATGTGGATCCAGGCTTTATGGATAACATGCCTTTTTCTTTAAGTTCCTTGCAATCGATCGTGGTCGTGACAGATTGATCTTTGTCCATCGCGACATCGATCCGAACGGGTTTCGATTCATCCAGAACGGCTTCTATCCACGTCTGCTGTACGTCGTACTCATCCTTGATCCTTCCAAGCAATGGAATTGAAGCGATTTCAGTAATCGAGGTACCGATGCCATCGAGGACCATATCGACTTGAGGTGCTTGGTCTTTGATTGATGAAATGACAAACTGCTGGATTCGGCTAGAGCAGATTCCTTGTGCGTCCCAAAGTCGAAACTCAGATAGAACGTTCCCATCTAACACACCGATCGGTACCGTAATCGACTCGGATGCATCTTCTAAATCGATCGATTGCTCTTGCGGTGTTATTGTACCGTTCTCATTTGATCGAACGACAATGTAATCACATCGCTTAATTTGCTTGTTGGATTGCATGAACAATTCGATAGTGCTACCTTGTGGCAACCGCAATCCCGTCCGATAGGCCAACACCTCTTGTCCCCAACGCGATTCGGTCGACCGTCGAAGATACGGCGGATATGTTACTTTCAGTTGCAGGTCCGTGACAGCAGGAGAATCAACGACATTCAGTCGGAGATCAGAAATGCGTGAATCACCACCGACAATACTCAAAGATAGCGATTGGCTCAAAGACTCTAGAGGTGGACCATCGAGAACAAAACCTTGGCGATCCCCCGAAGCGGTTAGCCTACGCATATTCGCGCGACCACGATTCCCATCGTCGTCACGATAATAGACAGAGCAAACCTCTGGAACGCGAACAGCCGTTAGCGAGGCAAAACTCTTCAGTTGTCCCGATTGCCCCTTTGGAACGAAAACAGCATGATCTTGGAAACTTAGCAAGTAACGATGTCTGGTTGTGCCTGTCCCAGTGAAAGATGGCGTATCGAACTCGATACCTTCAACTCCCAATAATACGTTTCGCGGCCAAGGCACATCTGACAAAGTGAACAAGCGTTTACCCCAATGGATACTCCACTTTGGATAAAGCAATCCGGCAACGCACGAGTAGGCCAAACAGGCACCCAACGCAATCAACTGCATCTGTAGAACACGAGTGCGGATCAGTTCTCTAATATCTACCGTTGGCAAAAGCTCGATCGCTCTTGCTGTCGCCAAAGCAACCAATCCCGGGCGGCTCGGATGCTCAGACTCGGTTCGCATCGAGGGACGAGAAGCCTGAACGGTCGTGATGAGCGCGCTCTCAAACCGTTTGTATTTGCGTTCAATCAGCAAGGCCAGCGAATCATCACTCCATCGAACAAGCCACCGCAACCAAATCTGCTGGTACAATATCCAAATGGCTCCAGCAATCAGAATGCCCAACATGCCAACTCTCACCCACCGCGGTGACTCGGCAGAACCCAACATGGCTGGCAGATAATCGACGATTCCAAAAAACCAAAAACCTAGTAGTATCCAGATCGCTACCTGAATCATCGCCTGAGAGAAGACGAATCGTCCTAACAACCCGCGCAGACTGTTCAATGTATCGCGGATTGGAAGGGGTAACGGCTCTCCAGCGTTTGCGGGGCTGGATCCCAGTGATTTCGTTGCATCTGACATACCAATAGTCTAACCGATCGTCGATTTCGATGCAGCGCTTCTCTCAACGCGAGATTGTCATCCTTTTGTTCAACACTCGTTTCTCACCGAACTGCTGACTTTGAACCCAAATCGTCTCACCAATTAGCTTGTCCGCATCGGCAATCACGAATGTTTGTGTGGCGCGATCCATCAATTTGGCAATCTGAGAAAACTCCCTCGTCCTCCCAGGAATTCTAACGAAACAATCGAAGTTGACGGGCTTGCCCGAACGGTTAATTGTCTCAACTTCAACAATCAGCTCATTCTTTTCATTGATAGAATATCGAACTTCAAATTCGATGGCGTTGTTTCCGACTTGGATCATGTCGGTCAGTGGGAGGAAAACTTCGTTCTCGGGACCGTCCAATTGGACAATAACTTGGATGGGTGTTTGACCATTATCAGCATTGGGGTTCATTTGCACGGGGATTGCAATCTTTTCCCTGGCGTTTGCACCGATATGAAACTTTACAGGTGTGTGCTTTTCTGCTAGAGCGCTGCAGACTACCGTGGCTTGTCCGACCACCCCGAAATCAAAAGGATTCTCAATTTTGACTTCAATGACTTCCTGTTTCCCCACCACGAGGTCAACTTGTTTCGTCAGTAATTCCATTCCCATCTGCCATCGAACGGCATGGAGGTCGACTCCTTCCACGATGACTGGCCAGTCTCCTACTTCAAACGATTGAATCGGTCCTAACTCGGTAGACGATTCATCCACAGGGACTTGACGCCCCCAGACATCGCGAACCATAATCTTTCCGCCGAAATATCGTTTTAAAGTCCTGGGAGAAGACGACCATAAAATCATTTTTCCGTCATCATTAGCTTCGAGGATTGCATTCTGACATAAATCTTTCGAACGCAGTTGCCCGAGGTAATGATTGCCTGCTAAGGCACCAGAGAGGTTTCGAAATGGGAGAAACAATTCTTGCGGGCCCCCATCTGGTTCAATCACCAGAGTCTCCTTATTCGCAGGATCAAACACCCAGCCAATTCTCGATCCTGGATTCACGGGATCCGTCAATACCAATATTTGCTGCAAGAGATCTTGAACACGGGCTTTCAACGAATACTGACTCGCCGCGAGAGGCGTGATGTGAAACCACGGCACGGGACGACGAGTCTGTTCCTTCGCTGCTCGGTTCAAAAGCGTTTTTAACTCGTCAGCACCGAATGAAAGATTGGTTGTCCATTGCCAACGATCCACTTGAATGTCCTCTGAAACATTGAGGAGCGGATTATGGCACGCAACCAACTGTACCTCTTGACCGTACCTTTTCAACATTCGGCGGATCGAGTCTAGCGAAGTTTGAAACCGAGGATTGAAGACAAAGTCGGCCTCATCATCCCAACCCAATTGAAAGCTAACCAACCGAACACACATTTGCTGTAGTACTGGTTCTAAGAATGTCTGCATCATAGCGACGTCTTCTAAAGCACTACCCGTATCGTTCTGTCTAGCTCGAGTAAAGTTCGCGAAAATCGAGGGAGGAGGTGTTGCAATCACCCCTACACATGCGATCCCGGCAGATTGAATCCGATCAATCCTGGTTGCTAAATAATTCGAGGTGTTGACATCCAAGGTGTCATGCCAAACAGGGAGCTTTAGTCTTCCTACGTTTGCTTCTTGTAGAACACCGAGCAACTCCGTAGTCCCAATTTTTTTGGCGTACTGATCCTCTGGTAGTGACCATCCAATCTGAGGATTGACAGTGTTCTTTGACTTACGCGGAGTAATAACAAAATGCTGCACCAAATGAAACCGATTCTTGACGGTCCGCTCCTGTTGTGCCCTCACTTCATAGTAACCTGGCTTAAGGCTCGGTAAGACCCACCGACAAGATCCCTTCCAAAACTCCCTTGTTGTCGAAGGTTTAGATTGCTTCCCAGTCTCACCATCAATGACCACGAACTTGCCTGCCGGAATCTTTGTGGTACCGTTCGCGTCCCGCACGGAATCTTCAGGGATGACAGGCATCGTTACCTTATCGATGATTTTCCCTTCATGGTCCGTCAATTGAAGATCGAGT
>Ga0209985_10004551_pt1 | contig 11127 bp, 11 predicted proteins | sample NOAtaG_FD_187305 | JGI IMG/M metagenome (GOLD analysis project Ga0209985, IMG submission 187305) | Freshwater lake microbial communities from Lake Erie, under a cyanobacterial bloom - NOAA_Erie_Diel6S_1000h metaG (SPAdes) (version 2) | ecosystem: Environmental > Aquatic > Freshwater > Lake ... | reverse complement strand
TCGGGCGTGGGCGAGGTGAACACCTGGCCCGGGCAGGCGGCGTCGAGCATGCCGTGGCCGATGAAGCCGGTGTGCAGCGGTTCGTGGCCAGAGCCACCGCCGGAGATCAGCCCCACCTTTCCGGGCGTGAGCGTGCGTCGGGCGACGAAGCGCAGGTCGGGATCGAGCGTGACGATATCGGCATGCGCGGCTGCGAAACCCTTCAGGGACTCCGCCAGCACCGTGTCGACGTGGTTGATGAGTTTCTTCATTCAGGGGCCTCTTGGGTCTCGGGCGGGCGGTGAGCAGATCCCAGCAAACGTTCAGAGCGTGGCGCAGACGCTGCCGATGATCAGGGCCATGGAGCGCGAACCAGGGTCGATGTGGCCGAGCGCGCGTTCGCCCAGGAACGACGAGCGGCCGCGGCCGGCCTCCATGTGGGCCGTGGCCTTCACGCTGGCGTCGGCGCACTCGCGAACGCGGGCCAGGAGCGCAGGGCCGGACAGATCGCCCGGTGCCTGCAGCAGCTGGCGCACCGGGTCCAGCACGTCCAGAAGCGTCTTCTGGCCCACCTGGGCCTTGCCCAGGCGGGTCAGGGCCTGGATGCCGGCATCCAGCGCGCGGGCCATGTCCGCTGTGCTCGGCTCAGCGGGCAGTTCCTTGCCCAGCGTGATCAGCAAGGTGCCGAACACCGGCCCCGACGAGCCACCGATGGTGGACATGCAGGTCAAGCCCATGGTCTTGAGCGCCTCGTTGAAGCTCTGGGCGCGAAGCAACTCGAGCTTGGCCTGAATGGCCTGGGCGCCGCGCCGCATGTTCAACCCATGGTCGCCATCGCCGATCGCCTGGTCGAGCGCGGTGAGCTCGTCGACATGGTCAATCAGCGTCTGCGTGGCCGCTTCGATGAGTGGGGTGTGGTTCATGGCAGGACGTGATGTGTGTGGACAAGGGTTCAAGCGACCAGGCGACGCCCGGCGTTGTCGAACCACAGTGCACGCTGCACCCGCAGGTGCACCGTGTTGCCGGGCTCCAGGCCCGTGGCGACGGGTGTGGCGGAGACCAGTTCATGCTCGCTGCTGCTCCCGCTGACCCGCACATGCACCAGGTGCTGGTCGCTCAGCCGCTCGACACGCAGCACGCGCGCCGTGAGCCTGGCAGCCTCGTCGGTGCTGCGGCTGAGGCTGAGGTGTTCGGCGCGGATCCCAACCAGGGTGGCGCGCTCGGGCCCAGGCAGACTGCCCACCACCTCGCGCGGTAGCAGGTTGATGCGCGGGGAACCCAGGCGCGAGGCCACCGTGCTGCTGACCGGGTCTTCGTAGATCTCGCGTGCGGAGCCCAGTTGCACCAGGCGGCCGTGGTCCAGAACGCCCACCCGCGTGGCCATGGTCAGCGCCTCGGTCTGGTCGTGGGTGACGTAGAGCATGGTGGCACCCATGTCCTGCTGGATGCGCTTGAGCTCGAGGCGCAGGTCGTTGCGAAGCCTGGCATCCAGTGACGACAGGGGCTCATCCATCAGCGTGACGGCCGGGTTCCGCACCAGGGCGCGGCCAATGGCCACCCGTTGCATCTGCCCGCCCGACAGTCGCGTGGCCGGGTTGTTCAGCTTGTCCTCGATGCGCAGCATGCGCGCCACTTCGTTGACCTTGCGCTCGATCTCGGCCCGCGGTGTGGGCCGCATCGGCGAGCGCAGCGGGAAGGCCAGGTTGTCGAACACCGAGAGGTGCGGGTACAGCGAGTACTGCTGGAACACAAAGGTCACGTCGCGCCGCGCGGGGGCCAGTGCCGTGACATCACGCCCGCCGATGTGCACGGTGCCTGCATCGGGCGCTTCGAGCCCGGCCACCAGCCGCAGCGTGGTCGTCTTGCCCGCCCCGCTGGGGCCCAGCAGCACGATGAACTCGCCGCTGCGGATGTCCAGGTCAAGGCCCTGCACCGCCTGCACCTCGCCGAACCGCTTGCTCACGCCCCGCAGCTGCAGATCAGCCATGGTGGGCCCCCGCTTGCGCGCGCTGGCGGCGCGGATGCCACGGCGCCGCCACGTCGTCGCGCGCCGTCTTCAGGACCCGCCCACTGGTCTTGTCGAACAGCGACACGGCCGCCGCATCGAACAGCAGCCCGACATGGTCACCACGCGCCACCGGTGCGTCGGCATGCACCTTCGCGCGCAAGGTGGCGCCCGAGGCCGTGGCCACGGTGACGATCTGGCTCACGCCGAGGTACTCCGTGCCCAGCACCTCGGCGCGCAGGGCCGAGTCGTCGGACAGGCGCACGTTCTCGGGGCGGATGCCCAGCAGCAGCTCGCTGTGCGGCACCTCCTGGCGCAAGGCCGGCACGCCCACGCGGGCCGGGCCCACTTGCACCGTGTCTGCGCCGGCACCAAGGGAAGCCTCAAAGGGCAGGAAGTTCATCGCCGGTGAGCCGATGAAATCGGCGACGAACACGCTGGCCGGCCGTTCGTAGACCTCCACCGGCGCGCCCAGCTGCTCGATCACGCCGCGGTTCATGATGGCGATGGTGTCGGCCATCGACATGGCTTCGGTCTGGTCGTGCGTGACGACCACGGTGGTCGCATGCAAGCGGTCGTGCAGGGCGCGCAGTTCGTGGCACATCACCTCACGGAACTCGGCGTCCAGGGCGCCCAGGGGTTCGTCCATCAGAAAGGCCATCGGCTGGCGCACGATGGCCCGGCCCAGCGCCACGCGTTGGCGGTCGCCGCTGGACAGGCCCGAGACGGCCGCGTCCAGCAGGTGGGTGATGCGCAGGATCGCCGCGGCTTCTTCCACACGGCGCTTCACCTCAGCCTTGGGCAGGCCCTGCGACACCAGCGGGAAGCCCATGTTCCGGCGCACGTTCATGTGCGGGTACAGCGCGAACATCTGGAAGCAGAACGCGATGTCACGTGCTGAGGCGCGCTTGAAGCTCACGTCCTCGTCGCCCAGGAAGACCTGGCCCGAGGTCGGCAGCTCCAGGCCCGCGATCATGCGCAGCGTGGTGGTCTTGCCGCAGCCCGAGGGGCCGAGCAGGCAGAAGAACTCGCCGTCAGCCACCGTGAAGGTGGAGTCCTGCACCGCCGTGAACTCGGCGAAGGCCTTGTGCAGCTTGTGAACACGGATCTGTGCCATGGCAGTGACGTCAATCGGGGAACTTCGAGACCAGCATGAACATGACGGTGCCGAAGAGCGTCGTCACGAAAGACCAGGTGTACAGAACCATCGCAAACGGCTGCAGCATCATGAAGATGCCCAGCGCGATGACGCAGCAGGCCAGCAGTTCCATCGGGCCGCGCCGCAGCGCCTTGGGCCAGGACGAGCGTGTCATTTGCGTACGGCCCCGAAGGTGATGCCGCGCAGCAGGTGCTTGCGCAAGAGCACGGTGAACACAAGGATGGGCACCAGGAACAGCGTCGTGCCCGCGGCCACCGCGGGCCAGTCCTGCCCGCCCTCGCCGATGATGATGGGGATGAATGGCGGTGCGGTCTGCGCCGTGCCCGAGGTCAGCAGCACCGCAAAGGCGTACTCGTTCCAGGCAAAGATCAGGCAGAAGATGGCCGTGGCCACGATGCCCGTGGTGGCCTGCGGCAGCACCACCTTGCGGAAGGCCTGCAGCCGGGTATAGCCGTCCACCATGGCGGCCTCTTCATACTCGCGCGGGATCTCGTCCATGAAGCCCTTGAGCAGCCACACGGCCAGCGAGACGTTCACCGCGCTGTACAGCAGGATCATGCCCAGCCGGGTGTCCGACAGCCCCAGCTCGCGGTACATCAGGTAGATGGGGATGGCCACCGCGATGGGCGGCATCATGCGGGTGGACAGGATGAAGAACAGCAGGTCGTCCTTCAGCGGCACCTTGAAGCGCGAGAACGCATAGGCTGCCATCACGCCCAAGCCCACCGACAGCACGGTCGAGCCCACGGCGATGATCAGCGAGTTGACGAATCGCGGGACGTAGTTGGACTGGCCCACCACCACCATGTTGGCGGCCCGGGCGTTGTGTTCGCAGGCGTCGTCGGCGGGCGGCAGCTGGGCGATGTACTCCGGCGTCTGGCGCGAGCGCGTGGTGAACAGGTTGCAATAGCCCTCGGTGGACGGCGTGAACACCACCTTGGGCGGGTAGCTGATGGCGTCTGACGGGGTCTTGAACCCGGTCAGGATGATCCAGGCCAGAGGCGCGATGGTGATGAAGGCGTAGAGCGCCACCAGCACGCCGGCCACCAGCCGTGTGCGCGCGGTCGGCTCGACGACCGAGTGCGCCGTGCTGATGCCCTTTGTGGAGCCCGTGGTCATGGTGATGGCCTTTGCCCGTGCTCAGCGGTTCTTCACGGCGTTGAGCGCCTTGACGTAGATGTTGGCCAGGCCGAACACGGCGACGAACAGCATCACCGCAAACGCCGAGGCGTACCCGGTGCGCCACTTCTCGAAGGCCTCGCGCTTGAGCGTGATGGACGCCAGTTCGGTGGCCGAACCCGGCCCTCCTGAGGTGAGCAGGTTGACCATGTCGAACATCTTGAAGTTCTCGATGCCGCGGAACAGCACCGCCAGCATCACGAAGGGCAGGACCATCGGCAGGGTGATGGACCAGAACTGCCGCCACGGCGACGCGCGGTCCACTTCGGCGGCCTCGTAGATGTAGTCCGGGATGGAGCGCAACCCGGCCAGGCAGATCAGCATGACGTAGGGTGTCCACATCCAAGTGTCGACGATGACGATGGCCCAGGGCGCCAGCTTCACCTCGCCGAGCATCGAGAACGACGACGGCGACACACCCGTCAGGAGGCCGGCCAGGTGGTTGAACGGGCCCATCTGCGGCTGCAGCAGGAAGGCCCAGAAGTTACCCACCACGGCCGGTGACAGCATCATCGGAATCAGGATCAGGGTGGTCCAGAAGCCGTGGCCCCGGAACTTGCGGTCCACCAGCCAGGCCAGCGCAAAGCCGATCACCACTTGCAGCAGGATGGTCCAGAACAGAAAGTGCGCCGTGGTCTGCATCGCCGCCCAGATGTCGGGGTCGGTCAACACGGCGATGTAGTTGTCCAGGCCCACGCCCAGCACCTCGGCGTTGGGGCGGTTGGCGCGGAAGTTGGTGAACGACAGCCTGACGGTCCAGATCAACGGAAAGATGTTGATGGCCAGCAGCAGCACCATCGTCGGGCCGATGAACAGCCACGCCAGGCTGCGGTCGGACAGCCCGCGCATGCGGCTGGCCAGCGGTGGCGGCGTGGCCCGGGCCGCGGCCTGGGCCAGGGGACGGGTGCTGAGGCTCATGGAGGCGCAGGCTGCGGGGGTCAAGGGGGCGGGGCTGGCTTCAGGTTCGGATGAGCCTGAGACCAGCCTCCCGGCGGCTCACTTCAGCTTGCCGTCCTCCTTGAACACCTTCTTCCAGTCGGCCACGAGCCCGTCCAGCGCTTCCTTCGCGGTGCCCTTGTCGGCCACCACGTAGTCGTGCATGCGCTTTTGCATCGCCAGCATCAGCTGGGCATACGAGGGCTCAGCCCAGAAGTCCACCACCATGCCCATGGAGTCCAGGAAGGGCTGCGCAAAGGGCGTGCTCTTCGGGTAGGCCGGGTCGTTCAGCACCGCCTTGGCCGCCGACGAGCCGCCGATCGCCTGCCACTTCTTCTGCACGGCCGGGTCGGCGAACCACTTGATGTACTGCAGCGCCTCGTTCTTGCTGTTGGAGTAGGACACCACCGAGATGCCCTGGCCGCCCAGCTGCACACCCCTGGCCTTGTCGCCAGGGTTGGCGAAGAAGCCGATCTTGTCGCCGCCCACGTTCGGGTCCTTGTACAGGCCCGGGAAGAAGGCGAACCAGTTCATCATCATCGCGACCTGGCCCGACTTGAAGGCGTCCAGCCCTTCGCCCATGTAGGCGTTGGTCAGGCCAGGAGGCGTGCTGCCCTTGTAGATGGACTTGTAGAACTCCAGCCCCTTGATGGCGTCGGCGGAGTTGACGAAGCCGTCCATGGCATACGGCTTCTTCGGATCCTGGTACTTGAAGCCCATGGGCACCAGCACGTTGGTCACGCCCATGGTGATGCCTTCGCTACCACGCTCGGTGAAGACGTAGGCGCCGTAGACCTTCTTGCCATCGATCATCCGGCCCTGGAAGAACTCGGACACCTGCTTGAACTCGGTCCAGGTCTTGGGCGGGGCCAGATCGCGGTTGTGCTTCTTCTTGAACTCGGCCTGCAGTTCGGGCTTGGCAAACCAGTCGCGGCGGTAGGTCCAGCCCACCGAATCGGCCATCGCCGGCAGGGCCCAGTAGTTGGGCGTGCCCTTGGGCCACTCGGCATAGCCGGTCACCGTGGCCGGCGCGAAGTCGCTCATCTTGATGCCTTCTTTGGCAAAGAAGTCATTGAGCTTCACGTAGTGGCCGCTGTCGGCCGAGCCGCCGATCCACTGGCTGTCGCCAATGATCAGGTCGCACAACTTGCCCTTGCTGTTGAGCTCGTTGAGCATGCGGTCGGCAAAGTTGGGCCAGGGCACGAACTCGAACTTCATCTTCACGCCGGTCTTGGCGGTGAAGTCTTTGGAGAGTTCGACCAGGGCGTTTGCCGGGTCCCACGCGGCCCAGCATAGCGTGATGGTCTTGTCTTGCGCCTGCGCGGCAGAGCCCAGGGTCAAGGTGGCGGCGGCCACGACGGCCGCCCTGAGGAAGGGATTCATCTTCAGTCTCCGGTTATTGATCAGCCGAGCGGGTGGGCGATCCACTGCGCGTCTTGGAGGGTGATGAACCTTGGTCGAAGCCATCACCAAACTCGACATTAAGACATTAATTAAATCAATCAAACATGGCTTTCCCTGATCGGGTTTGACCTGGGGCTCTGGCCACGGGTGCGTGCCACGACCCAGCAAGACACCGCCTGTCCAAGGGGTCATTGCTGATGCATTTACCTGAGGTTCAGACCATCATCCGGCTGCATCTCTCATGGCCAACTCCATCACCATCACCCAGATCGCCGAGGCGGCCGGCGTCAGCACGGCCACCGTTGACCGGGTGCTGAATGCCCGGCCCGGCGTCAACCCCGCGACGGTGCAGAAGGTCCAGGCCGCGATGCAGCTGATGGGGGCCGGGGTGCCGTCGCGCGGGCGCCCGCCCAAGTCGGCGAACTACCGCTTCGGCATCGTGCTGCCGGCCGAGCGCCTGGGCTTTGCCGACCAGGTCGACCGCGTCATCGCGCAGGCCGCGGGAGACTTCCGCCACCAGCACATCACCGAAGTGACGCATCGCCTGCCAGCCGACAACCCGGTTGACTTTGCCGAAGCCCTGGCCCGGCTCACCGACTTCGATGGCCTGGCCGTGATGGGCCCGGACGTGCCGACGGTCAAGCTGGCCATCAACGACCTGGTGCGTGCCGGGGTGCATGTGGTGACGCTGTTCTCCGACGTGCCCGGGTCGATGCGCGCAGCCTTCGTCGGCGCCGACAACCGTGCGGCAGGCCGCACGGCGGCCTTGCTGCTGGGCCGATCGCTGGGCCCGGACGAGGGCGCGCAGACGGTGGGCATGTTCTGCACCGACAGCCGCTTTGCCGCCCATGTAGACCGTCAGATCGGCTTTGCCCATGCCATGCAGGAGCGCCATCCTCAGGCCGCCGTGTGGACACTGGCCGACCTGCCCCCCGACGAAGACGAGGTCCTGGAGCATGTTCGGCGAGCCCTGGCCGCACAGGAACGGGGACCTGTGTCTGCAGCCTATGTGCTGGGCACCGGCGCAGCGGGCGTGCTGGGCGCGCTCGCTGCCCACGGCCGCAGAGCCCGCCTGACCGTCACGGTGCACGATCTGCTGGAGGCACACCGTTCGATGCTGGTGTCAGGCCAGGTCACCTATGTGCTGCACCAGGATCTGCACTACGCCGTGCTGTCGGCCACGCGGGTGCTGCGGGCGTTGTGCGAGTCGTTGCGCGGCGCATTGGCGGTGAGCAGCCCGCGCGTGGAGATCATGACCGCGGAGAACCTGGCGTGAACACACCGGGTGCTGACCTTGCCGGAGGGGCGGACTTGCGATGAAGAAATTCTTCGACGACCTCGACACGCTGCTGGAGCAGAGCCTGCGCGGCTTTGCCCTCGTGCACGCCGACCTGGTGCAGCTGCACCTGGACCCCACCTTCCTGGCCCGACGCGAGCCCAAGCCCGCGGGGCATGTGGCCGTGATCTCCGGAGGCGGCTCAGGCCATGAGCCGATGCACATCGGCTATGTCGGCCACGGCATGCTCGACGCCGCCTGCCCCGGCCAGGTCTTCACCTCGCCCACGCCCGACCAGATGCTGGCAGCCGCCAGAGCCGTGGAGCGGGGCCGCGGGGTGCTGTTCATCGTGAAGAACTACGCCGGAGACACGATGAACTTCCAGATGGCGAGCGAAATGCTGGCCATCGAACACCTGACCGTGCTGGTCAACGACGACGTCGCGGTCGAGAACTCCACACACACCAGTGGCCGCCGCGGCGTGGCGGGTACCCTGGTCGTCGAGAAGATCGTCGGCGCCGCCGCGCAGGCGGGGACCGACCTGGCCGAGTGCAAGCGCCTGGGCGACAAGGCCAACGCGCGCACGGCCACGATGGGCGTGGCCTTCAGCAGCTGCACGGTGCCGGCCGCAGGCGTGCCGACGTTCGACATCGGTCCGGGCGAGATCGAGATGGGCGTGGGCATCCACGGCGAGCCGGGGCGCCGGCGCGCCCTGATCAAGCCGGCCAGCGCCATCGTCGATGAACTGCTCGACGCCGTGCTCAACGATCTGAACCCGCCACGCGGCCAGCCTGTGCTGTTGCTCGTCAACGGCCTGGGCGGCACGCCCTTGATGGAGCTCTACCTGCTGGCACAGCTGGCCGCGCAGCACCTTGAACGAAAGGGCCTGAAGCTGGAGCGCCTGCGCGTCGGCAACCTGGTCACATCGCTCGAAATGGCCGGGGCTTCCATCACGCTGACGATGCTGGACGACGAGCTGCGCGCACTCTGGGATGCACCTGTCCGCACCGCAGCGCTGAGCTGGTGACCGCTGGCGATACCCGTTGCACAGCCCGCTGCGGTCACCGAACGGGAACCCGGCAGCGGGCACGCCGTTGCGCCGCCCGGCACACCTCGCTCAAAAGCGCACCGCCGCCTTCAAGCTGTAGCTCGTGGCCTTGCCGGTGCGCTCGGCCTCCAGCACCAGCGCCAGCGGCACGAGCGCGATGTTCACGCCGACAAAGCGCCTGGCCAGCGTCAGGCTCTCGCTGCGCAGGCTGCTGCCCGGCGCGGCGGCGTCCACGCGCACGCTGCCGATGCCGGCGTAGGGCGTGAGGAACGCGAAGCCCTTGCTGATGGACAGGTCGGCGCCCACGGTGTCCATGTCCAGGCCCTCCACGCCCGACAGCCGCGTGCCCGACACCCGCAGCGCCACCGCCGGCATCACCGTGCTGCCGCTGATGAAGGCCCAGCGCAGCTCGCCGCCAGCGGCACGCACGTTGGTGCCGGGCAGTTGCATCAGCGTGGCGCCGATGTCGATGTCGAAGGGCAGGCCCTTGTGCACGCGCAGGCTGGCCACCGGCAGCGCCTTCGGGATGCTCGCGCCGCCCGCGGCCTTGCGCAGCACGTCGCGGTTGGAGACCTCGGTGACACCGGCCGTGACGCCGATGTCGAAGCCGATCAGGCCCAGGCTCTCCGCCGGGATCACGCCCTTGTAGGACGCGGCGGCGCCGACGTCTTCGCTGAAGGCGCGGAACTCGGCCTGGTTGAGCAGGCGGACGAAGTTGAAGTCGGCGGCACGCACGGGGGCCGGGGCCCAGGTCAGCGCGAGGGCAGCCAGGGTGGCGGGTGCCAGGGCAAGCAAGGAGCGTTTCATGCAGAGGCCTCGATGGCGGGCGGCGACATGCGGCCCGAATCGCCACGATTCTGGCCGCCACACCGAGGCAGCGGCGTGACGGGCTCATCCGGCAAGCGGAGGCACCTGGGCGCGGTGAGGCTGGGCTGTGGCCGATCGGTTCGGCCGGTACAGCCGCTTCGGCCCAGCCGCTGAGCCCCGCCGCGCCCGCGGCCCGTCAGCCCGAGCGCGCCCACCAGCCCTCGTCGAACTGCCCCTGCAGCCAGTTGACGAAGCTCACCACCTTGGCCGGTACCTGGCGCGGGCTCGGGAACACGGCGTGGATGGGCTGGGCCGGCAGCGCATGACGCTCGAGCAGCGGCACCAGTTCGCCGCGCGCCAGCGAGGCCTGCGCCACGTACAGCGGCAGCGCCGCCACGCCCATGCCAGCACGCGCCGCAGCCAGCAGCGCCGAGAGGTTGTTGCTGCGCAGCGGGCCCTTCACCGCCACGCTGCTGCTGCGGCCGTCGGGGCCGGTGAAGTGCCAGCGCTCGTCGCCCTGCACGGTGCTGTAGATCAGCGCGCGGTGGCGCGCCAGGTCGTCGGGCTTCTTCGGCGTGCCGGCCTCGGCCAGGTAGGCCGGCGCCGCCACCAGCGCCCAGGGGTTGGTGCCGAGGTAGCGCGCGCCCAGTGAGGAGTCGGCCAGCCGACCCATGCGCAGCGCCAGGTCGATGCCCTGCTCCACCAGGTTGACGTAGCGGTCTTCGATGCCCAGGTCCACCGTCACCTCAGGGTGCTGCTGCATGTAGCGCAGCACCAGCGGCACCAGCACGCGGCGGCCGAAGGCCACCGAGCTGTTGATGCGCAACGTGCCCTGCACGCGGCTGCTCATCAGCGCGGGCAGGTGGTCGGCCTCCTCGAGTTGCAGCGCGATGGCCTTGCAGCGGTCGTAGTAGGCCACACCCACCTCGGTGGGCGTGACGCCGCGCGTGCTGCGGTGGAAGAGCCGCGCACCCAGGCGCTTCTCGAGCAAGGCGATGTGCTTGGTGGCCGTGGGCTGCGTCACGCCCAGGTCGGTGGCGGCGCGCGTCAGCGAGCCAGTCTCGCAGACACGGACGAAGAGCTGCAGGCCCTGGATGCGGTCCATGCCGTCATTCCACCATGGAATGGCGGCTATCGCGGGCGTGGTCTTCCCGCAGCGCGCCGGGGCGCCGACGATCCGCCCCAACGCAACGAGAACCGGAGACGAACAATGGCAAAGATGAAGGCCGCGATGGCCGCCGTGCTGGTGATGGAAAAGGAAGGCGTCTCGGTGGCCTTCGGCGTGCCCGGCGCCGCCATCAACCCGCTGTACGCCGCGCTGCGCGAGCGCCAGA
>Ga0209985_10004545_pt1 | contig 11135 bp, 10 predicted proteins | sample NOAtaG_FD_187305 | JGI IMG/M metagenome (GOLD analysis project Ga0209985, IMG submission 187305) | Freshwater lake microbial communities from Lake Erie, under a cyanobacterial bloom - NOAA_Erie_Diel6S_1000h metaG (SPAdes) (version 2) | ecosystem: Environmental > Aquatic > Freshwater > Lake ... | reverse complement strand
GCTCAGCGACGCAGCCGGGCTCCGTGTGGTGGGCTACTTCGAGGACTCCGAGAGCTTCCGCGACACCGTCGAGACCCGGCGCTACGGCGCGAACCCGTCGTTCGCGTGGCGCCCGACCGAGGCCGGGCAGTTCGTCTACGAGCTGGAATACAGCCAGCAGGAGGTCCCCTTCGACCGCGGCGTGCTCGCCGTGGATGGACAGCTCGGCCGCATCCCGCCGTCGCGCTTCCTGGGCGAACCGGGCGACGGTCCGATCGAAGCGCGTACCTTGGGCCATCAGCTCGAATACCAGCACGAGTTCAACGACCAGTGGAGCCTGCTCGTCGGCGCCAACCTGCGCGACACCTCGCTCGAGGGCTTCTCCACCGAGCCGGAGCTCGCCGCCAACCGCCAGCAATTGCTGGTCGACGGACGCAATCTCACGCGGCAGCGTCGTTCCCGCGACTACGACGCCGACTACCGCGTGCTGCGCGCCGAACTGAGCGGCGAGTTCCGCACCGGCGGTCTGCGACATCGCGTGCTGATCGGTGTCGACGCGGACAAGTTCGAGAACGACCAGGTCTTCCTGCGCGCACGCGCGCCGACCCTCGCCAGCCGACCGACACCGCAACAGCAGCAGGCCATCGACATCTTCGCGCCGGTGTACGGGCGGTTCCCGCTGCCGACGCCGGGTCCGCTCACCGATCGGCTCGAGACGCAGGAGTCGCGCGGCATCTTCCTGCAGGACCAGATCTCGCTCACCGATCGCTTCGAGGTGCGGCTCGGCGCCCGCTTCGACGACTATGAACAGACCCTCCAAGACCGCGCCGCCCGGCGTACCGTCCGGCAGACGGAGTCCCGCGTCGAGCCGCAGTTCGGCGCGGTGCTCAAGGCCACCGACCGTCTGTCGTGGTACGCGGGATATGGCCGCAACTTCCGTCCGCTCTCCGGCGCGGACTTCGCCGGTCGTCCGTTCGAGCCGAACACCAGTACCTCGATCGAGACCGGTCTGTCGTTCGAGAGCGCGGATGGGGCTTGGAGCGGTACGGCGGGCATCTTCCGCACCACGCAGGCCAACATCCTCGTCGCCGACCCGCTCAATGCCGGATTCAGCATCGCAGGCGGCAAGGTCGAAAGCCGCGGTCTCGAGCTCGATCTGCAGGGGCGGCTCGATAGCGGGCTCGGCGTCTGGTTCTCCTACGCCTATATCGACGCCGAGGTGTCGGGCGATGTGCTCGACCCCAACTTCGCCTTGCCGGTGCGCGCCGGTTCGCCGCTCATCAACATCCCCGAGCACAGCCTCAGCCTGCAGGTCACGCAGGAGCTGCAGCTGGCAGGTCGGCCGTTGACGCTCGGCGGCGGCGCTGTGTTCGTGGACGACCGGCTTGGCGAGACGGGCACGACCTTCGAGCTGCCCGGGTATACCATCGCACGGGTGTTCGCGGCCTATGAAATCACGAGCGCGCTCTCGCTGCGTGCGGACATCGACAACCTGACCGACGAGACCTACTACACGAACTCGTTCTCGCGTCTGTGGGTCCAGCCGGGCACGCCGCGCAACATCCGCGTGTCCGCGGTCCTGCGCTTCTGAGGGCGGGCGCTGTGTCGTCGTCGCTCGAGGCCGCTGCGCTGTCCGTGTCCCGCGGTGGGCGATCCGTGCTGCGCCGTGTGAGCTTCGCGGTGCAGCCCGGTGAGACCTATGCGCTGCTCGGCGGGAACGGGGCCGGCAAGTCGACGACGCTGCTGACCTTCCTCGGTTTCCTGCGGCCGGACAGCGGTGCGGCACGCGTGCTCGGTCGCCAGGTCGAGACCGATATCGCCGCCGCGCGGCGCGCGATCGCCTATCTGCCCGAGTCCGCCGCGCTCTACGACCATCTCGATGCGCGGGAGAACCTGCAGTATCTCCTCGACCTCGGCGGCAGCCGCGCGCGGGGTGCCGACATCGAGCGCGCGCTCGATGAGGTAGCCCTGCCCGACGCAGCGCGGTCCCGTCGGCTCGCTGAGCACTCGAAGGGCATGCGTCAGAAGGTCGCGCTGGCGCTGGCGCTGCTGCGCGACAGCGAAGTGCTGCTGCTCGACGAGCCGACCTCGGGCCTCGACCCGCTCGCCATCGACGAGTTCCATGCGCTCGTACGGCGTCTCGCTGCGGACGGCAAGGCGGTGCTGATGGTCACCCATGACCTGTACGGCGCCTGCCGTTCCGCCGACCGGATCGGCCTGCTGCGCGACGGGGAGTTGGTGCACGAGTTCGTCGCCCCCACCGACGGTCACATCGACATGTCGGTGGTGCACCAGGTGTTCGCCGGGCAGCGGCCGGCGTGAGACAGGTGCTGCGCATCGCGCGCGACGAGTGGCGTCAGTGGTCGCGCTCCCGGCTCGCGTGGGTGTCCTCGGCGCTGCTCCTGCTGGTGCTCGTCTCGACCGCCGTGCTGACATTTCTGCAGGTGGCGCAGGAGACCGAAGCGCGCAGCGCGTTGCAGCGGCAGGCGCATGACACCTTCCTCTCGCAGCCCGCGCGGCATCCGCACCGCATGGTGCACTACGGCCACTATGTGTTCCGCAGCCCCTCGCCGCTGGCCGCCTTCGATCCCGGTCTCGATCCGGTGACCGGCCAGACGCTGTTCCTCGAGGGACATCGGCAGAACACCGCCGCATTCGCCGCCGCCGCCGCCGGAGCGCGGCTCGGGGGGCTGCCTGCGCTGTCACCTGCGGTGGTCTATCAACTGTTCGTTCCGCTGCTGTTGATCGTCCTCGGGTACGGCGCGGTCGCGCGCGAGCGCGAGTCGGCGACCTTGATGCCGCTGCTGATGCAGCGGGTTAGCGGTGGCACGCTCGTCGCCGGAAAACTTTGGGCGTTGGGGGCCACGGCGCTGCTGCTGACGCTGCCCGTGGCGGCGATCGGACTCTGGGCGACGATCGCGGGCGACAGCGGCTGGGCCGCGCTCGGCGTGGCGGCGCTCTGCGCGCTGTACCTGCTCGCCTGGTGCGCGATCATCGTGGCCGTCTCGGCCGTCTTCCGCTCGCGGCATTCCGCGCTCGCTGCACTGGCTGCGCTGTGGATCGCAGCGGCATGGGTGGTCCCGGCCGTCAGCGTCGATGCCGCGGCGCGGACACAGCCGGTCCCCGGCAAGATCGACACGGATCTGCGGATGCTGGCGGAGCTGCGCGAGGTCGGGGATGGCCACAACGCCGCCGCTCCCGCGTTCGCGCGGTTGCGCGAAGATCTGCTCGCGCAGCACGGCGTGGAACGACCGGAGGACCTGCCCGTCAACCTGCGCGGGGTGGTCGCGCAGCATGCGGAGGCGAAGTTGACGCGCGTGCTGGACCGGTACGCAGACGAGAGGATGGCCGGAGAGACCGCGCAAGCGCATGCGGCGCGGAGCTTCGGTTGGCTGTCACCGGTGGTGGCGTTCGCGACCGCGAGCCGTGCGCTCGCCGGCACCGACCTCGACAACCATCACCGGTTCATGCGCGAAGCGGAAGCGCTGCGGTTCCGCTTCGTGCAGGCGCTCAACCGCATCCATGCCGAGCAGCTCGCTTACACGGACGACATCGCACGCAGCCGAGACGCCGAGGCGGAGCGGCGGACGCGGGTCGATCCGTCGGCGTGGCGCGTGCTGGAGGAGTTCCGGTTCCGACCGGCAAGCGTTGCGACGCGCCTGCAGTCGGCGGCACCGGCGCTCTTCATGTTGCTCGCGTGGTTGTCTCTCGCGCTGGCAGCTTGCGCCTGGTCGGCGCGCCGGCTGGAGACCTCCCCTTGATGCTCTCGTCGATCATGGGCTCGCTGCGGCGTGAGGCGCGCTTCATGCTGCGCGAGCGCGCCATGCGGCTGTGGCTCTTGGTCGCGTTGGCGGCATCGGTCATCGCGGTGTCGGCGGGCTCGGTCGAGGTCGCGGCGCAGCGGGCGACGATCGAACGGCTGCTCACCGCGGACCGCGCCGATCGCGCCGCGCAGCTCGCGCAGCAGTCCGATTGGGGGTCGGCAGCCTACTACGCGTCCCATCTCACCTACGATCCACCGTCGGCGCTCGCGTTCGCGGCGCTCGGTGAGCGCGACACGATGCCGTGGAAGCACCGCATCCGCATGCTCGCGTTGGAAGGTCAGATCCACGAAGCGGATGTCGCCAACCCGGAGCTCGCGTTGGTGGGGCGTTTCGATCTGGCGTTCGTCGCGGCCTTCCTGTTGCCGCTGCTGGTGATCGTCGCGCTGCACGACCTGCGCGCCCGCGAGCGGCAGGCCGGTCGTCTCGAACTGTTGATGTCCTTGTCGGATGGTCGTCTGTGGGCGCTGCGCGGCGGTCTGCGCGGGATGGCGATCGGTGTCTGCGTGTTGCTGCCGGGTCTCGTGGGTGGCGTGATCAGCGGTGCGCCGTGGGCCGCGCTCGCCGCGCTCGCTGCGGTGGTGCTGCTGCACGCCGCGTTCTGGACCGTGGTGTGTGTGGTCGCGGCTGCGGCGGCGCGGTCCGCAGCGGTGGTGCTGACGGTGCTGATCGCGCTGTGGTGGTCGACGGCGGTGCTGCTGCCTGCCGCCGCAGGCGCGGCGATCGAGCGTGCGGTGCCGCTTCCCGCAGGCGGAGAGATCGTGCTGCTGCAGCGCGAGACCGTCAACGATGCCTGGGACCTGCCGAAGGAGACCACCATGTCGGCATTCGTGGCGGCGTATCCGCAGTGGGCAGGGCACACGGCGGTGGCGCGCCCCTTCGAGTGGAAGTGGTACTACGCGTTCCAGGAGGTCGGCGACCTGCGCGCCGCACCGTTGTCCGACGCCCGACGCCGCGGCATCGCCGAGCGCGATCGGCTCGCGGGGGCCTGGGCATGGGCGTCGCCGTCGGCGCTGGTCGAGCGTGCGTTGCAGCGCGTAGCGGGGACGGATGTCGATGCGTCCCAGCGCTATCTCGATCGCGTGCGCGCGTTCCACGCGGCGCTGCGCGAGTTCCACTACCCGAAGCTGTTCCGCGATGAACCGATCGATGCGGCTCGATCGGCCGATCTACCGATGTGGTCGCCCGGTCTTCCCGCTACACGAGCGCGTCGATGAAGTCGCGCGTGTCGCGCCAAGCGGCGCGGCGCGCGGCGAGCACCGCGCGGCCTTCGTCGGTGATGCGGTAGTAGCGGCGGGGCGGGCCCGAGTACGAGGGCACGATGCGGCTCGTCAGACAGCCCGAGGCCGCGAGCGACCGCAGCACCGGGTAGAGGGCGCCCTCGCTGAAGAGCGAGGCGCCGTCGCGGACACCCTGCAGGCGCTTGGCGATGTCGTAGCCGTAGAGATCCTCGTCGCTGGCCTCGAGGACGGCCAGCAGCACGAGCCCCACGAGCCCGGCGTTCAGGTCTTTCTGGAACTTACGGTCGGTAGTCGTCATCGGATGGTACCGTAGAGTCATCGGTATCAATCGTCAATGGATAGCATCTTGTACGATCCTGCATGCAAGCTCGATCGACAATGTGACCGCGCGCAGATCCCCGACATAGCCGCCGACCGCCTCGGTCGCCCGCGCGCGCAGCGCCGCAGCATCGATCAGACCGGCGCGGGCCAACGTCTCGATGTCACCGCGGTCCTGCTCGCTGAAACGAGCGATCTTGGAGACGGCGAGGTCGAGCGGCGAGAGCACGCAGACTTCCAGGATCGACGGGTCGACGCCGGCGATCGCGAGCGGCGTCGCATCGCCGTACGCGTCCTCGTGCATCAGGCCGAGGGTGTCGTTGTAGTTGCGATCGAGGTAGAGCGCGCGTGCGCGGCCGTCGGCATCGCGCCAGGACACGCTGAGGTCATCCGCGAACAGCACCCGTCGCGAGAAACTCGCATCGACATCCATCGTCACGCGCGAGCCGGTGTGGATGTGGAGCGCTGCGCCTCCAGCGATGTACATGCGGATCGGCAACGCCGACGCAGGGATCTCCGTAAGGCGCTGCTGCACGCGTCGCAGCAGCGACTCGAACGCGGCGCGATAGCCGTCGGACGATCCGCTTTCTTCGGTCATGCGCGTGCCTGCTCCAGCATCGGCAGGAAGCGGGAAGCTTGCAACGGCGAAGCATCGAGCCATGCGCCGAAGACCTCGGGCGTGCTGACGCCGGGGTGCAGCGTTTCGGCGAGAGCGAGCAGACGATCACGGTCCGCGCCGCGCACGCTCGCCAGCAGCACGGCGAGTCCACCCATGAAATACGCCGGACCCACGGCGCGCCATGCGCCGGGGTCCAGATCGCCCGAAGTGATGAGGTCGAGCAGCATCTGCTCGAACCGGCGGTCGAAGCGCTCGGGCATGTGTCCGGAGGGTCCGGCGTCCCCGACGGCGCGCGTAGCGGGGGCCGCGCTCAGCGTGTAGCCGATGGCCTGCGCGAGTGCGGCCAAGGTGCGAAGGTCGCAGGACGCCGCTGTCTTGAGGCGGGACAAGGTCTCCTTGGGCAGACCCGCCGCGCGCGCCCAAGCCGCATCGCTCCCGAAGCGTACGGCCGCTGCGCGCGACATCTGGGTCAGCAGGAGCCCGGGGTGCAGGCGGGGGGCGCTAGACGTTGACGAATTCATCAACGCCGTATATCAAGCGTTGATAAGCACGTCAACCGGCGGCGGGCAACTTCTTGGTCTGCGTTTCCCGTGGCGCGATATCGATCGAGTCCAACGCCGTCGGTCCCGCGGTCTCGCCGGCGAGGTCGGCGGTGTCGCGCGCGCCCGGCAGCAGGCGCGTGTTGTAGGAGCCGACCGCCGAGTTGTAGTGCTTCACCGCGCCCGCGAGGCTCGTGCCCATGTTGTCGAGGTGCTCGGCGAACTTGGTGATGCGGCCGAGCAATTCTTTGGCGCTGTCGCCGATCAGCCGCGCGTTCTCGTTGAGGGTCGCCTGCTGCCACTGCAGCGCGCAGGTGCGCAGCACGGCGAGCAGCGTCGAGCCGGTGGCGATGATCACGCGCTTCTCGAGCGCTTCCTGGAACACGCTCGGGTCCTCCTCGAGCGCGGCGTGCAGGCCGCTCTCGAGCGGCACGAAGAGCACGGTGATCTCGACGCCGCCGCCGAGCGCCCGCGCGTAGTCGCGCGAGACGAGGGCGCGGACATGGGTGCGCAGCGCCTGGGCGTGCGCGGCGCGGCGCTGTTGGCGCTCGTTGTCGGACAGCGTCACATCGAGCGAGTCGAGGTAGGCGCTCATCGGTACCTTGGCGTCGATGGGCACGAAGCGGCCGCCGGGCAGGCGCACGGTCATGTCCGGGCGCAGCCGCTCGCCCTCGTCGCCCTGCACCTCGGTCTGTTCCGAGAAATCGACATGGCCGCTGAGGCCGGCGAGCTCGGCGATGTTCTTCAATGAATGCTCGCCCCAGCGGCCGCGTTGGCGGTTGTCGCGCAGCGCCGTGGACAGCGTGTGCGCTGCGGTCGAGGCCTTCTGCTGCAGATCGGCGATCTGCTTGAGCTGCTCACCGAGCGTCTTGGCGTCGCCCTCGCGCTTCTCGTTCATCTCGCGCAACAGCTGTTCGCTGCGCTGGATCTGGTCGCGCAGCGGCGCAAGCGTGGCGTCGATGGCCTGTTGGCGCGCTTCGAGGTCCTGCTGTGACAGCTGTTTGTGGCTGTCGAACTGCTCACGCGCCTGTTTGAGCAGCGTCGCGGCGGCGCTGTTGAGCACATCCGCCCCCGTGGCCTTGAAGGCGTCGGTGAGCGCGGTCTTCGATTGCTCGACGAGCGCCTGCTGCGCGTCGAGCGCTTTGGTGCGCTCGGCGAGCCGCTCCTCGGCGACGCGCAGGTCCTCCTGCGCCTTGGCGCGCTCGGCGGCTTCGCGCTCGGCGCGCTGCCGTTCGGTCTCGGCCTGCGCGCGCGCTTCAGCGGCCTGCGTCATGTGGAACTCGGAGGCGGTGCGCGCGGCGGTCTCCGCCTGCTGTGCGGCGGCGGTCGCGGCCTCGGCGGCCCGGGCGCGACCCGAGGCCACGAGGAAGGCGATCAGCGCGCCGAGCGCGGCGCCTGCGAGCGCGCCGATGAGGAGCGAGGTGAGATCCATTGCGGTCATGGTAGCGGCCTGCGGGGTGGGGGTCGACACAGCCAGCAGGGTCCGCTGGCACGAGCTCGGAAAATGAGCCTACGGCCGGGACCTCTGGGCAAGTGGCGAACTTGGATGAGCGGTGGTCAGCGAGGGCGCTCTCGCCGACGTGGTGTGTAAGTCGGGGCGGCGGGCTCTGCGACCAACCGGACGCCGAGCGCGGCGCACACGCGCGATACCGTATCAAACCGAGGCTTGGCACCGGGGCGCAGCGCCTTGTAGAGCGCCTCGCGCGCGAGTCCGGTGGACTTCGCGATCTCCGTCATGCCGCGCGCCTTGGCGATGTCACCCAAAGCCACGGCGAGCAGCTCCGGATCGTCCTCCGCCAGGATGAGCGACAGATACTCGGCGATCGCTGCATCATCCTCGAGGTATCGGGAGGGGTCGAATTCAGGCAGGTCGGCCGCTTTGGTCTTTCTGGTCATGTAAAACCTCACAGGATCCGTAGTGCTCTCGCTTTCGCCGCTGCGATGTCCTGTCTTTGGGTGGATTTGTCGCCGCCACCCAGCATCAGAACCACCTGACCGCCGCGCCGCGTGTAGTACATCCGCCATCCAGGCCCAAAGTGTTCGCGCATCTCCCAGATGGCATCGCGGACCGAGTCCAGCCATTCATCGAACTCGGGTAGGGTGCGTACCGACCACATCGTGGTATCGTAATCGAACGATTACGCTCATGCCATGCCATCACCGTGACCAGCAGTGAAGTCAGGATGGTGCCCATGATCGCGGCAGCCCCTACACTTGTTTTTCGCGCCGACACCATCGCTGACCCATCCATGGCCTCCACGACCAAACGCCCCCGCGGCACCCCTCGCCCCACGCGCACCTGCCAGCAGTGCGGGCGCCCCTTCGAGTGGCGCAAGAAGTGGGAACGCGACTGGGATCAGGTGAAGTTCTGCAGCGACGCCTGTCGCCGCGGCCGGGTACCGCGGCGTATCATCGACCCATCATGAAAAGACGCACTCTGCTGTTGGCGGGCCTCGGCGGTCTCGGCGCCCTGGTGGTGGGTTGGAGCGTGCTGCCGGCGCCCTCGCGGCTGCGCGGCAAGACGCCGCTGCCCGTCAAGGACGGCGAGCTCGCGCTCAACGGCTGGGTCAAGATCGGCGCCGACGACACCATCACGGTGATCGTGCCGCGCTGCGAGATGGGGCAGGGCATCCACACCGGCCTCGCCATGCTGCTCGCCGAGGAGCTCGACTGCGACTGGCGCAAGGTGGGCGTCGAGCAGTCCCCCATCGACCCGATCTACCGCAACTTCTTCATCACGAAGGGCATGCTGCCTTTTGCGACCGACGGCGACGGCACGCTGCGCCGCATCGGCCGCAACATCGCCGACAAGGCGACGGGCGTCATGGGCATGATGGTCACGGGCGGTTCGTCCAGCACCCCGGACCTCTGGCAGACGATGCGTGAAGCGGGTGCCGCCGCGCGCGCCACGCTGGTCGCCGTCGCCGCGCGCGACTGGGGCGTGGCCGTGGCCGAGTGCGCCGCCGCCGCCGGCGCGGTCACGCATCCGCGGCTCGGGTCCATCGGCTATGGCGCGTTGGTCGCCAAGGCTGCGCCGCTGCCCGAGGTCGGTGACGTCGCGCTCAAGGATCCGGCGCAGTTCAAGCTCATCGGACAGACGGTCACGCGGCTCGATGCGCTCGGCAAGGTCACGGGCCGCGCCGTCTACGCGGGCGATGTGCGCGAGCCGGGCATGCTGTTCGCGGCGCTGGTGCATGCGCCGCAGCGCGATGCGGTGCTGGGCGCGCTCGATGACAAGGCCGCGCTCGCGATGCCGGGCGTGCGCGGGGTGGTGCGGCTGCCCTCGCTCGCCGGATCGGCGGCCGCGGTGGGCGTGGTCGCCGACAACACCTGGCAGGCGCGGCGCGCCGCGGCCGCGCTGGTGCCGACTTGGCAGGCGCCGTCCGCCGACCCGAAGTCCGACAAGAAGGGCGCTGCGGTGCCCGCCGAGGCCGCCGCCCTGAGCGCGGCGCTCTGGAAGACGGTCCGCGAAGGCCGCAAGGCCGACACCTTCCGCGACGACGGCGATGTCACGAAGGCGCTGGCCGCGGCCGGCACCAAGATCACCGCCGAGTACGAACTGCCCTGGCTCGCGCACGCGGCCATGGAGACGATGTCCTGCTGTGCCAAGTTCGACGGCAAGACCGCGGTGCTGCATGTCGGCCATCAGGTGCCGGATGTGGCGCGCAAGAGCGCCGCGAAGCTGCTGGGGCTCGAGGAAGCGGCGGTCGAGATCCGCAGCGTGACGCTGGGCGGCGCGTTCGGTCGCCGCACCGAGCTCGATGTCGTGCTGCAGGCCGCGAGCATCGCCCGCGAGCATCCGGGCAAACTGGTGCAGCTGCAGTGGACCCGTGAAGACGACACCCGCAACGACTTCTACCGGCCGGCGGCGGCCTCGCGGGTCGAGGGCGCGGTGGCCGACGGCCGCATCGTCGCCCTGCATGCCCGTTCGGCCTGCCAGTCGGCGTCGATCGACCTGACCACCCGGCTGATCGGCTTCGCCCCGCCGGGCCCCGACAAGGCGGCGGTCGAGGGCACGGCCGACCAGGCGTACCGCATCCCCAACCTGCGCGTCGAGAACGAGGTCGTCTCGTTGCCGGTGGCGGTCGGGGTCTGGCGCTCGGTCGGGTTCTCGTTCCAGACCTTCATCATGGAGAGCGTCATCGACGAGCTGGCCCACGCCGCCGGCGCCGATCCGATGGCGTTCCGACTGGCCCACCTCGAGTCGGGTACGCGCGAGCGCGCGGTGCTGGAACTCGTCGCCCAGAAGTCGGGCTGGGGCACGCCGCCCGCGCCGGCGCCGGACGGCGCCCGGGTGGCCCGCGGCGTCGCCTACTGCAAGAGCTTCGGCAGCCCGGCGGCCGAGGTGGTCGAGGTGTCGTTGTCGCCGACGGGCGAGCTGCGCGTCCACCGGGTCGTGGTGGCGGTCGACTGCGGCACCCCGGTGAACCCGGGGCTCATCCGCCAGCAGATCGAGGGGTCGGTCATCTTCGGTCTGTCGGCCGCGCTGCGGGACCAGATCACCTTCGAGGGCGGGGCTGTGCGCGAGGGCAACTTCGACACCTACCCGCTGCTGCGCCTCGCCGAGGCGCCGGTCATCGAGGTGCACATCGTCGAGAACCGCGAGCCGCCGACCGGC
>Ga0209985_10004544_pt1 | contig 11136 bp, 10 predicted proteins | sample NOAtaG_FD_187305 | JGI IMG/M metagenome (GOLD analysis project Ga0209985, IMG submission 187305) | Freshwater lake microbial communities from Lake Erie, under a cyanobacterial bloom - NOAA_Erie_Diel6S_1000h metaG (SPAdes) (version 2) | ecosystem: Environmental > Aquatic > Freshwater > Lake ... | reverse complement strand
GCGCGATAACCCTTGGGTGCTGGTCAACGTGTTTGGGAAATTCCCGCCTGCATCCATCAACGCTTTGCTTGGGCCTGATGAGGTCGAGGAGTCCATGAAGCGGCATATCCCGCAGAATGTATGGGAGCGCGAGGCAAAGGTGCTTGGCGTTGACTGTGCGCTCGGCGGCGCAGACCCAAGCGTCATCGTGCCGCGCCAAGGTCTTGCATACTTTAAGCCTAAAATCGTAAGAGAGTCCGACCCAAAGAAGATCGCTTCGCATGTCGCCGCTGCTGCTAAAAAGTGGGGTGCGGATATGATATTCGTGGACAACACGGGCGGCTATGGCTCCGGCGTTATCTCATGGCTGCTTGAGTGGGGATACCCAGTCACGGGCGTGAAGTTCTCTGAAAGCGCAACCGATAAAGTCTATGCCAATAAGCGCACCGAGATGATCCACACCTTGAGCTATCACATCAAATCCGGCGCAGCACTTTTCTATGACAGAGCATTCAAAGAAGCTCTGGTTGCCCAGACATTCACCCACCACAAAGACCAGCTCATCATGCAGCCCAAGGAAGAGCTGAAAGAAGGCATCAGCGACACAACGGGCTTTGACATGCTCGATGCCGCAGCCCTCACGCACGCCTACCCAGTCATGGCAAAGAACCCACTTGATCCGCATGGCTATAATCGGGAGCGCAAAGACTACAACCCGATAACCAGCAATTTCGACCAGACGAAACAAACCGTTGCGGAATATGACCCGATACGCTAACATCTCACCACCAGAGGAGCAGCCTTCATTTGCAAAGAAGGAACGCCTATGTGCAGCTTTCTCGCTCCTAAAGCCCCGCCTCCCGCAGCCATTCCCGAAGCGCCTCAATCCGTAGCGCCGCAGGAATCTGACCCAGCAGTTCAGCAATCTCGCATGGAAGCGCGCCGCCGCCGCCAATCCATCACAGGCGCAAACAACACGCTGGTCACTGGCGGTCAGGGTCTCACTGATGCTCCCGCAACTGGTCTCAAAACCGCAATGGGTGCTTAGTCATGGCATCGGTTGAGGAACTGACGCGAATATACAAAGCGCGCTATGCCTCGCTGACGAACGAGCTTGACTCTTTCATCCCGCTATACACCGATATTCGCAACTTCCTTGCGCCGCGCACCGCACGATTCAAGGGCGAAATGCTCAATCGCGGAGAACGCCAAGACCTCAACATTCTCGACATCTCGCCGCGCTTGGCTGTAAGGACTCTCGCAGCGGGGTTGCAGTCGGGGGTGACATCGCCGCTACGTCCGTGGTTTCGGCTTGGTACTCCCGACCCAGCACTTCAAGAGTACGCGCCGGTAAAGCTCTGGCTGCATACCGTAGAGATGCTCATGCGCGAGGTCATGAACCGCTCAAACATTTATGACCGCCTCAAATCCACCTACGGCATCCTTGGCACTTACGGCACGGGTGCAATCGGCATTGATGAAGATGATGAAGACGTGATCCGTGGCACTGACTTTGCCACCGGCTCATTCATGATTGCAACATCAGCAGCAGGTCGCGTCAACACGCTCTACCGCGATGTGCTTTTAACCAGCTCGCAGATGATTGGCAAATTCGCCCAGGGCGACATGAAGAGGGCAAAAGAAATTCTGCCAAGCACCGTCATCAATAATTACGACAACGGCAACTACGAAGCAAAATATCCGCTCGTGCATATCGTTGAGCCAAACCGCAATCACCGCGATGGCAGTGCGCTTTCGAAGTTCAAGCGATTCTCATCGGTGTGGTATGACTGCGCGCGCCAAGGCAAAGAGTCTATCTACATGCTCTCTGGCTATGACGATATTCCTATCATGGCTCCCAGATGGGACGTGATAGGCGAAGACGTTTATGGTTATGGTTGCGGCGAGATAGCTCTTGGTAGCGCAAAGGCGTTGCAGCTCATGGAAAAGCGCAAACTGCAGGGCATCGATAAAAACGTCAATCCGCCGATGGTGGGCGATGCTTCGCTGCGTAACCAGCGCACCACTATTCTGCCAGGAGAAACCACCTACGTTTCTGGTCTTATCACGGGCAAGCAGGGCTTCACGCCAGCATATCAGGTCAATCCATACCTTGCCGAGCTGAAGGAAGAAATCCAGCGTGTCGAAATGATGATCGACGAGGCGTTCTACAAAAACCTTTTCCTCATGATTGCCGAGGTGGGCGACCAGCCGAACATCACCGCCACGCAGATCAACACCATGCGCGAAGAAAAGATGCTCATGCTTGGGCCTGTCTTGGAGCGACTCAACGATGAGTTGCTCGATCCGCTGATTGACCGCGTATTCAACATCATGCTCAAGCGCGGAATGCTGCCGCCGCCGCCAAAAGAAATTCAGGGGATGCCCCTGCGCGTGGAATACATCTCTGTTCTCGCGCAGGCGCAGAAAGCAATGGGCATCGGCAACATCGAACGCTTTGTCGGATTTGTTGGCAATCTGGCTGCGCTGCAAGCACAGGCTGGCAAGGCTCCCACCGCCTTCGACAAGCTCGACTTTGATCAGACCATTGATGAATATGCCGATGGCGTTTCAGTCCCGCCGACAATCGTGCGCTCTGATGATGTGGTAGCAGAAATGCGCCAAGCGGAGCAGCAGCAAATGCAGCAGGCACAGCAACTGCAAATCGCACAGCAGGGCGCGCAGGCAGCCAAAGACCTGTCGCAAGCAGACACTTCTGGCGATAACGTGCTTACAAGACTGATGGGCGGCGCATGACAGAATTCATCGACGAGGTGAAACCAAGCCTTTCTCAGGATGAAATCCGCCTTGAGCTGTTCAATCAATCATTCATCCAGCTCATGAAGACCCGCGATGGCAGGCGCTTCGTGTGGGGGATGCTTGAGAAGACTGGGTTCACAGGGCAGACCTTCACCGGTCAGCGCGAGACCTCGGACTTCAATCAGGGGAAGCGTGACACGGGCATCATGCTTTTCTCATTAGTTGACGAGTTTTGCCCAGAAACATTCTCCCTTATGATGAGGGAGGCAAAAGAGGACAGAGAATATGACCACGGAAAACACACCAGCGGCGCAACCAACGCCGAGTACGACTCCATCGCCAGCCTCACAAGACCAGCCAGCACCGCAGCCAAGTGATGATCTTGTAACCGGAGGCGAGCCGAAACCTGCTGATTCCACACCAAAAGCAGATGACAAACCAGCCGAGCCAAAAGCACCAGAAACAGCAGCGGATAAACGCGCCTACCTTGAAGGCAAAGAGGGCGCGGATAAAGAGGCGCTCAAAGGAAAAACGGATGAAGAAATTGAAAAACTCTTTGGAGAAGAGAAAGCAAAGGAGGCTGAGGCGGAAGCTCTTGGCGGATTTGATGCGGCAAAGCTAAACCTTCCCGAGGACATGCCGATTCCCGAGGAGATGAAGGAAAAAGTCACTGACCTTGCAAAAATCTTCTCAAACAAAGAGCTTACAACGCAGGAGAAATTCCAAAAAGCCGTTGACCTGCACGTTGAGATTCAGAACAAAGCAATCAACGATTTTGTTGCTGTAAAAAATCAGTGGCGCGATAGCTGCCTCAAAGACCCAGAGCTGGGCGCTGGCAGCAAAGAAAAGCTCGATGCGGCAGTTGGCGCGGCTAACGATGTTGTGAGGAAGTTCGCAGGCGAACCCAAGCAGCTTGAGGAGTTCCAAGGCGCTCTCAAATATCTTGGTCTCGGCAATCACCCTGCCTTTGTGCGGTTCTGTGTGAACATCGCCAAGGCAACATCAGAAGACAATTTCGGCGGTAATGCTGGGGGCGGCGCGCAGAAGAAAGACCTCGCCAGCATGATGTGGCCGGACATGGCAAAGACCTAAGCGTACTCTTTTGGCTCTAAACTCGGGGTGCAAACAATCAGTTGCATCCCGCTTTTTTTTGTGTAAATATCCTCTCACCAGATGGGATAGCCGTAACTCTTATTGGAGGATTTTATGGCTGTTCTCAACTCTCAGCTATTTTCGCTGATTGACGCGACAAAGCGCATGGCTCCCGATGGCGGTGTTGAAACAGGCATCGCAGAACTTCTGAGCCAAGAAAACGAACTCTTAATCGACATGCTATGGAAAGAAGGCAACTTGCCGACTGGACACCGCATGGTCATGCGTACTGGCTTGCCAGGCGGCACATGGCGCAAATTCAACCAGGGCGTACTGCCCACCAAATCGACCACCGTGCAGATCGAAGAAGGCTGCGCGATGTACGAGCAGGTTGGCGCAATCGACCGTGACCTTGCCCAGCTCAACGGCAATGATGCGGCTTTCCGCCTGACCGAAAACGTAGGTCACATGAATGCCATGAACAACGACATGGCAACCGCGCTGTTCTATCAGGATGGTTCGCAGCCCGAGCGTTTCTTCGGTCTGTCGCCTCGCTACAGCTCGCTGTCTGCCGGTAACGGTCAGAACATTCTCTCTGCTGGCGGCTCAGGTTCCGATAACTCATCGGTATGGCTCATCGGCTGGGGTGAAGTTGGTCTCTTCGGTATCTATCCGAAAGGTCAGAAAGGTGGCTTGACGCACATGCCCGTTAAAGACGGTTCAAGCGATGGCTGCACCGAGTGGAACGATGGCACTGGCGCAACCTTCCGCGCATACGTTGACCGTTATCAATGGAAGTGCGGTCTGGGCGTAAAAGACTGGCGCTATGCAGTTCGTATCTGCAATATCGACATCTCCGACCTCATCGGCGCAACCGGTACGCAGGCAGGCACGGCAGCAACTGAGCTGATTAAGCTCATGAGCCGCGCCATTGACCGTATCCCGAGCGCAAACGGCGTGAAACTGGCGTTCTATATGAACCGCACAGTGTTCTCGATTCTCAAGCTGCAGGCGTTGGCGAAATCCAACAATGCACTGAGCATTGAAGACGCGCTGCTTCAGTTCGGTGATTTCACCGTCAAAACAAAACAACTGAACTTCCTCGGCATTCCGATTCGCAAATGCGATGCGCTTCTGCTGAACGAAGCGGTTGTGAGCTAACCCATAGGAGGCTAACATGCTTATCGACCGTCAAAATCAGTTTTCCGATGCACAGAGCGTTACCGCTACCGCAGCATCTACCGACAGCATTGACCTTGGTTCGGTGCGTAACATTGGTGTGGGCGAGCCGCTCTACATCGTGTTTCTCGTCACCACGACCTTCGTTGGTGCGGGCGCAACGGTTACGCCATCACTGCAAACCGACGATAACTCTGCGTTCTCGTCTGCTGCAACGGTGCGTACCTATGACACGCTGCCAGCCCTCACACCGGCTGGTACGTTCCGTTATTATGAGATTGAGCCAATCAGCGCCCTCGGAACGTATGAGCGTTTTATCCGCGTCCTGTACACCGTTGCCGGTGGTACGCTGACTGCATCTGGGTTCACGTCATTCTTGGCGAAAGACCTTGCTGCGTTCCGCGCTTACACTTCTGGCTACGCAGTACAATAACCTAATAAGGCGGAGTAGAAAACTATGCCAAAGTTTTATGCGCTTGAAAACGGTACGCTGGCGAATCCGTACCGATTCATTGAAAAGGGAACCGAAGTTGAGCTTACGGACGCTCAGGCGGTTGTCTATATGAAATCTCGCTGGCTTCGTCCGGTCGAGGAAAAGCGCAAGCCTGCTCCGCCTATTATGTCCCATATGGTCAATACACCATCCCGCTTGGCAGAACCTTTCAAACCCCAAGCGCCCGAGGGAATATCGACCGATGCGTACATGGCTAATATGGCAGCTCTTCGTGCGCGCGAGCAGAACGAAGATGCCGCAAAGGTAGAGAAAGAGGTCGCCACAGAAAACGCAGCGGCGGCTGAAGCTACCATCGAAACAGCGGGCGGCGATGCAGCAGAGGGAACTGGCAACCAGGACGTTCTCGGTTAGCAGTTTCTCCGCCCTCAATGATAGGGGGTGACTGTGGCAAGCAAAGACGAAATATGCAACATGAGCTTGGCTACGATTGGCGTGAACTCGCGCATCGTAGGCGTTGATACCGAAAAATCCAACGAGGCTATTCAATGCCGCCTCTGGTATGACCAGTTGCGTAAGCTGCTCCTTGAGGTGAGGCACTGGCCTGATTTCGCCGGCAAAACCGTTGACCTTCAAGACCTCGGAACCGATAGCCCACACTGGGCATTTCGCTACAAATACCCAGCCGACTGCGTGTATGCGATTCGAATTGTGAATCCCGCCATGCGAACGCCAGGCAGAGACCAAAAGATTCCCTTCAAGGTGATGCGTACCGATGACGTGTACGGCAAAGCCATTTACTGCGACATGCCGGACGCGCAGCTTGAGTACAACCTTGATATTACCGACCCGACACTATTTTCAGCAACCTTCACTCACGCCTTTGTCATGGCGATTGCGGCGCATGTCGCTATGCCTCTGCGTGTATCGCCCGATATTGTCAGCAACGCGCAAAAGCAATTCCAAGGCTGGCTTGCCGAGGCAGTGCAGTTCTCAAACCGCGAATCACAGGAAGACCCAGAACCACAAAGCGAGTTCGTGAATGTGCGCGGTTGCGGCGATGTGAGCGGGAACGCGACTGGAAGCGGCTACTACCCAAGCGGATTCTCGGTGGGGTGATATGGCGCGTGCGGATTTTCTCAATCAGAGTGCGTTTGGAGCCGGCGAAATCGCCCCCTATCTCTATGGGCGCGTCGATCAAGCCCTATATTATATCGGACTCCGCACATGCCGCAACTTTGTGGTGCGTCAGTATGGCGGCGTAAGCAATCGCCCTGGCAGTTTCTTCATCGGGGAGGTCAAGGACTCAACCCGACCCGTTCGCCTTATCCCATTCTCATTCAATGAGACGCAGACCTATGTGATAGAGCTTGGGCATCTCTACGCGCGCTTCATTGCCAACGGCGGGCAGATACTTGAAACAGCCGTGAACATCTCGGGCATCACGCAGGCGAACCCAGCGGTCATCACCACCTCAGCCGCGCACGGTCTTACCACAGGGCAGGATGTTTTCCTGACGGGTATCAATGGCATGGTGAACCTGAATGGTCGCTCCGTGCGCGTCACCGTGCTTACCGCCACGACATTCTCAATCCAAACCTATCAGGGCGCGAACATCAACAGCACTACCTTCCCCGCCTATACCAGCGGCGGCACGATGGCGCGCATCTACACGGTAACGACCCCGTGGGACGCAAGCGATGTCTTCGAGCTTAATTATGCCGCGAAGAACGATGTCCTAACCGTGGTGCATCCCGATTACAAGCCAACCGATGTGACGCGCACGGGCAACACCGCATGGACGGTGACTGATTTCGCATCAACTCAGGGGCCTTTCCAAGACAAGAATGCGGGCTCAACAACGGTTATCGCCTCTGCTGTTAGCGGCACGGGAGTCACCATCACCGCATCGGCTTCGCTGTTCACCGCATCAATGGTCGGTCAGCTTTTCTACATTGAACAAGAACCGTCCGATGCAACAAAAGCGTGGGAAGTGGGCAAAACCATAGCTATTGGCGATATTCGTCGAGCCGGCGCAAATTATTACATCGCGCTCAATGCGGCAACCACGGGAACCGTTAAGCCAGACCACACGGAAGGCTCGGCAACCGATGGCGATAACGGCGTGCGCTGGGATTACCTCCACTCAGGGTTTGGCATCGTGCAGATTACGGGCTTCACAAGCGCCACGGTCGTCACCGCTACGGTCATCAATCGCCTGCCAAACAACGTCACCACCACCGCGACAACCATCTGGGCGAGAGCTGCATGGTCGGCTGATGAGGGATACCCATCCGCCGCAGCATACCACAAACAAAGATTCGCGCTGGGCGGCACACGCAATGCACCAAATCGCCTCTGGTTCTCAAGTGTTGGGCTGCGAGCTTTCTTTGGTAAAAGCAACCCCATCCTTGCTGATGAGAGCTTCAAGCTCGACCTTGATACCACGGAAGTCAATGCCATTAGGCACTTGCTCCCGCTCAAGCAACTCATCGCCCTCACCTCAGCATCTGAGCAGCTCATCAATGGGCAAAACGGCATCTTGGACGCAACTGAAACGCCACTGGCTGAGGTGCAGGGCTATACCGGCTCAAGCAAGGTAAAGCCGATTATTGTCGGCAACACCGCGATTTATGTTGAAGACACGGGCGATGTGGTGCGGTCATTGCAATATGACTTCGGCTCTGACTCGTTCACAGGCATTGACCTCACGGCGCGCTCGCCTCACCTCTTCGAAGGAAAAACCGTGGTTGACTGGGCGTTCCAGCGCCGGCCGCTATCCGTGGTTTGGACTGTGATGAATGATGGCGCGCTTAACGGCTTCACGTTCATGCAGGAGCAGAAATTCTTTGCGTGGCATCGCCACGATACGGATGGTCTTTATAAGTCGGTCGCATGTATCCGCGAAGGGCGCGAGACATCAACCTATCAGGTAGTGCAGCGCACGATTAACGGTCAAACCGTGCAATACATAGAAAAGCACGCCAGCAGGCAAATCCCCACCGATACCCGCCTCAATACCAAAGCTCGCGACCAGTTTTTTGTTGATTGCGGCTTGTCTTACGATGGCAGAAACACCACTGGGACGACCATCACGGTCACGGGCGGGACAACGTGGGACAGCCCCGAAATTCTCACGCTCACCGCCAGCACCAGCATTTTCAAGGCAACTGATGTCGGCAATCAGATTGTTTTCTGGTACATCAACGCCGAGGGAACGCAGATAGCTTTGCGATTCAATATCACCGCCTTCACATCAGGTACGGTTGTTTCTGCAATCCCAACCAAGCTCGTCCCCGTCACACACCGCGCCACGGCGCGCACGGACTGGGAGTTCGCGCGCACGACATTTACTAATTTCTCACACCTCGCAGGAAAGCCTGCCGCTGTTCTGGCTGATGGCAACGTGGTCAAAGAGCTGACATTCAGTGCGCTTGGTGTCCTAACGCTGCCCGACCCAGCCGCTGTTGTTCATGCTGGGCTTGGCTACGTTTCTGATTTTGAGACGCTTGACATCGCCGGTGATGAGCGCGCGCCTGGAAGCCTCAAGGCAAAAACGACAAACGACCCGCGCCTGTTTGTGACGGTGCAGGAGACCCGCGACCTTTACGCCTCAATCAATGGCTTTGATGATGCCGTGATTGATGTCACAAGCCCAACCTCCAAGTTCATGCAGTACAAGCCGCGTGACCCAGACACGGGCTATGACCTTCCGATTCCGCTTTACTCCGAGCTGTTTGAAATCACCCTCAATTCGCAATGGTCAAAGCGCCAGCGCGTGTGCATTCGCAACATTGAGCCGACCGCCATCACCATCAATTCAATCACACCGGAAAGCGTGCTGGGGTACTCATGAAAATAGAAATTTTGCCAGCGACAGAGTACCATATCCGTGAGGTCAGCAACATGGTACGCAGTGCCGATAAGGAAGAGCTTTGGGCTGCAACCATGCACACGCCAGAGCAGGCTATCCGTGCCGGTGTAGAGAACAGCGACGAAGCACTTGTCGGACTGGTGGACGGGACACCTGTTTGTATTTGGGGTGTGGTCAACGATTCACTCATCGGCCCAGTCGGAACGCCGTGGATGATTGCCACGACCGCGCTTGATAAACACGCAAAAGCCTTTCTTCGCAGATGCAGGCGCGAAGCCATGAAGAGCTTTAGCCAATATGCGCTGCTTGAAAACTATGTTCATGTCAAAAATACCCGCGCAATCGAATGGCTCAAATGGCTGGGATTCTTTGTGAACAACGAACCAGAAGAATATGGTATGCTCGGGGAGAAATTCTATAAATTCAGTATGAGGTTAAACCATGTGTAGTCCAACATTCGCACTTGCTGCCGCTGGGCTTCAGGCGTTTGGTCAGGTAACTCAGGCTATGCAAGCCTCAAAAACCGCCAAAGCCAATGCACAAATTGCGCGCGTTAATGCCGACATCAAAAACAAGCAGGCTGCCGATGCCACGCAGAGAGGGGCAGACCGCGCCGCGCTTCGCAGGCAGGAAGCACTTGCCGCTACCGCCTCTCTACGCGCACGCGCAGGCTCTTCAGGATTCCTTGCCGACACCGGCACAAACCTTGATCTTCAAGAGCAGAACGCTGGCATAGGAGAGATGAACTCGCTTGCCGAAATCAACAATGCAGAGCGTGAGGCTTATGGTTTCAAAATTGGAGCCATGAACGATATGAATGATGCGGCGCGCTTTAGAACCGAAGGAAGAAATGCTATGGTCAACGGACTTCTTGGTGCGGGAACGACTCTCGTGAGCGGCGGCGCAAATTATGGCAAAAGTGCAGGTTGGTGGAACAGTAAGTCAAAAGGCGTAAATTATGGCGAACAATATGGGCCGACCTATCAAAGACCGCTTTACGGTTACTAAGGGGTAAATATGCCAGTAGCACCAATTCTTGAAAAACAAAGCAATCTCCAAGGATATTCCACGCCGGAAGTCCAGTATCAGCGCCCTACGCAGGGGATCGGTGCTGGGCTTGAAGTCGTCGGCCGAGTCGCAGAGGATTTTGCTGGAAAAGCAATTCAGCGCGGCAATGAAGTCAGAATGATTGAGGCGCAGCGCGCACTCGATCAATGGGAAGCACAAAGCCTGTTCGATCCTAGCAATGGAGCCTTTGCAAAGCGCGGCAAAGACGCTTTCGGAATCCCAGAGACTGTGCAGAAAAGCTATACCGATTTTGTTGATCAGTACAAATCAACACTTTCGAACGAAGACCAGATGCTTGCTTTTGACAAGATGACCACACAACGCTGGGGCAACATTGCTCCCCGCGTACAGACGCATGTGCGCGGAGAGATGGATAGCTATTCTGCTGGTCAGGCAAAAGCTACGGTCGAGTCTGGCGTAAATCGCGCCGCTCTTTATTGGAACGATGACAAGACCGTAGATGAGACCATCAAAAGCATCGAGAGCGTTATTGAAGCGCAGGGAATTTCTCGCGGTCTTTCCGCAGAGGAGATAGCATCGGACAAGGCAAAAGCTGCCAGCGCAGCGCGCATGTCGCAGCTTTCCATGCTGTCAGACAGAGACCCCCGCCGCGCCTTGGATTACGCCAATAAGCACATGGCTGGCTTTTACGGGGAAGACATCGTGAGGGCGCAAAAGCTCGTCAGCACCGTGCGCGAAGCCAAAGAGGTACAAGACGTTATTGGCAAGGTCG
>Ga0209985_10004541_pt1 | contig 11142 bp, 11 predicted proteins | sample NOAtaG_FD_187305 | JGI IMG/M metagenome (GOLD analysis project Ga0209985, IMG submission 187305) | Freshwater lake microbial communities from Lake Erie, under a cyanobacterial bloom - NOAA_Erie_Diel6S_1000h metaG (SPAdes) (version 2) | ecosystem: Environmental > Aquatic > Freshwater > Lake ... | reverse complement strand
GATGACCTCGTGGCCGTGCTCCTGCAACCAGGTCGGCTTGACGCCGCCCGGCACCGAGTGCCAGCCGTGGAGAAACAGGATCCGCATCGGGGCCGTCGTCGGATCAGGGCGTCGCGGCGTTGCGGCCCGTCGGGGATGGCCACCGGTTTGGCGCTGGCCATGAGAAACTCCGGCTTGACGACGCGGCCGTCCTTCGGATGCTTCATGTCATAATTCGCGCGCTGGTCGAAAAGAATTTCTTCGCCCACTTCATAGCCGGCCCGCAGTCCGACGGCGGAGAAGAAGGCCGACATCTGATAGTACTGATTTTGCGTCCAGCGTTCAAAGGGATGGTCGTGACACTGGGCGCAGACCATGCGGACGCCGAGAAACACCTGCGTGGTCTTCTCCATGGTCGGCTTGGCGTCGCGCGTGATGCGGTAGTAGTTGGCGGCCGGCTCATCGTAGCTCGAGCCGCGCGAAGTGAGTAACTCGCGGACGACCTTGTCATATGGCTTATTGGCGGCGATCGACTCGCGAATCCATTCCTGAAAGCCAAAGGTACCTTTTTCACCAACATACTTACGGCTGTTCTGCAGCAGATCGGCCCACTTGACGGTCCAGTGATCGGTATAGGCGCGGCTGGCAATGAACTTATCGATCGCCTTGGCCCGCTTGATCTTCACCGGGGTCGTGTCGGAAACAAAGGCACGAACCTGCTCTGGGGTGGGGGCCTGGCCGGTGAGGTCGAGAGAGGCACGGCGCAGGAACGTGGCATCGTCGGCCAAGCCGGCGGGCTGTATCTTGAGGCGCTTCAGCTTTTCATCGATGAGTTGATCAATGTAGTTGTTTTGCACCTCGGATTTCCAGACGAAACCCATCTTCGGATTCAATACAGTGACGGGAATGGTTTGGAATTTACCCTGATAGCGAACGAGCAAGGTGGCCTCGCCCACGCGCTCACCCTTGACGAGGCTCTTGGCGTCAACCAGGGCCACGTCCGGGGTATTGGACTCGACGGTGGCATCGCGGGTGACATCCCGCGTCTGTCCGTCGGCGAAGCGGGCCCGAACCTTAACCTGTACGCTCTCACCGGGCTTCTGCATGTTCATTTCCCGGGGCTCGACATCGAGCGCCGTGACGGCATCGCGTTTCTCATCGCCGAAGGGAACCCCGGCGGCAATCCAGCGGTAAATGATGCGGTAGTAGTCGGAGTCTTTTTCAAAGCGCAGTCCGCCACCGTGCGCGACTTCCATGGTCGGCTTGGCGAGCATGAGACTCCTGCCGGGCTCGGCGCGATTGAAGCGCCGTCCGGACAAATCGTAGAGCAGGGCTTCATAGTCGTACTGCGCATCATAGCCGCGCAGGGAGAGTTTGAATCCGTTCTTACCCTTGGCCGAACCATGGCAGGGACCGGAAGTGCAGCCCGCTTTGTTGAGCACCGGTGCGATGTCGCGCAGGAACGTGGGCTGGTCCTGCGCCATCGCAAACGATGCGCAGAGAGCCGGAATGAGTTTAACGAGCGTCCGAAGCCGGAGCAGCATTGGCCGGAGCCTCCTTCACAGTTACCAGTATTGGACGCGAGTACACGTCCACGTCCTGGCCGTTCCACTTGACGCGGCCAGCGATGTAGAAGTCATAGTCACCCGCCACGGTCAGGCGGGTTGTGGTGACGGTAAAGGTACCCGTCTTAGGGTCCTTCGGATCGCGCGCCATCTCGATGGCGCGCGTGTCCTGCGCACTCACCATATCGGATGAAACCGAGGCGGGCAGTTCCGCGCCCTCGCCTTTCCAGCGCCAGCGAAAGTAGAATTCGTCGCCAACATCCTTACGCACGGTCTTCTCGAGCAGTACCTCGAGTTGGACGGGCAAGGCATCGGTGCCGCCGGCAGGAAGGCTGTGGCCGAGCCAGGAAGCATTGACGGGGCGTTGACGGTCGACGGAACCTTGCAGCGTGGCCCCATTGACGGCGACACTCATCCCCGGCCCGCGCCCGGTGGCGGTAATCTCCCGGCCATCCGCCAACTGGCCGACGGCTTCGACTTCCAGCTCGGTCGAATCCAGGCGGAAGCCCGGCTTGGCCGAGAGCATCAGAACGCCATTGCGCACAAAACCGCGATCGCCCTGAATGGTATTGGGCGGCTGGCCAGGAATGCGGCCACCCTCGAAGATCAAGCCTTCGGGAGCGTTCTTGACACGAACTCGCACAGGCCCCATGTAGCCTTTGCGGTCGATCGTAACAGGCACAAACACGCTGCCTCCAGCGGGCACATTGACCAGGGGGGTGTTGACACTCAAGGTAAATTCTTCCGCTGCCGGGCGGGCAATCAACCGGTAGGCGAAGTGTTGGCCGCCGCGCAAGGCAAGGTCCTCAATGGATACCTGAATCTTGTTGACGTCCTTGGGGACTTCGAGAAACAAGTAAGGGTCGCCAGCCGTTTTGCTTGCGCCGACGGCATAGAGGTTGTCCGGGAGCGGCTCATCGCCAGCGCGGGCCAAGCGCTTGCCAGCCATGTCGGTCACATCGACGACGGCCATCAGCTTCGAGGTTCCCATCTCGCGGGCTTTGATCTCGAGCATCAGCTTCCCGCCCGGTGTGACATTCAACTCATATCGGTCGGTTTCGCCCGGTTTGGCGATTCGGCCATTGATCGTTACGGGCAGCTTGAGGGCGTCGGCCACGGGTTCACGCACCTCGGGAAACTCACCGACATCGAAAGGCAGGGGGAGAGCCGCTGCGTTTGGCACGCTCACATAAGCCAGCTTGCGGCCGGGCTCGACTTTGGTCAGGTCGACCCTTTGGGTGCTGGCGCCAAGGGATACTTCGACGATTTCACCGCGCTTGCCGCCCAAGGGAAAGAGATCGGCGGGGTAATCGTAGGATCCAGACTTGAGGCGATAGAAGTTGGCGCCCTGGGTGGAAAATCGAGCGTCATGCACTTCGATGTAGTAAAAGCCATCCTTGGGGAGTTTCAGGTCAACGCGGGCATCGAGGCCCAGCAGGGGGGCGTCCTCGCTCTTGGCCAGTTGTCTGCCGGATTGATCGAAAACGCGCACAACGGGGTCGATGGCCGAACCGATGCGGCGGCCTTCCACCTCGATGACGCGACGCTCACCGGCCTTACCAGGAATCCGGTAGAAATCTCTTTCGGCGCCACGGAGCGTGCCCGTCACCGTCACGGCGCTGGCAGGCAAACTCTGGGCAGCCTCGATGGAATCGTTTGAATTCGGCTTCGTTTCTTCTTCCTGCAATTCGGGGAATTCCCCAATGGAGAAGAGCTGTATGTTTGAGATGCCGCCCGCCGTCTCGATGCGAATGGGAAAAACACCGGTGGCCAAGTCTGATTTGGGCTCGACGAGAAAGCTCGCGTAGCGCCCTGGCGTTGCCATCATGCCCGCCGGGATCTCGGCCGACAGTGGCGTGAAGGTTGCCGGCATCGTGGAATGAATGCGCAGTACATCGCTCAATTCACGGCCCACGAGAGTGAGCGTGAATGGTCGGCCTTTTTTAGCCCCGCGAGGTTGTAAATCCGTTACGACGGGGGGGGCGGCGGCCCAGACCAGAGACCCCAGCAGTAAGAAAGTCCACTTCATTGACCACCTCCTGTTGCCTGTTCCAAGGGAACCGGAACGAAGCTTGTCAGCGCCAAGCAATCGCTCGCCCGGTACAAGCGGATCTTGCCATCAAAGCCGCCCGTTGCCAGCGTCTTGCTGTCCGGGGAAAACGCAACCGCGTAGATGCCGGCGTCATGCCCCGAGCAACTGGCAACGGGCTTGCCGGTGTCGGCATCGTAAAGATTGACTTTGGAGGAAGCACCGGCAACAGCGATGCGTTTGGCGTCGGGGGACCAGTCAAGAGCGAGAATGACGCCGTCCTGGCGGTCCAACTGCTGGATGAACATGGCGTCATCGCCGACGCGCATGTTGCGGGTGCGATCCATGGAGTAGATGTAGGGATAGCGGTCTTCACCGCCCATGACGATTATGTCCTTGGCGGGATGCCGCGCGACAGCGTTCAACTCGGACTTCTGCGTGGTGTTGGCATTTTCGAGAAACTGCCCGAGGCTCGCGTCCATGATCTTTGCGGCCCGGTCGCGGCCGACGGAGACGAGTCTCTTGCCGTCGGCGGAAAAGACCGTGCCGAGCACCCAGTTTTCATGGCTGCCGATCTTATAAAGCTCCTTGCCCGATGCGGTCTCGAAGGCGTGCACGGTGTTGTCCGTGCAGCCGACGGCTACCTTGCTGCCGTCCGGAGAGAGGCTGGCCCCGAAGACGGTGTCGTTCGGTAACTCTGTCGCCCTTAGCATCTGGCCGGAAGAGCTGTCCCACCATTGCACCTCGCCGAAGCGGGCTGGGGTTCCGCCACCGGCCACGAGCAGCTTGCCGTCCTTGGACCAGGCAATCGAGAGAATGCGCTCGCTCTTGCCGAGCAACCGTTGCTCGAGTTTTGTTTGCTCGCCGGCAACGCTGTGAATCAGCACTTCACCGTTCCCGCTAACGGCCAATCGCTTGCCATCCGGGGACCAGCGCAACGCCGTAACAACCGGAGGCAAGGAGTACTTGCCGGGCGCCAGCTTCGATTCCACTTTTGGGCTGTCGTCCGGTGCGCCAATTTTCACCCACGCCTTGAATTTGTCGATAATCTCGGCCTTCAGCAGAGGCTGGCCCAGGGGCATCGACGGCTTTGCTTCACCGGTCAGATAGCGGATGGTTTGGGCAAAACCATCACCTTGTTTTCCGCCTTTCTTGAAGGCTTCATAGCTTGTCAGATCGAGCCCGGCCGACTTCATCGATCCCTGATGGCAACCAACACAGTTCTTTTGCAGCACGGGGACTATGTCGTTGATGTAGGAGGGGTCAGCGGCCGCCAAAGTCCCCGCGGCCAGAGCCAAGTACCAATACCGCATTTGCACACGATTATATAGTATGAGACGGCTGAAAGAGTCTCGCGGTCCGTCATGTTTTCCCAGGCGCCTTAATCGGCCGGTAACGCTGTGAACTCGGAGGGCGGGATCGCCCGCCTATGGAAAACGGCAACACGGACCGCACCTTTGAAATAGTCGATCTTGTTGATGCGGACGCCGACGCTGGTGCGCCCGGGGCCGTGGGGAGCGAGGCGGACGGCGGCGGCCAACTCGAGTTTATGGTTGACGTAATGGCGGAACTCGTGGCCGTCCGAGACCATGGCCACGTGATGCCAACGGTCTAGAGGATGCAAGCGCGAACGGTCGATCAGAGTTTGGGAACCGGTGCTCGAGGCGGCGAAGGAATCGAGGCACCACTGGTTGTCAATCAACCGCGTCTCAAAAAGAAGACGGTGTACGCTTCCGTTCGCCTGCAGGTGGAAGAACCGTTGCTCGGGCCGTCCGCCGGATTCGGGGCGGAAAACAACTTCCCACGTAAATGTTTCGGCCCCGGCGAGTGGATGATTTTCAACATAGAGCGCATCGGGTTCGCCGCCAAAGCGTACCGCTTTGCCCTCAGGCGTCTCGATCACTCCGGGCTTGCCGAAGATGGTGGTGGGATGATTGCCCAGACGGTCGAGCCGGTCAAAACGCCAGATTTCGGGGCCTTCCGCCGCGGCCATGGCCAAAGGTAACTTCAGGATGTGACGGCGGCTCGTTAACGGGTGCATCGGAGAACATAGGCGGGCGGAAGATTACGCCATTCCCAGGCTAAGCGTTCAACGCGACGGAAGCGCCGGTTGATCAGCCGGAAGAAATGCCGCCCGGACGGCAGCAACATCCCCAAGTGATAGCCGAAAGTCACCATCTGGCCGCCAGGCTTCAGCAGGCTGAGCACTTCTTCGAGGGCCGCTTCCTGAAGCGAGACAGGAAAAGTTGGCCAAGGCAGTCCGCTCACGATGCAATCGATGCTGCTCATGTTCTGCCGCCCGCATAGCTGCCGCAGATTGGCCACACTGCCGACTTCGAGCACTTGGCCGGGAAATTGACTTCGCCACCGCTCGGCGAATACCGGATTCAGTTCCACGGCCATAAAACGCGCCTGCTCGTGCAGCCGCGGGAGCAATGCACTGGTTAGCGCGCCGGTGCCGGGTCCGAGTTCCACCACATTGTCGGCACTGCCCAAAGGCACGGCGCTGGCCATTCGCTCAGCCAGATGGCGCGAACTCGGTGCCAGCGCTGCCGTCCGGAAGGGATAACGGACAAATTCGCGCAGCAGCAACACGTGCTCGCTCAAGGTGTCCCGGGTTGGTTTTTGTGTTTCGAGAAGCATGAAATGTTCCGCGCTCCTAATGCTATCTAGGGCATCGTAGCAGCTAAATCCGCTTTTCATGATGGCGATTTTGTGTATTTTTCCCACCCCGTTTTCACTACCACCCTGGCGGCGATGCGTCAACTTCTTCCTGCAAGGTCTTCCTGCAAGGTCCACCTCACGGGGCTGCCATTGCGCGGGCGCGCAGCATCATGACAAAATCGACACTCTTCCCGTGGCGATTCGCGTTGCCCTGCATCATCGCACTCTTTACCGATATGACCGTTTGGTTGTACTCTCACCACAACTGGTGCGGCTGCGGCCTGCCCCGCATAGCCGAACGCCCGTGCACAGCTATGCCCTTAAGGTCGAACCGGCGCAACACTTCATCAACTGGCTGCAAGATCCGCGGGAGAATTATCAGGCCCGGCTGGTGTTTCCGGAGCCGACGGGCCAATTTTCGGTCGAGGTGGATTTGGTGGAAGACCTGAGCGTCATCAATCCGATTGACTTCTTCCTCCGAACCTCATGCCGAGCAGTTTCCCTTTCTCTACAAGCCCACGCTCGCCCGGGGAATTGCGGCCCTTTCTCGAAACCATCGAGGTGACTCCCCGCTTCGAGGAGTACTTACCGGCGATAGACCGCACGCCTCGACATACAACCGCCTTTCTGTTTGATCTGAATGCGAGGCTCACACGGGAAATCCAACACATCATTCTCATGGAGCCGGGTGTGCAGACTCCCGAGAGGCTCGAATCGCGGAGAGGTTCCTGCCGCGACAGCCCGTGGCTGCTGGTTCAACTGCTGCGGCGGCTGGGCCTCTTGGGCCGGTTCGTCTCCGGATACCTGATCCAATTGAAAGCCGATGTCGCAGCCCTGGACGGATTCTCAGGTCCGGCAGCGGATTTCACTGATTTGCACGCTTGGGCCGGGGTCTATCTGCCCGGCGCCGGTTGGGTGGGGCTTGACCCAACCTCGGGACTATTTGCCGGCGAGGGTCATGTCCCGCTGGCGGCCACGCCGGAGCCTGCGTCAGCCGCGCCCGTAACGGGCCTGGTGAGCCCTTGCGAGGTCGAGTTTGATCATCAAATCTCGGTGCTGCGCATCCACGCGGACCCGCTTGTCACCAAGCCTTACAGCGAAGAATAGTGGAAGCCAATCGATTCCTCCGCTCATGCCGCCGACCAGGACCTCGCTGCCCAGGATGTGGGGCTCACGATGGGGGGCGAGCCAACCTTCGTTTTGATGGATGACATCGATGCTCCAGAATGGAATACCGAGGCGTTGGGCGAGGAGAAAGAGCGGTGGGCGGGGTTGTTGATACGCAATCTGCGGGAACAAATCGCCCCGCGGGGTTTGCTGCATTTCGGCCAAGGAAACTGGTAGCCGGGGGGTCGTTGCCGCGCTGGGCCTTCACCTGTTATTGGCGTGCCGATGGCATGCTGCTGTGGCGCCACGCGCAGTGGATCGCGAATCCGGAAACCGGCTACGGCAACGAGCAGGCCCGAGCCTTTGCCGAGGCCTTGGCGCGGGGGCTGGCGATTGGGCCGGAATTTGTTATCGCCGCTTTCGAGGACCCGCTTGAGTACGTGCACAAGGAACGCCAACTGCCCGTCAATCTGGAGCCGGGCGGCAACCGGCTACAGGATCCCGAGGAACGCGAGCGCTTGCGCCGCCTATTCGAGAGAAGGCTCGACGAAACGTCGGGCTTTGTTTTGCCGCTCGCCAAGATAGCCGGCAAGGACGGTGCCATCTGGCAGAGCGAGCGTTGGATGCCGCGCTCACGCCACCTATACCTGATTCCCGGTGATTCGCCTGTTCGGTTCCGGCTGCCGCTCAAAAGTTCGCCGCACGCGCCGGCGGGGACCCAGCAGCAGATCTTTACACTCGGCCCGATGCCGCCGCGGGGCGCGCTGCCGGAGCCGGTTCAGCGTGAGATGGGCGGGCTTTGGCGCCAGCCGTTGCAGCGGCGTCAAGCGGTACAGGAACGGAGCCTGAATGCCAGGCAAGACAAGGCGGTGCGCACGGCTTGATCGATCGAGGCGCGGCGCGGGAAGCTACACGTATTCCTGCCGCCGACAGACAACGCCGGTGACTATGTCGAACTGGTCATGGCGATCGAGGATACGGCCGCGCGGCTGCGCCTGCCTGTGCTGATCGTGGAATATCCGCCGCCCTTCGATCAACGGCTGAAGTAGATCAATTTGACGCCGGACCCAGGCGTGATCGAAGTCAATACAGACCCCGCGGCGGATTGGCCACCGCTGGTACGCGAAACAACGCGGCTCTGTGAGACGGCGCGGGAGTGTCGCCTTGCGACAGAGAAATTTCAGCTCGATGGCCGTCACACGGGGACCGGCGTCGGCAAACACATCGTGATGGGCGCGACGGAGCACGCACGAAGCCCGTTTTTGCGGCCGCCGGATCTGCTTCGGTCGCTTGTGGTGTTCTGGCTCAATCATCCCTCGCTGAGCTATTTGTTCTCCGGCATGTTCATAGGACCGGCCAGCCAAGCTCCGCGAGTAGACGAAACGCGCCCGGATGCCTTGTATGAACTGGAGATTGCCCGCTCACTGATCGATCAGCCGGGCTTGGCTCAACCCGATTTGCCCTGGCTGGTGAAGCGGGTCTTCCGCAACCTGCTGATCGATGTCACCGGCAACACCCGCCCGAGCAGAGTTCTGCATCGATAAACTCTATTCGCCGGATTCGGCAACGGGGCGGCTCGGCTTACTCGAAATGCGCGCTTTCGAGATGCCGCCGCATGCGCGGATGAGCCTGACGCGGCAGTTGCTGCTGCGGGCGCTGGTGGCGGACTTCTGGCGCGAGCCATACCGCGAGGCGCCAGTTCGCTGCGGCATGCGGCTGCATGATCAGTTTCTTCTCCCGCAGTTCGTCCAACAGGATTTCGAGCTCGTCATCGCGTATCTGCGGCGCATGGGATATTGCTTCGAGCTCGATTGGTTCGCGCCGCATTTTGAGTTCATCTTCCCGGTGCGCGGCACGGTTCAGTACGAGGGCATTGAGATTAAACTGAGGCAGGCTATCGAGCCCTGGTATGTGCTCGGGGAGGAGCCGGGCGCCGGTGGAACCACGCGCTAGACATGATACTGTGTGGTTTATTGGAGGTTCTATAGCGCCCGGTCTTTGGGAGAGCGGATTTGTAGGCTGCGGCCTAAAGGCCGCAAACTTCTTAGCTATGCTCTCTGGCGAATACCTATTCTCAATCCTCCCAATCCCTTTGATTAGAAATCCTGAATTGAAGTGAATGATGACTCCTCATAACCAAATTCGATTAACGTCAACGGAATTCTTTACGGCCTTTAGCTTCTTAGGAGCTGTGCTGCTGATGGGAGCGCGGTTCTGGTCCTTTTTGTCAAATGGATTCCGCAGCAGTTCTTTTCCAATGTTTGGCTACTAGCGATCATCTGCATTCCTGACTAGTAGTTGTTTGCTCTTTTTTGGCCTACTTTTCAACCGCTTGACGCTGTCTGTATTAGGAAGAGCACTAATCTTGCTGACCCATGTTTTTGGCATCCCCCTCGAAGTTCCCGACAGCCCCAGAGAACAGCCCACCACTCTCCAACTGGAAACACTCGACCGGACCGTCCGTCTCATCCCCTCTTCCCACCGTGCCCATTTGTCCCTCATTCAGGTTCGCCGCCCCAATCAAGTCCCCGCTACCGGCGGCGGTCACAACCACCAGCAGCGCCTTATCCGCTTAAGTCACGCCAGCCTCTCCCGGCGCTTCAACCGCAACTTCAATCAAACGCTACTCCATGAAATGGGCCATCTCATCGAACGTGCCTACGGCATTGCGCGATGGATGCGGCGCCAGTCGGACAACCCCGACGCCCGCGAGTTGCTCGAAACCGCTCATGACGGCCACACCGGCGGTCCAGCGGAACGAATTGCCGATTGCTACATGATCTACTTGATCCGCTTCTTCGGCGGCGCCGCCAACCTCCCCGCCGACCCTGCCGCCTACCGTGGCGATGCCGCCGAGCGCCGCTTCCGCGCCCTGCTCCAGAGCCCCGCCTTCGCCAACTCCGCCGATACCACCGCCGAAATGCTCGCCTGAGCAATCCAACCCTTTTCCTCCCCACACCGCAACCACTTCTCATTCGAAAGGATCGTTTTCATGTCAATAACGGTCTCAGCTATTCCCTCCACTCTCGCCTGGTCGCACTTCTGAAAAGTTCCCAACCGGATCCCCGACCCCCATGACGGATCCTTGGTCGATGCCCTCACCCGGTTCGACTTCGAAATCAGCAATCATCCCCCCACGCTGATACACGGGCAGTTCACCTTGCCCCCCAATACGAAGATCACCATCGCAACCAACTCCGGGGTCTGGTCCGGGGTCTCCAAAACGCCAGCTCTCCTCTCCCACGAAATGTTCCACTACGGCGCCGGCATTGTCACCACCCGCGCTCTCGCCCGCCACCTCGCCAATTTGCCTGCTCCTAACGTCCCCGCATTCAGAGCCGCCCTCCAGGATGCTAGGGACCTCCATTTCCTCACCCGCGCCCGACTCCTCCAACTCCTCTACGACCTCGATACCCACCACGGCAAATCCACCTACTTCCAGAACCTCTGGAAACAGCGCAAGGCTGCCTGCCTCACCAATCCGCTGGCCGACTACGTCGGCGGATTCTTACTCAAACCTCAGTCGCGCAAATTCCAAAATCTTTATCTCCCTTCCCCTCAATCACTTCCCCCCCATCCCCGCCATTCCCCGCTCCGCCCCATGCCACGCTCTCCCCCGTGGGAGCCCTCTCCCCACCCAAAACCAATTTCACTGGAGCAACACCATGGCTCACGCCCAACCCATCACCCTGCCTGAACTCCCCGCTCAACTCCTCGACGAGCAACCGCACGAACGAACCCAATTCCTCGCCCTCCGCCAGCGCCTCTTCGCCGAATGCCTCCCCGGCACCCAAATCG
>Ga0209985_10004531_pt1 | contig 11161 bp, 9 predicted proteins | sample NOAtaG_FD_187305 | JGI IMG/M metagenome (GOLD analysis project Ga0209985, IMG submission 187305) | Freshwater lake microbial communities from Lake Erie, under a cyanobacterial bloom - NOAA_Erie_Diel6S_1000h metaG (SPAdes) (version 2) | ecosystem: Environmental > Aquatic > Freshwater > Lake ... | reverse complement strand
CCGTCGGCAAGATGCTGGGCCTGCGCGTGCTCCGCGCGAACGACTGGTGGGACCCGTACTGGGAAGCGGCAGCCTGACCAACCGCCGGCGATCACACCCGTCGCAGCCCCCGTCGCAGACACCCTTCCCCACTCCGTCTACACTCCGCCCCGTGGTCCACGCCTGGCACGATCTCCCCAACCCCGAGCACGACATCGAGCAGGGCTTCAACGCCGTCATCGAGATCCCCCGCGGCTCGCGGGTGAAGTACGAGCTCGACAAGCCCTCGGGCCTGCTCCGCGTCGATCGCGTCCTCTACAGCGCCGTGCACTACCCGGCGAACTACGGCTTTCTGCCGCGCTCGTACTGCGACGACGGCGACCCGCTCGACGTGCTCGTGCTGGGCAACGAGCCGGTGCAGCCGCTCTCCATCCTCCGCGCGCGGGCCATTGGCGTGATGCGCATGGCCGACGGCGGCAAGGAAGATGACAAGGTCGTCGCGGTGCACGTGCACGACCCCGCCTTCGACCACTACCGCGAGATGAGCGAGCTGCCGCCGCACACGATGCGGGAGATCCAGCGCTTCTTCGAGGACTACAAGACCCTCGAGGACAAGCAGGTGCGGATCGACGGCCTGGCCGGCGCAAGCGACGCGGCCCAGGTGGTGCGCACCGCGCTGCGCCTCTACCAGCAGCGCGAGAACCAGCTCCGCGGCTGGGGCTGAACGCCCGGGCAAACGGGGTGGCGGACCTGCCCGCGCCCGACTAGGCTCGGGGCCCCGCAGCGTCGGGGCGCCCCGTTTCGGGGCCTGTGCATCGCATCCGAAAGGAACGCCCGCATGTCGACCGAGAACGGCCCCGAGGCCACCGAGAGCCAGCCCGAGCCGAAGCCCACCGAGGCCGTGGCCGAGACCGCCCCTGCCGAGGCGCACGACGAGGGCGAGGCCGAAGGCGGCGAGGCCGAAGGCGGCGAGGCCGAAGGCGGCGAGGCCGAAGGCGGTGCCCCGGGCGAGCCGGGCAAGAAGAAGCGCCGCCGTCGTCGCAAGAAGAAGGGTGATGCGCCGGTGCAGCTCGGCCCCGATGGGCAGCCGCTGCCCGCGCCGCCGCCCGCGGAGCCCAAGCCGCGCCGCGACCTCTCGGCGCTGCCCTTCTCGCGCTTCTTCCCCGAGGGCGGCGGCCGCCGCCACATCCTCGCGCCGGGCGAGGCCGTCGCCGGCCGCGTGATCCGGGTCGAGCACGGCGTCGCGGTGATCGACCTCTTCGGCCGCGGCATCGCCTTCGCGACCGAGAACGAGCCGCGCGAGCTGCCCGCGCCGGCGCCCGAGGAGCAGGAGCCCGAGGCCGCGAGCCCCGCGGCCGACCCGAACGCCGTCGCCGACGCGATGGCGCAGATGGACGGCCAGGTCGGCATGCCCGCCTCGGAGTCGCTGCCGCCGCCGCCTCCGATGGAGGGCGGTGCCTCGCCGGAGGTCCCCGAGGTCGAGCAGGACGGCGAGCCCGCCGCGCCGGATCCCTACGCCATCGCGCAGGCCGCGACCGGACTGCTCCGCGTCGGCACGCCGCAGCTCGACTCCGACGGCGACGGCATCCCCGACGAGCTCGACCCGACGCCGCACGGCGAGGGCGGCGGCACCGAGACCTCGGCCGGGGGCGAAGAAGCGCCCGCGCTCGACGCCGCGCCCGAGGCGCCGCCGATCGAGGTGGGCTCGGTGTTCCGCGGGCGCATCGCCGCGGTCGCCGAGAACGGCTCGCTCGCGCTCTACAACCGGCCCTTCGTCCGCACCGAGAGCCGGGCGCGCCTCAGCGAGGCGATGAAGGCCCACCGCCGCGTCTTCGGCATCGTGTACGGCTACAACCGCGGCGGCTTCGACGTGCTCGTCGAGGGCCTGCGCGCCTTCTGCCCCATCTCGGGCGTCGCGCTCGAGCACATCGAAGACCCCGAGCCGCTGCTCGGCCGGCGCCTCGAGTTCTCGGTGCAGCAGGCCAAGTCCGGCCACCAGGGCGTGGTCGTCTCGCGCCGCGGCATCCTCGAGCGCGAGGCGCGCAAGCGCGCGCGCGAGCTGCGCAAGACGCTGAACATCGGCCAGAAGCTGAAGGGCCGCGTCACCTCGGTGCGCGACTTCGGCCTCATCGTGGACCTCGGCGGCATCGAGGGCCTCGTGCACATGTCCGAGGTGAGCTGGGACCGCAGCGTGCGCCCGGCCGACGCGGCGAAGGTGGGCGACGAGGTCGAGGTGAAGATCGTGCGCCTCGGCGCGCACGAGCCGCGCCCCGGCCAGCGCCCCGACGGCAAGGATGGCCGGGACAAGCGCCGTGACGGACGCATCGGCCTCTCGATCAAGGCGTGCCTGCCCGATCCCTTCGAGACCGAGCTGAAGGAGATGCCCGAGGGCACGATCAAGAAGGGCAAGGTCACACGCGTCGCCGAGTTCGGCGCGTTCGTCGAGCTCGCCCCCGGCGTCGAGGGCCTCCTGCACGTCAGCGAGCTGGGCAAGGACCTCCGCCACGCCGGCGAGAAGATCAAGGAAGGCGAAGAGGTCTACGTCTGCATCGACCGCATCGACGTGAAGGCCCGCCGCGTCGCGCTCTCGAAGCTCTCCGAGCAGGACGCCAAGCTCTTCGAGGAGGGCACGCTCACGCAGTCCACCGGCGGCAAGGCGGTGCGCCCCGGCACGACGCTGAAGGTCCGCGTGGAGAAGATCGAGAGCGCGGGGATCATCGTCCAGATCGAGGGCGTGATCGGCAAGCGCGGGCGCGGCTTCCTGCCGAACTCCGAGGCCGGCACCGAGAAGGGTGCCGACCACCGCAAGAAGTTCCCGATCGGCACCGAGATCGAGGTGAAGATCGTGGGCATCGACCGCGACGGCGGCTGGCGCGTCAGCAAGAAGGCGCTCGCCAACGACGAAGAGCGCAAGGCCATCCAGGACTACCGGCGTGAGGCGAGCGCGAAGGGCTTCGGCACCTTCGGGGATCTGCTCAAGCGCAAGCTCAAGATCTGACGCGCCGCTTGCACGGGCGGGCGCGGTCGGCTAACGATTGCGCCCCGCCTCGAGCGGCCACCGGGCGATTAACTCAGCGGTAGAGTGCGACCTTCACACGGTCGAAGTCGCAGGTTCAAGTCCTGCATCGCCCATCCAGAGAGCCTCCGGTCTGCCCTTCGCGGACCGTGGGAGGCCCACCGAAACGAACGGCCACGCGGCGCCCGGCCGCCGCATCGGAAGGCCGCTCGCTGGCGGGGGGGGGAGCCGGTGCGCAGGGCACCTGCGTGCAGCCGATTCTCCGCATCGACAAACCACGCCGCGAGGGACGCGAACGACCGAACCTCGTGGACTACGAGGAGGCCCGACGGACGTTCTCCTGGGCCGACGCCCGCGCCGAGCTCGCGGGGCTGCCCGGCGGGCGCGGGCTGAACATCGGCTACGAGTGCGCGGATCGCCACGTCGCCGAGGGCCGCGGCGAGATGGTGGCCATCCGCTGGCTCTCCCGCGCGGGCGCGCAGCGCGACATCAGCTACGCGGAGCTGTCGCGCCGCTCGGGCCGCTTCGCCGCGCTCGCGGCCTCCCTCGGCGTGCGCGTGGGCGATCGCGTGGCGGCGCTGCTGCCGCGCGTGCCCGACCTCTACGTCGCCGCGCTCGGCACCCTCAAGCGCAAGGCGGTGTTCATGCCGATCTTCTCGGCGTTCGGGCCCGAGCCGATCCGCACGCGCCTCGCCATCGCGGGCGCCAGCGTGCTGGTCACCACCCGCAAGCTCTACGTCACGAAGGTGGCGCAGCTGAGGTGGCAGCTCCCGGAGCTGCGCTCGGTGCTGCTCGTGGACGGCGATCCGGCGCATCCGGTGGATGACACGATCACGCTCCGCACCGCGCTCGAGGGCGTGCACGTGGACTGGTCGATCCCCGACACCTCGGAGGGCGACGGCGCGCTGCTGCACTTCACGAGCGGTACGACCGGCACGCCGAAGGGCGCCGCGCACGTGCATGCCGCGGTGATCATGCACCGGGCGACGGGCCGGCTCGTGCTCGACCTCAAGCCCGGCGACGTCTTCTGGTGCACCGCGGATCCGGGCTGGGTCACCGGCACCTCGTACGGGATCATCGCGCCGCTCGCGAACGGCATCACCCTGCTCGTCGACGAGGCCGAGTTCGACGCCGAGCGCTGGTACGACATCCTCGAGCACCACCACGTCGACGTCTGGTACACCGCGCCGACTGCGATCCGCATGCTCCGCCGCGTGGGCCTCGGCCCGCTCGAGGGCCGGCGCTTCCCGCGCCTGCGCTTCATGGCGAGCGTGGGCGAGCCGCTCGATGCGGCGAGCGTCGTGTGGGGCGTCGCGGCCTTCGGGATGCCCTTCCACGACAACTGGTGGCAGACCGAGACCGGCGGCATCGCCATCGCGAACTACGCCTCGATGACGGTGAAGCCCGGCTCGATGGGCCGGCCGCTGCCCGGCATCGAGGCCGCGATCGTGCGGCGGGCCGGCGGAAGGATCGAGGTGATCACCGAGCCGAACGTGCAGGGCGAGCTCGCCTTGCGGCCCGGCTGGCCGTCGATGTTCCGCGCGTACTGGGATGCGCCCGAACGCTACGCGAAGTGCTTCGCGGACGGGTGGTACCTGAGCGGCGACCTCGCTCGAAAGGACGCCGACGGCTACTTCTGGTTCGTCGGCCGGAGCGACGACGTGATCAAGACCGCGGGGCACCTCATCGGGCCCTTCGAGGTCGAGAGCGTGCTGCTCGCCCACCCGGCCGTCGCCGAGGCCGGCGTGATCGGCAAGCCGGACCCGGTCGCCGGCGAGATCGTCAAGGCGTTCGTCTCGCTGAAGCTCGGCTACGAGCCCTCCCGCGAGCTCGAGCTCGAGCTCATCGCTCACGCCCGGAGTCGCCTCGGCGCGGCCGTCGCGCCCCGCGAGCTCGCCTTCCTGCCCAACCTGCCGCGCACACGGAGCGGCAAGATCCTGCGGCGTCTCTTGCGCGCCCAGGAGCTCGGGCTGCCCTCGGGCGACCTCTCCTCGCTCGAGACCCCGCCGCCACCATGACCGACGACGGAGTGCATCGGCTCGCGCTGCTCCGCGACATGCTGCTGGTGCGGCGCTTCGAGGAGTGCTGCGCCGAGCAGTACGCCTCGCGGAAGATCCGCGGCTTTCTCCACCTCGGCATCGGCGAAGAGGCCACCGCCGTGGGCTCCGTCCGCGCCCTCGCGGCAGACGACGACGTCGTGGCGACCTACCGCGAGCACGGCCACGCGCTGGCGCGGGGAATCCCGCCCGCGACGCTGCTCGCGGAGATGTTCGGCAAGGCCAGCGGCTGCGCCCGCGGCCGCGGCGGCTCGATGCACCTCTGCGACGTCTCCCGGCGCTTCTGGGGCGGCTTCGCCATCGTGGGCGGCGGCGTGCCGATCGCGGTCGGCCTCGCGCTCGCCGAGCGGATGCAGCGAGGGCGCCGCCTCGTCGCGGTGTTCTTCGGGGACGGCGCGATGGACGAGGGCGAGCTGCACGAGTCGCTGAACCTCGCGGCGCTGTGGAAGCTGCCGGTGCTCTTTCTCTGCGAGAACAACCAGTACGCGATGGGCACCGCCCTCGCCCGGCACGCCTCGAACCCGCGCCTGGTGGAGAAGCCGCCGACCTACGGCATCCCGGCGACGCGCGTCGACGGGATGGACGTCCTCGAGGTCGAGCGGGCCGTGCGCGAGGCGGCGGACGTCGTCCGCGGCGGGTCCGGGCCGCGCTTCCTCGAGCTGTCGACCTACCGCTTCCGCGCGCACTCGATGTACGACGCGGACCGCTACCGCGATCCGGAGGAGATCGCGCAGTGGAAGCGCCGCGACCCGATCGAGCTGCTCGCCGAGCGGCTCACCGAGGACGGACTGCTCGCGCCCGCGGCGCGTGCAGCGATGGAGGGCGAGCTGAGCGCGCTGCTCGCCGCTGCCGTCGCCGAGGCCGACGCGGCGCCGCTCGAGCCGACCTCCGATCTCGCGCGCGACCTCTACGCCCGGACGCCGCGATGAAGCAGGCCTCCTTCCGCGAGGCGGTGCGCTCGGCCCTCCGCGACGCCCTCCGCACCGAGCCGCGGGCCCTGCTGATGGGCGAAGACGTCGGGCGCTACGGCGGCGCCTACGCCTGCAGCCTCGGCCTGCTCGAGGAGTTCGGCGAGGCGCGGGTGCGCGACACGCCGCTCTCCGAGGCGGGCTTCGTCGGCGCGGGCATCGGGGCGGCGATGGGGGGCCTGCGGCCCATCGTGGAGATCATGACGGTCAACTTCAGCCTCCTCGCGCTGGACCAGATCGTGAACAACGCCGCGTGCTTGCGGCACATGACCGCGGGGCAGGTGGCGGTGCCCGTGGTGATCCGCATGGCGACCGGCGCCGGACGCCAGCTCGCAGCGCAGCACTCGCACAGCCTCGAGAACTGGTACGCGGGTGTGCCCGGGCTGCGGGTGCTCATGCCCGGCACGGTGCAGGACGCGCGGGACATGATCCTCGCCGCGCTCGCCGAGGACGATCCGGTGCTCGTCTTCGAGCACCAGTACCTCTACCCGATGGAGGGCCCGCTCGACGAGACGGCGGCGCCCGCCTCGCCGTGGCATTCGCTCGTGCGCAGGCCGGGCCGCGACCTCACCGTCCTGGCGTGGGGCGGCTGCCTTCCACGCGCCCTGGCAGCGGCGACGGAGCTCTCCGGCCGCGGCGTCGAGGCCGAGGTGGTCGATCTGCGCGCGCTGCGCCCGCTCGATCTCGATCCCGTGCGCGCCTCGCTGGCGCGGACCCACCGGCTGCTCGTCGTCGACGAGGCCTGGCGCACCGGAAGCCTCGCCGGAGAGCTCGTCGCGCAGCTCGCCGAGACGGCCCTCTACGACCTGGACGCGCCGCCGGCGCGCGTGTGCACCGCGGAGGTGCCGATCCCCTACGCGCAGCACCTCGAGCAAGCGGCGCTGCCGAGCGCCGAGCGCATCGTGGACGCGGCGCGCGCGCTGACGGAGCGCCGTGGCTGAGCTCCTCATGCCCTCCCTCGGCTCGGACATGGAGGCGGGGACACTCGTGGCCTGGCGACGCGCTCCGGGTGACCCCATCGCGCGCGGCGACGTCTACGCCGAGGTCGAGACCGACAAGGGCGTACTGGAGATCGAGGCCTACGAGGCGGGCGTGCTCGAGGCGCAGCTCGTGCCGATCGGAACGAAGGTGGCCGTCGGCGCCCCGATCGCGCTCCTCCGCAAGGAGGGAGAACCGAGCGGCACGCCGGCAGTTCGCGCGCCGGGTCCGAGCGTGGCGGCGGCGGAGGCGCCCACGCCGAGCGTGCCGGCTCCGCCGATGCCACCGAGCGCGGCGCATCCGCCCAACGGACGGCGCGCAACGCCGCGGGCCAAGCGACGCGCCGCGGAGCTGGGGGTCCCGCTCGAGGGACTGACCGGCACCGGGCCGGACGGGACGATCGTCGAGGAGGACGTCGAGCGCGCCTCCCGCCGGCCGAGCGACGAGGCACGCGCGCGGATGCGCCGGGCGATCGCCGCGGCGATGGAGCGCTCGAACCGCGAGATCCCCCACTACTGGGTCGGCACCACGATCGATCTCGCGGGCGCCTCCGCGTGGCTCGCGGCGCGCAACGCCCGCCTCCCGGTGGCCGAGCGGACGGTGATGGGCGCCCTCTTCGTCCACGCGACGGCCCGCGCGCTCCGCCTGACGCCGGGCCTGAACGGCAGCTGGTCGGAGGGGCGGATGCTGCAGGCAGGGGGCATCCACATCGGCCTCGCGATCGCGCTCCGGGGCGGCGGCCTCGTGACCGCCGCGATCCGCGACGCCGACGAACTCGACGTCGCAGCGACGATGCGCGCCCTCGACGACGTGGTCGGCCGCGCGCGGAGCGGACACCTCCGCGCGAGCGAGCTGAGCGCCCCGACGATCACGCTGACGAGCCTCGGAGAGCGCGGCGTCGAGCGCCTGATGCCGCGCATCGCTCCCGGACACGTCGCAGCGGTGGGCTTCGGCCGGATCGTCGAGCGCCCCTGGGCGAGCGATGGCGCCGTGGTGGTGCGGCCGCTCGTCGAGGTCACGCTCGCGGGCGATCACCGCGCGAGCGACGGACACGAGGGCGCGGCCTTCCTCGGCGCGCTGGCCTCGGCGATCCGGCCCGAGGAAGAGCCGTGAGCCGAGACGTCCGCGCCACCATCGTCCGCTGCCTGCAAGAGATCGCACCCGAGGGCAATCCGTCCGCGCTCGCTCCGAACGCCGACCTGCGCGAGGGGCTGGACCTCGACTCGATGGACTTCCTCCGCTTCGTGCAGGCCCTGCACCGCGAGCTCGGGGTCACGATCCCCGAGCGCGAGTACCGCACGATCGCGACCCTCGACGGCTGCGTCCGCACCTGCGAGCGCCTCGCCGGCTGAGCCCGGCCCGCGGCGCGCTCCTGGATGCGCCCGGCCGGGTGCTCAGAGAGTTCCTGCGCCCGCCGCGAGCGGCCGCGAGGAGAACGCATGACCGACATCGAAGCGAAGAAGAACGTCCGCGAGGAGCTGACCGAGGTGCAGAGCGAGATCGCCGAGCTGCGTGACACCCTGCGGCTGCGCGCACATCTGGCCGGGCTGGAGGTCAAGCAGCGCCTGGACGAGCTCGAGACGCGTCTCTACGCCACCCGCCAGCTGGCCCACCAGATCCGCGACGATGCGCGCGACGATCTCGTCTCGGCCGCGCATGCCGGGCTCGCCGAGGTGAAGAAGGGCGTCCGGCAGATCCGCGCGTCGCTCGAAGCCCCGAAGACCTGACCTCGCCGGGGATCGGTCGGTGCGTAGGCGAACACCATGGACGTCACGACCCCTGCCCTCCAGCGCGAGCCGCGCCCCCGCACCCGCGAGCTGAAGACCCTGCGCCTCGCCGATGTCCCGTCGGCGGGAGGCAAAGGCGCGAACCTCGGCGAGCTCTTCGCTGCCGGCCTCGAGGTGCCTCCCGGCTTCGTGGTCACGGCCGACGCGTACCTCGACGCGATGACGAGGGCGGGACTGCGCGCGGCCCTGCTGGACGAAGCGCGGGCGGTCGACGTCGACGACCCGGCGTCGCTGCGCGCGGGCGCCGAGGAGCTCCGGCGCCGGGTCGCCGAGGCCGGGCTGCCGGCCGACGTGCGCGCCGAGGTCGGGCGCAGTCTGCGGGCGCTGGGCCCGAACGCCCGCGTCGCGGTGCGCTCGTCGGCCACCCTGGAGGACGCGCCCGGGACCTCGTTCGCGGGGATGAACGAGACCTACACCGACGTGTCGGGCGAGGAGGCCGTGTGCGCGGCGATCGTCCGGTGCTGGCAGTCGCTCTGGTCGCCGCGATCGATGGCCTACCGCGCCGCGCATGCGCTCGACGCGGAGCCGGCGATCGCGGTGGTGGTGCAAGCGCTCGTGGCGGCGGATCGCGCGGGCGTCGTCTTCACCGCCGACCCCGCGACGGGCGACACGAGCCGCGTGGTCGTCGAGGCCGCCTTCGGTCTCGGCGAGGTGGTGGTGAGCGGGGCGGTGCAGCCCGACACCTACGTGCTCGACAAGGCCAGCGGCGCACTGATCGAGCTCCGGGTGGGCACGAAGTCGTTCGAGCTCGTCGAGTCGGAGGGGCGGCAAGAGCGCCGCGACGTGCCGCCCGAGCGCCAGCGCACCCGCGCGCTCTCCGACGCAGACCTTCGGAGCCTCGTCGATCGCGCCGTCCGCATCGAGGCCCACCACCAGCGTCCGCAGGACGTGGAGTGGGCGTTCTCCGGCGGCAAGCTGTGGATCCTGCAGTCGCGCCCGATCACGACCCTGCACCCGTCGCGCTCCGGTGCGCTCCCTGGCGAGGCGCCGCTCCTGGTGTCCGGCCTCGGCGCGGCGCCAGGCCGCGCGAGCGGGCCGGTGCGCGTGCTCGACGCGCCCGAGGCCGGAGCCGCCCTCCGTTCCGGCGAGATCCTCGTCGCGCCGATGACCAGCCCCGACTGGCTGCCGACGCTGCGCCGCGCCGCCGCGGTGGTCACCGACAGCGGCGGGATGACCTGCCACGCCGCCATCGTGAGCCGCGAGCTGCGGATCCCCTGCGTGGTCGGCACCCGCGATGCGACCCGCACGCTCCGCGACGGGGAGCTGGTGACGGTCGATGGACTCGCCGGTCGGGTCACGGCCGGCGACGGCGCCCGCGCGCCCGCGGCGCCCGTGAGTTCGGTGCAGATCGTCCGTCATGCCGGGCCGCCCTCTCCCTCCCGCGTGGAGGACGCGGGAGGCGAGCCCACGGCGACCCGCCTGCTGCTCAACGTGGCCTCGACCCGCGACCTCGACGAGCTCGCCGCGCTCGACGTGGATGGCGTCGGCCTCGTTCGCGCCGAGCTGATGCTCCTCGAGGCCCTCGACGGAGTGCATCCCCAGACCCTGGTCGCGGAGGGGCGCCACGAGACGTTCGTGGCGAAGATGAGCGCCAGCCTCACCGCCATCGGCCAGGCCTTCGCCCCCCGGCCGGTCATCTACCGCACGCACGACTTCCGCACGAACGAGTTCCGCGCGCTGCGCGGCGGCGAGCGATGGGAGCTCCACGAGGAGAACCCGATGATCGGCCTGCGCGGCTGCTTCCGCTACGTCACCGACCCGACGGTCTTCGAGCTCGAGCTCGACGTACTCGCGCGGGTCCGATCGCGCTGCCCGAACGTGCACCTGATGATCCCCTTCGTGCGCACGCGCTGGGAGCTCGAGCGCTGCCTCGAGCGCATCGACCGGCACGCCATCGCGAGGGACCGCAGCCTGCTCCGCTGGGTGATGGCCGAGGTGCCCTCGGTGGCGTACTGGATCCCCGCGTACGCCCGCCTCGGGATCCATGGCGTCTCGATCGGCTCGAACGATCTCACGCAGCTGGTGCTCGGGGTCGACCGGGACTCCGCCACGTGCGCCGCGCTCTTCGATGAGCGCGACGAGGCGGTCCTCGACGCGATCTTCCGCATCGTGCACGCCGCGCGGCAGAGCGGCCTGACCAGCTCGATCTGCGGCCAGGCGCCCTCGACGCGCCCCGAGATCGTCGAGCGCCTCGTCGCGATGGGCATCGACTCGATCTCGGTGACCCCCGACGCCCTCGGCCCCGCGCGGCGGGCCGTGGCGCGGGCCGAGCGCCGCCTGCTCCTCGCTGCGGCGCGGGGGCGCGCGTGAGCCGAGGGCGGTCCCGCGCCGTCAGCGCGCGGGCGGGCGCGGGACGAACTCCGAGGGCGGCCGGCG
>Ga0209985_10004526_pt1 | contig 11169 bp, 9 predicted proteins | sample NOAtaG_FD_187305 | JGI IMG/M metagenome (GOLD analysis project Ga0209985, IMG submission 187305) | Freshwater lake microbial communities from Lake Erie, under a cyanobacterial bloom - NOAA_Erie_Diel6S_1000h metaG (SPAdes) (version 2) | ecosystem: Environmental > Aquatic > Freshwater > Lake ... | reverse complement strand
GGTGAGAGGCGGCCGGCGCAGGACGAGCGCGCGTCGCGGCGGCAACCCGGGATGGCAACACCCCGGGGTCGCGATGAGAACGCGGTCAGGCGGGTGATCGAGGTCGAACGACCGGGCGGCCGACTCCAAGGGTGTCCTTTGTGGTCCTGTAGCGGCGCAACGAGCCTGCGCCGTGAACGGCAGCTTTGCAGCGGTTGCGGTCGGTGGCCGTCGCGGCCTCAAAGCCCGGTAACGGTCACGAAGCAGGCATCGGCCAGGCGTCGATCGAACCGTCTATGTGACGGCTCATGGATGTGCAGCGGACGTCGCAACGACTGAGGCCCGCTGAGGCTGCGCGAACGACCGCTGTCTCGATCGGCGAACTGGCGCTCCCGACCCAAAGCGGACAGCCAGAACACGCGAAAGCTGCCGCTCCCGCGGAGGGTCAAGCTTCCAGTGGTGATATCTTGATCAGGACCCCCGCAACAAGGAGGACCGAATAATGGCGACGGACCCCAAGAACCACGGCAAGCCGTGGACGGACGCTGACCTGCAATAGCTCCGTGAACTTGCGCAGGGCAACACGCCGACGCGCGTGATCGGCCTCAAGACCGGCCGGACGCCGGCGGCGGTGCAGCAGAAGGCGAGCAGCGAGAACATCTCGCTCAAGCCGACCAACCAGCGTCCCTTCGGCAGGAAGAACAAGTAGGCACCGGAGCGTCAGCGGCTCAGGGCCGCGGCGCTTTGGTCACACGACTCTGGGGAGGGGACGAATGATCCTGCCGGACAACGAGACTAAGGTCGATTTGCTGAACAACGAGGCCATCGCCAACACCATCATCGGTCTTTTGCGCGAGCGCCCGGATACCCCGGTGACGATTGGCGTGCATGGCGACTGGGGCGCCGGAAAGTCCAGCGTCCTGGAGATGATCGCCGCCCGGCTCGACAGAGAGGACAAGGTTCTCTGCCTGAAGTTCAATGGATGGCGGTTTCAGGGCTTCGAGGACGCCAAGATCGCGCTCATTGAAGGCATCGTCAACGGTCTGCTGGATAAGCGGCCGATGCTGAATAAGGCGACGGGCGCGCTCAAGGATGTCGTCAAGAGCATCGACCTGCTGAAGGTTGCGAAGAAGGCCGGCGGGCTCGCCTGGACAGCGTTTACCGGCATCCCGACTGCCGATCAAATCTCGGGGATCATCAAGACGCTGCAGGATGTGATTGCCGATCCGGCGGCGCTGGCTACGAAGGAGAACATCGGCCAAGCCATCGACGGCATCCAGTCCGTCATGAAGCCGGCTGAGTCGAAGAGCGTGCCGCGGGAGGTCGAGGCCTTTCGCGACGCCTTCGACCAGTTGCTCAAGGAAGCGAAGATCGACCAGTTGATCGTGCTGATCGACGATCTCGACCGCTGCCTGCCGGATACGGCCATCGAGACGCTAGAAGCCGTCCGCCTCCTGGTGTTCACATCGCGCACCGCGTTCGTCGTCGCGGCTGACGAGGCAATGGTCGAGCACGCGGTGCGCAAGCACTTCCCAGACCTGCCCGAGACGACCGGTCCTCGCGACTATGCCCGCAACTACCTGGAGAAGCTGATCCAGGTGCCGTTCCGCATCCCCGCCTTGGGCGAAACCGAAACGCGCATCTACGTCACGCTGCTGCTGGCCGGTGCCGAACTTGGCGAAGACGACAAGGGCTTCGGCAAGCTGATCGACGCAGCGCGGGACCGTCTGAAGCGTCCCTGGGAAAGTGCCGCGCTCGATGCCGAGGCCGTCAAGCAGGCCCTCGGCGACGAGGCGGCGAAGACGCACAACGCGCTGCTGCTGAGCGATCAGATCGGCCCCATCCTTGCGACCGGCACCAAGGGCAACCCGCGCCAGATCAAGCGCTTCCTAAACACGCTGTTGCTGCGTGAGCGGACCGCCGCGGCGCGCGGGTTCGGCAGCGAGATAAAGCTGCCCGTACTGGCGAAAGTGATGCTGCTGGAGCGCTTCACGCCGCGACTATTCGACCAGATCGCATCGACCGCCGCGGCGCATCCCAAGGGGCTTTGCGACGACGTTGCAAAACTGGAAGCCTTCGCCACCGCAGCAGCGGCTGGAACGGAGAAGAGCGCCGAGCCCAAGGCTGCCAAGGCGGCTGAGGCAGCCAGCCCGCCTGCGGAAGAGTCCATTGCGCTGCAGGAGTGGAAAGCGACGGAGGCTATGTGTTCGTGGGCGCGCGTGCTGCCTGCCATCGGCGGCCTCGATCTGCGGCCCTATCTCTTCGTCACGAAGGACAAGAAGGATTTCTTCGGTCCGATCTCGGCATTGGGGCACCTGGCCGCAGTGGCCGACAAGCTCTTCGGCTCGAAGTTGGTCGTGCAGGGCTATCTGGACGAACTCCGACAGTTGAAGGCCGCCGAAGCCGACAAGGTGTTCGAGGCGGTCCGCGGCCGGATCATCGGTGCCGCCGTGTTCGACACGCTGCCCGATGGCATCCACGGTCTTCGCGTCTTGGTACAGGCTCAGCCCCTGCTACAAGGGCGGCTCATTGACTTCCTCGAGTCACTCCCCAAGGGACGCTGCGGACCATGGGTTACCGGCGGCTGGCAAGGAGTAATTGTCGAAGCGACCAGCACGGCGCGCTTCGACGCCCTGCTCGAAGACTGGAGCAAGGTGAGCGGCAACGCGACGTTGAAGGCCGCGGCGCAGGCCGTCCTGCAGCAGCCGAAGGGGAAGAGCTAAATGGGTACCTCAACAGCCTATGGCGGTCCGTCAGGCCGCGATCCGCTGGTTCCGTCATGGCTCGGGTCTGACGGCGGCGGTGCGCCCCCTGGCGGCCCGCCTGACGATCAGGGACAGCCGGCCGGCCCGAACGGTGCTCCGCTACCCCAGGCTGCGCCGCCGGCCCCGCCGAGGCAGCCGATCCCGCCTGCCGCCAATCCCAATCGCTACACCGGGCCGCGCGGCAACTTCACCCGCTTCGCGCGATCGGGTGGTAGCGATCGCACCAGCCTCGGCCGTGCGGTTTCGCAGTACGTCTCTTCATCAGCTGGTGGCTCCCGTCAGGCCGCGCAACGCATGGGGACATCGCGCGCAGCCGGCGCGCGCCTAGTCAGTTTCCTGAGCGACGCTCAGACGCGCGGCCCGCGGGAAGCCCTGAGGACACTAAACCTCGAAGCGCTGGCCGGCCGCCCGCTCCCCGAAATCCTCATCGGGTTGGCCGACCATGTCTGTCCCGGCGCCGGGACAGTAGACGAGGGAATCGCCCGCGAAGCCTATGTCGAGACAATTGTCGAACTGACCACGGCGGGGATCACGGACCTTGATGCGCTTTCCCCGGATCAGATGCTGACGGTCTTCGAGATGTACGCGACGCATGCCATCGAAGCACGCATCTGTAACGACATTGGCCTCAAGGCCATCACCATGCCCAGCGACGCACAGACAGCGCTGCGGGTCGAGGCGCAGCTACGTGACTTCGTCAGGAACGGCGTGAGCGATGCCTTGGCGAATGCGCGGGCCGGCGGCGCAGTGATGGCCTCGGATCGCATCCCAGGCTTCGTCGATCAGGTCTACGAAGACGCTTTTCGGTTCTTGCATGCCCGCGAAGAAGCGGAGGGCGACCAATGAAAAGGCACCTCCTTGCCGGCCGCTATGGTCCCGACGACCAACTGGTCATTCCCTTCAACCCGGAAGAGCAGTTGACCAACCTGCAGTTGGTGGCCGGCGAGCGCAGGCTTGACCACGGCGTCGGCGCTTCGCTGACCAGCCTCAAAGCCCTCGGGGTCCACCCGACCGAGATAGGCATCGACCTGGCCGTCGTCGCAGCCCACGTCCACGCTGCCGATACGCGCATCTCGCGTGCGGACGAGTCGCAGGACTCATGGACGCGCGAGATCAGGCTGGTGATCCCTGTCCACGATCCGCAGCGCTGGTCGGCCGCCACGCCCACACTGACGAAGCTGCTCAACTTTCTGACAGGCGACCGCTGGACGCTGCAGTTCCGGCCACGGCCAGAGCGTTTCGCCACCATCGCCCCCGCGAACATGGCGTCGCTCCTGAAACCGCCCTTCACGGCGCTTAGCTTGTTCTCCGGCGGGCTCGACAGCCTTATCGGCGCCATCGACCTGCTTGAGGCCGGCGAGGAACCGCTGTTTGTGAGCCACTGGGGCGAGAGCTCTGTGAGCGATGCGCAGAACAAGCTATTCAGCGCCCTCAAGAAGCGCTACCCGAAGCGGCCCTTCAACCGGGTCCGGGTCCACATGGCGTTTCCCAAAGGGCTGGTCAAGGATGTGAAATCTGAGAAAAGCACGCGCGGCCGATCTTTCCTGTTCATCGCGCTGGGCGCGCTGGCGGGGACCGGGCTTGGCGACAACTTCACGCTGCGGATTCCCGAAAACGGCTTCATCGCGTTGAACGTGCCGCTCGACCCGCTGCGCCTCGGGTCCAACAGCACGCGCACGACGCACCCGTTCTTCCTGGCCCGATGGAACGACCTGCTCGCCGAACTCGGTGTTGCCGGACACGTCGAGAACCCCTACTGGCGTCAGACAAAAGGTGAAATGGCCGCCGCCTGCTCGAACGATGACGCGTTGCGCGCGTTGGCGCCGCAATCCCTCTCGTGCGCCCATCCGTCCAGTGCACGATGGTTGGGCCGCCAAGGCAAGAGCACCGAGCATTGCGGCCACTGCCTGCCCTGCCTCATCCGTCGCGCCGCGCTCGACCACGCCTGGGGCAAGGGTGCGGATCAGACCTCATACACTCAAGCTGACCTGCACGCACACGTCCTCGATACGGAGCAAGCCGTGGGGCAGCAGGTGCGCTCGTTCCAGTACGCCATCGCCAGGCTGGAATCGCGCCCGGAGATCGCCAACATCCTCGTACACAAGCCGGGGTCACTGGCGGACGTGGCGGGCGAAGTTGAGCAATGGACCGGCGTCTATCGCCGCGGTCTCGATGAAGTCGGCGCCCTCATCGCCGGCGTGCGAACGGGCCCGAGCTGAGAGCGGTTTGCAGATGATCCCGACGAACGGCCTCATCGATTTCCACTGTCACCTGGACCTCTATCCCGACCACGCCGCCGCCGTGCAGGAGGCCGAGGCGGCTGGCGTATTCACGCTCGCGGTGACGACAACACCGAAAGCCTGGTCGCGGAACCATGAACTGACGCGCGATACGCGACACGTCCGTGCCGGTCTGGGGCTGCACCCGCAGCTGGTTAGCAGCCGCGCCGACGAGATTGCGCTTTGGGAGACTCTGCTGCCGCAAACACGCTATGTCGGCGAGGTGGGCCTTGACGCCGGGCCGCGCTTCTACAAGTCGCTGGACCAGCAGAAGGAAGTCTTCGCCCGCGTGCTACGAGCGTGCGCCAGGGCGGGCGGCAAGATCATCACGGTCCACAGCGTCCGCACCACCAAGGCCGTCCTCGATCACATCGAAGAGCACCTGCCGCAACGAACCAACCGAGTCGTGTTGCACTGGTTTACCGGATCCAAGTCCGAAGCGGCGCGCGCACTCGACATGGGCTGCTACTTCTCAGTAAACGGCACGATGTTGAACAGCGAGAAGGCGGCAGCGCTGGTCAGGTCACTCCCCGTTGATCGAATGCTCACGGAGACAGACGGTCCGTTTACTGCGGTCGATGACCGACCGTCGAAACCTATTGACGTGGCTGGCACGGTGAAAGCCCTTGCCAAACTGCTCGACCTCGCGCCAACGAGCCTAGCGAACGCGATGAGAGACAACCTTCGTCAAGTTCTCCAGGACACAGACCTGCGATGAGGCGGCCGGCACTAACTAGGCAGCCGGCCTTGGTGCAGCCTCGGCCATCGCGATGGCAGAACTGCTACACGGGCCGTATTCGTCAAGTGGATATCTGGCGGCCAGCTTAGATGTTGAGTGACCGCTCTGCGCTAACCCCAGAAGTGTCTGCATCTGGCCGAAAGTGTAGATCCGTCTGCGCACCCGGAAGCTGCCTCTCAGCCCGATCAGTGACAGTCGCCTGCCCCCGGCCGCAAGCGGGTACCCAAGCACGCCACGGTGCATGCTGCGAGGCCCTCAACTCGATGGGAGACCATCATGGGAACCGCAGGCCAAATCTCTCATGGGGAGCCGTGGAACAAGGGTAAGATCGTCGGACCGAAGGCCCCCTTCAAGCTCAAGGACATCTGGGCCCTGCGCGTCCGCCTCCAGATGGAGGGTCGGGTGCGCGAACTGGCGCTTTTCAACCTGGGCATCGACAGCAAGCTACGAGGATGCGACCTCGTCGCCCTCAAGGTCCGGGACGTGTGTCATGGCGACCAGGTGGCGACCCGCGCCATCGTCATGCAGCACAAGACCCAGCGCCCGGTGCAGTTCGAGATCACGCAGGCTGCGCGAGACGCCCTGCAGGCGTGGATCAGGTTGGCCGGTCTGAAGCCGGACGACTTCGTGTTCCCCAGCCGGCTGCACGGCTCGCCTCATCTGGGAACACGCCAGTACGCCCGGATCCTCGGGCACTGGGTCGAGGAGCTTGGTCTGGACCGCGCCGACTACGGTACGCATTCGATGCGGCGCACAAAGGCGACGCTCATCTACCGGCGTACCAAGAACCTGCGTGCCGTGCAGCTGCTGCTCGGGCATTCCAAGCTGGAGTCGACTGTGAGATACCTGGGCATCGAGGTCGATGACGCCCTGGAGATCTCGGAGCAGACGGAGATCTGACGCGGGCGGTGTCCCGCCGCCCCGGCCCAGGCGTCGAAGCGGCGGGACTAGACTGGCTGCTGTCTGGCGGGGGGTCGAGCTCACGCTATCGGCCAGAAGCGGGCGCTCGCGACGGGCGCTACCGCTCTAGTCGGTGCAACTCGACGGAGGATTGCTACAGCGGTCAGCTAGCCGCGCGGCTGGCTGCTGATCGACTGAGCAACCGAGGGATCGGCGTGTCGTGCCTCCATCCGCGACATTGACGAGCATCGGAGGCTCCTATAGCGTTTTCTACGTCCTTGCTGCGCTTCTGGTCAACGAGGTGGCGCCACAGTATTGGGAGATCGCATGACGAAAGATGGCCGCACCTTTCTGTTCACTTGCGCGGGACTGTCATCTGGCGCTTTCATGGGGCTTCTCATTGGACTCTCACGGTCGCCAGTGGTGGGCGCCGCCATCGCCGCTCTAGTACCCATTGCGGCCCTATGCGCGAGCGCTTTCGAGAAGGACGGCCAACGGGCGGCATTACCAACGATTCGCAGCAGCCTGGTTTTCGTGATTGCGTTCTTCACTGCTGGAGTTCTGGCCCTCTTCGGCGGCATGTCCGTTCGGACAAGTCAAGGTCCGATTCTGTCGATGTACGAGGAGTTGATCGCGATTAAGCTTTCTGAGCACGATGCCAGACAGATCACTAAAGCATGGATTGCAAGCGGAGGCTTGAAAGTTAGCGATCTGACGCTGCCGGTTCTCTACAATCAGGAAGTCCCCGACGAGAAAGCTAGGTCAAGAGAGTGCGAGGGCTTTCGTTTGCGTAACGCGCCCTACTCGACGGAGGAGATCGACCGCATGTCCGAATCGAAAGACCTCCGCTTGAAGGATGTGGCTGCACTGGCGAGAGCCCTGCCTTCGACCGCGAGCGAGACAGAACTACTACCCTTGCACAGCAAACTCTTCCGTCTGGCGTGCGGGTAGCAGTGGGTAGGGCGTTCGGCGCTGCAGTGGTGGTACTCCTCGATCGCTTTCGCCAAGTTGCGGTTGCTCTGTCCGCGCAGATTTCTTTCGCAGCGGCGGCGCAAGTACTGCCTTGGCAGGACGCCCACTTAAGATCGGTCGCCCGCATAGAGAGCAAGCGATGCATCGGCCCATGCGCCGAACCCAACGCTACTACGCGAGTTGGAACAGGGTTCATCGCAACCTTGCCCAGCTTTAGCGAGCCCGTGCTGCTTACGGCGCTTCATGTAGTCGCCGGTGCAAACACCGTTAGCTACACGTTCACGCTAGGTGATGGACGAGAGACCATCACTGAGGTCATTGCGATAGATCGATTCGCTGACATAGCAGTACTGCGCCTCCAATCAATGCCGGCGCGGCCACTACAGTTTGGCCACCTCAACCCCAACCAGAGAGAGGTAATAGTCTTCGGTCACAAGAAAGGAGCGAAGCAACTGATCTCCGGCGAAGGTGTGGTCAAGCTCTTGAGCCCGAAGTTGCTTAGTGGAATGCCACTTGGATCCGACAACTTCTCGCGTATCAGCCGGCTCGGATACCCAGATCTCGACCTTCAAGTCGTTGGGCTTGAGAAGGCACTTACAAGTGGTGACTCTGGGGCGCCAGTCTTTAACGTGGACGGCTTGGTAATCGGTATGGCGCACGGAGGAATACCAGGTTCCGACGGTCAGATATCGTGGATGATTCCCGCGGATCGAATCCGACTAGTGAAGCCTGATCCGGGTAACGTCGGCGCTTTGCGGAGCACGACGTTGATCGATGTGTTCGCGGCGATGCGCGTCTTCTACAGTACGTCGACCACTGTCACACCATTCGGGACTGAGCCTGCCGTTGCTGTTGCAATGCAATGGCCAGATATCGACCCGATCTTCACGAGCTACGCTCGACGACTCGATCGGAAAACCTCGCGGGACTTGAAGTGGCTAAGCGCTGGGCGTAGCAAGCTGGGTGGCGGAACGGTGATCGTCAACGATCACGATGCGTTTCCGGCCGCCTCCGCACAGGCGCAGGTCCTCGCGAGCTGCAGGTTTGAGCCAGACGATCCTGAATGCCCAAAATCACGTTCGACAGAACGCGCTCTGCTGGAGGTGCTCAGCAGTATAGAGGTTCATGTCACGTGCTTTCGCGCCGAAGATTTCGACCAATTTCTTCGGGGCCGCGCCTTGGCGCAGGCTGCTCTGGAGCTGGAGGTACCGCTCGGAGACTTTAGTGAAGGCGTGCGAACACGCCGACTTGAGTGGTCTTACGACTGGCGTGGCGTTACAGCATCGTTTCAGATAGCAACAAGCTTCTTGCCATACAAGCTCGGAGTCGGTCGTTTTCGCACGCACCCAGAAGTCCAAAGCATTGAAGATCTTTACGGCGGAGCTTGCCGCCTTAGGATCAAGTCCTCCGACTCCAAGTTCCGCGAGCCAATCGAGAGATTGGAGAGACTGCTGCGGTTCGGCGGCGCGTGCTTGCACCTGCAGTTGGCGCCCAATACGCACACGCCGGTTGCGTTCACGGCGTTCCTTCCGACGGGCCCAGAACCAAGCCGCGGCGGACTGTGGGGCGTACTCCCTCTTGGTAGGCACGATGGCACCCCGGACGACCTTCGATGCTTCTGAAGATGCGTAGGCAGTTGTTCGCGGCTGTTGTGGCGAGTTTGCCTTTCGCTAGCGCCAGCGCGCAAGTGCCAGAGAGTCAGTGCGACAACACGAAGGGGTGGTTTGCGTTTGAGAAAGCCGGCTTTCGCTCAAGATCAGATGCGTACGCGGACTGCATTGATAAGCGACGCGCCTTGCGCGGATCATTTCACGAAACGGAGCTTCAGAAGATACTGCCTCGGACGGACAACCCAATTGAGATCTCGCCTGAGATGGGCGGCGAGAGGTTGGAACTGGGCAACTTGGTGCGCGGGTGCTTTAGTCGGGCATACTTTGACCTCGTCTGCACGCAGAACGAATCAGTGTTTCGCTCGAGGCTTCGCGCTCTCAATAGCTGTCCGTTGCCCCGCATAAACGAGCCGTTGCCACGAGATCAAACAAACCTTGCGTTTCAGCAGCTTGGTGTACGGTGGAGCCTGTGCAGCAACTATTCCGTTAGGGGAACATCGAACGCTATTGTTGCAAGAGCAGGCCGTGTCGAAGCGCTATCTCTGACCGCTCGCGACGTGCCCATCGTTACCGGTACGGTACGGATCGAAGAGCTTGCCGCTGCTCAGAGCGTCGAAATCCAGAACGTTGTGATCCACGGTGACCTGGTTCTGGCCAATGTCGGCGCCAGATCAATCCGACTGGAAGGAGTCATCGTCCGAGGCAACCTGCTGGTCTCAATGAACAGTGTCGCCTCCTTTAGCGCGAGCGAAGTGCGAGTGACTGGCGACTTCATCTACAGGGCGAATCGGAACGCTGAAGCCGTTCGACTCAACCGGGTCCGAGTAGGGAAGAATCTGGTGTGGGAGAACAATGTCTCCGGCGAACGGGTCTTCATGACCCTTGAAGATGTGGACGCAGCCGACGTTGGCGGAGTCGATGGAAATCGATACGATGGCTCCGATGACCACCGGCGAAGAGGGCACGACTCCTTTCTTGCCGCTGTTCGAGCAAGCAGGGGAAAGTAGTGTGCGTTCATCGGCCACAGCGCTCTAGAGTGCGTGACAACGCAGCGCTGGCTCACAAGCTTAGAACTCAACCGACGTAGACGACAGCCTGGTAGCCAAGGTCGAGTGCGGTCCCTCATGTGCGCTCCCATTCGTATGCGTCCGGTCAAGATGACTTGGCCGGACGCATACTCCGCGACTCCTCTGCTGCAAGCCAAAGTGCTAGTTCCAAAGCAAGTCGTCCGGCGGGAAGCGGACGCTTGGAGGGTCGGCTTAGGGTCGGGAGCGTCAGTTCGCCCCGGGCGCAACCGGTCGTTGGTCACCGGACCGCGCGTACCGTGATCACCGAACACCCGGTTTCGAAGGTGAAGCGGCCGTTCACCGTGGCCCCAGCCGACTGACCAGTGACGGCCACCGCCGTCATTCACGGAGTGGACGGCGGATGACTCAGTTCAGTCTGAAGCGGTCACCCGTAGGGTAGGCCCGACCGGCCGGAGTTTGCCGCGAACGGACTTTGACGCGATTTCCGCGTGAGCTGAAACGCACTTCGCACTTCGCCGAGCAAGCGGTGCGAGTCGAGGCCCATGACCGCAAGCGGCTGGAACAGTTGTGCCGCACCATCACCCGGCCGGCACTGTCGGACGAGCGGGTGCAGCTCAACGCGGCCGGGCAGGTGGAGCTGAAGCTCAAGACCCCGTGGCGCGATGGCACCACGCACTTGGTGATGAGTCCGCTGGAGTTCATGCAGCGGCTGGCCGCCAGGGCGACCGAAGGGTGCTCTTCGGGCACCCGTGCCGCGGCCGCGGCTGCATCTCATCCGGTTCCATGGGGTGCTGGCACCCAACGCCAAGCTGCGGTCATGGGTCGTGCCGCAGGGACCCGAGGGGCAAGAGCAGGCCAGCGAAGGCGCCATGGCCAGCAGCGGCGAGGCCGAGGCGG
>Ga0209985_10004525_pt1 | contig 11170 bp, 9 predicted proteins | sample NOAtaG_FD_187305 | JGI IMG/M metagenome (GOLD analysis project Ga0209985, IMG submission 187305) | Freshwater lake microbial communities from Lake Erie, under a cyanobacterial bloom - NOAA_Erie_Diel6S_1000h metaG (SPAdes) (version 2) | ecosystem: Environmental > Aquatic > Freshwater > Lake ... | reverse complement strand
GGTGGTGTAGAAGTCGCCGGGCGCGTTCCCGAGGCTCTTCTGGCGGCCCGTGGCGTACAACAGGCCTCCGTCGGGAATGTCGCCGACGGGACGGTCATCCGCCGCCCGGTCGAAGGCGCCGTCCGAAAAGGCTTCCGGAGCCGGCATCAAGGCGAGCGTCGGCGGGCCCCTTCCTGCACAGGCCTGTACCGCGATGCCCAGGGTCGCGAGGACCACGACGAGGATCAATCGACGGAATGGCATCCGGGCGCTCCTGCCAAGGGTCGTGAAGCGAACCGAAGTCCGCCCCTCAAGAGGTACAGGGCTCGCCGGCGTGCGCAAGCTGAAGCCTCCGGATGCAGGCTCCTCTGACAGAAAAAAGGCCCCGCTGTCGCCAGCGGGGCCAGTCGGGGTTGCCTCGGGAGGAGGATCAGAAGCGCTTGCGCAGGGTCACGAAGGCCTGGCGCGGGGCGGCGGTCAGCAGGGTCTGATTGTCACCCGCATAGCCGAAGCCGTTGGAGCCGATGGTCGAGACGTAGCTCTCGTCCGTCAGGTTGGTCACGTTGGCCTGGATTTCCAGGCCTTCGGTCAGGCCCTCGCCCTGGAAGCGGTAGCCGAAAGACAGGTCCGCCGTCGTGGTGGACGGGACGGACTTGTCGTTGGTGTAGGTGAAGTACCGTTCCGAGACGTAGTGGACGTTCAGGGCGGCAAACCATCCGTCACGGTCGAAGGTCACCTCGGCATTGAGAAGGTGCCTTGGCGAGTCCACTGTGGTCTTACCGCTGATTTTCTGCGTCACCACGCCGGCGGCGCTGCGGATGTCATCGTCGTAGGTGCTGTCGTTGTAGGCGTAGGAGCCGAACAGGCTCCAGTCCTCGTTCAGCTCGAACGTTCCCGCGGCCTCGAAGCCCTGGGCGGTCACGCTGCCGGCGTTGGACAGGATCGTCGGGTTGCCGACGATGCCGGCGCCGGCCGAGGTCCCGATCAGACGGTCGTCGAACTTGACGTAGTACAGCGCCGCCACGCCCTGGAACCCGCCGGAGCGGAAGCGCCAGCCGCCTTCCAAGGTCTGAGACGTCTCCGGCTGGAGCTTGCCGCGGATGGCGTCGAAGCCGGGCTGGGTCGTGGCGAAGGGTGACAGCCCGGTCCGGGCGGCCGCGAAGGCGCGCATGTTCTTCGAATAGCTCGCGAACAGTTCGCTGTCGTCGGACAGGGCCCAGGTGAAGCCGACCTGGGGCAGGAAGGACTCCTCGGAGGTGATGGACCCATTGATCACCGGCGAGCCGATCTTCGTCACGGTGCTGCTTCTGACCCTGACCGACTTGAAACCGAAGTTGACCTTCAGCTGGTCGGAAACGGTCCAGGTGTCCTCAAGGTAGAAGGTCCGGGTGTTCGTCTTGAAGTCACCGGACCACTGGGTGAAGAAGGGCCCTGAGAAGAAGCTGAGCGAAGACGAGGGTGAACCGCCCCGGGTTTGTTGGAGGTCTCAACTCCTGAGAGGAAGAGGCCATGACAAGCCAGAAGACGAACAAGTTTTCGCCCGAGGTTCGCGAGCGGGCGGTCCGGATGGTGCTGGATCACGAACGGGATCATCCGTCGCGCTGGGCGGCCGTGGTTTCGATCGCCGGGAAGATCGGCTGCGTGCCGCAGACCCTGCATGAGTGGGTGAAGAAGGCGGAGGTCGATTCCGGCAAGCGGGCGGGTGTCCCGAGCGACGTGGCCGAGCGGGTGAAGGCGCTGGAGCGGGAGAACCGCGAACTGCGCCAGGCCAACGAGATCCTGCGCAAGGCGTCTGCCTATTTTGCCCAGGCGGAGCTCGACCGCCCGTTCAAGCGATGATCACGTTCATAGACGATCACCGGAAGGCCTATGGGGTCGAGCCGATCTGCAGGGTCCTGCCGATCGCCCCATCCACCTACCACGAGCGCCAGGCTCAGCGGCGTGATCCGGCCCGGCTGTCGGCACGAGCCCGCCGGGACCTGGAGCTGAAGCCACAGATCGCCCGGGTGTTCGCCGAGAACTTCGCGGTCTACGGCGTGCGCAAGGTCTGGCGGCAGATGCTACGCGAGGAGATTTCCCTCGCCCGCTGCACGGTGGAGCGGCTGATGCGCCAGATGGGCCTGCGAGGGGTGATCCGGGGCAAGCCGGTGCGCACGACGATCAGCGACAAGGCCGCGCCGTGTCCGCGCGATCACGTGAACCGCCAGTTCCACGCGCCGGCCCCGGACCGGCTGTGGCTGTCGGTCTTCACCTACGTCGCCACATGGGCAGGCTTCGTCTACGTCGCCTTCGTGATCGACGCCTACGCCCGGCGGATCGTCGGCTGGCGCGCCAGTCGCACGGCACACGCCAGCTTCGTGCTCGACGCCCTGGAGCAGGCGCTTCATGACCGCCGGCCGGCTCACCGGGTGGGCCTGATCCACCACTCCGATCGCGGGTCGCAATACGTGTCCATCAAGTACACCGAACGCTTGGCCGAAGCTGGCATCGAACCCTCGGTCGGCAGCGTTGGCGACAGCTATGACAACGCCTTGGCCGAAACGATCAACGGCCTCTACAAGGCCGAAGTCATCCATCGCCGTGGCCCGTGGCGATCCCTCGAAGCCGTCGAGTTCGCCACGCTGGAATGGGTCGACTGGTTCAACAACCGACGGCTCCTCGAGCCCATAGGCAACATCCCGCCAGCCGAAGCCGAAGCTGCCTACTATGCCATGCTGGCCGAACAGCCCCTGGCCGCGTAACTTAAGCCAAACGGCCTCCGGCAAACCCGGGGCGGTTCAGTCGCCTTCGCCGAGGCCACGGCGGGCCTGTCCGCCGAGTGGCGCGGCCAGATCGGCCACCCGGCGGACGTCGTGACCCGCGAGAGCCGCGCTGCCGACGTCATCATCATGGGCCGGCGCAGCCCCCTCTGCGACAGCCGCGCCCCCGACCCGGGCGACGTCCTGCTGGCCGCCGGACGGCCGGTGCTGGTGGTCCCGCCCCGGCCCGTCCGGTCCCCGCTCGCCGCCCCCGCCGTCCTGGCCTGGAGCGAGCAGGCCGAGGCTCGTCGCGCCGCCACCCTCGCCCTGCCCCTGCTGCGCCACGCGGGGCTGGTCGCAGTCACCGCTGTGGTCAGCGAAGCCGAGCCGGGCCCAGGCCATTGGCGGCCTGTCTGCGACGTGGCCGACTGGCTCTGCCGCCACGGTCTCACCGCCGAGGCCGAGGTCCGCTCCAGCCTGCAGGAGGTGGCCGACGAGCTGCTCGACGCCGCCGCCCAGATCGGGGCCGGCCTGATCGTCGCCGGCGGCTACGGCCACGCCCGACTGCGCGAGCAGATCCTCGGCGGCGTCACCCGCGCCCTGCTGGCCGAGGGCGACGTCTGTGTGCTGCTGGCGCACTGATCGGACGAGGTCGCGCGCCCCGGCCTGCCCCGCCGGGGCCCGTGGCCGGGGCCTGATCGGCGAAAGGGGCGCTCTCCGCCCGTCCGCGGCCGGGAGACCTTAAGCCGCCCGCCGCGCAGCATAGGTCCCATCAGGCAGCGGGATGATCTCGGCGTAGCGGACCAGGGTCCGAAGCGCCTGCACCACCCGCTGCTCGATCTTCTTGCCGCCGCCCTTGAAGGCGCGGGACACGGCGGCGGCGTCCATGGGACGGTTCGCGGCCTGAAGCACGGCGCGGATCGCCATGACCTGTTCGCCCTTGTCCTTCGGGAAGGCAGGCAGGCCCTTGTCGATGGCGACGACCTGAGCGCCGAGGTCCAGTTCGCCGGTCTTTGCGGAGGCGGCGCCCTTGGCGAAGCGGGGGATCTGATAGTCCGGACGCAGCCAGCGGACATGACCCGCGGCCTCCTCCTTCGCCCGCTCGGCGTTGAGGGCGACCAGCTTTTCGAGGATTTCCTCATCGGTCAGGTCGTGCCGCCAGCCATAGGCGTCGGCGGTGGCCCGGTCGATCTGGTCGTGCAGGTCCCTGAGGATCAGCACCCGCCCGCGCGCCTTCACATCGGCCTCGGCCGGCGTCAGCTCGGTGCCCGCCCGGACCTTTTCCAGCACATTGTATAGGCCGGTCAGGGTCAGGTCCGGATGCTGGGCCTGCACCGTCTTGCGGGTGGCGTCGAGCTCCTCGCCGAGGGCGCGGAGGCGCTGACGGGTGGCGTCGGACGGGTCGGGGAAGGGGAATTTATTGAAGCAGTCGACATGCTGATATGTCGGTCGATCTTCCAGAAAGCCGCCTGTTTTGAGCGCCCAAACCAGGTGAGATTGCGAACTGAGAATTCCCAAAAGAGCCGCGTCTTGAGAGGCGACGACCACCACCTTGCTTTCGGCGATTGTCGCTGACGGCACAAAGGTGAAGGTCCGATGCTTCGCGGTGCGTGTCGTACCAATGTAGCGCGGCAGACCAGCCAAGGCGGATCGCTGAGTCTCGTGGGTTCGGCCGTGAAGCCACCAAAACCGCTTCCTAGAGGGCTCTCGGCCCGCGTCTCGTTCGGGCTTAACCAATTCCAATAGGCGACTGTATGTCGATGGCGCGGAGGCTCTCAGCTCAACATCCCCGAGGCCATAGGTGTCGATCACGTACCGTCTTTGATCGGTTTGAGTGAGATCTTTGCCGTTGATGTATGGTCGGATGATCGCGCGCGCGCCGGAGCCATCAGTTTCGATCAGGTAGTCTTTCTCCGCTTCACTCAAGACGAACCCCTGCCCGTTGAGCTGCATACCTTTGTGGCAGATGCCGTGATTGCCCAACAATTCAACAGCCGCGGTGGACTGCGCTCCGATGGAGAGGTCGGGATTGATCCGCCCATACGTCCTGACGCCATCAACCACCGGCTCATCGCTTCGCGGATTATCTTCACGCGTGATTGTCAGCAGTTCGCCATCGACACTCCCCGCCTGGGCCACCGTCATCGCAATGCGAACGGCTGCGCTATCCTTCGTCGCCTTGGTCCATGGATGGTCCGGGACGGCAAAAATGATCGAGACCGGCGCCTTTGCATTCAGGTGGCGCTCCATCACCCGGCGCTGGAACACTTGGCTGATCGAATTGGTAGTGACGAGGCCGAAGCGACGCGGGGGGTAGCCTACGAGGCGGTCGCCAGCTCGCACCGTTCCCGCGCGGGCTAGCTTCACTGGACGGGCGATCATTTCCGCCGCCCGGTCCCACCAGTACATCACGAAGTCAGCGCTCTCGTTCATGTGGGGATGAGCTGACCACAAGGCCTCAGCGTAGCCGGGAGGCATCCGGGAGCGAAGGTTGGCGCCGCCGATAAAGGGCGGGTTCCCCACAATGAACTCCGCCTCCGGCCACGCCGGCCGCCGCGCGTTCGGAAACACCTGCACCGCCACCCCGTCCCGCATCTCGAACTGCAGTTCGGGATAGCCGTCCCAGGTCAGGACCGCGTCCTTCTGCTGGATGTTGCCGAAGGCCTTCAGGATCGGCTCGGCGGGGTGTTCGGAGCGGTTGCGGTAGTGCTGCTGCAGATAGCCGATCCACAGCACCAGTTCGGCGATGGCGGCGGCGCGGACGTTCAGTTCGATGCCAAGGAACTGGTGCGGATCGACTTCCTCCAGCCCCATGGTCTCGGTCTCGCCGAGTTCGGCCAGGGCCTCCAGCACCTCGCCCTCCAGCCGTTTCATCAGCTCCAGCGAAACGTAGAGGAAGTTCCCGGTGCCGCAGGCAGGGTCGAGGACGCGGGTGGTGCACAGGGCGTGGTGAAAGGCGCGGACAGCGGCCACGGCCTCTTTCAGGTCGCCGCGTTCCTTGGCGTCGCCGGCCTTGAGCTGGGCCGCGTTCCAGTCGGCGCGCAGCGGCTCCATCACCGTCACCTCGACCAGCCGCTCGACATAGGACCGGGGGGTGTAGTGGGCACCCAGCTGGCGCCGCTCGGCCGGGTCCAGCGCCTGTTCGACCAGGGTGCCGAAGATGGCGGGTTCGACATAGCGCCAGTCGTGGCCCGCCGCGGCCAGCAGCTCACCGATCTCCTCCCGGGTCATGGGGAAGGCGCGGGCGTCGCGGAACAGGTTGCCGTTGAAGTGGCGCAGGTGCGCCTTGAAGCCCGAGAAGAAGCGGTTGTCGTAGTCCGGGTCGTCCATCCGCTTCCACAGGTCGCGCAGCAGCGGGGCGAAGCTGTCGGGACCGTCGAGGCACTCCTGAAGCAGGCGGGTGAACTCGCCCCGCGGCAGCAGGTCCACGTCCTCGGCGAACATCGTGAAGATGCACCGCATCAGGAACTGGGCCACCTCCTCGGCGGGGTGGTTGCGCTCCAGTCGCCGGGACACCGCCGCGAGACGTTCGGCGATCTGGCGCGTGACCTGGGCCGACTTCTTTGATGGGTCGAGCGCATGCGGATCGGTCCAGATCGTCCGGAGGCGCGCTGCGATGTCCGGGTTGCGCAGGTCCTCCAGCTTGATGCGGAAGCCCTTGCGGTCCGGGAAGTGGGTGTAGGCTCGACCGCTGCCGGAGAAGTCGGCGTAGACCTCGAACACATAGCCGACGTCGCAGACGAGGATGAACGGCGGGGCCGGATGGTCGGGGGGCAGGCGGAAGACATAGTCCTCGGCCTGGCGACGCGCATTGCGCATCAACGTGTCCCACTTGCCCTCGGCGGACGCGAGCGAGGCCCCGTCCTCGGGCTTGAAGAAGGACGGCTGCGCCCCACCATCGTCCCGCTGGCTGGCCCGGGACTGCTTGGCCTCAAGGATGAAGCAGCCGCGCTTGTAGAGGTCGATACGGGTGGTCGAGGCAACCCCCTCGGACTCGCGCCGCTTCACCCCGCGCTCAAAGACGTAGTCGTTGGACCGGTTGTCGTCGCTGGCCGGATCGGGCCGCGGAAGCTCCAGCGCCTCGCACAGCTCCGTCAGAAACATCTGGTAGTTGGCCCGCTCGGCGCCGCCCCTTCGGGCGCTCCAGCGGTCGATGAAGTCATTCAGGTCCACGGCGTCCCCCGGCCCGACACAGTTGTGCCGACTAAACCGCGCGGTGCAAGGAGGAAGGCGATCGGCTTGGCTGAGCCAGCGAGAGGACTTCTGCCTCCGGACAGGAAGAAGCTGCAGGACGTCAACAACTGAAAGCTCCGAGGCGTGGCAGAAGGCGTCAGCCGGTCGATGTGATGCAGGTGACCTCGCAGGTGTCGATGCGCGGCACGGTCAGCGGCCCCGAGGGCCTGAGCAGGGGTTGGAAGAACAGCATCGGCGCTCGTGGCGCGCCGCCTCGGTTTTGCCCCTGTTCGGAGCGAGCTTGCGGACGCCCTTGAGGAAGTCGATCTGCAGCGAGCGCGCTCAGTCGCGATGCGCGACCTGTCCCGGGAGATGAGGAATGACGAAAGGCGTTGTGCTGACCCTGGTGGTCGGACTTGTCGCATCGGCCGTCGCGTGCGCGATGAACACTCCCCCCCGGTCCTACCCTGTGGTCGGGACCGGCCAGGACAGGTGCTATGGTGCGGACGGCTCCATGATCACCTGCCCGCCAGAGGATCAACCGTTCAGTGGCCAGGACGCGCAGAGTCCCGGGACGCCTGCAAGCTACCGCGATAACGCGGATGGTACCGTTACCGATCTGGTCACCGGTCTCCAATGGGCAAAGGCACCCAGCGAGCGAATGACATTCGCCGAGTTGCCTGCTTTCGCCCGGGCAAGCCGGATCGGTGGCCACGACGACTGGCGCGTCCCAAGCGTCAAGGAACTCTACTCGCTGATTGATTTTCGCGGGGGCTATTCGGGTGATCCTCAAACCTCTCGTCCCTACATCGACACAGAGGCTTTCTCCTTCCGTTATGCATCCGGCACGGGGCTGGGAGACGCGGTGCATGGGCAGCGCCCCATTGATGTGCAGCTCTGGACGGCGACGCGATATTTGGGCCGGACGATGGGGGGAGACGAGACGGTGTTCGGCGTGAACTTCGCCGACGGACGGATCAAGGGCTACCCGATGATGGACCCTGCAAACAGAATGCTCACCCCCAACAGATTGGCGGTGCTGCTCGTTCGGGGACCTGCATACGGGCAGAACAGTTTCGAGCCGACACCGCAGACAGTCCGTGACCATGCCACTGGTCTCGAGTGGCAGCGGAGCGACAGCGGGCAGGCGTTGAGTTGGGGAGATGGCCTGGCCTACTGCAACGGTCTGGCACTGGACGGCCATGGCGACTGGCGCCTGCCGAACGCGAAGGAATTGCAGACGATCGTCGACTATGGACGCATCCCGGCAATTGCCGCGCCTTTCCGCCTGGTTCAAGGCGACGTCTATCTGTGGTCCTCAACCACGCACCTTGAAGGTCCACCGCCGCCGACGGACGAGGATCGCCCCTTCTCCCGTACCGGCGAACTGGCCGTCTACTTCGCGATAGGACCGGCGCTGGGCAGGATGGAGCAGCCTCCAGGTTCAGGCCTGTGGCGCTGGATGGATGTCCATGGTGCGGGCTCCCAGCGCAGTGATCCGAAGACGGCGGTCCCCGGTCAGTTCAGCAATGGGTTTGGGCCGCAAGGCGACGACATTCGCGGTCACAACCATGTGCTGTGCGTCCGCCGCCTTGCCTCTTGATGAAACGGACGGCACGCTGCTGCACAAGGGTTCAAGCCGGCGTGTCCCTCGTCTCCCCCCGGACGCAAGTCCCTCCTGGTCCCGCATTCAGGTCTCTGGTTCAGTGAGCGGCACTTCGGCCTGGTCCAGCAGCGGGACGGAGGCAGGAATCGCAACGCCCTGGCCGGGGGATCAACGGCGGGTCCGCGCAGCGCTGTCCAGCGCGAAACGGATCGTCGGCCCTCGCGGCAGCGGCTGGCCGGCCGGCGTGTTCAGGCTTCCCCGGGGCTCGATCGGCTGAGCTGGAACCGCTTCTCGATTCCGCCGCTGCCGAGACCCAGGCTCCCGCTTGAAACCGGACCGGAGTCCGTGCCGGCGAGGCGGCGTCCAACCCAACCTGTCCCGGTCCGGAAAACATGGTGCGCCGGGAACAGATCGGGCACACAATTATCTGATTATCAGGCTCAAATACTAACTTCGGCCCTTTCAAGGCCCTTCATGGGTGGTGATCGGCGTGCGGTCTGGTCGGGCCGGCGCGCATCCGATTGAGTCCATCGACCCTGTCACTGTTACGCGCCAGCCAGCTCCGGCGGAAAGCCGCCGTCACATGGATGACCAGCAGAGCGGCGAGCCCGAGGCCGGCATACTCGTGGACGGGCCAGAGCCACTCTCCAGCTTTCTTGCTTTGCAGGAAGGCGGCGAGCGGTTCAAGGTTTGGTAAAGGCATCCCGAATGGCTTTGGCGCTTCTCCATAGGCAATCCAGCCAGCATAGCCCGACAAGGGCAGGGCGATCACCAGAACGTACAATGCTAGATGCGCGCCCCTCGCGACCAGTACTTCTGCACGCGTACCCGATATTGGCGGCTTGGCCGAGCGTAGGGCGATGATGACGCGAACGAGCATGATGACGAATGCGCTCAGCCCCAATACTACATGAACATCTGTCCACCAGTCTGAGGCTGGGCTATCAGGGCGAACAATCTTGAATGCAAGCGCAAGTCCGATCAGCAGGGTGGGTATGATCAGCGCTGCTGCACTCCAGTGCATGAGCCGCATCAACCTTGGATATCTTTCGATCATGGGCATTTCCTCCACGATCCCTGATGCGCCAGGAGCCTTGTCGCGGCATTGAGGAAATGTTGCGCACCCGTTGCCGAGGGTGCTGTCAGTCTAACTGGAACTGTCCTCCCCGGTGGGCCGCCCCGGGGCCGTGGGAGGCGTCTCTGATGAAGCCGCTGTCGTTCAAGCGCCACCGCTATCCTGCCGGCGTGATCCGCCAGGCGTTGTGGCTCGACTTCCGCTTCACGCTCAGCCTTCGTGACATAGAGGGGCGGCTGGACTGGCATGAGCGGGTCCGCCTCGGTCTCTGACGCTTACGGAAGCGGCTATCGGGTTGCCACCCTGAAGGAGGCTATCGACCGGGTGCAATACCCCGGCGTGGACATAGCGGCCCTTGGGAACGACGGACCCACTCGAAGTCAGCACGGGTAGCTGTTGTAGCAGCTTTGAGACACGGGCTATTGTCTCAAGATGATCAACCTCAATCGTTACCAGCGACTTGTCCTTGGTGCAGCCGCTGCCGTCGTTGGGCTGGGCACTGCGTCATTGATCGCCGCCGAAGGATTCAACGGCGTGCTGTAGATCGGTGGCGTTCTCGTGACAGTTGTCCTTCTCGTGACTGCGATGTCTGGTATCGACGGGCCGCGTTTGGCCAACCAGAGGCTCACCTATCAAGGAAGCAGCCCGCCCGCAGTTGAAGAGAATCCGGCAACACTCGTCAACAATGGAACAACATACGAGAAGGCGTGGGTAATAAGTGCGGCCAATAGCTTTGACAGAATACGGAAGGAATAATCCGTTATGTCCAAGCTATTCGGACGTGCAAACATTGACTGGAAAATATTGCATCGTTCAGTACGACGAGAATCTACAAGTGCTGTAGAACACTTCGTTCTGAATACAAAAAATGGAAGACGGGAGATTTTCTTCGATGGCAGTTCGTTCATCGATAAAAATCTCTCGTCAGCAGACGCGATCGGTCCAGCAGGGAACGATCCGATGTTTCAGCGCGTGGTCGAGATTAGATTTCTTCCCAAGGCGGCTTTCGATTTGAGCGGGTTCATTCATCAAACAAGCAGTAGCGAGAAACTTCGAGAGTTTCTCTCCGATGACGATCTAATGAACATCAGGCGAGGGTTCGATGAGCGAAAGCGGCCTAAAGGAAAAGACGAGATCATAGTTCGGCTGCCCCAAATGACAGCCATTAAGTTGGGCGTTTTGCTCGACCTAATTCGAAATGATACCAATGACCTTGAGGTTCAAGACTGGATTGACAACTGCACTGGCGCGATAAGATACGCCTTGAGTGCTGAGTGATGGCCGGAAGGTGAGGGCACGCTGCCGGTGATGAGCCTCGGCACCCGCCGTCGATAGTAGAAGCGACCGCCTCTCCGCACGAGGAGATGCGTTCGAACCTTGTGGGGTAGGTTTGTGTAGCAGGGTTGTGTAGCAATCGTCCGGAGACGGTCCCCCAGACGGTAAAACCGCAGTGTTTTCAAAGATTGGGAAGAAAATGGCGCGCCCGGAACGATTCGAACGTCCGACCCTCAGATTCGTAGTCTGATGCTCTATCCAGCTGAGCTACGGGCGCGCTGCCGCCTTGCGGGCAGGGGCGGGTCCATAGCGGAGGCCGGGCGC
>Ga0209985_10004522_pt1 | contig 11171 bp, 6 predicted proteins | sample NOAtaG_FD_187305 | JGI IMG/M metagenome (GOLD analysis project Ga0209985, IMG submission 187305) | Freshwater lake microbial communities from Lake Erie, under a cyanobacterial bloom - NOAA_Erie_Diel6S_1000h metaG (SPAdes) (version 2) | ecosystem: Environmental > Aquatic > Freshwater > Lake ... | reverse complement strand
ACGTACAGGCGGCGATTCCCCTGCAGCGGCACTTCCTCGACGCCCTCGATTCCTGCGTCTGCGAGCGACTGTGCCACGCGCTCGCTCGGCCAACGGGACGCTTGCCGCGCAGGGTCGAACTGCGCCGCAAGGTCGAGCAGGTGGCGGCGCAGCGGCGTGATCGGATGCGCGGCGAGAAATCCGTCGATCAGCTCCAGCGCACGCGGCCGCTCGTCGTCAGATGGGCGCTGATCGAGGCCTTGACCGAGCAGTGCCACGATGCGAGGCCGAAATTCATCGCGCCAAGCCTGCGTCGAGTTCCAGATGGCAGCCGACGCAGCCGCCGCCTCAAACGCACCGAGTCGGTCCTGCCTCGCAAGCACGGCGCCATGACGTTGAATCACATCGGACAGTCGCCCGACGAAATCGGCTTCGAGCGTGACGGGTGCGCAGAGCCGAACCGGATCAAGGTCGCGGAGCGCCGCAGCCAGTGCGTCGCTTCGCGACTGCGCCTCCGATCGCCGCGAGTCGATGATCTCGCGCTTCAACTCGATGCGCGAGACGCTTGCCTGATGATCGACGGCGCGATCGCGAGCCCGCGTGAGCGTGGAGGCGGCCTCGTCGAGCGAGGCGATGTACCGAGACCACTCGCCGGGATCGACCTGCAGCGCGCTCGGCCACGTCTCAGGCAGCTTCCAGCGCCCGAGCATGTCGTCTGTGGTCGCCACCGCCGCGCGCGATTCCCTGTCGGCCGTCGCATCGAGCTGCTCGATTCTCTGCATGCATGCGGTGTCGAGCCGCTCGACCGAGAGGCGGTCCGCGGCGGCAGAGTCGGGTCGTAGCGCCTCGAGCGCCGCACGCATTGCGACGAGCCGCGGACGCGCGGGTGCGCGCACGAGTTCGGCCTCGAGGGCAACGATCTCCCGCTTGACCTGCTCCTCTCGCAGCGCGCGCGCCTGAAGAAGCGCCGCGCCGCGCTCGACGGCAGCGGTCATCGCCGCATCGGTTTGGCCGCCACGGGCCCCGATGGCCTCGGACATCGCGCGCACGGTGTCGAGATCACTCGCCTCGATTGCTGCGTTGAGCGCAAGCAGCTCTCGATCGCGCTCGCGCGATTCGGCAGCGGCACGGACGACAAGGGCTCCGGTGATCACGAGCACCAGCGCTGCCGCGAGCGCAGAGACGAGGTAGAGGCGATGTCGGCGGTGCTGACGGCTCCTCTCGATCTCGATCAAGGCAGCGGCCCGATCGAGAAGTCCCTCCGGCGCCTCCCGACCATAGTCGCGCAGGAGGGCCATCTGCCTCTCGACGTCGGGGGCGGGCCGCGCATCGTTCAGAATGTGCTCCAGGCGCTCGACCTCCGCGTCGAAGGAACGCTGCTCATGCAGCTCCCGCTCGAGGCTCGTGAGCCACGCGAATGCGGGTGCAACCGTTGCCGCAAGCGTCGGCTCCGGCAGTCGGCCCGTCTCCGTGGACACCCGAGCCCACGCGGCTTCGAGCCTCACGATCTCGTCGCGATCCATGCGCGCTGCGGCATCGTGAATCTGGTGTGCGAGTGCCTCGTACCGCTGCCCAGCCCGATGGGCACGCATCGGGGTCAGTCGCGCAAGGAGCGCCTCGTGAAGTCCGCGGGGCACGCTCGCGATCCAATCGTGCGATCCGAGCGCCTCCACGGCTTCCTCAAGCGACTCATAGGGCGCGTTCGGATCTGTCCGAAGTGCTGCGATCTGCCGCAACCACGCCGTCTCGAGCAAATCGATCTGGTCCAGCCACATCCGGTTGCGCTGGTCCGCCGCGCGAATGCGCTTCAGGATCCTCAGCCGCATCTCGAGCGGCTCACCGCGGAGGGCGCTCAGCCGCAGCGCATCGACGAGCGGTCGCTGGGTCTCTGCACGCATGACAATCGCCATGAGCGCGTCGACCTCCGCCTTCGTTGGCAGCATTCCACGGTCGACCATCGCTGCAAGCTGTTCATGTGCGGCGCCACCTCCGGCGCGTGCGTCGTCGGGCAGCGTCCGCAGCGACTCGGCCTGTCGTACGAGATCCGGAAAGTCATCGATGATCGAGCACGCCTCGCAAAGAAGTCCGCGCGACGCGAAGTCGTTGGCTCGCTCGATGGCTCGGCGGACCATGAGTGCGCATGCCTCGAGGTCGTTCCGCGCCGTCGCCAGAGCGACATCATCCGCCGATGGTTGGCGCGCCTGCTCGAGAAGCCCTTCACGGATTGATCGAACGCTGGGAATCTGGCTCATGGGAAGAAGGGGTCGGTACGGTGCGTTTGGCGCCGTCCCATCAGGACAAGATCAGGAAGGCAGCGATCGCAAGCGCGACCGCGGAGTAGAGAAAGAGGAGGTACGCGACCATGTCGTGTGGGCCGGATGGGGCCCGCGAGGCAGGAGCATTGACGAAGGCCCCAGGATGCCCGTCGGAACGGACCGCTTGGGGATCATCCCGCTCGGCATCGATGCGCGAGGCAACCGCCCGGCCGATGCTTGGCGGCCTCTGCTGCGTTCCTAGGTCTGCGCTGACAGCCTCATCGGCTTGCTGCAGCTGATCCGCCCAACGGAGTGCATCGCTGGGAGTAGACGGAGCATCGCGGTCACGCACGAATGGTGCGTCGAAGTCTGGACGGGCTTGCAGCACGGGGTTTACTCGCAGCCTCGGCGATGCGGGGATCGAGCACTCGACGAAGCGGCCCTCCCGCGCCGCGCGTGCGGCAGGCGAGTCTCCGGCGTCTCTGCCGTTCGCCACCTCGACGCTCCTCGCACCAGGCTCCGCGAGCATCGCCTTGACGCCCTGCGCGCCGGTACGGAGAAACCGCAGCTGGCATCGTCCACACGCAGGAAGCCGCTGAAAGCGCGTCGAGAACGTGATGAGCCAGCGCTTCTCCGGAGGGATGAGCGCAAGCACATCGCACACGAGCGGAAGCGCATCCACTTCCTCGGGCATCACGACACAGCAGATGGCGCCCGGATGGTCGAGGAGCTGCTGCGCGATGACGCCCGCCCACCCGCGATCGAAACCGCGATCCTCCCAGGCGAGTGCCGGCCGCGCCGCCTCGTCGCCCTGCGGCAGCGGCGGTGCGCTCTCGCGCTCCCCCACGACGGGCACCGTCTCGTGCAATCCCTGGAATCTCGAGAGCATCCAAGCCGGACCCGCCGGCGCGCGCTCCTCCGATGAGACCACGACGTGATGCGCAACGCGATTCGGCCGTCCGCTGGCGTCGTTCCCGCACGGCCCCGTCCTCGAGATCACGGTGTAGCTGCGTCCGTGGATCGAGAGAATGCGATGCGCCCAATCGACACGATCGGCGCCGACTGCACGATTGTGGTCGAAGTCGTAGGCGCTGAGCTCCGAGAGTGCCGGCTCGAGCGCAGGCGGAAGACCTCGCGTGAGGGCCGCGACGGTGAAGCCGCCATCGCCTCGCACGCCACGATCGACGGAAGCATGGACGAACTCGAAACTCATGAACTTGCATACTCCGGCAGCAGTTCGGGTCGCGCCTCGCCAAGCGCGACAAGCAGCGGTGCCGCTGGCCACGCCGGGCGGACATCACGGGGCCGGATCGTGAGCCCAGCGTGTGCATCGGCGCGGGAGGGTGGGCCGCCGAGTGCACTGAACGGCACGATCCGCAAGTCGGGATCAAGTGCGCGCGCCGTGGCGATCAGCTCGGGCATGTGCGCGAAGAGGAATGCCGCGCTCGAGGCTTGCGCCTCCGCGAGCAACGCGTGGTGAGGCGCAGCCGAAGCGTCAGGCGACTGAGCCTCGGCGAGACGGTCCATGAAGTTCGGCTGCGCAAGATGGCCCCAGATATCTGCCTTTGCGAGCGCAAGTACCACGCGGACCGGAAGGCGTTCGGCGGCACTGAGCGAGCGCAGGCGACGCACTCGGTTCGCAGTCTCGGTGAGAAGGAGGTCCTGACGTTGCTCCGCTCCTCCGGCGCCACCGAGCGAACGCACCGTGTCGCGACCACCGAGTCGATCGATCACGCGAGGATCCTGGGTGGGGTCGACCACGAACACGACCGCACGCGAAGCCCCGAGGTGCCGGGTCACCGGCTCATGGGGCGAGTCCCGCCCGGGCAGGAAGTGCTCGCCAGCGTTGTCATAAAGGCACAGAAGCTCGCGATCGCTGCCGCGGCTGACAACGAAGATCTGCGGCTTCGGAGCCTTCCAGGACGCATCATCGACGCGAAACGTGCGGTAGAGGCGGCCTGCGAGGTCGGTCTTTGCGATCATCGTCGGCTCATTGGGAGTGGATGACCGAAAGAGCGAAGCCTCGAGTTCGACCGTGAGATCGTTGAGCGTCGGATCCGCATCGATGAAGTCGAGGCCCTTGACCACCCGACCGGAGCGCAACGAGAAGGTTGCGGCCGCGAGCATGACCGACTTGCCGCATCCCGGGGCGCCCACGATGGAAAGGATGGTCTGCGGAAGCTCAAGCACGGGCGGAGGCAACTCGAGGTGGCAGCGCTTGCAGGCGATGCGGGTACAGACCCCACCGAGTGGATCGATCGCCCGCGCCGATGCATCAAACCGACTGGGGAGGAAGCGCATCTGCTCCGCTTCTCCCAGCATCGAGTCGCCCCGCAGGGACTCGTGCTCTGCGACAAACCGCACCTGCGCAGGTGGAAACTCACACCAGCAGTGCGGGCAGGTCACGGAGGGAACCAGTGTTCGGGTAGGCATGGCGCGGAGGTTGGTACGAATCGGTCGGGGATACCGCGAGGGTCGAGCTGGGCCACAACGACGCGCTATGGCGGCGTGACGGGAGGAGTTGCTGACGGCGGCGGACTCGGCGCCGCGGGGGGATTGGCCGATGTGGCCGGCGGCACACTCGGCGGCGGCAACGGAGACGAAGCACCCGCGCCCGCCGTCGGACTCGTGCCGCCGGGTACGGCGCCACCTGGGCTCGCCGGGCGCTCAAGCACGAGAATCATGTATCGCGCTGCAACTGGCTCGCCAAGAAACAGTGTCTGTACGGCGATCGAGATTTCGAATCCCTGCTGGAGAACCGCGTCAACGTCGGTGCCTGGCACCTTGATCTGCACGGCAACCGTCGCACCCGACACGCTGCTCAGATCGCCGCCAAGTCCCCGAAACTGCTGCCCAATGATCTCCGGTACATCGAGATCGATGGAGCGATCGCGAGGAAGCGCGAGGACCGCAACTTCCACTCCTCCGGCGCCGATCACCCGGTGAAGGTGCGCGGACCGGCCTGAAGCATCGGTGACCATGATCGCGCGTCCGGTGAGCCTCCACCCTTCCGCCTCGCATCGGCGCAAGAGGTTGGCGAGCGGAGAGAACGTGGGCCATGCCCTCGCCTCATCGACAACGCCGGGCGACGGGAGCGGCTCGCCGGCCGCGACCTTGATGGAATCGCGCACGCTACGGAGCGAAGGTCCCGAACGAATGACCTCAAAGACCTGGTCGGCGGCGAGCGCAAACTTCAATCCAGCCCGCTCTGTTCCGTCGCCATGCAACTCGCCCCATGTGCTCACCGCGGCGACCTGTTGACTCTGCTCCAACATCAAGGGGCCGCCGCTGCAGCCGGAGCCGTAGTTTGCACTGGTCTGCACGAGGGTCGGCTTCCCAGCCGTGCGGCGGATCGCCGAGAGCACGCCGTCGAAGAGACTGTGCGTGGCGATCCCAGCGGCGTCGCGATCGCTGTCGGCACCGAGGGCGAACGCCCGCGAGGAAACGTGGCCGATCGCGACGACGCGCGCACCGACCTCGAGTTCGCCCGACGAGGCGATCTCGAGTGGCTCGATGCCGAGCATCGCGAGCTGCGGGCGGTACATCTCGATGTTCACCGCAGCAAGGTCGAAGTCGCGCGCATCTGCGGCGGTCTCCTTGACGGAAAGGAAGTCCGGATGGACCCGGAACTCCTGCGTGGGAATCCCGTTGAGCGGGAAGAGAATCGACCCGTCCGTCGGGTTCCGGAAAATCGCATCCACCTGCGTCGCGCCCTCGATCACGTGGTAGTTGGTCACGAGCCACAAGCGACGGTCCTGCTCAATGACGAATCCAGTGCCCTTGCCGAGTGCGGTCACCATTTGCGGAACCGCGCGCTGAGAGAGCGCCCAGTCGACCCCGCGGGGCTTCATCGAGAGATAGCGCACGAGCAGGAGCCCGCTGACGATCACGAGTGCCACTGCGATCCCGACGAATCCGAGAGCCCGGATCACACGCGCAGTCCCACCATCTGCCTCTCGCTGACGCGCCACCTCCGCCGCGACCTTCGCTCCGACCGCGACATCCATCGCACGATCGACGACCCGAGGATCAATCGCGCGGGGCTTCTCGCCGACTGTGAACGACGCCCCCGACAGGACCCCACGCGCCCCGCGACGCACGCTGGATTGCGCGTCGTCTGGATTCGAGCCGGCGGGTGCTGGGGCGCCTGCGCCGTCGTTGAGCGCGCCGCAGCGAGCGCAGCGCACCTGCTGGCCCGCAAGCGCGCGCGCGGTCAGGTAGCCGTGGCCACACTTGTGACACTGTGCCTGCATGCACACACCATCCTCTCCGGCGATTGCGCCGCCTTACGACCCTGCCGTGCCCTGCCCAGCCCATCTCGACTCGGGCGCTCTTGATTCACTTGTCTCTCGCCGCACGCTCAAGGGCCGTTCGCTCTCTCTCCCGGCCTTTCCTCGCCATCAGCTTCTCGACTCGGTCCTTGACCATCTTCTGCTCCGCGTTCGTCAGGCGAACAAAGCTGCTCGGCAGGAATCTGTCGAGCTCATCCTTGAGGGACAGAAAGAAACTCTCGGAATCCTCGATCGTGGGCGCGTGCCCCTCGAGTTGTGCCAGGTTGAGTTCAAGCTGTCCCAAGATCTGCCTCCACATCTCCCCAAGTTCCGTGTTCAATCGCAGTCCATTCGAACTCCATGGATCGGTGGCCTTCGAGATGAAACCACCGTCGACCACGGCCTCAGCCGTCTCGCCTTGCGGATCGGAAGCGGCCCTCGCCTCCAGCTGGAGTCGCGCCTCGCGCTTCAGGACGGCGTCAAGCACCACCGCCTCCACGAGCAACCCGACCCATGAACCTGCGACTATTCCCCAGTTCGGCGGCTTCTCTGCGTTGCGATCCGGTGCCGCCTCAACTGCGTCGCTGTACCTGTTGAATTCTTCTCGAGGCGACCGCGCTTCCAGTCGTGAGCGAAGACGATCGAGTTGCTCCAGAGGTGTCAGCGTGGGCGGCGCCGTTGAAGCGGGCGGCGATGTCGAGTCGGGCGGCGTGGGGGCCGAGTGGGTGGATGACGATCCAGCCTCGCTCGGAGTTGATCCGGCTGCAGCGCCCCCGCTTGGCGGATCGCCCACAGGCGTGCTCGGATCTTGGGCTGGAGCCTCCACGCTGTCTGGCTGTTGGCTCGCTGCTGCTTCGCCAGCTTCGGTGCTCGGCGCGGGCGGCGAAGGCGGAAGCGAGGCCAGCGAAGGAGGAGGACCAGGTGGTTGTACCGGCGGCGACGAAGGACTCACCGGCGGCGCAACGCCGCCCGTTGCCGCGGGAACCGTCGGCGACTGCTCGGGTTCGGGAAGTGCGTGCGTGAGAGAGTCCGGTGCCGCGGCGGTGGCCGACGGATCCTCGGTTGAAGGGCCCCCGGTTGAGCCGTCCTCGCTTGAGCCGCTCTCGGAAGTCCAGCCGACGATAGAGGCGGGCGCTACCGGCGCCGGGCGGCGCCAAGCGCTCAACGCGATGGCGAGCGCAAGCGTCGCAAGGATGGCGGAGCCTACCGCCGCGCGCCGCACCGGCGAAAGACGCCGCTGATCTCCCGCGAGCGCGCCGCGTGCCGCGTCGTCTCTGGCGATGACACCCGCGTCAAGCGCATGGACTTTTGTACGGCCATTCGAGGCCACCTCGGCCGTGGAGGGCAGGCTCCGGAGCCCAGATGCCACACGAAACTCGACGTAATCCCCCTCTCCACCGCAATGCCAAACCCCGGCCGATGCGATTCGCATGACATCGCGTGGTCCCTGCAGCTGTACGCCGGAGGCAACCGAACAGATGTCTGCGGTTGTCGAGAGCGAGAGAAGCCCGATACCCCAACGGCATGATCGCCGGTCGGAGGGGTGCAGCAGCGCGACAAACCGCAGCAGCGCATCCGAGTCCGCATCCGGCACGACGCCGATCGCCCCGCTGCGGCACGCAGCGCGCCAGAGGTCGAAGAGCCGAACTGTCGTGAGGTCGACCGACCCGGGCGGCGGAGCTGCGGAACGGATCTGCGTCCCCGACGACGCAGCCGCACGCAGGCCTCGCCAGAAGCCGGCGTCCGACGCGAACTGTGCGAGCATGCCGACGCACGCGTCGTAGGTCGAAGCTTCGAGAACGACCGTAACGACCTCCACCGTCGGGCGACCGATGTCGTCAGGGCTCCCGGGAAGCATGCGAGAAAGAGCGAAGCGGCCCGAATTCAACGGTCGCCCTGTGATGAGGACATGCGTCCCAAGGCGCGCGATCGCGTCCGCCGTCGACAATTCGCCAAACTGGAACTGCTCGAGCTCCTGGCGCTCGGTCTCGCGCACGCCAGGCGAACAGGCGATGGTGCTGTAGCCCCGTACCGATCCGAGGACATGAATATCGGCGAACATGTCGGCGTCTGCCATGTGATTCACCTCATCCTTCACCACGACCTGCCCCGGCGGCATGCCCCTACGCCCTCTGCGATACGACGAACCACGTCACAACTCCGACCACGGCGAACAGCAACACCATGGCGATCGCGAAGATGGTCCAGGACTTCGTCACGACCTGCCGTTGAGACTGCTCGTGGCGCTCGACCGCAATGTTCGCCTCGCGATGCAGCCGCCTCGCCTCCACGATCCGCGACTGATCGGCCACCACATCGATGAGTTCCAGGCAATAGCGGAGCGGCTCGACCACATTCTCCGCCGGTCGATCCGCGTGCGGAATCGTGGCGCCTAGCGGATTCGGCGCGGATCGGACGGCGGCGGATGCGAACACGCTCGTTCGCTCGAGGCTTCGGAACATCTGCCCAAAGTGGGTGCGCGCGAACTCCCGAACGCCTCCAGCTTCTCGCAGCAGCCCCTTGTTGATGTCCGCTTTCGTCAGGACCACCGCGATCGGCACGTCCTTGCCATCGGCGGCGCCTCGGATTCGAGCCGCTGCCTGCGTCAGGCCGAAACTGTCCTCGTGCGACTCTGCGTTGCCCGCCACAACCACCGAAGGATCGATGAGAAAGATCACCGCAGCAGCTGAATCGATTGCTGCGAGCAGTTCTCGCGCGTCCGCATCCGAGGAATCCTCGAGAAACGCCTTTCGGAAGACCTCGCCTGGGTAGTCGAGCGCTGTGAGGACGCGCTCACGGCCTCCGTACGAAACGATCAGCTCCGCATAGCTGTTTCCGAGCGTCGCCGCAGGCCAGCGGCCCGCCTGCAGTTCCTCGATGATCGCCATGAAGTGGCGGTGCGCCGCGCCTGACGTCGCACGACATGACATCTCGACCACGCGACGCCCCGCTGTTGGCGCTCCTTCGCCAACGACCACACCATCGACAAGGGCGCACCCACGCCAGAGCGTCTCGTAGAGCCGCGCGAGAAACACCGTCTTTCCAGCACGCCGTCGTCCAACGACGACGATTCGATCCCTCCCGGAGCGACGGACGGATGGTGGAGAAGTCGCCGCAGTCAACTGCTGCGGGTCGGGCGAGAGGGGCGGTGGAGTCATGCCTCTCGAGCTCCTGCACGAATCGGGCTGCATGAGACGAAACCACCGCAAGGTCGCTCGGCGCGCAAACGCGCTCGCCACCTTGGTTCTCTTGCTGTCCCCGGAAAATCGGTCGTCATGAAGTCCCCTCGCGGCCTCGGTTTAAGTCTCAAACTCGGCCGTCTCGGTCAACGTAGCGGAATTTGTCGATTGCGGCAATCCACTCGACGCTTCGCCATCGGGAAATCGCCCTTGGTTCTGCTCGTCCGAGGTACGCTCGCGTGCAGAACGTGCAGAACCTGCAGGCCGCTGCTGCGGCTTATGATCTTCACCCGGGGCGGTCCGAACGGGTCGCCTCCGCTTGAAGCAAGTCGTCAGCCATGCCCGCGCCCCTCCTTGGCCATCCTGTCGTCGCGGCCCGCACCGTCGAGCGCTGCGAGTCGTGCCGCACCGAGCGTGCGCGCGGCACCGCGACACCCTGCCGCTGCGCGGCCCCGCGCTGGCAGCGGTTCTGCACGAAATGCGTCCGCGCGATCGACGCGGACGTCTGTCCCCATTGCCTTGCGGTCGCCACCGAGAACGGCCGGCAGGTGCGGCTTGCGCTCGAGAAGCTGCTCTCGGCACGCGGCGGCCTCGGCGGCGCGCTTGACCACCACGCGCGGCTTCGGGCGCGCGTCGCGGCCACGATGCGCGAGTTCGCGCTCGCCGAACTCGTCCCGGCGATTCCCGAGTGGGCCACGCGGCTTGTCGACAAGCGCGTGCCGCTTCCCCCGGGGGCCGAGCACTCGCGCCCGAAGATGGCCGCGATCGGCGACCTCAGGCTCGAGGACGCCGCGGTGCGGGTCGCCCGCGACGCCCTTGGTTACATGGGCCTGCCCGCAGAGACCAAACTGGAGGCCGCGCTGCGCGCCGGCGACGACGCCGCCGAGCTCCTCGGCGGGTGGGACGGAGTTCTCGGCCACGCCTCGCAGGAAGCGCTTCTTCGTCAAGCATCCGAAAGCCTTTTGGCATCTGACGCTCTTGCAGGCACCGTTCTCGAGACGATCAAGACGAGGGATGTCTCGCGTCTGGTCGACGCAGCGCGCCGCCGGACGCGGGCGCTGGCGGCCTGCGAGCGCGCCCTCGGTCTCGCCTGATGGAAACGAACGCCATTCGGCTGCCTGCATGTCTTCTGTTCGGGGTTGCGGCCATCATGGGGATGTCCGCCCTCTTCGGCAGCGGCGATCCCACGCCCGCCGATGCTTCCAACGACACGCGCGTCGAGCGTCACGCATCGGGGCAGGACGACGACTTTACCGACACGGCGATGGCCGATTCGCGCGGAAGCCGCTTCGACGACGACGGAGACGCGCTGCCCGGCAGCGGCGGACGGTCGGTTCGCGGCGCCGCCGGCGCACTGAACCGCGAACTCGAGATTCCCGACGCCGAGCGTGACGGCTTTCTCGCCGCGAATCACAGGCTGATCCTCCCTCCTCCGAATCCGACGATGCACACTTGGCGCTGGGAGGACGACCGGACCCAGATCGTCT
>Ga0209985_10004520_pt1 | contig 11177 bp, 8 predicted proteins | sample NOAtaG_FD_187305 | JGI IMG/M metagenome (GOLD analysis project Ga0209985, IMG submission 187305) | Freshwater lake microbial communities from Lake Erie, under a cyanobacterial bloom - NOAA_Erie_Diel6S_1000h metaG (SPAdes) (version 2) | ecosystem: Environmental > Aquatic > Freshwater > Lake ... | reverse complement strand
AATCTCTGAGATCGCCGCGATCGGCGCCTCGCTCCGCGCCGGGAGGACGACCCTCGTCCTCACTGCGAACGCCTCCCACGCGCTGCATGCCGACTGGCTCTCTTTCGCCGGACCGCGCGCGCTCTCAGGCCTTGCGTTGCTCTACCACTGGCCGCTCGTGAAGCGCCAGGCGCGCATGGCGCTTGCGCTTGCCCCCCGCGCGCAGCGACATGCGTTGTTCCTCGCGACGACGCGGGGCGTGCGTGACAGCCTTGCGGCGGCCGGGTGCGGCCGCGCGATCGAGATCGCCTATCCCGCGACGCGAAGCGAAGGCGCGCCGATGCGCGCGTCGTTCCGGCATCTCCTGATGGCGGGGGCCGCGCGCGTCAACAAGGGCCTCGACGTCGTCGCCGAACTCGCGGAGCGCTTCTCCCGCGCGGGTCGCGACCTGCCGCTTCTCGTGCAGGTCTCGCCGAAGCACGTCGATCGGCACGGATCCCGCGAGGATGCGGTGGTTCGGCGGCTGCTTGACGCCGACTATCGCGGGCTGGTTGCAGATCCGAATGCGCCCGATCGCGCCGAGTACGCGGCCCGATTCACCGGCGCCCTCGTCCTTGCGCCGTATGCGCGGGCGCAGTTCGCGCACGGGGTCAGCGGCATCGTGCTCGACGCCCTCCTGCACGGCGCGCCGTGCATCGCGACAGAGGGAACGTGGGCGGGGGACCTCGTCGGGCGCTTCGACGCCGGCATGGTGCTGCGCGAGCGCACGGCGGAGGAGCTTGGGCGCGCGATCGACGCGATCCTCGCGCGTTGGGATCACTACGCGGCGCGCGCGGCCGAGGCATCGGACGAGTTGGTCGTTGAGCACGATCCGCGTCGCGTCGTCGAGCTTCTCGCCTCGGGCGGTGCGTGATGCGCCGCGCTACAGTGTCGAGGTCGCGCGACGAGTGCGACGAAAACAAGGGCACGCGCACGCATGGCGAACATCATCTGCATGAAGTGGGGCACCAAGTATGGCCCCGAATACGTGAATCGACTGGCCTCGATGGTCAGGCGCAACATCACGATTCCGTACCGTTTCGTCTGCATGACCGACGATGCGACGGGGCTCGATGCCGGCATCGACGCGCGGCCGCTTCCCGACTTCGACGATCCGGGTGGCCCTGAGCGCGGTTGGCGCAAGATCTCGACGTTCCGGAGGCCGCTTTTCGACCTCGAGGGGCCGACGCTCTTTCTCGACATCGACATCGTGATCGTCGGAAACATCGACTGCCTCTTCTCGCATCCCGGCGAGTTCCTCATCATCAAGGACTGGGCGCGGCCATGGCGCCCGACGGGCAATTCGTCGGTCTACCGCTTTGAGGCCGGCGCGCACCCCGAGCTCCTCGCGAAGTTCATGACCGAGCACGCGGCGATCCGCCGCGAAGTGCGCAACGAGCAGGAGTACATTTCCCGCGAGCTTCACCGTGCTGGCAAGCTTTCGTACTGGCCGCGCGAGTGGTGCGTCAGCTTCAAGTACCAGTGCATGGCGAAGTTCCCGATGAACTGGTGGATTCCGCCCAAGATTCCGCAGGACGCGCGCATCGTCGTCTTCCACGGCCACCCGAATCCGCCCGACGCGGTGGCGGGCATCACGAAGAAGATCACAAGGCACGTGCACAAGACTCCGTGGGTCGCGGAGCACTGGCGGTAGAGCTTTGGCACGTCTGGCCGCAGCGCGACGACAGCGCGACGACAAGGACTCGCCACAGCGGAAAGCGCTCGCTTGGTTCGTAGGAGTCCTGTGCGATTTCCGCCAGTCGCGCCGCGACGTCGGGGTGCGCGGCGGCGCGATCTCGCGCGCGGGCGTTGCGGCGCAGCCAGCCAGCGACGCTGCGAACGCGAGCAGGGCGGGCAACGCGCGATCAGACATCGCAGATGTCGATCGCCTCGCGCAGGCTCGTCATCGGGTCGCGCCTCGGGATGAACTCCTGCGCGAGATACCCCTTGAAGCCCGTCGCGTGAATCGCCTCGCAGATCGGGCGGTACTGCAGCTCCTGCGTCGCGTCGATCTCGTTGCGGCCTGGGTTTCCGGCCGTGTGGTAGTGGCCGAAACACTGATGGTTGTTCTTGATCGTGCGGATGACATCGCCTTCCATGATCTGCATGTGGTAGATGTCGTAGAGCAGCTTGAAACGCTCGCTGCCGACCGCCTTCACGAGTTCGACGCCCCACGGCGTCCGGTCGCACATGTAGTCGCCGTGGTCGACGCGCGAGTTCAGCAACTCCATGAGAATCGTGACGCCATGCTTCTCGGCGAGCGGCATCACGCGCTTCAGGCCCTTCGCGCAGTGCTCAAGGCCGACGTCGTCTGGCATCCCCTTGCGGTTGCCCGAGAAGAGCATGAGGTTCGGTACGCCGTGCTTCGCGGCGAGCGGAAGCAGCCTCTCGCACTCGACGAACACGCGGTCGTGGTTCTCGACACGATTCATCCCGTCGCCGATCGAGGTCGGTCCGTTGCCGAGCGAGCAGATCATGCCGTGCTTGCGTGGCGTCTCCCACTGGTCGGCGTTGAGAAGATCGATCGCCTCAATCCCCATCGCCGAGCAGCTCTGGCACAGCTGGTCGAGCGGCATGGAGAAGCACCACGCCGACACCGAGTGCTTGATGCGGCCGTTGCGCTTGGTTGGAGCGGTGGGCGGTGGAGCCGCACCTTGCGCGGCATGCGCAAGACCCGCTGCAATCGGCATCGAGGCGGCTGCGGTCACGGTCGAGGCGATGAATTCGCGGCGCTGCATGGAGCGCACTCTACCGCTCGTGCGTGTGCGTCGGAAGCGCGTTCAGCGGAGAACGGCCTCGACGCGCCACGAATACTCGCCGATCGACGTGCCCCCGCGCTTCGCCGTGATGACGATGGTGCGGTCGTTCGGGTTGTACTTCGCCGAGAGACTGATGGCGCCGGCGCGCGACGACAACGAGCCCGAGTCGCTGTGGCGATTCCCGAGCGGGTCGAGCGTGACCGTGGTGGACGAGGTATCGGAGCGGAAGCGGAAGTCGAAGCCCTTGCCGAAGGGCGCGTCCTTCGCCTCGACCGAGAGGCCTGCCGGCGGCGTGGCTGCGCCGGCGATGGGCGCGACCGCTGCGGTCGCTGCGGACGGCTCGATGCGCGTGAGGAACGCGAGGATGAGCAGGATGCCGATCGCAACGATGACGATCACTCTGGGGTGCTTCATGGTCGTTCTCCCGAATCAGGTTTCATGCGTGCCGCCCGCGCCGGGTAGAACCGACGCAGGACAGGATACCCCGCTATATTGCGGAAGGTGCGGTCCCAAGCGTTGCAGAGCGTGCTTTCCTGTGCCGAGGCCGTCCGCGGTTCCCTCGCGCGGTTGTTTGCGTCCATCGGACTCGAAGAGCCGCGCATGAGCGACCTACGCGAGCGGCTCGGCCTCGACAAGTCGATTGCGAGCCGGGTGGCGCGCGCGGTGCGGATGAGCGAAGTCGGCTCGGCGCTGCGCGAACTTCCCGCGGCGGAGGCGCTCGTTCAGATCGTGATCAAGTGCGAGGCGAAGGGCGCGGGGAAGCGAACGGTTTCGCAGTGCCGGCGGGCAATCGCCGAGCTTGATGCGGCCATCGCCGCGTTTCCCGGCGACCGCACGGAGCTCATCACCGCAATCGCCGCCACGGAGTCCTCGCGCGGGATGCCGACGGGGCGCACGGCGGTGCCGAAAGTCTCGGAGGCGAAGCTGCGCGCGGCGCGCCGCGGCGCCTACAACGCATCGCTCTTCGCACAGGGGATCTGCTGCGAGACGCAGGCGTGCATCAACATCCTGATGCCGGGCGCAGGCGGCGCCAAGGCGAGCCAGGCGATGGTGTTCAGCACGACGGGCCTCCGCCGGCTGCGGCCGGGATACCCGCAGACGATCCTGTCGTTCCGCGGCCGCGAAGACACCAACACGGGCTTCGACCGCGTCACGCTGGCAGGCGAGCCCATCAAGGACGATCCGGGCCTCGCGCTCGTCCGTGACTTCTGCACCGATGTCGTGTCGCAGCTGCGCCTCGAGCGGATCGGCCGCGTCTACTCGCTCGTGCTCGAGCCGCATTCGCCGCCGCTCGACGAGCCGATGGACTTCGCGTGCGGCTTCGTGAGCCTCGACTTCACCCCTCCGCGCGCGACCGAGAAGGAAAAGTGGACCGCCACGACCTTCTCCGTCACGCGCGCGACGCGCATCATGCTGCGCGAGGTGCTCGTCCATCGGAGCACCTTCGGCGAGGTGTCGCCGCTCTCGGTCTTCACGGTCGACAGCACGCCGATGGTGCAGCCCGAACTGCATGGCCCCGACCCGACGGGCCGCGGCCGCGTCGACCAGGGCAACGACCTCGTGCCGATGGGCATGGGGTATCGGCAGCGCGGTCGGCCGGGCGAGGACTTCGCGGTGCCGCTTGCGCTCCGCGCGCTTGAGCTGCTCGGGCACGACCCCGACGAGTTCGACCGCTACCGCCTGGTCGTCGAGTATCCGCTTCCTCTCGTGCGCAGCGAGGTCTGGATCCGGCTCAACTCGTAGGTGTCGGGCATCCCGCTGGGAGCCGGGGCGCGGTGTTCGAGCGCGGTGTTCGAGCGCGGTGTTCGAGCGCGGTGTTCGAGCGCGGTGTTCGATTGCGGTGTTCGATTGCAAGGCGCGCGGAACCGAGTGGAATGCTGCTCATCCTGCGGGGTAAACACCGCGCGCTCCGCCGAGATTTGGTTCGACGGAGCGCGCGTGCAGGATGGTGCGATGCGGACGGCCGTGTGTTTCCGCCCGAGGGAAATTTCGCGCGTGCGATGGACGCGGATGCCGTCACGGGTCAAATCTTCCAAAGAACATGGGGGTCGGCCTCGATGTGCGCTTCCATCACGAAATTATTGGACTTTTCCGGATGCTCGACCCCCAGCTGACGTCGGGTCGAGCCGCTCGTGCCGCCGCTACCCTGCGCGGATGCACGTCGACCCCGAGCCGATCCGCTGGCACTGGCTGACGCGCGCGGTCTTCCGCTTCCTGCTCGTCTACTTCGCGTTCTCGTTCTTCTCGGCGATCCTGCAGCTCGTGCCGCTCCTCGGAGCCGTCGGCTACTGGCACGACGAGTTGGTGAAGCCGTTCTATGTCTGGATCGGCAAGGCGGCGTTCGGCGTCGAGATCACCGTCTTCCCGAACGGCTCGGGCGACACCACCTACAGCTGGGTGCAGTTCGCGTCGCATCTCGCGTTTGCCATCGTCGCGGCCGCCGTGTGGAGCGCGATCGACTGGCGGCGGCCGTCGTACCTGTGGCTGAAGGACGGCCTGTGGATCGCGATGCGATTCGTTCTCGCGAGCGCGATGTTCGGCTACGGCATCAACAAGGTCTTCGGCCTGCAGTTCCCCGAGCCCGGCATGCAGCGGCTGCTGCAGGACTACGGCGACTCGTCGCCGATGGGGCTCCTTTGGACTTTCATGGGCGCAAGCCAGCCCTACACCATGTTCGCCGGATGGATGGAGACGATCGGCGGATTGCTGCTGTGCTTCCGGCGTACGCAGCTCGTCGGTGCGCTGTGGACCGCGGGCGTGATGGCGAACGTGTTCGTTCTGAACATGTTCTACGACGTGCCGGTCAAGATCTACTCGTTCCATCTGCTCGCGCTCGCCATGGTGATCGCGGCGCCCGACATGCCGCGGCTCGTGCGCATGTTCCTGCTGAATCGCCCTGTCGCGCGTGCAGACCTGCGCGGGCCTTGGACGAACAAGACCCTGCGGCGCACCGCGTTCGGCGTCAAGATCGCGTGGCTCGCGTTCACAGTGCCCTTCATGTTCTGGCAGATGTCGGAGGCGCGCTACACCTACGGCGCCCTCGCGCCGCGCGGCGAGCTCGACGGCACCTGGGAGGTGCGCGAGCTCCGACGCGACGGCGTCGAGCTGCCGCCGCTCGTCACCGATGCGACGCGCTGGCGCTACCTCACGCTCGTCGACCGGGCCGAGTGGAAGCAGGGGATCGTGACGCACATGAAGGGCGTGAACGCGCGCTGGGCGCTCGAGATCACGGACGCCACACTCGAGTTCCGCGAGATGACGGTCGCCGCGGACGACGACCCGTCGAAGGCGCCGCTCGTCGGCACCCTCGCCTTCACGCGCGATGGCGAGAAGACGCTTCGGTTGAGCGGGGAACTCGCCGGTGCGAAGATCGAGGCCGTCTGCGAGCGGCTCGATGCGAGGGACTTCCTGCTATTGAACCGCGGTTTCCGCTGGGTGAACGAGTATCCGTTCAACCGATGACGGGCGCGCGGTCCGGGCATTTGCGGCGCAGGACACGTCTGCTCGCACGGTGAGTCGGAAGTGCGCCCGCTGATCGCGCTCGATCTCGATGCGCCCCGCGCAGGGGTTGAGTCGACACTTGCTCAATCGACGAGCCGCAGCGCCGGAAGTTTCCACGTGCCTTCGATGAGTTCGGGCCTCGGGCCGTAGAAGCGCGCAACGAAGAAGAACGGACCCTTCGGCGCGGGCAGCCAGTTCGACGCACGCGCGCCTTCGGGGCGGTCATGCTGGATGTAGATCTCGAGCGAGCCATCCGCGCCCTTGCGCAGCCCTTCGGTGCGGTCGCCGACCGAGTAGCGGTTGATCGGATTCTCGATCAGGAAGCGGTCGGGCAGCCCGTACATGGTGATCGACCAGAACTCGTTGCACGGCGGCAGCGCGCCCGGCTCGAAGCGAAGCACCCAGCGCCTGGAGCCGTCGAGCACATTCCCGTCGGGACCCTTCTGCTGCGTCGCGTAGACCGCTTCCTCGATGCTGTTGCCGTAGATCCCGAGCATCGCGCCCATCGAGCGGTAGATGAGGTATGCAGAGCCGAGTTCCTCGCGGGTTCCGAAGAAGCCCTTCGACGACGACTCCGCGAGCGCCCTCGCCTTGAGTTCGCTGGCGGACTCGGCCATGCCTTCCTCGATCGCGGCGCGCACCGCGGGGTCGAGCTTCGCGGCGTCGAACGGCTTGCCCGCGCCGATTCCGATCTGGGCGAAACGCGCGAACATCGCCTCTTCCGACGGCACGGCTGGCATGAACTGCAGCAAGAAGTTGAGGTACTCGATCGAGCCGATGCCCGCCGCCTTCTCCTCGTTCCAACGCGGCCACGCGACTGCGGGCGCAGGGGCGGGCGTTGGCGTACCCGCGAACTTCGAGAGCGGCGTCAGCGTGTACTTCGTCTGTACGGCCTGCATCGCTGCGATGTCGGACGGCCCGTTCAGCTGGGTGCGCGTAAGCGTGCCGACGAAGTCGGTCTCGGCGCGGAAGACCTTGGTGATTCCCTTCGGCACTTCGCCGTTCCAGCGCGGGCCTGCGAAGAGGTAGTTGCCCGCGTCGCGGCCCGTGGCGCGCACGCCCGTGTACGCGAAGTTGTGCGTGTAGAGATCGAACCACTGATTGACGAAGTAGCGCGGCGCGGGTACCGCGGGGAGCGACACGACCATCGGCTCCGCGCGCAGGTCGAGCCAGGCCCACGAGTAGGGCGTGTCGTTGTTCGGCGTGACGATGTCGGTGTCGGCGGGCGTGGCGAGCCGCGTGTAATGGCGGAAACGGTCGAATCCCCCGACATATCCGGGGAATTCGCGGTTCTGCGTCTGGTTGTACATCGTCTTGTAGCCCTGCAGCGGCGCGTAGGCATACAGCCACGCCTCCTTCGCGATCGCCCGCGCCTCGGCAGGCGTGGGCTGCGCGGCGGGCGCGTGGTGCGCGGCCGGCGAGGCGCGCTCGGATGAGGACGAGGCGCATCCCGCGATGAGCGTCGCGAGCGTGGTGGTGGCGATGGCAGCGAATATCGATGAGCGAAGTGCGGTCATGGTCTTTCCGTTGGCATTCGCGAAGCCGGGCACCACGTATGGGTATGGGTCGGCGGCTATCGCTGGAAGTCGTAGATCGATCCGAGCGCGAGAATGCGCGTGAGCTCGTCGAGCGCGTCGCGCGACTCGCGCAGGAGCGCTGGATCGGCGAGGTCTGTCGGCAGCAGCGACTCGCGGTAGTGCTTCGTCACCCACGCGCGCAGTTCCGCGAGTTTCGCCGCATCGACGAGGGTCGCGCGGTTCATCGCGCCAAGGTCGGCGGACGTCATCGGTACGCGCAGACGAAGGCACGCGGGGCCGCCGCCGTTGCGCATGCTCTCGCGCACATCCATGTAGATCGCGCGTGCGAGCGGGTTGGCGGCGTCCGCGACGACGCGGTCGACCGCGGCCTTGACGCGCGGATTCTCCTCGCACTCACATGGTGCGACGAGCGCCATCGAGCCGTCGGGAAGCGTCAGCAGCTGGCTGTTGAAGAGGTAGCTCTTCACCGCATCGTCGAGCGTGACTTCGTCGGCGCGAATCTCGGCGATGACAAGCGATTCGCCCACGACATTGCGGAGGCCCGCGAGCGTCGCGACGCGGTCTTCGAACGCGAGCTCGTGGCAGAAGAGCATGTTGCCGTTTCCGACCGCGATCACATCGTTGTGGAACACGCCCGCGTCGATCGCATCTGCGTTTTGCTGTGCGAACACGCAGCGGGCGCGGTCGACGAGGCCGAGCTGCGCGACGCGCTCGCTGGCCTCGAGCGTCTGTCGGGCGGGGTATCGCGCCGGCGCGCGCGCGGCGTCCGAAGCGGTGCCGTAGACGAAGAAGTGAATACCCGCTGCGTCGCCGCCGTTTGCAGCGGACGGAGTGAGCCGCGTGTGGTTGGCGGCGCCTTCATCGCCATAGTCGTCGCCTTCCCGCGACTCCCGGGGGAGCGCCGCATGCACGGCGAAGCGCGACTCATCGCGGAACATGGCACGAAGCGCACGCTCGGTCACAGGCGGCTCGATCGCGCGATGGAACATCTCGCGCAGGTTCGCGACGACAAAGTGCGTGCGGCCATCATGGGCGTCGACCGCCGGCATCACGGTGGCGGCATTCGCGGTCCACATCGCGCTCGCGCTTGAGACGCGTGCGAGGAGAACCGGGTCGTCCTTCGCGACCTTCGACAGGATCTCGGCCTCGCCGCCCTCGTAGCCGTGCGCGCGCAGCGTGGGGATGTGCGGCCGCTCGTGCGGAGGAAGCACGCCCTGCACGAGGCCAAGCGCGGCGACCGCCTCCATCTTGGCGAGTCCTTGCAGCGCGGCGCGGCGCGGCGAGCTCGCAGCACCCTGGTTCCTGGTGCTCGCGACGTTGCCGTATGACAGCCCCGCGTAGCTGTGCGTTGGTCCGACGAGGCCGTCGAAGTTCGCTTCAGGCATGCGTCACCAGCGCTCTGCGTCCGACTGCGGGGCGGAGGGCCACGCCACGGTCTCGCGGCCATTCACGCGGGTCCCGTTCTGGATGACGCTCGGGATGAAGGTGCTCAGGAAGTCGTGCGGGAAGACGGGCGAAGGCGTCGTGAGCGCGTCGAGCCGAGCGGTGTCTTCGGCCGAGAGCCGCACCGCGCACGCAGCGAGGTTGTCGTCGAGCTGCGCCATCGTGCGCGCGCCGATGATCGTGCTCGTGACGCCGGCGCGGTCCATCACCCAACGCAACGCGACCTGCGCGGGCGTCGCGCCGCGCGCGGCCGCGATCTCGTGCAGCGCGTCGATCAGGACATAGGTCTGCTCGGTGAGGTACTTCGAATCGCTCTTGACCCGCGTCGAGCCGTCGTCCTTCGGTCGGTTCGCGCGCGTGAACTTCCCGGACAGCACGCCCCCGCGCAGCGGGCTCCATGGCGTGACGCCGAAGCCGCACTTGCGCGCCATCGGCAGAAGATCGTGCTCGACGGTGCGCTGCAGGAGCGAATACTCGATCTGGATCGCGATCGGCTGCGTCCAGCCGCGGAACACCGACTCGTACATTGCCTGCACGCAGATCCACGCGGGGTGGTCGCTGAAGCCGGTGTAGCGCACCTTGCCCTGCTTCACCAGCATGTCGAGCGACTGCATCGTCTCGTCGATCGGCGTGTGCACATCGTGGAAGTGGCACCAGAGGAGATCGATGTAGTCGGTCTTCAGGCGCCGCAGCGAGTGCTCGACCGCGTTGAACATCGACTTGCGCGACGAGCCGCCGCCGTTTGGGTCGCCTTGCCACATGTTGCCCCCGAACTTCGTGGCGATCACCGCGCGATCGCGCCTCCCCCGGCCCGGGCCGGTCGCGAAGTAGTCTCCGAGGATCGCCTCGCTGTGACCCTTCGTGTACATGTTGGCTGTATCGATGAAGTTGCCGCCACGCTCGAGGTAGCGCGAGAGGATCGCGTTCGAAGTCTCGACGTCTGCGCCCATGCCCCACTCGAGGCCGAAGGTCATGGCGCCGAGGCAGATGGGCGAGACACGAAGGCCGGATCGGCCGAGGGTGATGGAGTGGTCGACGGCGAAGCAGCCTGCGGAATCGGACATGCGGGCAGGGTAGCGGGTAGGCTGCGGGAATGACGGCAAACGCGACCGCGACGGACCCGCGGACCTGGACGGACGCGCATCTGCACGCATGGGACGCGGCGGTGCTCGCCGCGCCATGGTTTGCGCAGGCCCCGCAGCTCGCGGGGCGGTTCGACCTTACGCGCTACGCCGCGGAAGGCGGAGTCGGCGGGGGCATCGTGCTCGTCGAGGCGGACATGGCGCCGTGCGATCGTGCCCGCGAAGCAGCGCTGCTCGCCGAGTGGGGCATCGCCAGCGGACGCGCGTTCAGGATGGTCGTGGGTATCGAGCCCGGTGCGACGAGCTTTGCCGAGGAACTCGAGGCCGTCGCTCGCGCGCACGGCGCCGCCGGCGCGCGTCGCGTGCTGCATGGCGGCGACATTCCGTTCGGCGGGGCGCGGTTCACCGCCGATCTGCGCGCGCTCGGCGCAGCGGGACTGTCGTTTGACTTCTGCGTGCGCTGGACCGATCTCGCGCTCGTCGAGTCGTGCGCGCGCGAGGCGCCCGAGACGACGCTCGTGCTCGATCACCTCGGAAACCCGCCGCTGCGCGTCGGCTGGAACTCGGCCGAGCGCGCCGAGTGGCAGCGGCTCGTGGCCCGCGTTGCGGCCTGCGCGAACACGCACGTCAAGTGGTCTGCGATGTTCGAGAACGCCGGGCGCGCGATTTCTTTCGACGAGGCGCGCCCGTGGTTCGAGTGGTGCGTGGCGTGCTTCGGGCCGAGGCGCATGATGTGGGGCTCGAATTGGCCGGTGTGCTTCGCGAACGCGCGGTTGTCGCAGTGGTTCGAGGCGAGCGCCGCGCTGGCTGGCAAACTGTCGCGCGACGAACAGGCG
>Ga0209985_10004519_pt1 | contig 11181 bp, 10 predicted proteins | sample NOAtaG_FD_187305 | JGI IMG/M metagenome (GOLD analysis project Ga0209985, IMG submission 187305) | Freshwater lake microbial communities from Lake Erie, under a cyanobacterial bloom - NOAA_Erie_Diel6S_1000h metaG (SPAdes) (version 2) | ecosystem: Environmental > Aquatic > Freshwater > Lake ... | reverse complement strand
CGACGACCTGCCAGTCAGCCTGCGCATCGGTCATCTCCTTGGCGAAGCCGACCATCTGCTCAGGCGTCGCCATCGGGTCGTCGTAGCCATGCAGCGCCAGGACCTTGGCGCTGATCGGCGCCTGCACCCCAAGATTCGGCGCGCCGAAGAGCGCGTGGAAGCCGATCGCCGCCCTCAGTCCGCGGGCGTTCGCACGCGCGAGGTCGAAGGCGCACAACCCACCGAAGCAGAAGCCGATGACCGCGACGCGCGTGCTGTCGGCGCCCTCGAGCCTCGACGCGGCGTCGACCGCGCTCAAGAGTCGCGTACGCAGCGCAGTGCGATTCTCGACCCACGGCGTCATCAGCTTCGAGTTCTCGTCAGGCGAACTGCCGCGCCGACCCTTGCCATAGACGTCGATCGCAAAGCCGATGGAACCAAGCGACGCGACCATGTCTGCCTTCGCGCGGGCGAAGTCATCTTGCCCGCCCCATGCGTGCGCGACCAGCACGACCGGCATGCGACCGCCGGCGACGGCGGACGGGCGGGCGACGTATCCCTCGAGCTCCTGCTGTCCGTCGTGATAGGCGAAGAAGCTGCCCCGTGAAGGTGTCGAAGTCATGCGGCGAGTCTATGACGTCTTCCGTGCGCCGTCGAGGGCGTCGAGCCGGGCGCCGCTTGACGCGAGCCGTTCCCGCGTCGCGTGGAGCGCCTGACGCCGACATCGAATGCTCGAGAGCGCGCGCGGACTCAGCCTGCGCTCCGACCGCTCAAGAATCTTCACGTAAATCCGACAGACTTTCCGGAGCCTCTGGTTTCGCGTGGTAGCGTCGCATCGTCGGAAACGCCGACGGAAAGGCACAAGGGAGAAGGATGCTTCGAACATCACGGTGTGGGAACAACGCGGCGGCGCATGGTCGCAGCGGCCGGCTATCGCTCGGAATCGTGCGGCTGCGCAATCCGTCGCGCGTGCAGGAGACCTCGGCGCCGCCCGCGCGCGCCAACGCGCATGCGATCGATCACGCACTGCCGCGGCCTCGGTGGCGGCCGCGACGCGCGGCCCTCGGTCCGATCCAGCAAGGTGGCGTTCAAGCTCAATCGTTCGCCGCCCGCGCATGCCTGTTGGCGGCGTGTCTTTCCACGCTCGCGATCGCCGCGACCACTGCAACGCGCACGCCTCCGCCGATCATCGAGCCAGTGCGACTGATCGAACCGGCGCTCCCCGACGTGCGTCGATTCGCCGAGGCGGTCGCGGCCGATGGCGATGTCGTTGCCATCGCGGCGCCAACCGACGGCGACGATGCGCTCGAGCCGGGCGAAGTCGCGGTGCACCGTCTCACGTGGGACGCGGGGGGACGGCTGGTCGTCGATCGCGAAGACGTGCTGCGGTCGATCTCGACTGCGCCCGGCGATCACTTCGGCGCCGCCGTCGCGGTCGCGCTCGGTGAGGGCGACCACGGCGGTCGCGGCCTGATCGCCGTCGGTGCGGACCGCGCGGAGTGGCCTGAGTCGGGCCTTGGCACGATGGGCGGCGCCGTCGATCTCTTCGAAAGAGAGGCTCGGTCCGATGGTGCAGGCGCATCGACGTGGTCGCACATCGCACGGCTTGCGCCGCATCCATCGCAGCCCGGCTCGGAGTTCGGTGCGTCGCTCGCGCTTGGATTCGTTCGGTCCACCGGAGATCCCTCCCGGGCACATCCCGCCGCTTCCGTCTCGGTGGCGCGCCTTGCCGTAGGTGCGCCACGGACCGACATCACGGATTCGTTCGACGCAGGACACATACATGTCTTCGAGCGCCGCCCCGCGGCCGCCGGCGATGTGCCGGATGGCCACTGGCACGAGGTCGCGACGGTCGAGCCACCGACGCCGCAGATGAGCGGCTGGTTTGGCAGCAGTGTGGCAGTCGAAGGCGAGTACCTCGCCGTCGGGAGCCCTGGACAGGACACCGATGGTGCGGATCAGCCAGGCCCGATCCACGCTGCCGGCGCGGTCTATCTCTATCGCGTGCACACTCCGCTTACGTTCGATGCCCGAACGCGCGTCGAGCTGCTGCGAGTGCTGGTGTCACCCGATCCCGCGCAGGCGGCGTGGTTCGGATTCGCAGTCGCGCTTCACGATGGCGTGCTCGCGGTCGGCGCACCGCGGACACGCGACGAGGTCAACGGCCTGGCAGCCGTCGGATGCGTGTACCTCTACGACCTCGCCCGCCCTGGCGTCGCGCCCACGCGCGTGAACCCGCCGGACACAGGCGCTCCTTCCACTCCGTCAAGCGGCTTCGGACAGACTGTCGCGATGCGAAGCGGCATGCTCTTGATCGGCGCACCGAGCGCCGATGTCGCGCGCTCGGCACGCCACGAGGATGGCGGCGCACCGAACGGCGATCTCATCGAAGACGTGGGGACCGCATGGCTCTACGCGCTCGCGCCGGGCCAGCACGCGGGTGATTCCGCGGGTGACTTTGTGGGCGAGCTCCGTGCGCCAAGAATCCGACCCTCCGCGCACTTCGGCGCCTCTGTCGCGCTCGCCATCCCACGCGGGGGTCTTGCGGCGAGACCGGAGCCGGAGTTCGCAACCGAGCGGCCTGCGCGGCGTTTCGTTCGCGCGCAGGATCGACCATCGGCCAAGGCGTTGGAGGAAGCTCCAGACAGCGACACGACACCAGCGGCACCTCCCGCAACGGCACGCAGCGCCTATCGCACCGCCGGTCATGCAGCCGGCCATGCCGCGCGCCATGCGTCACACCACGCCCTAGGTCACAGCGCGGACCACCACTCAATCCTCATGGGTACGCAAGCACCGCGACGCCACACCGACGCACCCTCGAACGCTGACCGAGGGCAGCCGCCAGACATGTCCGCGAGCATCGCCGCGCGGATTGCGCGCCCGTGGCCACCGATGCGCCGTGCGCCAGCCTTGACCGGCGTCGTCGAGGGCGATTTGATCGCCATCGTCGGCCACCGGTACGTCGAGGAGGAGTCGATCGCCCCGAGCGCGGGAGCAGCCTTCTATCCGATGCCCGCGGGCCAACGACAGGACCCCGCCCCGCCGTGAGGGTGTCGGACGTCAACCCCGCGGATACCAGCGCTCGAGCGTCGCACGCCAGTCGGACACGGTCTCGCAGTCGATGAAGGCGGACTTGACCTCGTTCGCCTGCGGGTGGTGCGCCCCGAACTTGATGCCGAACTTCCGCATCCGTCGACCGCCCACGGCCTCGCCATGAAGCTGCATCGCGAGCTCGAAATGCGACTCGAGCGCGGCACGCTGCTCTGCGAGCGTTGGACTGCGTGCGGGCTCGCCGCGCATCAGCGCGCGCGCCTGCGTGAAGATCCACGGGTTGCCGATGCATCCGCGCGCCACAGAGACGCCGTGCACTCCCGTGTAGTCGTGCATGCGGAAGATGTCGTCGACGGTCCAGATGTCGCCCGAGCCAAAGATCACGCGATCGGGATAGCGTCGCACGAGGTCACGCAGGAACTCCCACTTGCCGGGGCCGAGGTACTTCTGCTGCACGGTCCGGCAGTGCACCACAGCCCATGCATACCCGAGCTCGTAGGTCGCTGCGAAGATCTGCTCGAACCGCTCGGCCATCTCCGGGGTGTCGTCGAAGGCGCGCCGCAGTTTGACGGTGCACGGGATCTCGCGCGGCACCACCGCCCGGACCGCGCGCAGGATCTCGACCGCGTCGTCCGGATACGCCAGGAAGTGGCCGCCACGATTCGCCTTCTTGATCTTCTTCACCGGGCACGCGAGGTTCACGTCGATGACGTCGTAGTTCATGCCGACGAGGATCTCGGCCGCGCGCGCCATCTCGTCGGGTGTCGTGCCCATCACCTGACCCGCAATCGGATGGTCGTCGAGGCCCGCCGCGATGTTGTCCTCGATCTCGCCCATGCCGCACTCGGTCGCAAGCAGATCGGGGTCTTCCTTGCGCCGACCCTTGCCGCCGTTGATCAGCGTCCGGTCGAGCAGCGCCTCGGTCACGCAGAACGGCGCGCCGTGCCGACGCGCCACCAGTCGCATCGCGCCATCGGAGTAGCCGGCAAGTCCCGCCTGGAAGAACGGCGCATCGAATCCCCGAACCGTGCCCGGGATGCGCGGGTCGACCTTCCACTCTCGAGCGATCTGTTCGACCGGTCGCGAGATCGGGTAGTCGGGCAGGTTTGGGGGCGAGAGATCGACGGACATCGTGGATTGACCATGCGCGGCCGACAGGGCGGCACGGGATCTGGAAGAACCACAAGGGTACGCGCACGCGGGCCACCCTGTCGCCCGTCCATCCAAGTCTGCGCCAGCGCCGCCGGGCCGGCTTCCGCTATCCATTGGTCGATTGGGAAGGCTTGTCCGCATCCAGAGTGCCGCCGTCTGCCGCTGGTTCGGACTCCGTCGCCGTTCCCGAGTCGAGCTCGCGAACGAGGCCTTGCGCTGTCTTGATGAGTCCCCCGTCGCCCCGCGCGATCGCGTCCTCGGCCGCCACAAATGCGGCGCGGGCCCTTTCGCACTCTCCCGCGTCGAGTGCGCTCGCGGTAACCCGAACCAGCGACCTGAGCGTCGCCGTGTCGCGGTACATCGAGCCGACGCGGGCAATCTCGAACGCGCAGAGTCCGATGATCGCAGCGGCTGCGGCACCGATCGCGACGACGCCGAGCCGCGTGCGGATGGGGGTGTCGCGAAGCAGCCAGAGGGCCAACGCGAGCAGTCCGATCAAGACGATGGGAATCGCAAGCGTCATGACTCGAGTGTCGCACGGCGGCTACTGGTGCGCAACGTCGTGGGGGCGGGTGCGCGCCGGCCCGTTCACCGCCGACGCCGAGCGCCGATCGCACCTGCCGCACCGAGCAGCGCCATCGCGCCCGGCGCAGGAATCGCCGCATCGGTGAGGACTCGGAACTCGCAGATCCGGTTCTGGAGGTTCGGCGTCGAGACCCACATGGTGAAGTTGATCTGGTTTCCGACGACCTGGATCGAGTTCTGGAAGAGCGACGAGTTGGGGCTGCGAATGAACCCAGTCGGCTCCCACGCCGTCGCCGAACCGAGCAGCGAGTCTGACGCCGCCAGCAGCGTGTTGTCGTAGATCACCGCCCTGATCGCGCTGTTGAAGGTAACGCTCCCCGTCACCGACTGCGCGGCCGAGCTCACCTCGAAGTGGATCATGTGCGAGTCGACCGCGCCTCCGAAGAGGGTCGCGTTGTTCGGCGTCGGACCGGTCCAGAAACCGCTTCCGAGGAGGTTCACCGCGATTCCACTCGCGGGCACGGCGACATTCGTCTGCTCGTTCCAGCAGAACGCGTTCGGACCAGGCAGCGCAGAGGTGGCAGCGGAAGGCGGCGGCGCGATCTGGACGACCGGTCCGCTCGTGCCGACGATCGCGGCTTGGGCGCCCGCGGTCGCGACGAGCGCGATGGCGGTGGCCTGCATCAGTGGACTCAGGTTGAGACGGTTGGCGAGGGAATGCATGGCGGATGCTCCGATCTTGGGATGGCTTGCTTGGTCGAAACGGGATTCGAGAGGCGATGCACGCCTCCCTGAACTCTCCGCCCGGTCCGATGCCATCTCTCAATCGCGCCAAGAAACCGCGCAGGAATGCCGCTTTCCGCGTGCCTCGCCGCTCACCGCCGCTTCCAGCGAGCCGCCTCGATGCACGCCACGAGGTGCATGACCCAGCCAAGTAGCCCGAAACTCACGAGCCATACCGCTCCAGCCAGCACGAACATCAGGAGCGCGGCGAGGATGCGGCCTTGCACAAGCTGACCGAGCCCGGGGATGAAGAAGCTGCAGATCGCCGCGATGACATTGCCAGCGCTTCCCTGACCCGGACCCGTACTCGATGAGTTGCTCATGAACATTCCTTTCCGGGGTTCGTCCGTCGAGTTTCATCCACGCCGCCGAGTCCGCGCCGAAGCGCGGACGAGCCTACCGACACGCGACATCCTCGCCGCCGAGTCCGCGCCGAAGCGCGGACGAGCCTACCGACACGCGACATCCACGCCGCCGAGTCCGCGCCGAAGCGCGGACGAGCCTACCGACACGCGACATCCTCGCCGCCGAGTCCGCGCCGAAGCGCGGACGAGCCTACAACCACGACTCCACGATCCGCGGCTTCATCGGCTGCTCCGCGCAATCGATGTGCACCATGAAGAATCCACCCCGGTGCTTGCAGACGTTCGGCCACATGACCGCACGATCTGTCTCGGGAATCGGTAGCTTCTCGACGTCCTCGACACGGTGCCACTCGAGCCTGCCCTCATCGAACTCCTGATGGGGGATCTCATCGGGCCGAATCGGCCGCGTCACTTCGAAGAGGAAGATGAGCCAGTGCTCCTCGCCCTGGTACGCACGCTCGCTCACGATCGAGATCAACTTGATCTCGTCGGGCCTGAGCGAGATCGACGCCTCCTCGCGAATCTCGCGCAACGCGCAGTCATGCGGCCCCTCGCCGTCGGCGATCTCAAGCTTCCCGCCGATCGGCGAGTACATGTCGCGGTTCGGCGGCTTGCGGCGATGCAGCAGGAGCAACCGTCCCTCGGTGTCGTAGAGGTAGCAGAGCACCGCGATCTTGTAGGGCATCGAACGCGCGTCGTGCGGGTTCGCCGGCGTCGAGGGCTGTGTCGGGCTCACGCGCGCACCGTTGGCGCCGCCGCGCCCTGCTTCGTCTCAACCGTGACGGCCTCGAGCTTCAGAAGGCCCGCACTCGCGAGGATTTCACCGATCTTGACGACGGTCTCCTTCGACGCCTCCGCAAGCGGCAGGCGCACGGCACCCGAGTCGCGGCCGAGAAGTCGCATCGCGGCCTTGAGCGGCACAGGGTTCACATCGAGCGAGAGCAGCCCCTTCGCCAGCGGGAAGAGCGCCGCGTGCATCTCCTGCGCCTCGATGAATCGGTCGCCGAGGAACGCCTCGCACAGCGCCTGCACGCGCGCAGGCACGAGGTTCGACACCACGCTCACGACGCCAGCGCTGCCGCAGCCAGCGAACGACAGCGTCAACGAGTCGTCGCCCGAGAGAATCGTGATGCCGCAACGCTGGCGGATCTCGCTCGCCGAGTCCATCGATCCCGTCGCTTCCTTGATCGCCACGATGTTCGGATGCCTCGCGAGGCGCGCAACGGTATCGGGGTTGATCGCGACGCCGCAGCGGCCGGGAATGTTGTAGAGCATCACCGGCAGCGCACACGAGTCGGCCACGGTCATGAAGTGGCGGTAGAGACCTTCCTGCGACGGCTTGTTGTAGTACGGGCTCACCTGAAGCCCGGCGTCGGCTCCAACCTCGAACGCAAGCTTCTGCAACGCAACAGCGTGGCGCGTGCAGTTCGAGCCGGCGCCGGCGATCACCTGCAGCCCGCGCTTCTTCCCAAGTTCGACCGCCGTCTCGACGACAAGCCGATGCTCGTCCTCCTCAAGCGTCGGCGACTCGCCGGTCGTCCCGCACGCGACGATGCCGCGCACGCCACCGTCGGCCTGGAAGGCGATCTGCTCGGCAAGGCGAGGCTCGTCGACGGCGATCCCGTCCGACGTGAAGGGCGTCACAATCGCTGTGTAGCAACCACGAAACTCGATCATGCGGCGGAGTGTAGCGAGAATCGCGCGCGTTTCCCGCACGTTCCCCGCACGAACCCAGCTATCCGCGCGCCGTCGCCCGCATCGCGGCCTTCATCTCGGCGACCGCCGTTCGCAACCCCACGAACACCGCGCGCGACACGATGGCATGTCCGATGTGCAACTCGCGAAGGTTGGGAATTGCGGCAATCGCGCCCACGTTCGCGTAGTTGAGGGCGTGCCCCGCGTTCGGGCGCATCCCGTGCGCAGCCACCGCCTCGACCGCGCGCCGCACCTTCGCAAGCTCCGCAGCGGTGCGCGCGTCGCCCGCGCCAAAGTCATGGTGCGCATGGGCATACGGCCCCGTGTGGATCTCGCAGAAGTCGAATCCCGCCCGTCCGGCCGCGGCAATCTGCCGCTCGTCGGCATCGATGAATGCGCTGACCGCGATGCCCGCGCCCTTCAAGCGCGCGACCGCCTCGCGGATCCGCGCCTCCTGCCCGGCGACATCAAGCCCGCCCTCGGTCGTCACCTCGGCGCGGCGCTCGGGCACGAACATCGACAGCTGCGGCCTCAGCGCGATCGCGATCGTCACCATTTCGTCCGTGGCTGCCATCTCGAGGTTCAGCTTGGTGCGCACCGCCTCCTTGATCCGGGGTAGGTCGGCGTCCTGGATGTGCCGACGATCCTCGCGCAGGTGCACCGTGATTCCATCGGCGCCTCCAGCCTCGGCCTCGATGGCGGCCAGCACGGGGTCGGGCTCGTAGGTCTTCCGCGCCTGGCGGACGGTGGCGACATGGTCGATGTTGACGCAAAGTTCAGGCATGATTGAGACCTCCAGCAAGACCGTCAGGATATGCGCGATGGGTATACTCGCCCAGCCGTGCCGAACTTCAACGAAAGCCTCCTTCACCTCCGCTCCGACATCGTCTCGCAGGGCGACCGCGTCCTGGCCATCACCCTGAAGGCGGTGGAGAGCTACTTCGACGGCGACCGCGAGAAGGCGCGCGCCGTCATCGCGGACGACGAGGAGATCGATCGAGTCGACGTGGAGATCGAGCGCGCGTCGATCCCGCTCCTCGCCATGGGCGTGACCGACGAGAAGTCGATCCGCTCGGTCCTCACGATCGTGAAGGTGAACAACGAGCTCGAGCGCGTGGCCGACTGTGCGGTCGACATCGCCGAGGCGGTCCTCTCCGACGTCGCGCTGCCCGCGCGCATCCCCGACGTCTTCCGCGTGATGGCGAACTCGGTGATCGGCATGCTGCGCGACTCGAACCGCGCGCTTGCCTCGGGCAACGTCAGCCTCGCGCAGCAGGTCCTTCTCTTCGACGACACGGTGGCGTCCTTCAAGAAGCAGCTCATGAAGACCGCGCAGGAGCAGGTCGCCGCCGGCACGCTGCCGGTCGACTATGCCTTCCGCCTTCTCACGATCACGAAGTCGATCGAGCGCGTCGCCGACCACTGCACGAACATCTGCGAGCAGGTCATCTACCTGCACGCAGGGCTCATCGTCCGCCACCGACCTGAAGGCTGGTCGAAGCCGCTGCCGCCAAGCCAATGAACGAACGCACGATGCGCGACGCCCAGGCCGTTCATCCCCCACGGTCCCCGAAAGTCCCCATGCTCCTCGACGCCGAACGCTCGATCGCCGAAACCCTCGAATCCCACGGCCAAGGCCACGTCCTGCGCCATGCGGCCGCGCTCTCGCCCGTGGAACGGAAGGCGTTCCTCGCACAGCTCGCGTCGATCGACCTCCCGCTCGTGTCGCGGCTTGCGAAGGGCGGCGCCGACGCGAAGGTCGACTTCGCGGCCGTGAAGCCCGCGCCCTACGTCGCGCTCGGCACTTCCGTCGGCGCAGCGCGCGAGCACGGCGAGTCGCTCCTGCGCGCGGGCCGGGTCGCGGTCTTCACCGTCGCGGGCGGACAAGGCACGCGCCTCGGATGGAAAGGCCCGAAGGGAACCTTCCCCGCGACTGTCGTCACGGGCAAGCCGCTCTTCCGCGTGTTCGCAGAGCAGATCGCAGCCGCCGAGAAGCGCTACGGCCGCTCGCTCCCGTGGTACATCATGACGAGCCCGCTGAACAGCGCCGACACGCAGGCGTTCTTCCGAGACAACAACTGGTTCGGTCGCAATCCGGCGGACACCTTCCTCTTCGAGCAAGGCACGATGCCGTCGATCACCTTCGACGGCAAGCTCATCCTCGAGACGCCGAAGTCGCTCGCACTGAACCCCGACGGCCACGGCGGCGCGATCCGCGCGCTCCACGCAAGCGGCGCGCTCGAGGACATGCAGGCGCGCGGCGTCGAGCACATGAGCTACTTCCAGGTCGACAACCCGATGGTGCGGATCGCGGACCCCGTGTTCTTCGGGCTGCACGCGTTGAGCGACGGCTCATCGGCCGAGATGTCGAGCAAGATGGTCGCGAAGCGCAATGCTGCCGAGAAGGTCGGCGTCTTCTGCGAGGTCGGCGGCAAGACCGCCGTCATCGAGTACAGCGACATGCCGCCTGAGCTCACGAACTCGCTCGACGCGCAGGGCAAGCTCCGCTTCAACGCAGGCTCGATCGCAATCCATGCGATCTCGGTCGAGTTCATGCAGCGCCTCACCGCGGGCGACTTTGCGCTTCCGTTCCACCGCGCGAAGAAGAAGGTCCCCTACTGGTGCGACGACGCGAAGAAGACGGTCGAGCCCGCCGAGCCGAACGCGATCAAGTTCGAGGCGTTCATCTTCGACGCGCTCGGCCTCGCGAAGAAGTCGCTCGTGATGGAGACGAGCCGCACCGAGGAGTTCGCGCCCCTGAAGAACGCGACCGGCGAAGATAGCCCCGCCTGGAGCCACCAGATCCAGTCGAACCGCAACGGCGACTGGCTCGAGAAGTTCGGCGTGAAGATCCCGAGGAAACCGAACGGCGACGTCGACGCCCGCATCGAGATCGCCGCCGAAACCGCGCTCGAGGCCGACGACCTCGCCGATGTCGCCCTGCCCCGCGAGATCAAGCAGGGCGAGGAAGTGCTGCTGTAGGAAGGCGGACGCCGCCACGCGCACTCGAGCGAGTGAAACGAACAGCGCCGTGCAGAGCTGATCATCCGCACGGCGCCGTCGAGTCTCTCACCCGCAAGTCTGCGGCGGGCGTCCTTACGGACACGCGCCCCAACTCGACAGAAGCATGCCGAGGTCGGCGGAGTCCACGGATCCATCGTGGTTGATGTCGCCGGCGCCGTTGTCGGACACCGCGCCCCACGCCGACAGCACGACACCGAGGTCTGCGCCGTTCACCACGCCGTCGAGCGTGCTATCCGCGAGGCAGTCGCACACCGTCGCGCTTCCCGAGATCAGGAACGGCCCAAGCACATTTCGCGGCGTGTTCGAGCAGATCGCGGTACCGGCCGTCAGCACGCAGGTCTCGGGCGTTCCGGTGACCTTCAGGCCACCCGTCCCAACCAGCGCGCTGTTGCCGGTGATCTGCGTGTTCGAGATCACAAGCGACCCAGAGACGCCGAAGCCCTGATTCCCGAACATCTCCACCGCCGAGACGCCGACTCCGCCACTTCCACCGGTGATCGTGCAGCCGGCGAGGTTGACGACTCCACCCGGCGTCCTTGCGCCCACAGCCTTAAAGGCGCTTGCGGCTCCCGAGCCGAAGAAGGCCGCCGTGTTTCCAGTGAAT
>Ga0209985_10004518_pt1 | contig 11182 bp, 7 predicted proteins | sample NOAtaG_FD_187305 | JGI IMG/M metagenome (GOLD analysis project Ga0209985, IMG submission 187305) | Freshwater lake microbial communities from Lake Erie, under a cyanobacterial bloom - NOAA_Erie_Diel6S_1000h metaG (SPAdes) (version 2) | ecosystem: Environmental > Aquatic > Freshwater > Lake ... | reverse complement strand
CCCGAGCTGGCGGCCCAGGCCGGCGGCCACCTGATGGCGCGAGAGAAGAACGGCCAGCTGGTCCCTGAGCGCGCGGTGTACCGCGTGACGCTGGAGCTGCAGCAGGGCGAAACCCTGCCCGCCGACCTGAGCCGCCAGACCCTGCGCGGCCACATCACCATCCACGCCCGCGCCGAAGTCCCCGGCCTGCGCTACGTGCGCCAGGCCTCGGCCGTGCTGGTGCGGGAGTTCGGGTTCTAGCCGCTCCTAGCCCAGAGGCCCTCGCAGCGCCTCAACCCTCTCGCACAAGCGCTGTGCGGCGCGCAACAGCAGCGGCACCTGGGCATGGCCGGCCATGAGGCCCAGAGCCAGTGCCGCGGGATCCTCCACATATTCGTGGATCATCCGGTTGCGCAAACGGCGCGTCTCGAGCCAAGCATCAGCGCTGTCCAGCAGGCCCAGCTTCTCGGCGCGGTCCAGGTTCTCTACCGCACTGCGCACGGGCTCGGCCAGTTGGCGCAGCAGCGCAGGCAGCAACTTGTCGGCCAGCGTGTCCTGCAGACGTCCGAAGCGTGCGACGAAGGCGTCCACCCGTTCCGCCAGCTCGGGCGTGACCTGCAGTGTCCTGACTCTGTCAGCATCGAAAGTCCGATCGAACAGACGCCCATCCGTCTGGGCCAGGTACTCGGCCTCTCGGCGCACCACGCGGGCCAAGGCCCACAGGCGGTCAAGTTCTCCGGGCTCTGCCACTCTCACAGCGACACCCCAAGTCACAGCGGTACCCCGTGAGCCAGCGCGATACGATGGACGGACTGCAGCGGTGTGGTCGGGTCGACCAGCAGCAGGTCCACCTTGCGACCCCCGAGCGCCCTCTCCAAGCGGGCACCCAGCCGAAGCTCCAGCGCCAGGCGCTCGGGCAGGATTTGCGGGCTCTGTACCAGCACGTCGACATCACCGCCGCGCTGTGCGTCGTCGGTGCGGGAGCCAAACAGCAGCACGCGCGCCTGATCGCCCACAACCTCACGGGTCAGCTCGCGGATGGCGGTCTGGTGCTGCTGGGACAAGCGCATGGCCAGCAAAGTATAGGCAGGTGCTGGCACAGGGAGAATGGGTTGCTGCGACAACGATCAACATGCAAGCTGCTGCTCACCCGCCCCTCACCGAACTCGCCGCGCTGCGCGCGCAACTGCGCACGCTCGGCGCCGGCCCCAAGCATGAGGCGCACCTGCTGCGCAGCTGGGCGCAGGCGCTGCCGGTGGAGCGGCCCCGTCGGCGGATGGAGACCTTCCTCCCCAAGGCGCTCCAAGAAGCCTGGCCCGAGATGGCGAAGGACCTGGCCGGCCTGGCGCGGCTGAAATCTCGTCACCCCGCTGCAGACGGCTCCGAGAGGTTGCTGGTGGCCCTGCAAGATGGGCAAACGGTGGAGGCGGTGCTGCTGCCGCGCGGCGGGCTGTGCGTGTCCACCCAGGTGGGTTGCGCCGTGGGCTGCCGCTTCTGCATGACCGGCACCGAAGGCTTGCTGCGCCAGGTGGGCAGCGCAGAGATCGTGGCGCAGGTGGCGCTGGCACGCTCGCTGCGCGCCGTGAACAAGGTGGTCTTCATGGGCATGGGCGAGCCCTCGCACAACCTGGACGCGGTGCTGCAGGCCATCGAGCTGCTGGGCACGGCCGGCGGCATCGGCCACAAGAACCTGGTGTTCTCCACCGTGGGAGACGAGCGGGCTTTCGCAGCGCTGCCACAGGGCCGGGTCAAGCCCGCGCTGGCGCTGTCATTGCACAGCACCAAAGCGGAGCTGCGTGAGCATCTGCTGCCCCGCGCGCCGCGCATCGCGCCGGCCGCGCTGGTGCAGGCCGCCGACGACTATGCCCAAGCCAGCGGCTACCCCGTGCAGGTGCAGTGGACGCTGCTGGCCGGCGTGAACGACGGCGACGACGAGGTGACAGGCATCGTGGCGCTGCTGAAGGGCCGGCGGATGATGATGAACCTCATCCTCTACAACGTGGTGGACGGCCTGCCCTACGAGCGCCCCGCCCTGGAGCGCGCCGCCGAGATGGCCCGGGCGCTCAACCGCGCCGGCGTGCTGACGCGGCTGCGCCATTCGGCCGGCCAGGACGTGGAAGGCGGCTGCGGTCAGCTGCGGGCGCGGGAGTCGGTCAAGCCGGTGCGGGTGGTGCGGCGCGGGGTGGAGGCTCAGCCCGCCACCGCCAGCTGACGCAGCAACCAGTCGCGCGTCTCGGCGGGGTCGATCACCTCGTCAATCTCCAGGTGGCTGGCCATGTTCAAGGCCTGGCCGCGCTCCACCGCCTCGGCCAGCAGACGCTGGAAGAGGGCCTCGCGCTGCGGGCCCTCGGGCTGGGCCTGCAGCTCCTTGCGAAAACCCAGCCGCACCGAGCCCTCGAGACCCATGGGCCCGAACTCCCCGCTCGGCCAGGCGCAGATGGCGCGCGGGGCGTGAAAGTGCCCGCCGGTCAAGGCCATGGCGCCCAGGCCGAAGCCGCGGCGCAGCATCACGCTGAAGAGCGGTACCCTCAGACGCGCCGCCGCGATGAAGAGATCGCCGGCCCTGCGCACCAGCCCCGTGCGCTCGCTGTCCGGGCCCACCATGAAGCCTGGGGTGTCGACGAAGGTGATGACGGGCCAGCCCTGGGCGTCGGCCGTCCGCAGAAAGCGTACGAGCTTGTCGCAGGCCGGGCCGTCCAGCGCACCCCCCAGGTGGCGGCAGTCGCTGGCAGCGATGGCCACGGGCCGGCCGCCCACACGCGCCACCGCTGTGACCAGCCCCGGCCCGTAGCCGGCACGCAACTCCAGCATCGAGCCGGCATCGCACACCGTGCGCAGGATGGGGCGGGGGTCGAAGGCGGTGTTTCGCTGAGTAGGCAGGGCCCGGCGGAGAGACGACACATCGCCGCCAGCAGTAGAAACAGCACCCGCACCTAGAGCCGCATCCGCCACCAACCCCAGCCACCGCTTGGCAACCACCACAGCGGCCACCTCGTCCGGCACCCGCACATCCACCACCCCATTGGCCCAGTGCACGTCCACCGGGCCCACCTCGTCAGGCTCCACACGGCCCAGGCCGCCACCTTCGATCATGGCCGGGCCGCCCAGGCCGATGCTGGCGCCTTCCACGGCAATGATGAGGTCGCAGCAGCCCAGCAGCGCCGCGTTCCCCGCAAAGCAGCGCCCGGCCGCAATGCCCACCAGCGGCACTTGGCCCGACAGCGCAGCCAGCGCCGCGAAGGTGGTGCAGTCCAGCCCTGCCACGCCCGGCCAGTCCACATCGCCCGGCCGGCCGCCGCCGCCTTCAGCAAACAGCACCAAAGGCAGACGCGCGCGCCGCACCACGTCCAGCAGGCGGTCGCTCTTGGCGTGGTTCCAGGCGCCTTGGGTGCCGGCCAGTACGGTGTAGTCGTAGGCCATCACCGCGCAGGGGCGGCCGCCCACGGTGCCGGTGCCGGTGATCAGGCCGTCAGCGGGCGTGTTGCGCTGCAAGTCCTCCTCGGTGCGTCGGCTGCGCTGCGCCGCCACGGCCAAGGCGCCGTATTCGCTGAAGCTGCCGGCATCCAGCAGGTCAGCCACGTTCTCGCGCGCGCTGCGCAGGCCCGTGGCATGGCGCCGGGCCATGGCCTCGGGGCGGGCGGCATCCGCCAGCAGAGCGCGGCGGGCTTGCAGCTGGTCCAGCCGCTCGCGCTGGGCGCTGGGCTGCGCACCCTGGTTCCTGGATGGCTCCTCGGCGCCTGCGATGGATCCAGCCTCCCAGCGAAGCAGGGCAGCACCCTCTTCCACCGTGTCCCCCACTGCCACGCTCACCGACACCACGACCCCATAGGTAGGCGCCTCCACCGGCACCTCCATCTTCATCGACTCCAGCACCACCAGGACCTGGCCTCGCGCGAAGCGCTGGCCTGAGGTCAGCGCCAAGTCCACCACGAGGCCAGTGACGGGAGCAGGCAGCACACCACCTGCGAGGGGGACCGAGGGGGCGACGGACATCGTGGGAAGCTCCTCAAAGCGGGTTGCACCGGCATTCTGGCGTCAGGCCAGGCGCAAATCAGTGCCACAGCTCGAGCCATTGCAAAGACCTCCAACGCCCAACGGCCCGAGACCGTGCGAACGGGCACGCCGTCATGTAAGCGGTATGGCGGAACGTCGCACTAGACTCTGAGCATGTTCGGCCGTCGCTCGCGCAACCAGGAAGCACCGTTTGGAGACACGGTGGCGCCTGCGCCGCCGGGTCAAGACGACCTGCTGGCCTGGCTGGAGGGGCTGCCTGTGCCGGCCTTGATGGTGGACGCCCGCGCCCGCGTGCGCTGGGCCAACGCTGCTGCCCGGGCGTGGTGGCCAGAGTCCTCGCGCCTGCCAACGCCCCTGGCGGCCCTGCTGGGCCTGGAGCCCGAGGTGGTGGACACCGCGCTGTGGGAGCGGGGCTCGGAAGTGCGCGACTGGATGCTGCGGCCCACGGGCGGGCAGCCTGTGGGATGCCGCTGCGCCATCTCGCCGCTGCCCGACGAGCACCGCCTGTTGGTGATGACCCCCGTGGAAGACCTGCTGCAGAAGGCGCGCGCCACGGGCAAGCTGGCCGAGCGGCTGGAGGCTGCACAGAGTGTTGGCCACATCGGCGTGTGGGAGCGCGACCTGGCCAACGGCGCCGGCCGTTGGGACGCGCAAATGTTCGGTTTCTGGGGCCTGGACCCCTCGGGAACCCCGCCGAGCTTTGAGGCGGCGACCGAGGCAGTGATCGACGCCGACCGCGACGCCTTCCGCCAGGCCTATTGGGACTCGATCACCGAGCCCGGCCGCTACAGCCACCGCCTGCGTGTGAGACGGCCAGACGGCTCCATCGTGCGCCTGCACTCGGAGTGGGTGGTGAAGGCCGGCCCGCAAGGGCAGCCCGAGCAGGTGGTGGGCGTGATGCAGGACGACACCCGCACCTGGGAGATCGGCAAGGCGCATGACGAACTGCACCGCCAGCTGTCCTCGGCCATCGACCTGGCCGGCATTGTGCTGACCACCTACGACCTGAAAGACCAGCGGGTGTACATGAACCCGGTGGGCTGGCAGCTGCTGGGGCTGCCGCAGCGGCCTGACGGGCTGAGCTGGGATGAGGGGGGCGAGCTGGTGCACCCCGAGGACCAGGCCGCACTGGCAGCCAGCTTCGAAGCGGCGCGCCACAGCGAGGAGCCGCTGCCGTTTGAGATCCGGCTGCGCCGCAGCGACGGCCAATGGCGCACCGTCACCGGGCGGCGCTTTGGGGTGCGGTCGGCCGAGGGCGAGGTGGAGGCCCTGAACGACGTGGGCATCGACGTCACCGAGTCACGTACCGCAGCCACCGCCAGGTCAGCCGCCTTGGCTGCCGAGCGCGAGCTGCGCGCCAAGTCGCGTTTTCTGGCGCGCATGAGCCACGAGCTGCGCACGCCGTTGAATGCCATCCTCGGCTTTGCACGCCTGCTGCGCGCCGAGCCCCCTCAAGCCCCGGCAGGCACGCGCTACGAGCGGCTGGCCCACATCGAGAACGCCGGGCGGCACCTGCTCGCGCTGCTGGACGACATCCTGGACCTGTCCAAGGTGGAAGGCGGGGAGATGCGCATCGAGCGCAGCCCCGTGCACTTGCAGCCCCAGGTGACGCAGGTGCTGGCCTTGGTGGAGCCGCAGGCGCGGCAGTTCAACGTGACCTTGGAATCAGGTGATCTGGAAGTGGTGGCCCTCGCCGACGCCACCCGGCTGCGCCAGGTGCTGCTGAACCTGGTGACCAACGCCATCAAGTACAACCGGCCCGGCGGGCGGGTGCACATCGCTGCCGAAACCGTAGACGAACACGTGGTGCTGCGGGTGAGCGACACAGGCCGGGGCCTCACGCCCGAGCAGCTGAGCCGTCTGTTCGACCCCTTTGACCGACTGGGCGCAGAAGGCACCCAGGTGGAGGGCACGGGCATCGGCCTGACCATCGTCAAGGGCCTGGTGGAGCGTATGGGCGGCACCGTGAAGGTGGACTCCACTCCGGAGGTGGGCACCACCTTCGAGATGCGCCTGTGGGCCGCGGACCTGAGCACCACCACCCTGGTGCTGGCCCGCCCCACTCTGGTGGAGCCGAGCGCCGACTACGACCGGCCCGGAGGCACGTCCGGCGTGGTGCTCTACGTGGAGGACAACCCGGTCAACACGCTCATCGTCGAGGAGCTGGTCACGCGCCGACCAGGCATGTCCATGCTCAGTGCAGAGGACGGCACCAGTGGTCTGGCCAGCGCGGCGCAACACCGGCCAGACCTCATCTTGCTGGACCTGCAGCTGCCCGACATGGACGGGCGCGAAGTGTTCCGTCGTCTGAAGGCCAACCCGACCACCGCCCGCATCCCCTGCATCGCCCTGTCGGGTGAAGCCGCGCAGGAAGATATCCAGGCTGCACTCGCCGCTGGTTTTGCCGGCTACCTGACCAAGCCCGTGGACTTCGACGCCTTCGACCGGGCGCTGGACCTGATCTTCTCGGGCCCGAGCGCGCAGCACATAGACCTGCCGGCCGACGGCCCTGCCTGAGCACCGCACAGGGCGCAGGCCGTAAGGCCTGGCCCCTGGGAATGGCTCAGACGGCCTGACCGTCCTCGATCAAGCCCTTCTTGCGCAGCATGGGCTCCACCTGCGCCGCACGCCCGCGAAAGGCGGCAAACGCGGCACGCGGCTCCAGGCTGTTGCCACTGCCGTAGATGAAGCGCTGCAAGGCCTGCGCCACCTGAGGGTCGAACGGATCGCCCGCCTCGACAAAGGCATCGAACGCGTCCGCGTCCAGCACCTCCGCCCAGAGGTAGACGTAGTAGCCGGCGGCGTAGCCCGAACCCGAGAACAGGTGCTGGAAGTGCACCAGCCGGTGGTTCAGGCCCACGCCGTGCGGCAGGCCCAGGCGCTGCAGTTCCTGCGCCTCGAAGGCGCAGAGGTCCGCCGGCGGTTCCTCGTCCGTGAGCGAATGCACGGCCATGTCCACCAGGGCGCTGGCGGTGTAGCGCACGGTCTCATAGCCCTGGTTGAAGCGCCGGGCGCGTTGGATGCGCTCGAGCAACTCGTCGGGGATGGGCTCGTCGGTCTGCCAGTGCCGCGCGTGCTGCTTGAGCACCGCAGGCTCGCTGGTCCAGTGCTCGAACATTTGCGACGGCAACTCCACAAAGTCGCGCAGCACCTGCGTGCCTGAAAGTCGCTCGTAGGTCACGTTGCTCAGCAGCCCGTGCAAGCCGTGGCCAAACTCGTGGAACAGGGTGCGCACGTCGTCCATGGACAGCAGCGTGGGCGCCCCCGGCGCACCCTTGGCGAAGTTGTTGTTGTTGAGGATGACGGGGATCTCGGCGCCACCTGCATCCACAGCCAGCGACGCGCCCGCATGTGACTGCAGGGCTACGCCCTGGGGCACGTTGCGGTTCTGCCAGCGCAGCGAACTCATCCAGGCGCCGCTGCGCTTGCTGGGCCGCGCAAAGTTGTCCTGCAGGAAGATGCCGCAAACATGGCCCGCCGCATTGCGCACCTCGTAGGCCTTGACGTCAGGGTGGTAAACGGGCAAGTCCGGCCGGTGCATGAACTGCAGGCCGAACAGGCGTCCGGCGCAGTCGAAGGCGGCTTGCACCATACGGTCCAGCTGGAAGTAGGGCTTGACCTCGGCGTCGTCCACCGCATAGCGCGCCACGCGCACCTTCTCGGCCCAGACGCGCCAGTCCCAGGGCTCGATGACCGTATCGGCACCCTGCCCGGCGTCCACCATGGCAGCGCGCAGCATCTGCCGCTCGCGCTCCACCGCGGCCAGGGCGCGGGGCCACACCTCGTCCAGCAGTTGCCGCACCGCCTGTTGTGTACCGGCCATCCGATCCACCAGCGCGTAGTCGGCAAAGCTGGCGTAGCCGTGCAGCCGGGCCTGCTCACCGCGCAGCTTGAGGATGGCGCGCGCCACCTCGCGGTTGTCGTGCTCGTCAGGGTGCTCGCCGCGGCTGGTCCAGGCGCGCCAGGCCTGCTCGCGCAGATCGCGCCGCGCCGAGAAGGTGAGAAAGGGCACGATCAGCGAGCGGCTGAGGGTGATGACGTGGGCCTGGGGGTCATCCTGCAGGCCGCGGTCGACGGCGGCCTGGCGTGCGGCGTCGCGCACAAAGCCCGGCAGGCCGGCGAGCTCGTCTTCGGTGCGCAGCACCAGCTGGTACGAGGCCTCGTCATGCAGCACGTTCTGACCGAAGAGCGTGGTCAGGCGCGCCAGTTCCTCCATTACCGCAGCGTAGCGCTGCTGCGCCTCACCCTTCAGGCGGGCGCCGGAGCTCACGAAGTCGAAGTGGATGCGCTCGAGCAGCCTCAGCTGCTCAGGGGTCAGGCCCAGGGTGGCGCGCGCTTCGTACAAAGCGTCGATACGGGCAAACAGCACCGCATTCATGTAAACGCTGTTGGCATGCGCCGCCAGCGGCCCCGCCATCTCGCGCTGCACAGCCTGCAGCGCGGGCGAGGTCTCGGACGCGGTGAGGTTGAAAAACACCGACTCGATGCGCCCCAGCAAACGGCCCGCGCGGTCAAAGGCCGCCACAGTGTTGTCGAAGCTGGGCGCCTCGGCCTGCTGGGCGATCGCGTCCAACTCATTGCGGTGGGCCTGCATCGCAGCCTCGAAGGCCGGCTGGAAATGCGCGGGCTCGAAGCGGCTGAAAGGCGGCAGGCCATGGGGCGTGTCCCAGTGCTGGAGCAGGGGGTTGGGCGTGGGGTGGTGGAGGGCTTCGGTCATGGCGCGATGATGCCATTGGTGCCCTCCCCAGTGAGCGGCCCGTGGCATCACAATCCGCCCCTGCCGTGGCCTTGCTGGCCCCTTGGACGCCGGCCTCTCAATTCGGTCCGTGCTGAAGCGGGCCAGGCCCTTCAGGCCATTGCCAACATCAGGAGTCTCCACCTTGGCCCTCAAAGCCACCATCTACAAAGCCCAGCTGCAGATCGCCGACATGGACCGGCAGCTCTACGCCGACCACGCCCTGACCCTGGCCCTGCACCCCTCAGAGACCGAGGAGCGCCTGCTGGTGCGGCTGCTCGCGTTTGCGCTGCTGGTACCGCAAGACACCGACCGCGGCGCGCTGCAGTTCGCCAAAGGTCTGTCTGACGCCGACGAGCCCGACCTCTGGCAGCACGATCTCACGGGCCAACTGGTGCAGTGGGTGGAGGTGGGTCAGCCCGACGACCGGCGCCTGGCCAAGGCCTGCGGGCGTGCAGAGCGGGTCTGCATCTACGCCTACGGGCCCGCAGTGCCGATTTGGTGGGGAGGCATCGAGAACAAGCTCGCGCGCCTGTCGAACCTGGACGTGTGGCAGATCCCCGCCGACCAGGCCCAGGCCCTGGCCGCACTGGCGCAGCGTTCCATGCAATGGCAGGTGACGGTGCAGGACGGCAGCATCTGGGTCAGCGATGGCAAGGAGTCGGTGGAGGTTTCACCGCTGGCGCTGAAGACTGCAACGCGTTGACATCGCTTCAAGGCGACGAGCAACAAGGCCTCACCAGGGCGCTTCACCCCCAGCCCTCTGACCCCTCAACCACCCCACCCATGCAACGCCGAAGCCTCCTGCGTGCGCTGTCCGCACTGCCCGCCCTGTCACCCGGCGCCGCCCTCGTCACACCCATGAACACCCAAGCCCAGACCCCCGTTGCCAGCGCGCCCACCGGCGCCTCGGCTGCATCCGCTTCCACCGTCACCGAGGACCCCTACCTCTGGCTGGAAGACGTGCAGGGCGACAAGGCTCTGAACTGGGTTCGCGAGCGCAACTCCGCAGCCCGGGCGCGGCTGGAATCCTGGCCCGACTTCACCACCCTGCGCACTCGCATCCGCGAAGTGCTGGACTCGCGCGACCGCATCCCCGCGGTGAGCCGGCGCGGCGAGCATCTGTACAACCTCTGGCAAGACGCCACCAACCCGCGCGGCCTGTGGCGGCGCACCACCCTGGCCGAGTACCGCAAGGCCCAGCCCGCCTGGGAGACCTTGCTGGACATCGATGCCCTTGGGAAAGCCGAGGGCGTGAACTGGGTCTGGGGCGGCAGCAACAGCTTCGGGCCGGACCACCGCCGCTGCATGCTCAAGCTCTCCAAGGGCGGGGCCGATGCTGCCGTGCAGCGCGAGTTCGACACCGTGAGCAAGCGCTTCATCCCGGCCTCGGAGGGCGGCTTCGAGCTGTCGGAGGCCAAGTCCAGCTTCGACTGGATCGACGCCGACAGCGCCTACATCGGCACCGACTTCGGCGCTGGGTCCTTGACCGACTCGGGCTACCCGCGCGTGATCAAGCGCTGGAAGCGAGGCCAGCGCTGGCAGGATGCAGTCACGGTGTTTGAGGGCCGCGCCACTGACGTGGCCGCCTGGTCTTCTGTGGACCGCACACCCGGCTTCGAGCGCACGCTGGTCGGCCGCTCGATCGACTTCTACCGCACCGAAATGTTCCTGCTGGACGGCGGCCGCCCGCTGCCGGTGCCCAAGCCCGAGGACGCGGAGGTGTCGTTCTGGCGCGAACTGGCGCTGGTGTCCCTGCGCAGCCCCTGGACGGTGGATGGCCGCACCTGGCCGGAAGGCTCGATGCTGGTGTGCGAGGCCAAGGGCCTGATGGCCGGGCAGCCGCGCCTGACTGCCCTGTTCACCCCCACCGCCTCACGTTCGCTCCAGGGGTTCCAGCTCACTCGCAGCCGCATGCTGCTGAGCGTGCTAGACCACGTGGCCGGGCGGGTGGAGGAAGTGTGGCGGGACGGCGAGCGCTGGCAGCGCCGCGAGGTGGCCGCGCCCTTCCCCGGCACGGTCGGCATCGAGGCGCTGCACGACCCCCTGCTCAAGGAGGACCCGCTCGCCGAGGACTGGCTGCTGAGCTACACCGACTTCCTCACGCCCGACACGCTGTCCCTGGCCCGCACGGGGTCGGACAGCTTCCAGCGCCTGAAAGCCAGGCCGGCCTTCTTCGACGCCGCCGGCATGCGGGTGGAGCAGCGCTTTGCCACCTCGAAGGACGGCACGAAGGTGCCCTACTTCGTGGTCTGGCCCAAGGGCGCGCAGCCCGATGGCCGCAACCCCACGCTGCTCTACGGCTACGGCGGCTTTGAGGTGAGCCTGCAGCCCTGGTATTCGGCCGTCTTCGGCCAGGCCTGGTACCAGCGCGGCGGCGTGCTGGTGGTGGCCAACATCCGAGGCGGTGGCGAGTACGGCCCGGCCTGGCACCAGGCCGCCACGCAGGCCCAC
>Ga0209985_10004516_pt1 | contig 11185 bp, 13 predicted proteins | sample NOAtaG_FD_187305 | JGI IMG/M metagenome (GOLD analysis project Ga0209985, IMG submission 187305) | Freshwater lake microbial communities from Lake Erie, under a cyanobacterial bloom - NOAA_Erie_Diel6S_1000h metaG (SPAdes) (version 2) | ecosystem: Environmental > Aquatic > Freshwater > Lake ... | reverse complement strand
AGATCGGCCCGCAAGCCGCCTAGGGCCTGCCGGCCGGCGACTACTTCTTGACCATCAGCTCGTTCTTCACCGTCTTGGCGCCCTCGGCCGCGCCCGCGATGGCGGCGGCCTTGTCGATCTGCGCCTGGTTCTTGACGAAGCCGGTGAGCTGCACGGTGCCTTGTGAGGTGAGCACGCTGATGTCCAGGCTCTTGATGTCGGGGTCGGCCAGCAACGCAGTCTTCACGCGGCCGGTCACGGCGGTGTCGTCCATCTGCGCGCCCATGCCGCCGGCGCCGCCCTTGAGCGTGATGCCGTTCTCGACGTAGTTCACGCCGCTGACCGCGCGCGTCAGCACCACGGCCTGGTCGATCTGGGCCTGGCTGTCGACGAAGCCGCTCAGTTGCACGGTCCCCTTGCGGGTTTCGACCTGCACGTCGAGCCCCTTGACGACGTCATCGGCCAGCAGCGCCGACTTGACGCTGGCCGTGATGGCCGAGTCGCTGACGTCGGTGCCCATCGTCGTGCCGGTGCTCGCCGTGGGGGCGTTCGTCGTGGCGCTGTTGTCGGGCGCCTTGTTGCAGCCGATCAGGGCGGTGGCGGCCACGGCGGCCAGGGTGCTGCCCAGCAGCAGTCGGGAAGTTCGCTTGTTCATGGGGGTGGAGCTCCGAAAGAGGGAAAAGTGCGTCCGGCGGCGCGGCCCGGCTGGGCACCGGCCGCCGGCTCGATGACTACTTCTTGCGCAGGTCCTTGACGGCTTCCTTGACGTTGCCGACGGCCTTCTGCGCCCGTCCCTCGCCCTGCTTGAGCAAGCCCTTCATGCGCTGCTCGTCGCTGCCGATCACCTTGCCGGTGGCCTCTTGCAGCTTGCCGGCAGTGTCCTTGATCGTGCCCTTGACCTGGTCCTTGTTCATGGTGGTTCCTTTCAGTCGTTGAGGTAAGGCGTGCCGTAGAACTTGTGCACGCCGCCGGCCCAGGTGCGGTCCGACATCGACGGCCAGTGGTCCTTGTCGAAGCCGGGCGCGTCTTTCAGCGTCGGCTTGGGCACGTCGAGCGTGAAGCGCTTCTCCACGGTGTCCAGGGTCATGGCGGCCCAGGGCACGGCGAACAGCTTGTCGCCCATGCCGAGCAGTCCACCGAACGACAGCACCGCGTACGCGACCTTGCCGGTGGCCATGTCGATCATGAATTCCTTGATGTCGCCGAGGTCCTCGCCTTGCTTGTTGTAGACGTCGTTGCCCAGCAGGGTGTCGGCACCCATCAGGGCGGGGCCGGGGCCGGGGGCGCTGTTGGCATACATGCCGAAGTTGTCGCGGGTGAGGTAGTTGCTGTCCATGGGCGTTCCTGTTCCTGAGGGCTGTGGGTGGTGGGGCATGTCGCTGTACGCGGGTGGCGGCAGCTCCAGGCGCAAGATAGGCCGCCCGCTGCGCCGGGTCTGTGCGCGAACGAACGCCGGTGCCGGCCGTTGTGATCAGGGTTCGGCGACGGCCTCGGCCTCGGCCACCAGGTCCTGCAGCGTGGTGCTGTCGGGCGGGGGCCGCTCGGAGACCAACGCATCGCAGCGCAGGCGCGCCGCGCGCGAACGCAAGGCCTGGCAGCGCCAGTGCGATTCGTGCTGCAGGGCCCGTGCCTGCTGGCGCTCAAGGCCCTGCCGCACCGATTGCCGCGCCACCTGGACCAGGAACCCGGCCAGCGCCCACGCACACACCAGCACCAGCACCGGCACGAACGCGCGGCGCAGCACGAGGGCGAAGAGGGCCCCACGGGTGCGATCGGCCGACCCTGCAGGCGCTGGGTTCACGTGACCAGCGCTTTCACGCGGGCCAGCACGCCCGTGGCATGCAGCGTGCTGTCGCCCGCGCGGTGCAAGGTCCGCAGGGCCTGCGGGCCGACATCGGCGGCGGGTTCGTGGTCGAAAAAGGCGAGCAGGAACTTGTTCATCGGGGTGCGGTGCCCAGGGAGCGGAAGGCTCCTCGGCGCTTGTATGCCCCGGGCCGGCGCCCGTCGGTGCGACGGCGCACAGGCCGCCGGGCGCCGCGGCTACTCGTGGCGCAACGCCTCGATCGGGTCCATCTGCGCCGCACGCCGCGCCGGCAGGTAGCCGAAGACCATGCCGATGGCCGCCGAGAACACCAGCGCCACGCCGTTGATGACGGGGTCGAACACGTACGGCACCGCCATCAGCCGCGCCCCGCCCCACGACGCCCCCGTGGCCAGCAGCACGCCCACCAGCCCACCCAGAGCCGACAGCACCACGGCCTCGATCAGGAACTGCAGCAGCACCTCGCGCTCGACCGCGCCCACCGCCAGCCGCAGGCCGATCTCGCGCGTGCGCTCGGTGACGCTGACCAGCATGATGTTCATGATGCCGATACCGCCCACCAGCAGGCTCACCGCGGCCACGGCGCCGAGCAGGTCGGTGAGCACGCCCATGGTGCTGCTCAGCGTGTCGGCCAGCTGCTGGGTGTCGAAGATGTTGAAGTTGTCGTCGTCGCCGGCGGACAGCTTGCGCCGCTCGCGCAGCAGCTGGCGCAGGCTGGCCTTCAGCGGCGCGCTGTCGGCGCCCTCTTGCATCGACACCATCAGGAAGTTCACGCGGCGGCTGCCCGTGACGCGGCGTTGCAAGGTGTGCAGCGGCACGATGACGGCGTCGTCCTGGTCGCCCATGCCGCCCTGCCCCTTGGGCGCCAGGATGCCCACGACCTGACACGAGAACTGGCGGATGCGCAGCTGCTCGCCGAGGCCGGTGCCGCCGGGTGCGCCGCCCCAGAGCTCGCGCCGCACGGTCTCGCCGACGATGCACACGGCGGCGCCGGCGCCGTGCTCCTCGGGCGTGAAGAAGCGGCCGCTGGCGAGCGCCCAGTTGCCGGCGCTGAACCACGCGTTGGTGGTGCCGCTCACGCTGGTGGCCCAGTTGCGCCCGTTGGCCACCACGGTGGCGCTGGCGCGGCTTTGTGGCGCCACCTCGGCCACGCCGCCGATCTGCGTGGCCGCCGCCTCGGCATCGGCCTCGGTGAAGGCCGGCACGCCGCCCCCGCCGCTACCGCCGATGCGCTGGCCCGGGCTCACCATCAGCAGGTTGGCACCGAGGCTGGTGATCTTGGCCTCGATGGCAGCGGTGGCGCCATTGCCCAGCGTCACCATCGTGATGACGGCGCTGACGCCGATGACGATGCCCAGGATGGTGAGGAACGATCGCAGCAGGTTGCGCTGCACCGAACGCAGGGCGAGCATGAACACGCTGAACAGCATCGCGGCGCCGGCCTCAGGCCGCCTCGGCCGGCAGCGCCGCAGGCGCCTCGAGCGTGGGGTTCGCGTTGGCCTCGTCGCGCTCGATCTGGCCGTCGCGGAAGTGCACCATGCGGCGCGCGTAGGCGGCCATGTCGGGCTCGTGCGTCACCATCAGCACGGTGATGCCGTGGTCGCGGTTCAGGCCCAGCAGCAGGCCCATGATCTCGTGGCTGCGCGCAGTGTCGAGGTTGCCGGTGGGCTCGTCGGCCAGCACCACGGCGGGCTCGGTGACGATGGCCCGCGCGATGGCCACGCGCTGCTGCTGCCCGCCCGACAGCTGCGCCGGCGTGTGCCGCTCCCAGCCGCCCAGGCCCACCGCGGCCAAGGCCTTGGTGGCGGCGGACCGGCGCGCCGCGGCCGCGTCGCCGCGGTACAGCAGCGGCAGCTCGACGTTCTCTTGCGCCGAGGTGCGGGCCAGCAGGTTGAAGCCCTGGAACACGAAGCCCAGGTAGCGGCGGCGCAGCCGCGCCCGCTGGTCGCGCGACAGGGCCTCGACGCGGGCGCCCTTGAAGAGGTACTGGCCGGCAGTGGGCGTGTCCAGGCAGCCGAGGATGTTCATCGCGGTCGACTTGCCCGAGCCGCTCGGGCCCATGATGGCCACGAACTCGCCGGCCGTGATCTCCAGCGCGATGCCCTTCAGCGCCATCAGCTCGCTGGCGCCGCTGCCGTAGCGCTTGGTGATGCCGAGCAGCTGGATCAGCGGCGCGCTCATGGCCCCGCGCTCACTTCGGCGCACCGGTGGCCTGCGACGTGATCACGAGCATGCCTTCGCTCAAGGCGCCGGCCACGATCTCGGTGCTGCGGCCGTCGCTGATGCCCGGTGTCACGGCCACGGCCCGGGGCACGGCGTCGGGCAGCGGCTGGCCGTCGGGGGCGGTGGCCAGCACCCAGACCTGGCGCGCCCCGGCGGTGCTGGCGCTGTCGGCTGCGCCCTTGCGCTGGCTCTCGGTCTTGGGCGGCCCGAAGGCCACGCCCGAGGCGATGCCCTTCTTGGCGTCGGCCGCCGCGCTGGTGGGCGTGTAGCGCAAGGCCGCGTTGGGCACGCGCAGCACGTCCTTGCGCTCGGTGGCCACGATGGTGGCGGTGGCGGTCATGCCCGGGCGCAGGCTGAGGTCGGTGTTGTCGACATCGAGCCAGGTGAGGTAGGTGACGACGTTGTCGGTGATGGTGGAGCCGAAGCCCACCCGCGTGATGCGCGCCGGAAAGCTGCGCGCCGGGTAGGCGCTGACGGTGAAGCTCGCCGCCTGCCCGGCCTTGACCACGCCGACGTCAGCCTCGTCGACATAGACCCACAGGCGCAGCCGCGCCAGGTCTTCGGCCACGGTGAACAGAGTCACCGCCTGCAGCGACGCCGCCACGGCGTTACCGGGATCGACCGAGCGCGTCAGGACCACGCCGTCGGACGGCGCGGTGATCGAGGCCTTCGACAGGTTGATCTGGTCGGTGGACAGGGTGGCCAGCGCCTCGTCGACGCCGGCCCGCGCACTGCCGGCCTCGGCCTGCGCCCGCGCCAGCACGGCGCGGCCGGCATCGAGCTCGGCCACCGAAGGCACCTGCCCGCCCGACAGCCGCGCCACCGCCTCCAGACGCGCCAGCGACGCGCCGGCCTCGGCCACGGTGGCGGCGGTCAGCAGGCTGCGGCTGCGCGCCGCGGCAACGCCGGCCTGCGAACGCAGGATCTGGTCGCGCAGCTTGGCGGTGTCCAGCACCAGCAGCACCTGGCCCTTCTTGATGCGGTCGTTGACGTCGACGCCGACGAGCAGCACGGTGCCCGAGAGCTCGCTGCCGATGCTGACCGACCGCGTCGGCTGCACCGTGCCGTTGGCCGTGACGCTGAGCGTGAGCGCGCCACGGGTGACCGGCTGCGTCGTGTAGTGCAGCGTGGCCTGGGCGGCACGCTGCGTCCACCACCAGGCTGCGCCCGCCAACACCAGCAGCACGGCGGCCACGCCCAGCCACGGCAGCGGCTGCCGGTACCAGGGCCTGGCGTCGGCCTCGCCCAGCAGGCTGCTGACCTCGTCTGGCGCCGCGTCGTCGGGCGGCACAGCCGGGGGTGGGGTGGGCACGCGGGCGGGCGCGGGTGCGGGCTTCAGCGCCTCGAGGGGCAGTTGTGCGTTCATGGGGTGGGGGTGGATGCGCGGGCGGCCTGCACCGGCGGCTCACGCCAGCCACCGCCCAACGCCCGGTACAGCTGGACGTGGTTCCGCGCGAGCTCGCTGCGGGCACTGACGACGGCGTCCTGCGCGCCGAAGGCCGTGCGCTGCGTCTCGAGCACGGTCTGGAAGTCGGCGAGGCCGCTGGCGAAGCGCTGGCGCGCCAGCGTGTCGGCGCTGGCCGCGGCCACTGCGGCCGTGCCCAGAGCCGCCAGACGCAGGCGGTCGCCGCGCAAGGCCACCAGCGCGTCTTCCACCTCCTTGAGCGCAACGTGCACCGCGCTGCGATGCAGCGCCCTTGCCTGGTCGAGCGCGGCCTGCTGCGAGCGCACCTGCGCGCGGCGCGCGCCGCCATCGAACAGCGGCAGGCTGACGCTGGCGAGCAGGCTGCTCACCAGCGAGGCGCTGTTGCCGAGGGCGCCCAGGGTCAGCGCGTTCAGGCCGATCGAGCCGCCGAGCGCGAAGCTCGGCCAGCGCTGCGCCTCGGCCTGGCCGACGCGCGACAGCGCCGCGGCCACCTCGCGCTCGGCCGCGCGCACGTCGGCGCGCTGGCGCAGCGTGTTGGCGGGGATGTCCAGTGCCAGGCCCGCGGCGGCCTCGGGCACGGCCGGCACAGTGGCCGCGGTGTCGACCTCGGCGTCAACCGCGAAGTAAGGACGCCCGGCCAGCAGCGCCAGCGCATGGCGACTCTGTGCGATGGCGGTCTGCAGCGCCGGCAACAGCGCCTCGGTCTGCGCCAAGGCGGCACGGGCCTGGTCGAGCTGCAGGCGGCTCACCAGCCCGGCTTGAAGGCGCCAGCCGGTGATCTGCAGCGTCTGCTGCTGGCTGGCCAGCGTGTCGCGCGCCAGCGCCAGCCGCACCTGCTGCGTGCGCAGGCCGATGTAGGCCAGCGCGGCATCGCCGGCCAGTTGCACCTGCACGTCGCCGAGACTGGCGCGACGCGCCTGCTCCGCCGCGTCGGCGGCGGCCAGCGCGCTGCCGGCGGCGCCAAAGACATCGGGCACCCAGCGCCCGTCGAGCCCGAACTGCAGGCGCTGTTCGCTGCGGCGGGCATCGCCGACGCCGCCGGCGTCGCGACCGGCCGAGGCGTTGGCAGCCAGCGTCGGTCCGCGTGCGGCGGCAGCCGCGTCGCGCTGCGCCAGGGCCTGGCGCCAGGCGGCGTCGGCGGCGGCCACGCGCGGGCTGCCCTGCTGCGCCAGCTGCGTCCAGCGGCTCAGATCGGGGTCACCAAAGCGCTGCCACCAGGCGGCCAGATCGGTGGGCGTGGCGGCGGCGGCGCCGGCCGCGTCGGCTGCTTGCCAGTGCGGGGGCACGGGCACGGCGGCCTCGGCGTCGGGCTGCGGCCGCAGAGACATGCAGCCCAGCAAAGGCGCCGTCGACACGACAAGCGCCAGCGCACGTCGGATCGCGAGCATGTGCGCGCCGCATCGGTGGCCGGGTCGCGCACGATGGCCTGTCGGGCAGAACGCGTCCAAGCTCATGGTCGTGCCCTCCCCGAAGTGAACCAGGGGCATCGTGGGCTGGCAGGCCGGGGCGGTCTGTGCGGTGCCGAACCCCGCGTGCGGGCTGTCGGGTCAGCGCCGGTCGCCCATCGCGTGGGCGATGGTGGAGAGGTCCACGTATTCCAGTTCACTGCCCGCCGGCACGCCGCGCGCCAGCCGGGTCACCTTCAGGCCGCGCGCCAGCAAAGCCGCCTGCAGCGCCTGCGCCGTGACCTCGCCTTCGGCCGTGAAGCCCGTGGCCAGGATCACTTCCTCCACCACGCCGTCGCCCGCACGCGCCAGCAAAGCCTCGGCGCCGATGTCGGCCACGCCCACGCCGCGCAGCGGGTCGAGCCGGCCCATCAGCACGAAGTACAGGCCCTTGAAGCTGCCGCTGCGCTCGAGCGCGGCCTGGTCGGCCGGCGTCTCGACCACGCACAGCAGCCGCGCGTCGCGGCGGCCATCGGTGCAGGTGCTGCAGACCTCGTGCTCGCTGAAGGTGTGGCAGCGTGTGCAGTGGCGCATCGACAGCATGGCGTGCGTGAGCGCGGCCGAGAGCCGGCGCGCGCCGTCTCGGTCGTGCTGCAGCAGGTGGAAGGCCATGCGCTGCGCCGACTTCTGGCCGACGCCGGGCAGGCGCTGCAGCGCCTCGATCAGGCCGTCGAGTGCGGCTTCTGACATGCGGCGGTCAGAAGGGGAACTTCATCCCGGGCGGAAGGGGCATGCCCGCGGTGAGCTTGCCCATCTTCTCGGTGCTCACCTCTTCGGCGCGGCGCACGGCGTCGTTGAAGGCGGCGGCCACCAGGTCCTCGAGCATGTCCTTGTCGTCGGCCAGCAGGCTGGGGTCGATGACGACGCGCTTGACATCGTGCTTGCAGGTCATCGTCACCTTCACGAGGCCGGCGCCGCTCTGGCCCTCGACCTCCAGCAGCGCCAGCTCGTCCTGGGCGCGCTTCATGTTCTCCTGCATCTGCTGCGCCTGCTTCATCAAGCCGGCGAGTTGGCCCTTCATCATGGGGAAGTCTCCTGGGGTAGTGGGTTCAGAGCGTGAGAGTTTGTCGGTCGTGCCCGAGCGACGCGTCCAAAGGCGTCCGATCTAGGCGCAAAGCACAGCCGTAGCTCGGGCTACGGCGAGCATTTGCAACGACGAGCGGGCGTCTTTGGGCGTGGCGAGCGGGCATGAACGAAAGACTCTCACGCTCTCAGACGGGCCGGATCGAGCCCGGCACGAGGCGCGCGGTCTTGAACTGGCCGAGCAGTTCGCGCACCACGGGGTCGGCTTCGATCAGCGCCTCGGCAGCAGCCTGGCGCCGGGCGCGGTCGGCGGCGTCGCGCTGGGCGGGGGTGTCGTCGGGCTGGCCGGGCTGCAGGGCCAGCTGCACTGGCTCGCCGAGCTGCGCAGCCAGGGCCAGCGCCAGCTTGTCGGCCAGGGCCGGGTTGCGCAAAGGCTCGCGGGCCACGGCCAGGCGCCAGGTGGGCGGCGTGGTGGCCACATCGATGGCCACGAGGCCGGCCTGCCAGGCGAGCTCGCGCACCAGCGCAGCCACGGTGCCCGACTCGATGAGCGCCTGGACGGTGGCCTGCCAGCGGTCGGCCAGCGCGGTGCTGGGCGCAGCGGCTGCAAAGGCAGGCACAGCGGCTTCGACGACGCGCGGTGGGGCCGGCTCAAATGGCGGTGCAACGGGTTCAGCTGCGACAGCGACAGCCGCCACGACGGCTGTCTCAGGCCGTGGAACAGCCACCCGCGCAGGCACCACAGCCAGGGCCGGGGGCGCCGGGGCGCGCAAGGGCGCGGCCGCGCGCTGGGCCTGCGGTGCGGGCGCCGGCACGCTGCCCGCCGGCGGAAACGCCAGAAAGCGCAGCAGCACCATCGTCAGCGCGCCGTGCTCGTCGGACATCAGCGCCAGCTCCGCGCGGCCGTGCACCACCATGCCGTACAGCAGCTGCGTCTCGTCGGGCGCGAGCAGCGGCGCAAGCGCGCGCGCCACTTCGGTTTCGGGCTCGGCGTCGTCCAGCGCACCGGGCACGGCCTGCTCGATGGCCATCTGCTGCAGCAGCTGCGCCAGCTCTTCGAGCGTGGCCTCGGCACTCAGGCCGGCGGCACGCAAGGCATCGACCGTGGCCAGCACGGCCACCGCATCGCGCCGCGCCAGCGCCTCCACCAGCGCGGCGGCATGGCTACGGTCGACGCTGCCGAGCATGGTGCGCACCACGTCCTCGGCCAGCCGGCCACCGCCGTAGGCGATGGCCTGGTCGGTGAGCGACAGGCCGTCTCGCATGGAGCCGCGCGCCGCGCGCGACAGCAGGCGCAGCGCGCCCGTCTCCGCCGGGATCTGCTCGGCCTCGAGCACACGCGCCAGATGCTCGCGCACGGTGGCCGGCGCCATCGGCCGCAGGTTGAACTGCAGGCAGCGGCTCAGCACCGTGGGCAGCACCTTGTCGGGGTCGGTCGTGGCCAGCACGAACTTCAGGTACTCGGGCGGCTCCTCGAGCGTCTTCAGCAGCGCGTTGAAGGCGTCCTTCGAGAGCTGGTGCGCCTCGTCGATCATGAAGACCTTGAAGCGGCCGACGCCGGGCTTGTAGGCGGCACGCTCGATGAGATCGCGGATCTCGTCCTTGCCGCCGTTGCTGGCGGCGTCCATCTCGACGTAGTCGATGTAGCGGTCGGCGTCGATCTCGGTGCAGGCCTGGCACACGCCGCAGGGCTCGGCGGTGATGCCGCCGGTGCCGTCGGGGCCGGTGCAGTTCAGGCTCTTGGCGAGGATGCGGCTGACGGTGGTCTTTCCGATGCCCCGCGTGCCCGTGAACAGGTAGGCGTGGTGCAGCCGCCCCTGCGTGAGCGCGTTCGTGAGGGCCTGCACCACATGCTCCTGGCCGACCATCTCCGCGAAGCGGCGCGGGCGGTACTTGCGGGCCAGGACGACGTAAGACGACATGCGGCTCATTCTAGGCGGCCGGGGATAATGCCCCGGCCATGAACACCCCCTCCCCGACCCCCGTGAGCACGCCCTTGAGCTATGAGCAAGCCGGGGTCAAGTACGAGCTCATCGATCCCCTGAAGGTGGCCGCCCAGCGCGCGGCGGCCAGCACCGCCGGCCACCTGGCGCGACACGCCTTCGAGGAGGTGACGGCCTCGCGGGGCGAGTCGGCCTATGTCGTGGACCTGGGCCACTTCTACCTGGCCAGCATCGTCGAGTGTCTGGGCACCAAGACGCTGGTGGCCGACGCGATGTGGCGCGAAGGCGAGAACTTCTTCGCTGCCATCGCGCAGGACACCATCGCGATGGCCGTCAACGACCTCGTCACCGTCGGCGCCACGCCGCTGGTGGTGCAGGCCTACTGGGCCGCCGGCGGCAGCGACTGGTTCGCCGACGGCGCGCGCGCCCAGGCCCTGGTGCAGGGCTGGAAGGCGGCCTGCGATGCCATCGGTGCCAGTTGGGGCGGCGGCGAAACCCCGGCGCTGGCCGGCATCGTCGAAGAGGGCCGCATCGACCTGGCCGCCAGCTGCACCGGCCTCGTCAATCCCAAGCCGCGGCTCACGCTGGGCGAACACCTCGGCCCGGGCGACGCCATCGTGCTGCTGCAGAGCAGCGGCATCCACGCCAACGGCCTGAGCCTGGCGCGCAAGCTCGCCGAGCGGCTGCCGCAGGGCTACCAAACCGAGATCGAGCCGGGCCTTCGCTACGGCCCCGCCCTGCTGGCGCCGACGCTGCTGTACAGCCCCGTCACCGAGGCCCTCTGGGCCGACGGCGTGCGCGTGCACTACGCCGCCAACATCACCGGCCACGGCTGGCGCAAGCTGCTGCGCCACCCGAAGGCGCTCACCTACCGCGTGCACACGCTGCCGCCGGTGCCCCCGGTGCTGCGCTTCATGCAGCAACAGGCCGCGATGGACGACGCCGAGGCCTACGGCACGCTGAACATGGGCGCCGGCTTCGCCCTGTTCGTGCACGGCGACGACGCCGAGCGCGCAGTGGCCACGGCGCGGGCGCAGGGCATCGAGGCCTGGGTCGCGGGGCGCGTGGAAGCGGGCGCGAAGCAGCTGTTCATCGAGCCCATCGGCGTGCACTGGGGCGCCGAAGAGCTGCAATTGCGATAAGCCATAATCCTCCTCGCCGGGCCTCCCCGCATGGAAGCGCGCCCAACCGGGTCAGGTGGGGAACCAAGCAGCCCTTAGCGTTGCAACCAGTGCCGGGGTCAGGCTCGGCACCTTGTCCGACGGCAGCCTCAGGCCCGCGACAAGGCCGTCACCGCCTGATCGCGCATGCCGCGTACCAGCAT
>Ga0209985_10004514_pt1 | contig 11186 bp, 9 predicted proteins | sample NOAtaG_FD_187305 | JGI IMG/M metagenome (GOLD analysis project Ga0209985, IMG submission 187305) | Freshwater lake microbial communities from Lake Erie, under a cyanobacterial bloom - NOAA_Erie_Diel6S_1000h metaG (SPAdes) (version 2) | ecosystem: Environmental > Aquatic > Freshwater > Lake ... | reverse complement strand
TTACCGAGAATCTCGCAGCCGGTTTCCTCGCTAAAACTATTGAGACGAATTAGGGGAGTATTACCCACCGCATCGACGAAACCATGTTTAATATCCATAATCTGTTATTTTTCGTGCTGTTCCTAGGTTGAGACGATTTTTTGTACTAAGGGATGACGTACCACATCGGCCCGCGATAGGTAAGAAAAAGCGATCCCTTCTACTGATTTTAGGATTTTTTGAGCGGCAATTAACCCCGATTCTTGTTGTTGCGGTAAATCGGTTTGGGTGACATCTCCGGTTACTACCATGCGCGAACTGAATCCCAAGGGAGTTAAGACCATCAATGCGATCGCACTTTCTCCACTGGGGAATTGAATCGTTGGCCAAATTCTACCACTTTAGCAAAATTGTTGTCTTTGCTGAAAATATTGATTAAATTGGAAGTTTTTTAGCTGTTATTAGTTACCTAACCTACTATGGTGGTGGCATTCTGTAAGGAGTCCCACCGTGACTAACAATTCCATCGAGCCTTTGAATATTGGCAATACGATTAATACTGCCTTCCGTCTTTATCGTGATCGCTTCCAAACTTATGTATTCTTTGCTGTCCGCGCCTGTTTGTGGTCGCTTCTTCCCTTAATTTTGCAATTAATTCTCAGTCAATTACTTTATCAAACAATTACCCCCGAACAAGGCAGCGATATCGGTTTACGTTTATTTCTTTTCCCAGTACAAATTTTCTCGGCCGCTAAGTCTCTTTTTAATAGTGCGGTTATCTCACGATTAGCTTTTCAAGACATTATTTATCAGCCGGAAACTTCCGGACAAGCGGAAAAAAAAGTTAAGCCGAAAATGTGGCGCTTGTGGTGGATGCAGGTTTTGATCTTTTTGTTGGGAGCGGCAATAATCTTGCCGATAACGCTGTCTCTGGGGCTAGTCAGTGGTGTTATCCCCATCCTTGGTGTATTGCTTATTTTACTGGCTTCTTTCTGTCTTCCTGTTTTCTTCCTTTGGTTATCTGCTCGCATTTGCATTGCCGAATTGCCCTTAGTAATCGAAGATAATTTAGGCAGTTGGCAAGCAATCAAGAGAGGTTGGCATTTAACTAAAAACTCGGCTTGGAGAATTGTGGGAGTGATATTTATTGCCAGTTTATTAATTATTCCAGTTTATATTCTGTCAGTAGCTTTGGCTTCAATTCCCTTTTGGTTCAATTCTTCGGAGGACTGGCAAACGCTCGCAGAAAATCCTCTTTTTTTCCAACAAATGGCGATGTTTTTGACTACTATTTTCTTACTTCTGAATATTTTATTAGTTCCTTTTTGGCAATCTCTCAAAAGTGTGATCTATAATCATCTTTTAGACCAGAAAAAAAATGATGGGGGAGAATACTAATAACTGAGCGGCTGTTGATGTAAGCTAAGACGCATTTAAACCGCTTATTCTTAGATTAGTTGAACTTCCCCCAATCCCTTTACTGTTGCCTCTTGTCTCGTCTCAACAAGCAATTTATCCTAAATCCGTTGAGTAACCCACAGAAAACGGGTTTCTCGGAGAAACCCTTTTTCTACTCATGATAATTCTCTCAATCCTTTTGTAGTACACATATAGTACATCTGCTCAAAAAAATCGAAAAAGGGTAAAAAGAGAAAAAAGAGAAAAAGGGTTACAAAGTCCTCCCAGCACCGCACACCACCCGAAAACCGATGCTGTAGACGTCGCTGACGCGGCGGTAGTTGTAGTTGCGGCAAGCAGAACGGCAGCCATCAGGATTGCTGAACCAAGAACCGCCCCGCAGAGCTTTATATGCCTGATTTTGCTGTTTTTTGCTCTTTTTTATCTCCTCATAGTTTTCGCGCCAATCATCTTGACACCACTCCCAGACATTTCCGTGCATATCATATAAACCAAAGTCGTTGGCGTAGAATTGCCCAACAGGGGTGGTTTTTTTGAGATTTTCATTATAGTTGGCTAAATCTGGGGTAAGAATTTCCCCAAAGTGATAGGGGGGGTAGGTTTCTCCTTTGTCGAGATTTAAGGGTTTGGTTTGCGCTCGACAAGCGTACTCCCACTCAGCTTCCGTTGGTAGCCTATATTTTCTTTTACTTAATTTAGATAGCCTTTGGCAAAATTCTACGGCATCTAACCAAGATACCCTTTCAACGGGGTTTGTGCTGCCTTTAAAATGCGATGGCTCTGGTTTTAAATCTTGCTCTACTTTTAAATCTTCTCTTTGGGCAATATATAACCATTGAGCTTGGGTAATAGGATAAATACCCATCAAGAAGTTTTTCAGGGTGACGTTGTGTTGCGGCTTTTCACTTGTATTACCACTTTCTTGTTCTGAAGAACCCATTGTAAAGGTTCCCGATGGTATTTTGACTAATTCTATTTCTAGGTCATCGGTGAGTTTTTCTCTATAGATTAAAAGACGTTTTTGGGTCTTTTGGATGATTATTGTAGGCATAAGTAGGGTTTGCTGAATAAATATGAAATATAGACGAGGTAAGGGTTTTAGTGTTCTGTATCGGCCCGCGTCCTGTAGGGGCGAAGCATTCGGGCATAACCTATCGGTGAAACCGTAGATTTTCTATCCGAATGCTTCGCCCGTACTTTTTCAGCAAGCCCTAAGTAAGTAATTATAATTAAATTAAAAATTGATTTTATACTCTATCCTTCACCAGCTAATTTTAACACAGAAGTACGAGTAGTGGCATCTAAGCGAAACTTCAGCAATTCTAGTTGATTAAGAATTGGCTCAATACGGTGTATATAACCATTTTGTTTAGCCTTTAATAATATTCCCATTGTGCCAGTGAGTTTTATTCCTAATAAATTTGCATATCGTCTCGCCAAACCATCATCAAGTAAAGCGAGAGAATCGGTAATTTCTATTGCTAAAGCTAATACTTCTTTTTCTCCTTTTCCTAAATCAGTGACAAGGGGTAAAAGAGAAACTGATTTTGCTTGTTGAATAATTATCCAACTTAAGGAGGTTATATCAGGTAAAGAGATTCCAGAAGCTTTTCCAACGGCTAACTCTTGAGCTACTGAAAAAGGAATAATTATCTGTCCGTAAAAGTTCGGTAGTAAGTCAAGTAAGTTAGTCTGATAGAGGTATTGAATCGGTGATGTATCGGCATGACGTTAGGCATTAGCCAGATCCTCGATTAATTCTGCTTCCTTGAGTCGGAAGGTATCAACTCCATAGTCTGCAAGTTTAGAGAGAAAAACAACTCGCGGAATACCTGCTAAGTTGGCAGCACTGCCAGAGGAAAGTTTTCCCAATTCATAAAGTTTAATGGCAGCAAGAAGAGAGATTTCCTGTCCTAGTTGTTCTGGGGTGAGATGTAAAGCGAGAGCGGTTTCATCGGGTAGGGAAAGAGTGATTTGGTACATGATGAATACTAGGATTAATTGATTGTAGGGTTGATTGTAGGGTTGATAGGGTTGATTGTAGGGTTGATAGGGTTGATTGTAGGGTTGATAGGTTTGATTCTAGGTTTGATTGTAGGGTTGATTCTAGGTTTGATTGTAGGGTTGATTCTAGGTTTGATTGTAGGGTTGATTCATGAATCAACCCTACCTTGATAAGGGGAAAACCTAAAACCCGTCTTCAATTTAATTATAACCAGCTACTGATCAGCCAACCTCATATAGTACATTTGTTCAAAAAAAATCGAAAAAGAGAAAAAGGGTAAAAAGGAAAAAAAGAGAAAAAGGGCTACAAAGTCCTCCCAGCACCGCACACCACCCGAAAACCGAAGGCGTTGCTGTAGTTGTCGCGGCGGAGGCTGAAGTTGCGGTAAGCAGAACGGCAGATATCCGGATTGTCGCACCAAGAACCGCCCCGCAGAGCTTTATTTGCCCGATTTTGCTGTTTTTTGCTCTTTTCTCGCCAAGGACTACCATCCCTAGGTGCGCCTTGATAATTTTCCCAGAAGTCATCCTGACACCACTCCCAGACATTGCCGTGCATATCATACAAACCAAAACCATTGGGGGGAAATTGCCCCACGGGGGTGGTTTCCTCGCGATATTCTCCTGCTGGTTCCTCAGCAAAGCGTTCCCTAGCATCGTAGTTAGCTAAATTTGAGGTGAGGGTTGCTCCGAAGTGGAAGGGGGTGGTGGTTCCAGCACGACAAGCATACTCCCATTCCGCCTCACTGGGTAGCCGATACTGTTTCTTGGTCATTTTAGAGAGCCTTTGGCAAAATTCTACGGCATCTAACCAAGATACCCTTTCAACGGGGTTTGTGCTGCCTTTAAACATCGATGGCTCTGGGATTAAATCTCGCTCTACTTTTAAATCTTCCCTTTGGGCAATATATAACCATTGAGCTTGGGTAATCGGAGCTTGACTTAGGTAAAACGGGGCGATTTTTACTAAATGTCTGGGGGATTCTCGTTTGAACGAATCCCTATTGTATTTTTCCACTAGCCGCGCTATTTCCTCCGCTTCGGTTCCCATCCAAAACTCCCCCGAAGGAATATAGAGCATTTTTAAGCTGGGGGGATTTTCTTCAAAGTAGAAGGCTCTCACGGGTTCTTTAGCGGTAATTTGTCCCGTCTCATCCACAAAAACGGTTTCAGACTTAAACAGGGTTAGGTTAAATTTCTCGGTGATGATTTCTTCTTCTGTGTTATCCAAGACTTCCCTAAACTGGACTGGCATTGTCTCGGCGGTTATTTCTTCGCTTGCCAAAAATTTAAGCTGCTCAGGGGTTAAACGAAGACGCTGATACAGTTCCCCATCTTCTACGCTGAAATCCTTAAGTCTATGCTTGAGCAGTTGAAACAATATTTCCTCTCCTCCCGTAAGCTCTTTTACCTTAGCTATGGTTACGGTTTTATATTTCCTCAGCCACTTTTCCTCAACCGGTAGGGGTGGAGGTGAGTCAACCATAGATTGCAGCTTTTGGCTAATTTCTTGGTACTTTGCTTCCCCTAGCTTTTGGAAAACCTTAGCAGATACCTTGGCAAAGGCGCGAACTAGATTAGCTGCTTCTTTGCCGAGGAGAACTTGGGGATTGGTAAGAATAAGACCAAAAAAGGTGGTGGTACTCAGGTTAAGTTTTTGGGCGATGTATTCCGAGAGGACAAAAATTACTTCTAAGGCGCGGCTATTCCCTAGTTCAGTGAGCAGAAGCTCTCTCACCTCATCATCAAATTCAAAATCTAGGCTGTTGGGGGGAGTATGAAATTTAAATTTACCTCCTTTGTCCCACTTCACTGGTTCCCCTCCTAGATAGACTTTAAGAAAACCGCTAAGGATAACTTCTGCTATGTTTAGGGGGTTAGAGGCGCTTAAAAGTTTGCTTTGGATAAGACGGATGATGGGAAGATTTACCGGGGCTGCGGCTAATTTTTTCAGTAATTCCCAAGCTAGAGGTGAGGCGGTACTAGCGAATAGTTCTAGAGCTTGCTTCCCAGACATCTCCGGAGAAATAGTTGCGGGTATTTCTCTGTTTTGGGGGGATTTTTCTAGTAGTACCCCCGCACAGGTGGCGTTGCTGTCACCACTGACAACGAGCGCCCAAGCTTTTAAGGATGAAGGGGTTAGGGAGATGGTGGGTAGGGGAAAGTAGGTTTTTTGGATTGTTTCTCTGAGAATATGTTGATTTTCCTCTTCCTTCTCAATTTGTAGCAGCAGGGGGATAGAGGTAAATCTCCAGTTTTGTGAAGGTTTTCGGGGGGTTTGGTTGACTAGGGAGACGAACCAACCTCGACTAAGGGCGGTTCTTTCCCACATTGCTTCCGGGAAGGGAGAAAGCAGGGTGACGATTTGGTGTTTTCCCCAGTCCTGAAGAGCTTGGTTATAGCGTCCTTGATACCAGTCTGGGGAAGTACAATCACTGTAGAAGAGGATAAGTCTTTCGCCGCGAGGATGGATGAGATCTTTTGGGTGAATTGAGCAAGTATCGTTAGAGTAGGTACGGATGGCTAAATTTTGCCTGTCTTCGTCCCATCCTATGCGGTAAAGTTTGACATCCCGAAAGGCCCCGATTTGTTCTAGCCAATCGCGGATTTCCCCGGCCATTTCTTTCCAAAAGACCATGGAGGCCCATTCTTCAATCAGTAAAACTACCTCTAGGGAACGGACTTTTTTGGCTTGGTAAACGGGTATTAGAGCTAAACCGCCATCTTTCTTGCCGATGCTATACTCGGCCGATTTCTGTACGGTGCTGTTTAGGTTTATTTGTCTTTGGGTGGCTGAGTCTATCTTTTGGATGAGGGGACGCACTGCCCGCCCTAATTTTAGGGTTTCTCGCCAGAATTTGGCATCGGGGATGCTAATGGGTAGGGTATCTGCGCCTATCTTCTCAGGCTGTTTTTGTGCTTCTGTCTCGCGTATTAAGCGAACTTCATCCGATGGGGCTGCTGGCTCTTGGGTTTCGTTTTTACTCTCCTGGGGGGGGTTTTTAGCGGTCGGGGTTTCTTCCTTTTCTTCCCTAGGCTCTGTAGGGGTTTGGGGTTTTCCTTCCTCTTCTTGGGTGAGAACATACCACCATAAACTATCAGCTATCTGGTAACTGTCTAGGTCCCATCCCCTGCCCTTGACAAAGGTGATAAATTTATCAATCAGTTCTGGTGTGGGAAGGGTTTGGGTCATGTATTGCCTGTGTCGGTGAGATAGGTAAATAGTAGGTCGATAAGGGACTTTAATTCTGCACCCGTGGGTTTATCTTGGCCCATGCTCATAAAGACGGCGTTTAAAAGCTGGTCCGTTGCTAGTTGCCCTTTTTCTCGTTTTTTAACATATTCTGCGATCGCTGCTTCTATTTTTCTACTTTCTGGACTGGCCTCTTTATAATCAAAATGGCTTTTTACTATCTTTTTTAGTTCCTCTGGGGTGGGGTCGGGAATTTCTAAGAGCAGACATCTACGTTTAAAGGGTAGGGGAAAATCCCTCTCGCCGTTGCTCGTCATAATCACTATGGGGAACTGTTGGCAGCTTACCTTACCTTGGGGGATGGATTCCCATTCACCGTCATGGGTTTGTACTGGTATTGGTTGGTTTTCGGTATCTTTAGCGAGTCGGGAAAGTTCGGTGATTTCAAATTTTCCCTCTTCAAAAAGGTTTAAGAGGTCGTTGGGTAAGTCGATGTCACTTTTATCTATCTCATCGATAAGCAGTACCCGGGGATAATTTCTCGGACAGAGGGCTGTCCCCAAGGGACCCAAGCGGATATACTGCCCTATGTCTTTTTTTTCTTCTAATTGGTAATCTTGCAAACGTGCGATCGCGTCGTAGTAGTATAATCCCTCTTGTAGGGTGGTGCGGGTATTAATTGGCCAGACTAATACTTCTCCTAAGTCTAATTCGTAGGCGATTGCGTAGGCTAGGGAGGTTTTCCCTGTACCCGGTTTCCCTGTGACTAAAATAGGCCGGCGTAGGTGAATGGCTGCGTTTACGGTTTCGATGGTTTTATCGTTAACTATGAGTTGTTTTCCCCGCTCCTCGGATTTGTTGGTGGCGAAGCTTCGCCAAGGTGGGATTTCTGGCCAAGTAATCTTATCCCTTGAGCCTTTTTCATGATTGCCTTGAAAGATTTTCCATGAACTCATAGTTAGTTAACCTAGGTGCTGAGATGTTAAGTAGTGGAAGGGGGGCATCCGATTAGGGTCTTCTAAAAAGCATAATAGATGATGTCCTAGATGTTCGGGTTCATCTTCTAAATTATCTGGTGATTTTCGCCTCACCTCTTGAACTCTTGTGGACAATTGATTAATTTGAATACCCTGTAAGAGTGTATTAATTTCTGTTCTGTGAATTGCTTCCTGAGCATGACAGCGCGACCCAACGACTAAAGGTATGCCATATTTTAAGCTTCTTTTAAATAATTGCTCTAAATCCTCTTGAGTTGAAGCGCAAAGATTGCTCCATAGAGTTGTTTCTTGGCACAAATAGGACTCGCTGTTATTAACTGTTTGTGTATCTATAGAATTTGTTGTTAATCTCTCCCATCTACTTTTCCAATTTTGATAAGCTGGCATTTTACTATACATTTTTTCCAATCTCATAAGAGAACGAACATTAACAAAATATACTCTCTTAAGTTGAGTTAGGCTATCAAAGTAATTGTATTCCCAAGATTCAAAGTTAGTATATAGTAGCTTACCATCGGTGAAAAATTCAATATTTAAGTTTGCACCTCCTCTCTCATGACAATCTTCAATAATTTTTGTTAAAATGTTCGTTATATCTTTTTGAGTATAAACATCTTTGCTAACGCTACTATCTACAGGAAGAGGTATATAATTATTTCCTTGACTTTGAGATGTATTTAACTGTAGAAAACACGCAGCAAATTTATATTCAGGGGAAGTATTTGCTTGACTTTTACTCTCCTCTATTTTGATAATTAGATAGTTGTTAATATTTTCTCGATTGTCAGGTTCCGGATTAATTGCTGGTATCTCTGCTATCCAAGCATTGTAATCTGTGTCAGTAATATTTAATAGTTTCTTTAACTCCTGTATTGTTTGTTCAATGTATGAGCGATTGTAGCTATTAATTCTGCTATCTTGAGTAAGTCTAAAAAGTATTCTTAATAAATCTTTATCATCTTGAATATTTATGATTTTATCGATGATTTCTTCAAAATTAGCATTGTCATTATCTGGCAAGTACGACTTTATGATCAGATTCAGTTCTGCTTGTTGTTGTCCAGACAATTTATTTTTAAGCTCTGTAAATATATTAATTTTTGTCTTATTTTCTTTAAGTTTATCCTGTAAAAAAGTCCCATTGTCACTTATTTTTCTATTATACTCTTCAACCAATGAGATGACATTGTCCTTGTTAACTTTTTTTATATCTCTTTCTAATCCTTTCTTAAATGCCTGGGCGAGTAATGGAAAAAAAGTTTGAGATGCGTGCGTTTTCAGCGTCGCCTCGGAGTAGTCGTACTTTCTTGCTATGTGTTCATAAGTCCAACCCTGTGCGAACCCTTCGATTAAACATTTTTGAATAGATGTAATACCATTAGGCTCTATCAATTGAATCACTTTTTCCACACAGCTTAAAAACAGTTCTTTGCCTAAAGAACTTGGAATTTCTGGCTTAGGTTTTCTATCTCCCATTTGTACTTGTGGTTCTCCTTTTAAGAATACAATTCACAAAATGCTACTTTTAGCTACTTAATGATACTTTGGCAAATTGACTACTAAATGCTACAAAAACTACCTCGACAATTAAAAGGGCTAGAAATAAGCTAAAAGTGTAGTCTAATTCAGAGCTTATGTACATCTCAAACTACCAGATTAAATCACTAACCCAGAGGCTAAAAAATCGCTTGGGGTATGTACCCAAAGAAGCTTGGGTAATTAATCTCGCCATCGAGATAGAAATCTCTCCAAAGCCGTTTTTTAGTGATGGGCAATTAGTCCAGCACTACCGAGAAATCGAACAGCTGCACAGCTAATAAAACCGCCTGAATTTGGTTATTTAACCATTTTCAGGACAGTACAACTTATTTTCTACTGTCATGATACTGAAAAAACCCACCCCAACACAAGCATCGGCTTTAAGGGATAATCCACGCCTAGGGATGCTCCAACTCAGCGATAATCGTCTCGTACAAGCTTTCTTTGACTGGCTAACAGGCTACTACCTTGCTCCCCCTCTCTGGAAAAGCACACCCTCCTTAGAATTACTCTATGGCATACTCCAGTATATAGGAGGATTAGCGATCGCTCTTAGCCACTGGCAATTAATACCCCTAGGATGGGTGCTATCCGTAGCTGGAGCGGCTCAATTGCAAGAAATAGCCCACTTTTGCGCCCATAATGCTTTTTTCCCTCAATATCCCACTTATAACCATCTTTTAGGTTGTTTACTTACCTTAATTACTGGGAAAAAGCCCTTTCCATTGTTCAAAAAAGATCACCTATTAATTCACCACCCGCCGAAAAACCTAGCTACCATGAATGACAAAGGGAATACCCCCTACCTAGTAGAAGATTTAGGTTTTGAATTTGCCCAAGAAGAGGCCTTCTATTGGCAAAATTTGGGCAAGTTATTACTCTCTCCCAAGTTTTACGGAGAAACCTTCCTTGCTCGCCTGACTAATCTCCTTAAAGCTCCCATTAACTACCAAATAGCTACCCTGATTGTGCTTTTCTTGGCCTCTGTTTGTGCGGGTTTAACCCATTCTTGTTTAATCTGCTTACTCTGGGCGGTATTTACCCAACTCGGAACCTATGCAGCCGCACTCTTGCAACAGCTACCGGAGCATAATTGGGCCTATGAAGCCGATGATAATGAGGGAGCTAAATCTCAGGTAATTGGTAAATCTTTTGCCCTATATCTGGGTGCTTATCCTCCGCGCTCAGACCACTGGTTAGAGTGGTTAAAATGGTACATAGAATTAGTAGGAGCAGTCTTTATTCGGCTGACCATCCTTCCAGTTAGCCTAGGGGCGCACTGTGTTCACCATGCTACAACAAACGATAACAACTGGGCTAATCAACTATACACCCTAAGAGCTTTTCAGACTGGCTCGGTGAAAGGATGGCAGCGTTATCGATTCCTTGAGGTTTGGGGATACCGAAACTCCTTAAACTACGTCTTTGTCGGTTTTAGTTTAAGGGGAAAAAGCTAAATTAAACTCGGTGTGCAACTATATTTTTAGTCTTGATTTACAACAAGGCTTTCAGAAATCAGCAGAGATAAAGTATCCTCTGGAACCCTGATTCTGTCGTTTTTAGTTGCACATCGCGTTAAATTAACCTAATTCTATACTCTCTCGCAAGAGTACAAGAGCGACTATCTCAACAATCTGTTATTGGCTCTCCCAGGTTTGGTGGGTAAAATGTATTCTAAGATACATTACTCCTAGCGAGGGAGTGGAGCGAACCACAAAGACACAAAGGACACAAAGATCGATCCTGTGTAAGTTAAACTTATCACACAGAACCTAGAAGAGCCTGTTATTTTTCGTGCTGTTCGTAAGCTGAGACAATTTTTTGTACTAGGGGATGACGCACCACATCGGCCCGGGATAGGTAACAAAAAGCGATCCCTTCTACTGATTTGAGGATTTTTTGAGCGGCAATTAACCCCGATTCTTGCTGTTGCGGTAAATCGGTTTGGGTGACATCTCCAGTTACTACCATGCGCGAACCGAATCCCAAGCGAGTTAAGACCATTTTTAACTGTGCTGGGGTGGTATTTTGGGCCTCATCAACGATAACAAAAG
>Ga0209985_10004507_pt1 | contig 11196 bp, 8 predicted proteins | sample NOAtaG_FD_187305 | JGI IMG/M metagenome (GOLD analysis project Ga0209985, IMG submission 187305) | Freshwater lake microbial communities from Lake Erie, under a cyanobacterial bloom - NOAA_Erie_Diel6S_1000h metaG (SPAdes) (version 2) | ecosystem: Environmental > Aquatic > Freshwater > Lake ... | reverse complement strand
CGGTGACGTGTCGGCCTTCGTACCGACGAACGTGATCTCCATCACCGACGGCCAGATCTTCCTCGAGAGCAGCCTCTTCAACTCCGGTGTCCGTCCGGCCATGAACGCCGGTCTCTCGGTATCCCGAGTGGGCGGTGCCGCGCAGACCAACATCATCAAGAAGTTGGGTGGTGGTGTGCGTCTGGCGCTCGCGCAGTACCGCGAACTGGCGGCTTTCTCGCAGTTCGCTTCGGACCTCGACGAAGCCACCCGCGCCCAGCTCGAGCACGGCCAGCGCGTCACCGAACTGATGAAGCAGAAGCAGTACTCACCCATGTCGGTGGCGCAGATGGGCGTTTCGCTCTTCGCCGCCAACGAGGGTTACCTGAAGACCGTGGAAGTGAAGAAGGTCCTCGACTTCGAAGCTGCACTGCACTCCTACATGGCCAGCGAGCACGCTGATCTCATGAAGAAAGTGAACGAGAGCGGCGCCTGGGACAAGGACATGGCCGCCAGCTTCAAGGCGGCACTCGACCGCTTCGTCGCGACGCAGGCCTGGTAAGCGGCTTACGGGAGTTTCCCCATGGCAGGCGCAAAAGAGATTCGCACCAAGATCGCCAGCGTCTCATCGACGCAGAAGATCACCAGCGCGATGGAAAAGGTGGCCACCAGCAAGATGCGCAAGGCGCAGGTGGCCATGGCCCGTGGCAAACCGTACGCCGAGCGCATCCGCTCGGTGGTAGGCCATATCGCCAACGCGGCTCCGGAGTACAAGCACCTTTATCTGCAGGAACGCGAGATCAAGCGCGTCGGCTACGTCGTCATTTCTTCCGACCGCGGCCTCTGCGGCGGCTTGAACACCAACCTGTTCAAACAGGTGGTGCGGGCCATGAAGGAATGGGAAGACAAGGGCGTCGAGGTTGATCTCTGCGTGATCGGCACCAAGGCTGCGAGCTTCTTCGGAAGCTTGGGTGGACGCATCGTTGCGGCGTTGAAGCAGATCGGTGACGCACCCGCGGCTGCGGATCTGATCGGCGGCGTCAAGGTCATGCTCGACAGCTATGGCGATCAGCGCATCGACCGCTTGTTCATCGCGAGCAACGACTTCGTCAACACCATGACCCAGCGGCCCACCGTTGCCCAGGTCCTGCCTCTCGTGGCTTCCGAAGACACAGGGCTGAAGCATCGTTGGGACTATCTCTACGAGCCCGATGCCAAGGAACTCTTGGACGGGCTGCTCACGCGCTACGTCGAGTCGCAGGTCTACCAAGGCGTGGTGGAAAACATCGCCTGCGAGCAGGCCGCGCGTATGGTCGCGATGAAAAACGCCACTGAGAACGCCGGCGAACTGATCGGCGAACTCAAACTGGTTTACAACAAGGCCCGCCAGGCCGCGATCACGCAGGAACTTGCGGAGATCGTGAGCGGCGCGGCCGCCATTTCCTGATTACGAACGCATTCACGAGGAACCCCAGATGAGCAGTGGAAAGATCGTCCAGGTCATCGGCGCCGTCATTGATGTCGAGTTTCCGCGCGAGGCAGTGCCCGCCGTGTACGAGGCACTGACTGTCGACGGGCGCGAGCTGGTGCTCGAAGTCCAGCAGCAGTTGGGTGATGGCGTGGTGCGTACCATTGCCCTTGGCGCCACCGAGGGCGTTGCCCGCGGGCTGGTGGTCAACAAGACCGGCGCTGCCGTCTCGGTGCCCGTGGGCAAGGAGACGCTCGGTCGCATCATGGATGTGCTCGGTCGCCCGATCGACGAGAAAGGTCCGATCGGCGAGCAGCAGCGCATGCCGATTCACCGCGCGGCACCCACTTACGACGAACAGTCGGCAAGCGTCGAGCTCCTCGAGACGGGCATCAAGGTCATTGACCTGATCATGCCGATTTCCAAAGGCGGCAAGATCGGCCTCTTCGGTGGTGCCGGCGTGGGCAAGACCGTGACGCTGATGGAACTCATCCGGAACATCGCCATCGAGCACTCGGGTTATTCCGTGTTCGCCGGTGTGGGCGAGCGTACCCGCGAAGGAAACGACTTCTATCACGAGATGACTGACTCGGGCGTTATCGACAAGGTCGCACTGGTCTACGGCCAGATGAACGAACCCCCGGGCAACCGTCTGCGCGTAGCGCTCACCGGCCTCACCATGGCCGAATCCTTCCGCGACGAAGGCCGTGACGTACTGATGTTCATCGACAACATCTACCGCTACACGCTGGCCGGTACGGAAGTGTCGGCGCTGCTGGGGCGTATGCCCTCCGCCGTGGGTTATCAGCCTACCCTCGCCGAAGAAATGGGCGTGCTTCAGGAGCGCATTACCTCCACGAAGACCGGCTCCATCACCTCCTTCCAGGCGGTGTACGTGCCTGCGGACGACCTCACCGACCCCTCGCCGGCCACGACCTTCGCGCACCTGGATGCCACGCTGGTACTCTCGCGCCAGATCGCGGAGCTGGGTATCTACCCGGCCGTTGACCCGCTCGACTCCACATCGCGTCTGCTCGACCCGCTGGTCATCGGCGACGAGCACTATCAGGTGGCTCGCGGCGTGCAATCCGTGCTGCAGCGCTACAAGGAACTGAAAGACATCATCGCCATCCTCGGCATGGACGAGCTGTCTGAAGAGGACAAGCGGGTCGTGGCGCGTGCCCGGAAGATCCAGCGCTTCCTCTCGCAGCCCTTCTTCGTGGCAGAAGTGTTCACCGGCAGCCCGGGCAAGTACGTGTCCCTGAAGGACACCATCGCGAGCTTCAAGGGCATCATCAGCGGCGAATACGATCATCTTCCCGAGCAGGCCTTCTACATGGTCGGCGGCATCGAGGAAGCCATCGAGAAAGCGAAGAAACTCTGATCGGTTGCGGCACGCGAACAGCAGGTAAAGAGACATGGCCATGAGCGTTCACTGCGATATTGTCAGCGCCGAGCAGGCAATCTTCTCGGGGCTGGTGGAGCTGCTCGTGGCCCATGGCTCGCTGGGTGATCTTGGTGTTGGCCCCGGTCACGCCCCTCTGCTCACCTCGCTCAAGCCGGGGCCAGTCCGTGTGAAGCTCCAGGGTGGTGAAGAGCAGATCTATTACGTGTCCGGCGGGTTCCTTGAGGTGCAGTCCAGCACCATCACGGTTCTTGCGGATACGGCTGTGCGAGCGGACGACGTCGACGAGGCCGCTGCCATCGAGGCGCAGAAGACCGCCGTAACTGCGCTCAGCAACCAGGCAGGGGAGTTCGATTACGGACGCGCGGCCTCCCAGCTTGCAGAAGCTGCTGCGCAGTTGCGTACGATTCAGGCTCTTCGGAAGAAGATGGGACGCGGCTGAGACCGCGCCTTGGCTCAATCCGAAAAAACAGCCTCTGCATTCTGCGCGTCCAGGACGCGGTCCGCCCACGCTTCCAGCTCTGTCGTTCTGGCCGAGTAAAGCCGCTCCCGTTGTGACTCCGAAAGACGACCGAAGCGTCGCGACATAAGCCGCTCCAGGACTGCTGCCTGCCCTTCTACCCTTCCTGTGGTTCGACCCTCGGCAAGGCCTTCGGCTCGTCCCTCGGCTCGTCCTTCGGCTCGTCCTTCAGCCCGTCCCTCTTCCCTTCCCTCCGCCAGCCCCTCCGCCAGCCCCTCCTCCACCGCCTCCTTGCGGAACTGCTTCTCGTCCATGATCGCGATCATGCGCCGCGTCGCCTCGTGCCAGGCGAGCATGTCTCCGCTCATGTCCCGGATCCGGTCCATGGCTTCTTTCACCGGCGGGTAGTTGATCTCGCTCATGCGCTGCTCCTCCTGCCAATGCTTCAGGAACGCCACCCAGGCCGCGAGCGCCGGGCCGCCGGCGCCCAGCCGATCTGCCTTGGGCAGCTCGATCAGGTTGAACTGCAACTCCTCGCCCAAGCGCACATCGCGCTGCTCGCGGTCGCGCAGTTCGAAACACCAGATGGCCTGATCTTCATCCTCGAAGAGCGCGAAGTCCAGCAGGTGGATGGCGATGGCGGGCTTGAGCGTTGTGTAGTCATCGCCCTGACGCAGCTGCCCGGTGAAGGCGCGGGCGAGGTAGAAGGCGCTGCGCGCCGTCCAGGCGCGGTGCGCCCGGACCTGCATCTCGACGTTGTAGAGCTTGCCCTCGGGATCGCGGGCGAGGATGTCGAGGATGATCTGCTTGCCGCTGAGATCCTCGGGGGTGATGTCGGGGTTCAGGATCTCGACGACGGTGAGCGGAGGCTCGCTGGAGCGTACGGCGTTGATGAGTTCCGCCAGCAGATGTGGGGCGCCGGCGAAGAGGCGCTTGAAGACGGCGTCGTTCTTGGGGTCGAGAAGTGGTGCGGCGTCCATGCCGGTGATTCCTTCCGTGGGTGGTGGCGCGGCGGGTGCCGGGCTGGGGGAAGGCTAGGGCTGGCCCACGGGCGGTGTCTGTAGGAGATTTCGGATAGTGCAGCAGCATGCCTCTGAGAAAGACAGCTCTCCCCGCAGGAGGGGGCCTGGCCCCCGACCCCAGCCGTGGCTTCAGACCACCGCTGATGTCGCGCGTATGACGCGCCCCTGCATCCGGGACTTTGTCGCGCGCATGGCGAGCCCCCACGCCGTAGCTCCGGGCCTTTGGAGACACTATCCAAACTCAGGTGTAACGGCGGTAAAACGACGCTTTCAGCCTTTCGGTCGCGATGACATACGCCGCGGTGATGATGACCAGCGACGCCATGAGGCCAGCTGGCATGGGCACGAAGCCGAGCATCTGCGCGCCCGGCAGGAACGGTATGAGGAACGCCGCAGGCACCAGAACGATGGTGCTGAGCAGCAGGACCCGCCCCGGGCGGCTCAGGTAGAAACGCCGCCGCGTACGCACCACCAGTGCGACCACCAACTCCGTCAGCAGTGACTCGACGAACCACCCGGTCCGGAACAGCTCCGCCGAAGCGCTGAATACGCCCAGCAGCACACCGAATGTGAGCAAATCGAAGGCTGAACTCAGGGCGCCGAACTCGATCATGAACCGTCGGATGAAGCCCATATCCCAGCGTCGGGGCCGATCGACGAGCTCCGCGTCCACGTTGTCGTCGGCGATGCCGATGGCAGGGATGTCGGAGAGGAAGTTGTTCAGCAGGATCTGCCCCGCAAGGAGCGGCAGGAAGGGTAGAAACAACGAAGCTATCGCCATGCTCGCCATGTTGCCGAGGTTGGCGCTGGTGGTGGTCAGCACGTACTTCATGGTGTTGGCGAAGGTCTTGCGGCCCTCTTCGATGCCCCTGCGGATGACGTCGAGGTGACTGTCGAGCAGCACGAAATCCGCGGCCGCCCGCGCCACGTCAACGGCGTGCTCCACCGAGAGGCTGGTGTCGGCCGCGTGCATTGCCGGGGCGTCATTCACGCCATCGCCGAGGAAGCCCACAACATGCCCCGTCTTCTTCAGCGCAAGCAGGATGCGCTCTTTCTGGTTCGGATCCACCTCTACGAAGAGCGCCGTGCGTTCTGCCGCGTGCCACAGCGCCTCATCATGCAACTCGTCGAGTTCGGCGCCGGTGAGTACCCGGTCATCGGGCAGCCCCACAAGTCGCGCCACGTGCTGTGATACGAGCTTCCCGTCGCCCGTGATGAGCTTGACCTCCACCCCAAGCGAGGCAAGCGCCGCGATGGCTTCCGCGGCACCCTCCTTCGGGCTGTCGATGAACGTGAGGAAGCCGGCGAAGCGCAGGTCCTTTTCGTCGTCGCGGCTGTAGGAGATCTGGCGTTGCAGGGTGCAACTCGCCACGGCCAGCACGCGGATACCTTGGCTGCTCCACCCGTCGTACAGGTCCTGGAATGCTTCCCGGTGGGTACTCTCCAGAGGCGTGCCATCATCCAACAGCGAGCAGTCTTCCAGTACATGGCTGAATGCGCCCTTGGTGACGAGGCGTATGCCTGCGTCGTCTTCCACGACCACGCTCACACGCTTGCGCACGAAGTCGAACGGAATCTCGGCGAGCTTGCGGCAGCCGGCAGCGTGCGTGCCGTTCGCCGAGAGGATCGCGTCGTCCAGCGCGCTTGGCAGGCCGGTTTCCAGTGCGGCGTTGATGGCAGCCAGGGCGAGCACCTGTGACGAGGGCTTTCCTGCCATGTCCCAGGCGCCATCGAGTTTCACAACGCCTTCGGTGAGGGTGCCGGTCTTGTCGGTGCAAAGCACATCCATGCTGCCCAGGTTTTCGATCGCGATCAGGTGGCGCACCAGCACGCCACGTTTGGCCATGGCTGCAGCGCCGCGGGCGAGGTTGACCGTGAGGATCGCGGGCAGTAACTCGGGACTCAGGCCCACCGCGAGCGCGATGGCGAAGAGCAGCGTCTCGATGGGCGGGCGGCCCTGGAACACATGCGCCACGAAGACCAGCAGCACCATAACAAGCATTGCACTGCTCAGCAGATACCCGAAGCGGCGTACTCCGCGCTCGAATTCCGTCTCCGGAGGGCGCAGCGACAGGCGGCCCGCGATGTCGCCGAACTCCGTGTCTGCACCTGTTGCGACTACGAGGCAGTGTGCAGTGCCGCTGCGGACGTTGGTGCCCATGAAGACGCAGTTGCTGCGTTTCGCGAGTGGTGCATCCGGCGCGCTTGTCCCCGCGAGCTTCAGGACCGGGAAGCTCTCGCCGGTGAGAACGGCTTCGCTCACGTGGCAGTCGGTGGCCTCGAGTATTACCGCATCTGCCGGGACGATGCTGCCTGCGCAGAGCAGCACCACATCACCCGGCACGACCTCCTCTACCGGCACCGATGCGCTGCTCCCGCTGCGCAGCACGGTGCTGCGTGTCTTCACCCGTTTGCCAAGCGCTTCCGCAGCCGTTTGCGCGCTGTACTCCCGCGAGTAGCCAATACCCACCGTCGCTAACACGATCAGCCCTACGATGGCGGCATCCACCCATTCGCCGCTCAGCCCAGAGATGACGGCCGCAAAAAGCAGCAGCAGAAGCAGGGGGCTACGAAGCTGGTTCCAGAGCGCGAGAAGGCGGGTGTGTCGTGGTTTGCCGTTGATGTCATTGGGCCCGAAGGCACGCAGGCGCCGCGAGGCTTCTTCGGCATCCAACCCTTCCGTTGTGCACCCGAGTGACCGGCAAAGCTCCGGCACCCCCATTGACCACCAGGTCGGGACGGGTGGCTGGGGTTTGTCCATCAGCCTCCCGGGAGGCTGTTGCGGTTTCAGTGTTCTGCCTGCTCTGTGTCGCGTGCGCGCAGCCGGAGTTTCTCGAGGCTGATTTTTTCCTTGGCGCTCATCACCCAGGAGCTGAGCGCGAGGATGAGGATGCCGGCACTTTCGTAGAGGATATTCACAGCGGCGATGTCCTTGCTCTGCAGGATGATCATCCGGGTGAGCGCTGTCATCGCGATGATGATGGGCAAGGTTACGGGTATGCGCTGGCTGTTATAGAACGCGCCCACCATCCCGAGGACTTCAGCGAAGATGAAGAGCATGAAGAGGTCGGCCAGCGTCACCTTGCCGACCGAGATCATGTTGCCCACCTCTTGTGCTGCTGCCACCAGAGTGGCCACCAGAATCACCAGGAGGATCATCTGTTCGGCCAGGATGACCGTACGGTTCGTGGCTTTCTTGATGCTTTCCTGCATGGTGCCTCCGATGCTGTGTGCCGGTGTCACGTGGCCTCGCCACCAGAGCATAGACCTGTGACCCCGATGGCGGCCACACGGCGTACACCACAGGGTGTACACGATGGCCGATCAGGCCAAGGCGATGTGATAATCGCGGAAATCCCGGAGTACCCCTCATGAGCAAGATCATGTTTCCGTTCGTTCGACACGCATGCGCCCTGGCTTTCTGTGTGCTTGCGGGGGCGTCCTCTGCCACGGATCTCTGGCTCGTCAATGCACGGGTCATCGACGGAACCGGCGCGGCGCCCACGGCCCCCCGCACTGTGCACCTGCGAGATGGCAAGGTGGTCGCCATCGGCAAGGACGCTGCGCCGGCGGGTGCCATCGACCTGCGCGGCAGTTATCTGCTGCCAGGTTTCATCGATGCGCACACACATATCGAGGACCCTGCGTCCGCGGAACGTGCCTTGCGCTCTGGTGTGACCACCACCCGCGTACTGGGCGATGCCTACCTGAAAGGCCTCGCCACGCGCGACCTCGTACGCCAGGGCAACACGCCCGGTCCGGAAATGCTCGTCTCGGCAGGCCATGTGCGGCCGGTGCTGGGAGAGGCTTTCGTGTTGAGCTTCCCGCAATTCGGGCGTTACCTGCATACGCCGCTCACGGGCCCCGAATCTGTCGCCGAGGTGGTGCGCGCCGTCATCGGCCGCGGTGCTGATGTGATCAAGGTGGGTGCCAGCGAGCGCGCGGGCCTTGCCAGCACGGATCCACGGAAGCCGGAGCTCAGCTTCGAGGAACTGAGCGCAGCCGTGAATGAGGCAGGTGCCAAGGGGATCTACGTTGCGGCGCACGCACACGGTGCCGGTGGGGTGAATGCTGCCGTGCGCGCTGGGGTGCGGAGCATCGAACATGGCACCTACGCCGACGCAGCGACGCTGCAACTGATGCTCGAGAGGGGCACATTCTGGGTGCCGACACTCGCGGTGATGAGCCCTCTCGGCGATCCGCGCGGCGACCATGCCGAAGACATTGCGTTGCAGTTGCGCACCTATCACATGATGAAACCGCTGCGTGAAGGTGTGCGTCGCGCGCATGCGCTCGGCATCCCCGTGGCCACGGGTACCGATGGCACCTACGGTGACGGAGATGCCACTGCCCGCATCCGCATCGCTCACGAAATCGAAGAACTCGTGAAGTGCGGGCTCACACCGCTCGAGGCCATAACTGCGGCCACGGGTAATGCAGCGCGCCTGCTGGGCGTGGATGCGCGCACCGGTACCATCGTTCCCGGAAAAGAAGCCGACCTGCTGGTGGTGGACCGTAATCCGCTGGAGGACACCACCACGCTCTTCGAGCCGATGCTGGTGGTGAACAACGGCGAGATCATCCTGAACCGCGTCGGGCTCTGAGTGCGGTCTGACTGATGCAACCCATACCTGCTGCACTGCTGACCCTGGGATTGCTGGCGGCAGGTTGTGCCCCGCTGCCCTCGACCGATGCGCGTTCTGTTGTCGGCTCCGAGCTGGCGGCACGGGGGCGTGAGGCCGGAGATCCCACGCGTCTGGAGGAGCTGCGCACAGGCCTCGCGGGGCAGGAAATCACCCCTGAAACGGCAGTGCGGATCGCGCTTCTGAACAATCCCGGTCTGCAGGGGGAGTATGCGCGTCTCGGCTTTGCTGCAGCCGATGTCTACGAGGCCGCGCGCCCGCCCAATCCCTCGCTCTCGGTATCGGTGCTCTCCTCCGACGAGAGTGGTGCCGCCGACCAGGTGGGCGTAGGCATTTCCCAGCACTTCGCGGAACTGCTCACCCTGGGTGCGAGGACGCGCATTGCCGAGGGAGAGTACGAGCGCGTGCGTCAGCAGATCAGCGCCAGTGCCCTGGACGTTGCAGCGGACGCGGAGGCAGCCTTCCTGCAGGTGGCGAGCGCGGCGCAGCTGGTGGCCGTGCGAGAGGCCATTGCCCGCGCCGCGAGCGCATCGTCCGGGCTCGCGCAGCGCGTCTTCGATGCGGGCAACATCAGCCGCCTCGACCTGGCGCTGGAAAAATCGCATGCGGCCGAGAGTGCTCTCGCGCTCATGGAGGCGCGCTCCGTGCTAAGCGTAGCGAGGGCGGAACTGAACGGGGTGATGGGCCTGGGCGCTGCCGACGACACCTGGCGTGCGCCTGCCACTGTGCCCGGTCTTCCCGAGGCCGACGCGGCGGTGGAGGATCTGCTGTCGCTTGCGGATGGGAAGCGACTCGATCTGGCGGCAGCCCGCACCGACGTGCGATTGCGCGCAGATGCGCTCGGCCTGACCCGCCGGTTCCGGTTGCTGGGCGAGGTGGATGTGGAGCTCTCCACCGAGCGGGAGACCGACCGCTCGCGCATCACCGGGCCTGCGCTGGGAGTGGAGCTCCCGCTGTTTGACCAGGGTGCGGGGAGGGTGGCGCGCGCCCAGGCCCAGCTCGCACAGTCCGAGGCTGCCTTGCGCGCACTCGAGGTAGACATCAGCACGAGCATCAGGGCCCGTGCGGCGCTGCTCGCTGCGGCGCGCGAGCGTGCCGCGCAGTATCGCGACGTACTGATTCCGTTGCGTGAAGAGATCGTGGCGCTGATGCAGCGGCAGGTGAACTACATGCTCGACGATCCCTCGCAGCTCCTGCATGCCCGCACGCAGGCGTTCGAGGCCTATCAGGGGTATCTCGAGGCGGTGCGTGATTACCAGCTCGCCCGCATCGAGCTCATCCGTGCGGTGGGCGCCCCCCTTCCGGTCAGCGCGGGTGCACTCTCTGCACCGCTCGATGCGAGAGGCATGATCACCCCGTCTCCGGGTACTGACCACGGAACGGACCACACAGACATGAACCATGGCGGCGCTGAGCAGCACGGGATGGATCACGGAGGCATGGACCATGGCAGCATGAACCATGTGGCCCCTGGTCGCGAAGGCACCGGCCACGAAGGCATGCATCACGAAGGCGCCGAGGACCCGGCCATGCAGCAACACGACACACACAGCGGTGAACCGCGATGATCAGCCGCCGCGACATCCTCTCCCGCCTGGGGCTTGGCTCTCTTGCTGGTGCACTTGCCACCGTTTCCCGTAGCGCACGCGCGCAGGAGGACGGCAGCGGGCAGCACACGCATCACGCACCTGCATCTGCGCCGCTTTCTGGCACTGCAGAAACACCCGTTGCTCCACCCATCGCTGACGCCAGCCGAGGCTGGACCCCGGTGCGCACGCTGAACGGCTGGACGCTGCCCTTTCGCATGAACGACGGGGTCAAGGAATTCCATCTCGTAGCGGAGGAGGTGGAACACGAGTTCGCGCCCGGCAGCCGCGCCAGATGCTGGGGCTACAACGGCAGCACGCCCGGCCCCACCATTGAGGCGGTCGAAGGTGACCATGTGCGCATCTTCGTGACCAATTGCCTGCCTGAGCACACGACCGTCCACTGGCACGGGCTGTACCTGCCGAGCGGCATGGACGGGGTCGGCGGGCTCAGCCAGCCGCATATCCAGCCCGGCGAGACCTACTGCTACGAATTCACGCTGCGCCAGCACGGCACGCACATGTACCACCCGCATGCCGACGAAATGGTGCAGCTTGCGGTGGGCATGATGGGGCTCTTCATCATCCACCCGCGCGAGGGCGAGCCGCGCCGCATCGACCGCGACTATGCCT
>Ga0209985_10004506_pt1 | contig 11200 bp, 10 predicted proteins | sample NOAtaG_FD_187305 | JGI IMG/M metagenome (GOLD analysis project Ga0209985, IMG submission 187305) | Freshwater lake microbial communities from Lake Erie, under a cyanobacterial bloom - NOAA_Erie_Diel6S_1000h metaG (SPAdes) (version 2) | ecosystem: Environmental > Aquatic > Freshwater > Lake ... | reverse complement strand
TTTGGGTTGCCTCCAAGGGAAAGTAAACACTTCCGAACTTGAACAGCGCCTCCATGAATGCATGCGAAGTCCATCGTGGCTCACCCATGAAAGAAGCATCCAATTCGAATTGACCTCCGAATCCAACCAACGGGAAAAATATGGTCGACTTTTGCAGACGGCAACCTTGGAAATCTGGGAATTGGAGGCAGCCAGACTTCAGAAACAAGCCGTCCAGTTGCCCAAACCCGAAGCCTGGACTGCGAAACGCATTTTGGGATATTTGAGCTTAAGTTGTTACATGTATGCCAACCAAGCGATGGCGGCAGGAGACTGGTCCACCGCCGACCATTATGTAGGCGTGTACGCAAAGGTTGATGCCACCAACTCTGAACATGCCTATTTGAAGGCCGTGATTGAGGCACGGATGGGCAGATCCGCTTTGCCCTTCCTTTCCTTGGCAAATGATTTGGGTTTCCGTGATGTACAGCGGGTGCAAAATGAGCCTGCATTCTTTTCGCTCCAAGGCAATCCATCATTCCAGGCCTTGCTCAACAACATGAAATCCAATCCTCCACCTCCTCCGAAATGAAAGGTCTTGGTTCAAGGACACTTTGGCGCAATGCGGGACTGTTCCTGTTGTTGATCACCATCGCCGTGCGTTTGGCAGGAATGGCCTGGGCAGAGGACCTGTGGCGGATTTATTTCCCGGTCTATCAAGGCATCCGGTGGGTGCAGCAAATCCTTTGGGGTTGGATTCCATTTCCTTTGGTTTACCTGTGGCTACCTGCCTTGTTGGCATGGCTGGGTTGGAAGGTTTGGAATTGGAGAAAATCACGCAAGCAAACACCCCCCTTGTCAGCAAGTCAACGATTGGGTCGATGGGTGAGTGGGTTGGGAAATACCTTGGGTTGGATATTGTTTGTTTTCCATGCCGTTTGGGGATTCAATTACCTTCACAATCCTTTGGCTAGCTTGTTGCCCGCAGTACGTCCCGAGATCAGTGCCGAAGATTTATGCCTCGAGGCGGAGTGGGCCGTTCGGAATGCCGAAATTTGCCGCATGAAAGCTTGGGGTGCCCACCCCGATTCCATTGGTCTCAGTGACCTTCCCTCACAATACGATGAAGAGGTCAGGAGATCCCTGTTGAATCTGATGGATTCCTTGAATTTGCCACATGCGCAACCTTCTGATGCAAAAATCATTCATCCCGGCGGAACGTTGTTGACGCTGGGCATCAGCGGAATCTACAACCCATTCACCGGCGAGGGCAATGCGGATGGTCACAATTATGCTGCCTGCCTGCCCGAGGTGTTGGGCCACGAGATGAGCCACGGGATGGGCTACACCGACGAGGGTACCTGCAACTTTTTGGGATTGTTGGCTTGCATGAACAGCCGAAACCCTGCGATAGCCTATTCCGGATATTTTGCCTACTACCTTTACGTTTCCACTGACCTTTACAAGGCCGACCCCTCCCTACAACAAATGGTCAAACAAAGCATTGAACCCGGAATGCGTGCAGACCTCATCGCTTACCGGCAAACCCTGCTGAGGCACCAAGGATGGATGAGCGAAATGGGGCGCAAGGTCAACCACGTTTATTTGAGCTCACAAGGTATTTCAGGTGGAATATCCAACTACGGTAAGGTGGTGGCATATACCTACAGCATGGGCGTGAGCCAACATGTGGGCTATCAACGGCGCCGGCACTGAGACGGCTTGCCTTTGGCATCCAATCAATTCGTAGTTTTGCCCGAATTTGAATCCCATGGAAAATGTGAAAAGGGCCTGCGTGTATTGTGCATCCAGCAACAAGGTCCACCCTAAATACATTGAATCGGCCACCGAAACAGCCAATGAATTGGCCTCAAAAGGCATCGAAGTGGTGTATGGAGGTGGTTCGAGCGGATTGATGGGACGATTGGCCGACAGAATGTTGGAATTGAACGGTCGCATCATCGGCGTTATTCCCGAATTCATGAAAAAGGTGGAGTGGGACCACCCGCATGCCACGGAAATGCACGTGGTGCCAGACATGCACACCCGAAAGCGCATGATGCTTGAAAATATCGACCTCATCATCGCCTTGCCAGGCGGGTGCGGCACGTTCGAAGAATTGTTGGAAGCCATCACTTGGAAACGCTTGGGTTTGGTAACGGCCCCCATCGTGATCGTCAACACAGATGGCTATTATGAACCGCTCATTCAAATGCTGGGCAAGAGTGTCGAAGAGAATTTCATGAGACCCGAACATGCTGGGATGTGGTCGGTGGTGCGGACTCCGTCGGAAATTTGGGATGCACTGAAAGCCTCGCCTCAATGGGGCCGGAATGCCATCGATTTTGCAGCCGTTTAAATGAATGACCATGAAAGCCAAGGAAATCAAGCCTTTTTTGGACGACAAAATGTACTGCACCGTCACACGAAGCTTTGAAGAGGAAGATGAAATGCTTTCGGGAGTACCCGTAGCCTTGTCACCACGTTTTTTGGTGCTGCATGAAATCAGTGAATTTTATCTGTATGGCTTCACGGTCCTTCCTTTGGACACCATCGAGGAAATCCATCAGGACGCAGCAGACCAATTCATCGACCAAATCCTGCGTGCCGAAGGCATCATGGACAAGGTAGGATTGAACCACAGTGTCGATTTGGCAAGTTGGATGTCTCTGTTTTCATCTTTGGAAAAAACAGACCTGACTGTGACCCTGCAGTGTGAAGAGTTGAACGAGGACTACTTTTTCATCGGGAAAGTGAAGCGTGTGGATGAAGATGCCGTCTGGATCCACCATTTTGATTCAGAAGGGGTACTTTCAGAGACCTGGGACCTGATTCCGTTTGAGTCAATCAACAAAGTGGGGTTCGACGAGCCATTCGCCAACATGCTCTCTCGTCACCTGAGGAATTTGAATTGAAGGAGATCAAAGGCTGATTTCCAGTCCTTCTCTCATGATTTCATTTACTCCTTTGCGTTGGCGGGGGCTGAGCTCCCTGGTGCGAAGCGGCTCAGGCAGCTTGTCTGGCTGGTCCAAAAAACCCAAAGCAATGAAGCAAACCAGCTCGATTCCTTCCGGCAACTGTAGGAGGTTTTCAGCTTTCAATGCATCGTATCCACCCAACTGATGCCCGTAGATGCCCATGCTTGCGGCTTGAAGCAACAACAAGGCATTGGAGGCTCCTACATCATAATACGCATGTCGGTTGGGCTTTCCTGAGGTGGAAAAATGTGTTTTGGCCAAACTCACCACCAAGGTGGACGCGGTGTGCACCCAACTTTGGTTGCCGGGCATCAAACAGTCAAACACTGAATCGAATTCAGGTGTCCCACGCTGCACGTAAAGATACAACCAAGGCTGTTCGTTGGTGCTGCTGGGTGCCCAAGAGGCCGCCTCGACCAATGTTTCGATTTCTTCACGGGTGAGCATGCGGTCAGAAAATGACCTTGGACTCCACCTTGCCAGAATTTGGGGCAAAACAGGGTAGCGGGTCGAGGGTATTTTGACGTTTTTGTTCAAAGCCGAAAAGTAGTTGGAGGCGACGTGCGGAAGCACAATTAACCCCAATAACCCAAAAAATCACCTTTGGTTTGGAAATGGCCTAAAAATACGGTCAACGGTGTCGGAGCCTCGCAGGAAGGCACGATTTACGGAATGTCCTAGCCGTGCAGAAACTCCCCACCTTACCGGTATTGGTCACTCCCTGACCAATCGGGTGGTGTAGGTCTTCTCATCTACAGTCAAGCGGACCAAGTAAATGCCTTTGGAAGCCATCTCTCCACTCTCAATGCGGCCATCCCACTTTGCGTGATATTGTCCGGGTTGTTGTTTGCCCTTCCAAATGTGGCGCAAACTCCTGCCTTGTAAATCCAATATTTCGATTTTCACAAACCCAGACCGTGGAATGTAATAATCCAAGGTTTGGATGCCAGAAGAGGGATTGGGGTAGGGTGTGACCCTTGCCTGAGCGTTCAAATCCTGTCCGGGCCGAACCGAAACGGGCATCTGCAACAGGCTGTCCATGTCGTACAACTCGTCCCCCGCTTGATAATTCAGAAAGTGGAAATAGACCAACATCATCTCATCCGAGGTGTTCAGTCCGTCGCAGACCTGCAGAGGGGGAGAATTGGGATTGAAGGGATTGTTTGACGTATTGTCGTAACGACATTTGGCCTCGATGCGATAACCTGTCGACAATTTGATGATGCGCTTGAAGAAGTAGAATCCCTGCCAATCGAAATCATAATTGTTGATGCGGATCATGGGGATGGTGTCTTGATTGTTCAGACTCACGGCATAGACTTCCCAGTATTTCCCCAACAGGTGCGAGTGAGGGAAGGTGCTCAATACAGAATAATCGCCGGGAATGCCCAACTGCGGCGGAAAGCGGGTGAACACTTCCTGGACGGAATCGGGTTCGATGCAAAAGCTCCAATTTTGAATCAAGGATTGGGCCAACAAGTCGCGCACCCCGGTTTCATTATCGGGGTAAAAATGCAGGTTAACAGCCGTGGAGTCCATCATCCCCACGCTACCCTGCGGGTAGTGCATGGCAAAGACAATCTTGTTGCCCGGGTTGAGGGTCACGCCCATTTTGAGCACGTCGGAATTGGGAAACACGATGGGGCCACCACCGGGTACATAGGCTCCCAACAACCTCCCTGCTGTCGGGCCGGTGCAATTGTTTTGAATCACGCCCACGGGGTAAGTGTTGGCATCGTCGATGTAGACCAAAACATGGTGCACGACTTCACGGTTGCCGGGCAGGACCTCAAATGCTTTGATGCGTTTGGTGGTGGTGACACCGGGATCCATAGAGATGCAGATGTAATCGTCGTTGGTGGAGGCCTGAGACGTGTAAGCCGGCATCCTCAGTTGGAGGTCGTGATTGGGTAGCAAGGCACCCGTGGGGAACACAGGAGGGGGGGGGGATTGGGAGGGGGTGCCTTCCGGGGCGCCTCCATTGACCCAATCCACGATGGTCTGCACTTCAGAGGCAGTTAGAGCACGCTCATGGGCATAGCGTTGGTAGGTGGTGTCCGGATGCCATGGAGGCATGACTCCGTTTTGGACCGCGAACTTGATTCCGAATCGTTGCGAGAAGGCATCGTTATAGGACATCAGGGGGAAAGGACCGATGTTACCCGTGTGGTGGCAGGAGGAGCAATTGTTGTAGATGAGGTTGGCGACCTGTCCGCTCCAGGTAGGAGTTTGAGCCTTTGAAAGTTGGTAAATTACCAAAAGGAGGGTAGCAAGTAGGATTCTCTTCATGTCGAGGTAGTTAAAGAAACGAATTTACGTATTTCCACCTCAATTTCAATGCCATAACCATCCGAATTGAGCAGCGGAGCGTACGGGTCCACCCTGAAAAAAATCCCTGCAATCCGCCATTGAGGATCGAACATTGCAACACCCAAAATCTCCCCTCAAGCCCAGGCAACCCTCACGGAGTTTCATCGTAAATGCCTACATTCGTCCTCAAGATATGATGGATTGATTACAGCGGTTTCACTATCTTCCACTCTCATACTTGAACCCATGTTGAAACGTATCCAATTGACCCTCAACATTTTTTCTTTATTCTTGATCCTTTTACCCCAAGTCACCCGGGCCCAATCCTTGGCGGCCTTGCCCGGCGGGCGTACCTTCATCGGCAGCATTGATTATTACCCGGTGGTAGCACACGTTGCCATTCAAGGTAAAAGCGTGAAGGGCCATTATTTCTACCTCAAGCGGGGCAAGCCGTTGGATTTGTCAGGAACCTACGAAGCATCGACCGGCAAATGGAAAATCACGGAATCGGTGAGTGGTAAGCCGACAGGATATTTCGAAGTAAACCTGACCATGGATGAAATCTTGGGTGACTGGAGTGCAAAATCCGACCTTTCTGATCCCAAGGAAGTCACTTTGAACGAGGTGGAAATCAAAGCCTACGACCCTTCGGGCGTACAGGCCTTGCGCATCGGGGGGCGTTATGCCACCACCCACAACATCATGATGTACGATGGCGAAAATGAAGAAGGGGACCCCGTTGAACACGAGGAAGAAGTGACCGACGACCTCTATGTCAGGGGCCTTGGAAGTGGCGTGTTTGCCTATTACATCTCCGTTTTGGGAACCAATGCCCATACGGGTGAGGTGTCAGGATTGGGTGAAATGACCAATGCCACCACCGGTAAATCCAGCAATTCCGATTGTGCACTGACCTTTGACTTTTCCAAGGCGGGAGAAGTGAGCGTGACCGAAGTGGACTGCGAGGATTACCACGGAGCCCGGGTCACCTTCGACCAGACCTTCACCAAGCGCTGATCATCCCTCAAAACAAAGTCGGCTTCCAACCTTCGTCGCCGGGGCCTTTCTCCTTGGGCTCCTCCTCTTCCGCGCGGGTGTCCACGATTTCGAAGGGGATGTCGGCAGGTGGCAGATTTTCGGGCATAACAGTTTCTTCATCGGCCTCTTCGTCCCTCTCTTCCGAAGTGGAATCCTCCACCAAGGGTTTTTCAGGTTCTGACCAACGAACCATTTCCACCTTGCGGATTTTCTCGTCGCTGAGTTTGTTGCCGATGGCTTTCCATCCTTTCACGTCGATGAATGACTCGAGGTTAAGCTCTTCGTCTTCAGCATTTTTCCGGGTGAATTTTAGGGAAACCACGGCTCCGGGTTTGGTGGTGGCGAACAACAATTTGGAGCCTTCCGACTCGTTGATGTAGCTGAATTTCTGATCCACCGTGGAGGTCTCGATGCGGAAGCGCTTCACGAAATTGCGGCCAGTGGCGCCATCGGAATGTACTGCACTCACCACCAAATCAGGAGTACATTTGGTGAGTTCCAAAATCTTGCCTTTGCCTTCGTAGCGATTGGTGAGTTCCCAAGTGGTAAGCTCATAACCGCCGTCTTCATACAGCACGAGGATGCGGTCGTCGCCTTGGAAATTGCCCACTTTCTGGCCCAATCCATCGGTATTCAGGCGCTTCACGTTTTCGTCGTAAAACACGTCGATGCCACCGAGCGTGGGAGCTCCTTTGGATTTGAACTCGATTTTGTGGACCGGAAACTTGGTGACCAAATAGCCACCTGCTGCCCTTCCCTTGATGCCCATTTCACCCAAATCAATGTCGAACACCGTTTTGCGCAGGTTGTTGCCCGGCTTCATTTTCACGATGAGCTTTTCAGACTCGCCGTTGGGGTTGGCAGAGAAATACAACACTTTGCCCGGTTTGCCACTTTTGGTAAGCACATACTCCTTGTCGCGCGTGACGCCACTGACATGGAAACGCTTCACGAACGTCCATGGGTCTTTCTTCTCCGTGTAGACCATGTGATAGGTGGTGCGCTCATCGTTGCGTTTCCAAACAGCACAATGGATGATGTTTTTGCCCACGAACACCTTGTCGGCCGCCTTCACCACTTTCATCGTTCCGTTTTCCAAGAACACGATGACGTCGTCGATATCGGAACAATCGGCCACGAATTCGTCCTTTTTCAAACTGTTGCCGATGCCCACGAAACCTTCGGCCTTGTTGACGTACAATTTGTGGCTTGCCAACACCACCTGAGCGGCATTGATTTGGTCGAAGGTGCGGATTTCGGTGAGGCGGGGATAATTTTTACCGTATTTGTCCAAGAGGTGTTGGAACCAATTGATGGTATATTCCACCAAGTGCGCCAAGTCGTGCTTGACCTGCTCCAGTTCATTTTCCAACTCTTTGATGAACTCTTCGGCCTTGAAGGTGTCGAACTTGGAAATCCGCTTGATTTTGATTTCGGTGAGGCGAAGGATGTCGTCACGGGTCACTTCCCTGAACAGCAAGTGTTTGAATGGGTCCAAGCCTTTGTCGATGGCAGTGAGCACACCTTCCCACGTTTCTTCTTCCTCGATGTCGCGGTAAATGCGGTTTTCGATGAAGATTTTTTCCAAAGACGACATATGCCATTTGTCTTCCAACTCCGACTGTTTGATTTCCAACTCCATGCGCAGCAGGTCCTTGGTATGGTCGGTACTGGTTTTCAGTACTTCCCGCACGTCCGTGAACATGGGCTGGTCTTCTACGATTACGCAGCAATTGGGTGAAATCGGTGACTCGCAGGCGGTGAAGGCATACAACTGCCCGATGACCACGTCGGGATTGGAGCCGGTGGCCAAATGCAGTACGATTTCCACGTTTCGGGCTGTGTTGTCGTCGATTTTCCGGATTTTGATTTTCCCCTTTTCGTTGGCCTTGAGGATGGAATCGATGAGCGACTGCGTGGTTTGGCCGAAGGGAAGTTCCGTGATGACGAGCGTCTTTTTGTCCAACTCCACCACTTTGGCGCGGCTACGCACACGACCACCCCGTTTGCCCCAATTGTATCCGTCCACATCCAACTGACCGCCCGTAGGGAAGTCGGGATAGAGTTCAAAACTGCGCCCTTTGAGGTAGGAGATGGCGGCTTTGCAGATTTCGGTGAAGTTGTGGGGCAGGATTTTGGTGCTGAGGCCGACTGCGATTCCTTCCACACCGTGGGCCAACACCAAGGGAAACTTCATGGGCAAGGTGACCGGCTCGTTTTTCCGGCCGTCGTAGCTGAGCTGCCATTTGGTGGTCTTGGCATTGAACGCGATTTCCAATGCCAAGGGGGAAAGCCTTGCTTCGATGTATCGGGGTGCTGCCGCACCGTCGCCGGTGTAGATGTTGCCCCAGTTGCCTTGCGTGTCAATGAGGAGGTCTTTTTGCCCCATGTTCACGATGGCTTCCCCGATGGCGGCATCACCATGCGGGTGATATTGCATGGTCTGTCCGATGATGTTGGCCACCTTGTTGTAGCGACCATCGTCCATCTCCTTCATGGCATGCAGGATGCGGCGCTGCACAGGCTTAAGGCCATCGTCCACGTAGGGCACCGCACGGTCCAGGATCACATAGCTGGCGTAGTCCAAAAACCAATTCTCATACATGCCGGACACGGCAAGTACGTTTTGCAAGGCATCTCCCGGCGTGATGGGATCGTTCGTCTCGTTGTCGCTCATCTTCGGCAATTTCCTCCTTCAGGTGCCCAAAAATACACATCGGTTAGCCCCCGGGCAGGACCTTGTATCAACAACCGCCTGTGGGGAAGGGCATTTGGAGTGCAGTTGGGATTGAGGGGGGCGAATCATGAAATAGAGCTTGGGAAGGCCAAACCGGAGTTCATTTGTCTTGAATTATTACCTTTGTGTAGTTGTTCAAATCAACGCAATTACCATCCTATTCCGTTTTTCAACAGTTACTTATACCCATATAACTCAAAAACCATGAAATCATTGTTTGCTTTCGCCGTTGCGGTAATTTGTTTTTTCACGGGTGTTTTTGCCCAAACCGTGGAAAAATTCACCATCAACGAAAACACCTATTACGGCACCAAAGCCATTCCCAAAGAAATCACCGGACTTTACAAATACCAAAAAACCAAAGAACCCATCGTTGAAATCAATGAAGATGGTACAGGGTATTTTCAGGTGCATGATGTTCCGAAGTATCCCGTTGAATTTTGGATTGAAACAGATGAAAATGGTACCATCCAAAAACGTTCAAGTGAAGTCAACAATAACTACCAAGTTGTACTCGTACTCAAATACGGTAGCAACGGTCTGAGCGGATGGCAAGGGGCCAAAGCCGGCACCTTTGATCGCATTGATGTGACCATGGCATTCACCGACGGCTATGCCATCATTTTGGGGGAGCGTTTCCGCAAGCTGCTCTGAAATTTTTTGGTGACCGGGATATCCGATTTGTATAGCCTTGTCATTCAACCCGGTGAAGAGAAGAACACAATCTTCCTTTCATCTGGCGAGAACTTTCATGTTTTCTAGGCTTCCAATTCCCTATCTTTAAACTTCAAACATTGAAATCATGAATATAGCATTGTGGATTGTACAGGGATTGCTAGGTGCCATGTTTGTGCTCGCCGGAGCCATGAAGGCAACACAAGCAAAGGAGAAACTCGCCAAAATGGCATGGACCGCCCGTTGGAGCGCAAGCACCATCAAGTTCATCGGTGTATCGGAATTGTTGATCGGTTTGGGTCTAATTTTGCCACAAGCAACCGGCATCCTTCCCGTGCTCACCCCTGTGGCTGCAATTGCGCTGGGCCTCGTGATGGTTTTGGCCGCCGTAGACCATGCCCGAAGCAAAGAAATGAAGGAAGTCGTCGTGAACGTGGTGATATTGGGATTGGCTGCTTTCGTGGCCTACGGTCGTATGTGCTGCTCAACAAGTTGCTGAAGCAGGCCACAATTCCGTATCAGAACAATTAGAATGGGTTGAACCCCAAATGAGGCTCAAGTCGGGATTTCCAGACATTTGACCGAGAAATCGTAATTTAGGTCGATCTGCTGCATCCTTGAAAAGAAGGCCATCCTTGGTATTCGTTCCGATCAGACCAGCATACTGGAAACTCAAGGTAACCTTCCACACTTCCCCATCATGAAAGAAGTCGACATGGATTTGGACCATTTCATCCATTATCTGAACGAAAAAATCCTGCAGTTCAAGGAAAATCAAATCGACGAGCAGGAGGTCATGGGCGTTCAAACCGAGATCAGGAATTATATCAACGCCAATCCTGCGACGGGCAAAGAATTGGGAAAGTACTTTTCCATCATTGGCCGCGCACTCAAATCCACGGGTGAAGACCTCGATCTTGTCCTTTACCCCATTTCAGGGGGGCATTTGTCGATTGGGCACAAACCGGGAGGGAAAATACCCTTCCAAGGCCTGAAGTCAACCGGAATCACCACCATCTTGACCCTGTTAAATGAAAACGAAGGTGCAAAATCCATTCAGTCTGGAGCTGAAAAAGAAGGAATCAAATGGATTTGGTTTCCCTTTTCGGCATCTACCCCCCCACAGGGTGAGGCATCCCAAAGGGTCTGGGAGTTGTATGCGCGACTGAAAAGCGAGTTGGAAGAGTCAAATTGCATTTACATCCATTGTTCGGCCGGGATTCATCGGACAGGAATGGTCACATACGGTTTGCTAAGATTCCTGGGGCATGATCAGGCCACCTCTCGCCTGATTTTATCCAAACTCAGAAAGGTCACATTCGAACAGGTCGGAGAGGATAGATTGGCATGGGGAGATGCTTTTTCGACTATTTAGGAAACGATGCGTTTGCGTAGGCCATAAATTGCACTTGAAAAGCGGAAAACAACAATTTAATTGAATCAAAAAAAACCATGTGCACGATTTGGTCATCCACGAGCGGAG
>Ga0209985_10004501_pt1 | contig 11214 bp, 13 predicted proteins | sample NOAtaG_FD_187305 | JGI IMG/M metagenome (GOLD analysis project Ga0209985, IMG submission 187305) | Freshwater lake microbial communities from Lake Erie, under a cyanobacterial bloom - NOAA_Erie_Diel6S_1000h metaG (SPAdes) (version 2) | ecosystem: Environmental > Aquatic > Freshwater > Lake ... | reverse complement strand
TCTCGATCATGCTTTGGATGCCGTCCTGGGGCGGCATGATCAACGGCCTGATGACCCTCTCAGGGGCCTGGGACAAGCTCAGGACCGATCCGGTCCTGAGGATGATGGCCGTGGCCGTCGGCTTCTATGGCATGTCCACCTTCGAAGGCCCGCTGATGTCGATCCGGGCGGTGAACGCCCTCAGCCACTACACGGACTGGACCATCGGGCACGTGCATTCCGGCGCCCTGGGCTGGGTGGGCTTCATCAGCTTCGGGGCGATCTACTGCCTCGTTCCCTGGCTATGGAAGAAAGAGAAGCTCTACTCCAACGCCCTGGTGGAGTGGCACTTCTGGATCGCGACCCTGGGCCTGCTGCTCTACATCGCCGCGATGTGGGTGTCAGGGATCGGCGAGGGCCTCCTGTGGCGCGAATACACCCCGCAGGGCTTCCTGGCGAACAGCTTCGTGGAGACGATCTCGGCGAAGCATATCGCCAACATCATCCGCGCCCTGGGCGGCCTGATGTACCTCTCCGGCGCCGTGATCATGGCCTACAACATCTACCGGACCATCCGGCAGCCGGCCCCCGCCGTCCTGCCTGCGGCCTCCGGACCCATCGTCGCAGCTGCGGCCTGAAGGGAACGGGAACATGTGGAAGAACCACTCCAAGCTTGAACGCCACTCGCTCCTCCTGGTCCTCGGCATCCTTCTCGTGGTGTCGGTGGGCGGCCTGGTCGAGATCGCTCCCCTCTTCTTCCTTGAGAGCACCATCGAGAAGGTGAAGGGGGTCCGCCCCTACACCCCCCTCGAGCAGGCTGGTCGGGACATCTACGTCCGGGAGGGCTGCTATGTCTGCCATTCCCAGATGATCCGCCCGCTGCGTGACGAAGTGGAGCGTTACGGCCCTTACAGCCTGGCGGCGGAGAGCATGTACGACCACCCCTTCCAGTGGGGCTCCAAGCGGACAGGCCCGGACCTGGCCCGGGTCGGCGGCAAGTACTCCGACGCCTGGCACGTCCAGCACCTGGTCGATCCCAGGTCGGTCGTGCCGGAGTCCCTCATGCCGCCCTACGCCTTCCTGGCGGGCAAGGACCTGAAGACGGAGGACATCGAGGCTCGCCTGCGCACCCTCACCCGGGTCGGTGTCCCCTACACGGAGACCGCCCTGAAGAACGCCCGGGCGGACCTGGAGGCCCAGGTCGATCCCACGGCGTCGGGGGCCAGTCTGGCCCGCTACTATGGCGACAAGGTCAACCGCCGCGACTTCGACGGCGATCCCGACCGGCTGACCGAAATGGACGCCCTTGTGGCCTACCTCCAGATGCTGGGAACCCTGGTCGACTTCAGGACCTACGAGGCGGACGCCCCGGAGAACCTGCGATGAGCTTCCTGACCTACGAGCAAGTCGCCCGTTTCGCCCAGCAGGGAGGAACCGTCTACTTCGTGGTGATCTTCCTCGCGGGCCTGGCCTACGCCCTGTGGCCCAAGAACCGCGAAGCCTTCCGGGATATGGCCCACCTGCCCCTGAGAGATGACGAGGACGAGCATGTCGGCTCCTGAAACTCAAGACGACCAAGGGCCCGTCGCCACAACCGGCCACGAGTGGGATGGCATCCGTGAGCTGGACAACCCCCTCCCGCGCTGGTGGCTCTGGATCTTCTACGCCAGCGTCGTCGTCGCCATCGGATATTGGATTCTGATGCCCGCCTGGCCTGGCCTGACTGGCTATACTCCGGGGATGCTCGGCAAGTCCGACAGGGCCGAACTCGTCGGGCAGCTGGCGAAACTGAAAGCCCTCAGGGGCGAACAGAACGCCCGCCTGACCGACGCCTCCCTCCAGGAGATCGAGAGCGACCCGGAACTCCAGGCCCATGCCCTCGCGGTCGGCCAGTCGGTCTTCGGTGACAACTGCGCCACCTGCCATGGCGTCGGCGGCGTCGGCGGCAAGGGTTACGCCAACCTGCGGGACGACGTCTGGCTGTGGGGCGGCACGCTGGAGGACATCCACCGGACCCTGCAGTATGGCATCCGCTCCGGACACCCCCAGGCCCGGTTCTCCCAGATGCCGTCCTTCGGTCGGGACCAGCTCCTGACGCCCGCCCAGGTCGGGGACCTGACGGAATATGTCGTGGCGCTCTCAGGTCGCCCGGCGAACGCCGCTGCGGTCCAGAGGGCGGCGCCGGTCTATGCCGCCAACTGCGTCGCCTGCCATGGGCCTGCGGGCCTGGGCGATCCCCTGCAGGGAGCGCCCAACCTCACCGACCGGGAATGGCTATACGGGTCGACCCGGAGCGACATCAAAGCTCAGATCCACAATGGCCGGGGCGGGGTGATGCCCGCCTGGTCCGGACGCCTGGACCCCGAGACGGTCAAGGCCCTTGCCGTCTACGTTCACGCCAACGCCGCCGGGCAGTGAGCCAGGGTCATGACCGTCGTCATCGATCGGACGCGAGCCGAAGGACGGGATAAAGGGCCCGCCTCGGCGGCCGAAAAGGCGAGGCGTCGCGGGGACTCCGGAGGCGGTCTCTACAAGCCCCGCACGCCGATCTACCCCAAACATGTCCGTGGCCGGTGGCGGAGCCTGAAGTGGGGCCTGATGGTCGCGACCCTGGCCATCTACTACATCACCCCCTGGATCCGCTGGGACCGCCCCGGCGCCCTGCCCGACCAGGCCGTCCTCGTCGATTTCGAGGGACGTCGCTTCTACATGTTCGGTCTCCAGTTCTGGCCGCAGGAGGTCTACTTCATTACGGGCCTTCTGGTGATGGCCGCCCTGGCCCTTTTCCTGGCCAGTTCGCTGTTCGGGCGTCTCTGGTGTGGCTATGCCTGTCCGCAGACCATCTGGACGGACCTCTTCCTCCAGGTCGAACGGATGTTCGAAGGCGACCGCAATGCGCGGATGCGGCGGGACGCCGCCCCCTGGTCGCTCGACAAGCTCTGGCGGAAGGCTGGCAAACACCTGGTCTGGCTGGGCATAGCCTTCGGAACGGGCGGCGCCTGGATCTTCTATTTCCACGACGCCCCGTCCGTGCTCGGCCAGTTCTGGACCGGCGAGGCGCCCGCCACAGCCTACATCTTCTGCGCCCTGCTGACCTTCACCACCTATGTTTTCGCCGGAACTCTCCGTGAGCAGGTCTGCACCTACATGTGCCCCTGGCCGCGCATCCAGGGCGCCCTCATTGACCAGGACTCCCTCCAGGTCACCTACCGGATCGACCGGGGCGAGCCCCGGGGTCCGCACAAGAAGAGCGCCTCCTGGGATGGGCGGGGCGGATGCATAGACTGTGGGCAGTGCGTGGTGGTCTGCCCGATGGGCATCGACATCCGCGACGGCGCCCAGCTGGAATGCATCAACTGCGGCCTGTGCGCGGACGCCTGCGACGAGATGATGGACCGGATCGACCGGCCCCGGGGGCTGATCGGCTACGACACCGACAAGGCGGTGGCGGCCCGGGCGGCGGGACAGCCCGCCGTCTACCGGCTCGTCCGCCCTCGCACCCTTGTCTACGCCGGGGCGCTGGTCCTCGTCTCCGGTCTCATGTTCTGGGGCCTGGCCCACAGACAAGCCTTTGACGTCCACGTCCTGAGAGACCGGAACCCTATCGCCGTGAGGCTTGCGGACGGCTCGGTCCGCAACGGCTATACCCTGAAGATCGCCAACCGGAGCTTCGCCGACGCTGACGCCCGCATCGCCTTCTCCGGGCCCGCCGGCGCCATCCTGAAGACCCCGGCTGAGCCCGCAGCCGACCACGTCAGGGCCCGGATCGAGACCAACACCCTTCGCGCCGTGCGGGTCTTCGTGACCCTGCCCGAGCAGACGGGGGCCGAGACGAGCCTGCCGGTCGCCTTCACCGTCACCCTCCCAGAGGGGGTCATGACCGTGAAGTCGACCTTCATCACCGATCCCGGAGCCCGCCCATGACTTCAACTCCCTCCACTCCTGCCGAGGGCTCCAGCGGCGGCTGGACCCTGACGGGCCGGCATGTCCTGGGCGTGGTCGTCGGCTTCTTCGCCGTTATCATCGCCCTGAACATCTGGTTCCTGACCCTCGCCTACCGCACCTTTCCCGGTCAGGTCTCGGACACCCCCTACGAGGACGGCCTGGCCTTCAACCAAAGGCTCGCGGCGCAGGCAGCCCAGGCGCGCCTGGGCTGGGAGGCGGCGGCCGCCGCCGATTCCCGTGGACCCTGGGTGGAGCTCAGCGACGCCGAGGGTGGGCCCCTGCGCGGCCTGACGGTGACCGGCCGGCTGGAACGCCCCGCGACCGAGGCGGGCCACAGGCTTCTGACCTTCCGGGAGACGTCGCCCGGACGCTATGAAGCGCCCGCTGACGGCCTGACAGGCGCCTGGGACCTCTCCTTCCGGGCGGTCGACCCTCAGGGCCGCGCCTTCGAGGGGAGACGGAGGCTGACATGGCCCTGACCCACCGCGACCCTCCGGCGAGCGATCCTGTCTCTGATGACGCTGCTGACGGCGCCGACCTGTCCGCCTACCTGACCCCCGGTGCGTCCGGTCTGTCCCGGCTGGATCTCCTGGTCAGCGGCGCTCACTGCGCCGCCTGCATCTCCCGGATCGAGGGCGAGCTGGCCGACACGCCCGGCGTGGCGTCGGCCCGGCTGAACCTCAGCACCGGACGATTGGCGGTGAGTCTGCACCCGGACGGCGATCCCCGACGGGTCCTCCGGGTCCTCGAGCGCATCGGTTACCCCGCATCCCCCTACGATCCCGGCTCGGTCCGGGAGGCCCAGGACCGGGAGGGTCGGGAGCTGGCCATGGCCCTGGCCGTCGCCGGCTTCGGGGCCGGCAATGCGATGATCTTCTCGGTACCCGTCTGGGCCGGTCTCTTCGGCCAGGAGCTGGGGCCCGCCACGCGCACCTTCATGCAGTGGGCCAGCGCCGGGGTCGGCGCCCCCTGCGCCGTCTTCGCCGGAATGGTCTTCTTCCGGTCGGCCTGGAAGGCCCTGCGCGCGGGTCGGGCCAACATGGACGTGCCGATCTCCATCGGCGTGATCCTGACTCTCCTGGTCAGCTTCCAGGAGACCCTCCTGATGGGGCGTGACACCTATTTCGACGCCGCCGTCACCCTGCTCTTCCTCCTGCTGATCGGCCGATGGATGGACCACGCCCTGCGCCGCAGGGCCCGCAGCGCCGCTGCGGACCTCCTGGCCCTGCAGGCGCCCTCCGCCTCCATCCTCGGCGAGGACGGGGCGGAGCGCCGGTCGCCCCTGCGCCTGGTCCGCCCCGGAGACCGGCTGAGGGTGCGCCCGGGCGAGCGCATCCCCGTGGACGGGGTGGTGGAGACCGGGGAGTCCGAGATCGACTACGCCATCCTGACCGGCGAGACGACGCCCCAGGCCGTCCATCCCGGCGTCGCCTGCCGGGCGGGCGCCCTGAACCTCTCGGGCCTGCTCACCCTGAAGGCCGAGGCGGCTTCCGAGGATTCGACCCTGGCGCGGATCGCCCGCCTCGTGGAGTCCGGCGCCCAGTCCCGGTCGACCTACGTCCAGTTGGCGGACAAGGCCGCCGCCCTCTACGTGCCCGTGGTCCATACCGCCGCGGCTCTGACCTTCCTCGTCGCCTGGATGCTGGGGATTCCGGCGCGCGAGGCGGTGCTGCGGGCCGCGACGGTGCTGATCGTCACCTGCCCCTGCGCCCTGGGCCTGGCCGTCCCGGCGGTGCAGGTGGCCGCCGCCTCGCGCCTGTTCCGGCGGGGGGTGCTGGTGAAGTCCGGCGCCGGCCTGGAGCGCCTGGCGGAGGCCGACCACGTCGCCTTCGACAAGACCGGCGTTCTCACCGAGGGCCGGCCCCGCCTGCTGAACGCCGACCCCGCCGACATCGCCCGGGCCGCGCCCCTGGCCCGGGCCTCCTCGCATCCCCTCGCCCGCGCTCTGGCGGAGGCCGCTGGGGAGGGTCCGGTTGCGCCCGGGGCCCTCGAAGTCGCCGGACAGGGGATCGAGGCGCGCACAGGGACAGGCCTGATGCGCCTGGGCCGGGCGGCCTTCGTCGGCGCCCCCCTGTCGGGGAACCAGACCGAACTCTGGTTCCGGGACGCTGACGGCGCCCTCTTCCGCTTTTCCTTCGCTGACGCCCTTAGGCCTGAGGCGGTGGGCCTGGCGGGAGCCCTGGCCCGGCGCGGCCTGTCCGCCTCCATCCTGTCCGGGGACGTGGAGGCCGCCACCCTCCGGGTCGCCGGGCGGATGGGCATCCCGGACTGGCGCTCTGGCCTGACGCCGCAGGGCAAGGTCGAGGCGCTTGAGGGCCTGAAGGGGGCTGGCCACCGGGTCCTGATGGTGGGCGACGGCCTGAACGACGTGGCCGCCCTCAGCCACGCCCACGTGGCCATGGCGCCGGGGACGGCCCTGGACGCCAGCCAGTCCGCGGCGGACCTGGTCTATCCCGCCGACCATCCCGAGCGCATCGCCGAGGCGATCGACACGGCGCGGGCGGCCCGTCGCAGGGCGATGGAGAACTTCGCCTTCGCCGCCCTCTATAACCTTGTGGCGGGGCCGGCGGCGATGATGGGGCTGGTCAACCCCTTCGTGGCCGCCCTGGCGATGTCAGGCTCCTCCCTGGTGGTGACCCTCAACGCCCTCAGGCTGCTGAATGGAGGCGGAAGATGAGCATTGTCGTCATCCTGGCGCCCTTTTCCCTGGCCCTGGCCCTCATCGGCCTGGCCGGCTTCTGGTGGACCCTGCGCCACGACCAGTACGAGGACCCCCAGGGCGACGCCAGCCGCATCCTGATCGAGGATCCTGAGGACCGGCCCCTCTGAGGGCTCAGACGGCGGCGCCTACCAGCCGGCCGATTCCGGCGGTCAGGGCCATGGCCAGGGCGCCCCAGAAGCTGACGCGAACCGCCGCCCGCAGCGGCGGGGCCCCGCCGGCCTGGGCGCCCACGGCGCCGAGGATGGCGAGCCCGGCGAGGGAGCCGGCCGAGACCACCGCCGCCAGGGCCCCTGCGGGCGAGATGGCGGCCAGGACCAGGGGCGCGGCGGCGCCGGCGGTGAAGGTGGCCGCAGAGGTGAAGGCGGCCTGCACGGGCCTGGCGGCGGTGATCTCGGAAATCCCCAGCTCGTCACGGGCGTGAGCGCCCAGGGCGTCGTGGGCCATCAGCTGGTCGGCGACCTTCAGCGCGGTCTCGGCGTCGAGACCCCGGCTGCGATAGAGGCCCGCCAGCTCCTCCCGCTCGGACTCGGGCTGGGCGGAGAGTTCGCCGCGCTCTCGGGCGAGGTCGGCGCTCTCCGTGTCCGATTGAGAGCTGACCGAGACGTATTCTCCGGCCGCCATAGACATGGCCCCGGCCACGAGGCCCGCCACGCCGGCCACCAGCACCTCGGAGCGTCCGGCGGACGCGGCGGCGACCCCGACGATCAGGCTGGCGGTGGAGACGATTCCGTCATTGGCGCCAAGCACCGCCGCCCTCAGCCACCCCACCCGGGTGACGCGGTGGCGTTCATCGTGAAGCTTCAGTCGGGTCATGGGGGCCTCCTGTCCTTGGCGGACAGCCTCCTCCCTCCCGACGCGCCCGGCAAGGGGTGTCGCCGCCCTAGCGACAGATCACGCAGCGTTACCCCTTGCGCCCGGGCTCTGGCGGGCGTAACCGGAAGACGTCAAAGGGGAGTAGCCCTCCGCCATCCCCGGCGGGTTCCTGCGTCAACACACTTGGCCGGCATGGCCATGGCGCAGGGAGAACGGTCCGTCCTTTCAGGGCGGGGGTTCGGGCGAGACCGATGGCGCTGCGGCCCCGTTCTGTCGGGCGGGGGCTGCTGCGACCATTGGATGTCTCGCCGCCCGACCCGGAACTGATCCTTGGAACCCTTCCTCACCTCCACCGCCATCGTCACCCTGGCCGAGATCGGCGACAAGACCCAGCTGCTGGCCATCGTCCTGGCGGCCCGCTTCGTGCAGCCCTTCCCCATCGTGGGCGGAATCCTCGTGGCGACCCTGGCCAATCACTTCCTGGCGGCCCTCGTCGGCGCCCAGGCGGCGGCCTTCCTTCAGGGAGACCTCTTCCGCTACATCATCGCCCTGTCCTTCATCGCCATGGCCGCCTGGACCCTGGTCCCCGACAAGCTGGACGAGGACGAAGGCCTGAAGGCGCCGGCGAAGATGGGCGCCTTCCTCACCACCACCGTGGCCTTCTTCATCGTCGAGATGGGCGACAAGACACAGCTGGCCACCGTCGCCCTCGGCGCCCGGTTCGAATCCGCCCTCATCGTCACCCTGGGTACGACCCTGGGCATGATGCTGGCCAACGTCCCGGCCGTCTTCCTTGGCCACGAGATTCTGAAGCGGGTGTCCCTGACCCTGGTCCGCCGGATCGCCGCCGGCCTCTTCCTGGTTATCGGCCTCTGGATGATCGTCCAGACCGCCGGCTGGGTCTGAGGGCTGTCGGGTCGCCGGCGCCGCCCCGCCGCAGTTTCCCCTCCGACCCGGGGCTTGCACCCCGGTTCCCCTCCCCCTGAAAGGGCAGGAATTTCGACAGCTTAGAGCATTTGGCGACCTGATTGAATCGCGGAGGACTCCCAGGGGGTCCGGGTTCTGATCCAACATTCATGCTGGAGAGGAGGCCGGTATGGATGAGCAAGGCTTTGTCGGTTGACCGGCTGGATCGTGTGATCGCCGCGATCGAGGGCGGGATGTCGTGCCGTCAGGCGGCGGCGCGGTTCGGGGTCAGCGCAGCGAGCGCGATCCGCTGGCGTTCGCGGGTCCGCAGACAGGGCGACGTGCGGCCGGGGCCTCTGGGCGGGGATCGGCGCTCCGGGCGGATCGAAGGCCATGCCGACCTGATCCTGGGCCTGGTCGAGCGCAAGAGCGACATCACCCTGGCCGAGCTGCGGGAGGCCCTGGCCCGGCAAGGCGTGGCGACCAGCGTGTCGAGCCTGTGGCGGTTCTTCGGGCGTCGCCGGATCACGCTCAAAAAAAGTCGGCGCACGCGGACGAGCAGAGCCGCCCCGACGTCCTGAACCGCCGTCAGGCCTGGTTCGACGGCCAGCTCGACCTCGATCCCGAACGGCTGGTGTTCATCGATGAGACCGCGGCCTCCACCAAGATGGCCCGCCGCCATGGCCGGGCGCCGCGCGGCCAGAGACTGAGGTGCAGCGCGCCCCATGGTCACTGGAAGACAACCACCTTCGTGGGGGCCTTGAGGCTGTCGGGCATGACCGCCCCGATGGTGCTGGACGGACCCATGAACGGGGTCTGGTTCCTGGCCTATGTCCAGCAGGTTCTGGCCCCGACCCTGAAGCCCGGCGACATCGTGATCATGGACAACCTCGCCGCCCACAAGAGCACACCCGTCAGGGATGCCGTCGAGGCCGCCGGTTCGAGACTCCTGTTCCTGCCGCCCTACAGCCCGGACCTCAATCCGATCGAGAACGCCTTCGCCAAACTCAAGGTCCTGCTCCGAAAAGCCGCCGCTCGAACCCTCGACCCACTCTGGCAAGCCATCGCCGACATCATCCAGACCTACTCGCCCCGCGTATGCAGAAACGACGTCACCGCCGCCGGGTACGATGCAGACTGATCGGAAAATGCTCTAGACGACCTGGGCCCGGTAGGGGGCAGCGGGATAGACGCCGAGGATCTCGAACCGCTCCGAGAAGAACTGCAGTTCCTCGAAGGCCCGGGCGACGGGAGCATCCTCCGGGCGACCGTCGATCTCTGAATAGAAGAAGGTCGCGGTGAAGGCGGCGTTCTCCATGTAGCTCTCGAGCTTGGTCATGTTCACGCCATTCGTGGCGAAGCCCCCGAGGGCCTTGTAGAGAGCCGCCGGCAGGTTCCGGACGCGGAAGACGAAGCTGGTGACGCACCGGGCGTCCCCCGGCGGGGTCGGGGCCTCCTGGTCCGCCGTCATCACCAGGAAACGGGTCGTATTGTTGTGCGTGTCCTCGATGTCCGGGAGAAGGATGTCGAGGCCGTAGAGCCGCGCCGCCAGGGCCGGCGCGATGGCCGCGCGGGTCGGGTCCGGCCGCTCGGACAGCTGGCGGGCCGCCAGGGCGGTGTCGCTGACCGACTCGCGCGCCAGGCCCAGGCGCGTGATGACGCCTCGGCACTGGGCGAGGGCGATCGGCATCGAGGCGACGGACTTCAGGTCCTCTATCCGCACCCCTGGATTGGCCATCAGCTGGAAGTGAATGGGTTTGAAGTGCTCGCCGATGATCCGCAAGCCGGAAGATGGCAGGAGGTGGTGGACGTCCGCCACCCGCCCGGCGATGGAGTTCTCCACCGGGATCATGCCCAGCTGACAGTCCCCCGATCGGACCGCCTCGAAGGCGTCCTCGAAGGTGGCGCAGGGCACGGGGTCCATATCCGGGAAGGCGGCCTGGCAGGCCTCATGGCTGTTGGCCCCCAGCTCACCCTGAAAGGCGATCCGGTTTCGGTTCATGCCCGACCTCCGATTCGGCGGGCGTGGGCGCGGGCGCGCTCCAGGTCCGCTGGGTTGTCCACCGAGATCGGCGCCTCGTCCAGTACGGCCGACCAGATCGTCATGCCCAGCTCCAGCGCCCGAAGCTGCTCCAGCCGCTCGCGCTGCTCGAGAGGCGAGGGCGGGGCGGCGGTGAATTGCTCCAGCGCCCGGCGCCGGTAGCCGTAGATCCCGTGGTGGATCCAGACCGGACCCTCGCCAAAAAGGACGGAGCGGGTGAAGTAGAGGGCCCTGCCCGAGCGCCGATCCGGCGCCATGGCGGCCACCACCTTGGGCATGTCGGGGTTGGACCGGTCCGCTGGACCGGCCTCCGCCACCATCACCGTGGAGATGTCCGCCGCCGGTTGAGCGGCCAGTAGCCCGGCGCAGGCGCGGATCGCCTCCGGGGCGATGAAGGGGATGTCGCCCTGGAGATTGATCACCACGTCGTGGCGGCCCTCCGGGTCGAGGGCTTGCAGGGCGGCGAGGATCCGGTCCGAGCCCGAGGGCAGGTCCGGATCCGTCAGGACGGCCCGCCCGCCCGCCGCCTCGACGGCCTGCACGATCTCTTCATCACCGGCCGCCACGGCGACGGGCCCGACGCCGGCGGCCTCCGCCTGGCGCAGCACCCGCACGATCATGGGCAGGCCGCCGATGTCCGCCAGGGGCTTTCCGGGCAGTCGCGTCGCAGCCATTCGGGCGGGGATGAGAAGGATTGGAATCATGAACCTGGGCCGCGGGGCCATCTGCCCGGTTGCGCGAGCGCCGGTAGCGTGTAAGAGACGCCAACGCAATACGGGGCGGAGACTCTCCGGTCCCTAGGGCCCCT
>Ga0209985_10004496_pt1 | contig 11224 bp, 9 predicted proteins | sample NOAtaG_FD_187305 | JGI IMG/M metagenome (GOLD analysis project Ga0209985, IMG submission 187305) | Freshwater lake microbial communities from Lake Erie, under a cyanobacterial bloom - NOAA_Erie_Diel6S_1000h metaG (SPAdes) (version 2) | ecosystem: Environmental > Aquatic > Freshwater > Lake ... | reverse complement strand
GATCGACTTCGCCCTCCTCGTCGATGGCCTCGCGGCCGAGCGGGAGCAGGGCATCACCATCGATGTGGCCTACCGATTCTTTTCCACGGACCGGCGCAAGTTCATCGTCGCCGACACCCCGGGCCATGAGCAGTACACCCGCAACATGGTCACGGGGGCGTCCACGGCGGACGCGGCGGTCATCCTGATCGACGCCCGCCGGGGGGTTCTGACCCAGACCCGCCGTCACTCCTACCTCGTCCGGCTTCTGGGGATCCGTCACGTCATCCTCGCGGTCAACAAGATGGACCTGGTCGACTGGTCGCAGGAGGTCTTCGACGGCATCGTCCAGGACTATCGCGAGTTCGCCGCCAGAATCGGCCTGACCGAATTCGAGGCCATCCCGATGTCGGCTTTGCGGGGCGACAACGTGGCCGAGGCCGGAGGCGGCGCGCCCTGGTACGCGGGCCCCACCCTGCTCTCCTGGCTGGAGACCGTGCCGGTGGGCGATGACGCCGCCGAGCGGCCTTTCCGCATGCCCGTCCAGTGGGTCAACAGGCCGAACCTCGACTTCCGTGGCTTCTCCGGCCTGATCGCCGCCGGATCGGTGCGCCCGGGCGACCGCATCCGCGTTGCGCCCTCCGGACGGGAAAGCCGGATCCGCCAGGTCATCGCCGGCATGTCGGAGGTCGACTCGGCGCAGTCCGGCCAGTCCGTGACTCTGACTCTGGAAGATGAGGTCGACATCAGCCGGGGGGACGTCCTGGCCCAGGCGGATGCTCCGGTGAGCGTCGCCGACCAGTTCGAGGCGACCCTGGTCTGGATGGACGAGGCGCCCATGCTGCCCGGCCGCCCCTATCTCCTGAAGCTCGGGACCCGGACGGTGTCCGCCTCCATCACCGAGCCGAAATACCGGGTGAACGTCAACACGCTTGAACATCTGGCCGCCAAGCGACTGGACTTGAATGAAATCGGCGTCTGCAACATCTCCACGGACGCCGCCATCGCCTTCGAGCCCTATGCCGAGAGCCGTGACCTGGGCGGATTCATCCTGATCGACCGGATCACCAACCGGACCGTCGGCGCCGGCATGATCCATTTCGCCCTCCGGCGCAGCCAGAACGTCCACTGGCAGGCCCTGGACGTCGACCGCGCCGCCCGCGCGGCCCTGAAGGGGCATCGGGGGCGGGTGATCTGGTTCACAGGACTTTCCGGCTCCGGAAAATCCACGATCGCCAACATGGTGGAGAAGAAACTTCACGCCATGGGCCGGCACACCTACCTGCTCGACGGCGACAATATCCGCCACGGCCTGAACCGGGACCTGGGCTTCACCGACGAGGACCGGGTGGAGAACATCCGGCGGGTGGCTGAAGTCGCGAGGCTCATGGCGGACGCCGGCCTGATCGTCCTCGTCTCCTTCATCTCGCCCTTCCGGGCCGAGCGGGCCCTGGCCCGCAGCCTCATGCCCGAGGGCGACTTCGTCGAGGTTTTCGTGGACACCCCGCTTGAGGTGGCGGAACAGCGCGACGTGAAGGGTCTCTACGCCAAGGCGCGGGCGGGCGAACTTAAGAACTTCACCGGCATCGACAGCCCCTACGAGGCGCCGGAATCGCCGGACATCCGCATCGACACCACCCGGGTTTCCGCCCCCGACGCGGCTGAGACGATCACCGCCTGGCTGGAGGGCGAGCCCGACTACACCATCTGAAGGGCGCGCCCTGTGCTTGCAGCGGCGGAACCCGGGGAGTAATCGGCGTCCATGAGCGAGATCGAGGTCACCCAACTCGGACGGGTGGTGGCGGGGTTTGACACCCCCGAGGCCGCCGTCCTTGAGCGCGTCCCGAACCCTCAGAAGGGGCAGACCTACCTGGCCCGCTTCACGGCGCCGGAGTTCACCTCCCTATGTCCGGTGACCGGCCAGCCTGATTTCGCCACTCTGGTGATTGACTACGCTCCTGGCGACTGGCTGGTGGAGTCGAAGTCCTTGAAGTTATTCCTGGCATCTTTCAGAAATCACGGCGCTTTTCATGAGGACTGCACCTTGACCATCGGGCGCCGCCTGGTGGAGGTTGCAGACCCGCTCTGGCTGCGGATCGGCGGCTACTGGTACCCTCGCGGCGGGATTCCGATCGACGTCTTCTGGCAGACCGGGGCGCCGCCGGAGGGCCTCTGGCTGCCCGACCAGGGCGTGGCGCCCTATCGCGGCCGGGGCTGACGCCTTGGGTCAACCCCTCCAGATTGTGGTCAGACTCTCGGGGGACGGTCGTTCGCGCTCGCGGGGCGGCTCGCCCGGCTCTCCGATCAGGATGAACCCCGCCACCTTTTCCGCTCCGGACAGGCCGAGTATGGCGCAGGCCTCGGCGTCGTAGGCGTACCAGTCGGTGATCCAGTTGGCGCCGTACCCCATGGCGGTGGCGGCGTAGAGAAGGGTGGTGCAGACCGCACCCGCTGACAGGATCTGTTCCCATTCCCGGATCTCCGCCTCGCGCGGGCGGGAGATCACGGCGATGCAGGCAGGCGGTGTCCGCAGCTTGCCCAGCTTGGCTACGGCCCGGTCATCGCCCCGCGCGCGGGCAAGGGCCTCCAGTCGGTCGGCGAAGGCGGCCTTGCCGTCTCCAGCCAGCACCACAAACCTCCAGGGCGCGAGCTTCCCATGGTCCGGGACCCGGGAGGCCAGCCGGATGAGGGCCTCGATCTCCGCGGAGGAAGGCCCCGGACCGCCAAGGGTCAGGGCGGAGGCCGATCGCCGCCGGGAGAGGAAGTCCAGCACCTCGGACGCCGCTGCCTGGGGGACCGGGTCGCCGAAGGCCGGAGCGGGGGGAAGGGCGGTCCTGGACCTGCGCGTCATGTCTAGCCTTTCTGAACTTGGGTCTCACATAGACGCCGGGAGAGGCGGCGCAAGCAGGGGATTCGCAGAGATGCCGCCCTATGATAGGCTGTTCTCGTCGGCGGGGGAGTAACCGGATGACCAAGACACTTGAGGTGATCGATCCGCGCGCCGCGCCGCCCGTCTGGGCCGCCCTGCGGAATGAGGCTGAGCACACCGCCAGGACCGAGCCCGCCCTGGCCTCGCTGGTCAACGCCGTCATTCTGAGCAACGACAACCTCGGCGACGCCCTGTCCTACCAGCTGGCCCACAAGCTGGGCGACCAGGAACTGAGGGCGATGAGCCTTCGCGAGCTGGCGATCCAGGCCTACCGCGCTTCGCCGGAGCTCGTCGTGACCGCCGAGGCGGACCTCAAGGCGGTGTACGAGCGTGACCCGGCCTGCAAGGGCTACGTCCAACCCTTTCTCTTCTTCAAGGGCTTCCAGGCCCTCCAGACCCAGCGCATCGCCCACTGGCTGTGGGGCCAGGGCCGCGAGACCATGGCCTTCTACCTCCAGAGCCGGATGAGCGAGATCTTCCAGGTCGACATCCACCCGGCCACGAGGATCGGGTCCGGGGTCTTCATTGACCACGGCACGGGGATCGTCATCGGCGAGACGGCGGTGATCGGGGACGACGTCTCCCTGCTGCAGGGAGTCACCCTGGGCGGCACGGGCGCCGAACGCGGCGACCGGCACCCCAAGATCGGCCGCGGCGTCCTGCTGGGCGCCGGCGCCAAGGTGCTGGGGAACATCCAGATCGGCGACTATGCGAAGATCGCCTCCGGCTCCGTCGTCCTGAAGCCGGTGCCGGCGCACTGCACCGCCGCCGGCGTGCCGGCGAGGCTCGTGAACTGCCCGACCGGGGATGAACCGGCGCGCAGCATGGACCACACCCTTGCGGATGTGGTCTACGACTACGTCATCTGATCTGCGGATCAGCCGCCGGGGTCGCCGATCCCGGGACGCCAGCACATCGACGGAGCAGACCCTTGGACGAACGCACTCTCCGCAAGATCGAAGGTCACCTTCGCGGCACCTTCGCCAACGCGCGGATCAATGTCGTGCCGCGTCCGCGGCAGAAGGACTCCGCCGAGGTCTATGTCGGTGAGGAGTTCATCGGCGTCGTCTTTGAGGATGAGGACGAGGCCGGCTCCTTCATGTTCGAGATGGCCATCCTCTCCGAAGATCTTCCCTGATCCGGGCCGGGCCCGGCGTCCGGTCACAGGACGCCGAGCATCTCGGCCACCAGGGGATGGCGGACGATGTCCCGCTCGGCCAGACGAACCACAGCGATGTTTCCCACCGCCTCCAGCCGCTGCGCGACGGGCGCGAGACCCGAGAGCTCGGGCAGGAGGTCCGACTGGGCCGGGTCGCCCGTGACCACCATGGTGGAGTGCCACCCGAGGCGGGTCAGCAGCATCTTGAGCTGGACGTAAGTGCAGTTCTGCGCCTCGTCGATGACGACGAAGGCGTTGTTGAGGGTCCGTCCCCGCATGAAGCCGACCGGGGCGATCTCGATGATTCCCTCGGCCATCATGGCCCGCACGCGCTTCATCGACAGCCGGTCCGAGAGGGCGTCATAGAGCGGGCGAAGGTAGGGGGCGAGCTTGTCCTCCATCTCGCCCGGCAGGAAGCCAATGGACTCTCCGGCCTCCACGGCGGGGCGGGAGAGCACGATCCGCCCGACCTTGCCGGCTTCGAGGGCTTCAACGGCCTTGGCGATGGCCAGGTAGGTCTTTCCCGTCCCGGCCGGGCCGAGGGCGAGGACCAGGTTGTGGGTGTCCACGGCCTCCATCATCGCCTTCTGCCCCTCGGACATGGGCCGCACCGTCTTGACGAAGGCCTGGTCGCGTTCGTCGTCGACCCGGCGCGGCAGGGGAGACCAGGCTCGCTCGACCGGCAGCCGGCGAATCCTGGGATCTCCCTCGAACTCGGAAAGATCCAGGGCGCCTTCGCGCAGCTGACGCTTCAGGGCTCGCTTGGTCATGAGGGCCTCCGACTGGGCATGAAAAAGGGGCGCATCCGGTATGGATCGCCCCCAGGGAAACGAAATTGGCAAAGGACGGCGCGGCGTCGGAAGGCGCCCGGCGGGCCACACTTCCCGTTCCTGACCGGCGGCTGAGGCCGCCCTGTAGACGTCGACGCCATGAACTCTCCCGGCTGCGGGACAGGTGCTCTTCGGAAGGACTTCGCAGCCCCGAATCGCCCCTCTAGAATGCTAGCAGCACGGTTGCGGAAGCGTGAACGCGTCGTTCACCAAAAGGTCACGGGAGACGCCATGTCAGTCTATCAACTGGGCGATGCGACGCCGGAGCTGCCTGAGGATGACGAGTACTGGATTGCGCCCAACGCTGCGGTGATCGGGCGCGTGATCCTGAAGCGCAACGCCTCGGTCTGGTGGGGGGCGACCCTTCGGGGCGACAACGACCCCATCGTCATCGGGGAGAACTCCAACGTCCAGGACGGTTCGGTCCTGCACACCGACACCGGATCGCCCCTGACCCTGGGGGCGAACGTTACCGTCGGGCACATGGTCATGCTTCACGGCTGCACCATCGGCGATAACACCCTGGTGGGGATCGGCTCCATCATCCTGAATGGCGCCCGGATCGGGAGAAACTGCCTGATCGGCGCCAACTGCCTGATCACCGAGGGCAAGGAAATCCCCGACAACTCCCTGGTCATGGGCGCGCCGGGCAAGGTGGTCCGGGAACTCTCGGACGCCCAGGCCCAGTCTGTCGCCCTCGGCGCCCGACACTATGTCGAGAACTGGAAGCGCTACCGCGCCAGCCTGCGCCACAAGGGTTGACCGGAGGGCTTGCAGCCCGCTTTCTGGACCGAGAAACACCAGGGAGCAGGGCCATGGCCTACGAACACATCCGCGTCGACCGCGAGGGTCACGTCACCATCATCACGCTGAACCGCCCGGACGTGATGAACGCCCTGCATTCGCCCGCTCACTTCGAGATGCATGAGGTCCTTGACGCCTTCGCGGCGGACCCGGACCAGTGGGTGGGGATCATCACGGGGGCGGGCGACCGCGCCTTCTCGGCCGGTAACGACCTCAAGCACCAGGCGACGGGCGGAGAGATGCGCACCCCGCCGACAGGCTTCGCCGGCCTGACCTCCCGCTTCGACCTGAACAAGCCCCTCATCGCCGCCGTGAACGGCGTGGCCATGGGCGGCGGCTTCGAGATCGCCCTTGCTTGCGACATCATCGTCGCCTCGGAGGCGGCGGTCTTTGCCCTTCCCGAGCCCAGGGTCGGCCTCGCCGCCCTGGCTGGCGGCCTTCACCGGCTGCCCCGGGCGATCGGCGTCAAGCGCGCCATGGGCATGATCCTGACCGGCCGACGGGTCTCGGCCGCAGAAGGCGAGGCCCTGGGTTTCGTCAATGAAGTCGTCCCCGCCGGCGAACTGATGGCCGCCGCCCGCCGCTGGGCCGCGCAGATCGCCGAACTGTCCCCCATGTCGATCCGGGCCTCCAAGGAAGCGGTTTTCAAGGGCCTCGACGAACCCACCCTCGAGGCGGCGATCCGCGGCCAGAACCGCTATCCGGCGGTCTCGGCCCTCTTTACCTCCGAGGATTTCGTGGAGGGGCCGATGGCCTTCTCGCAGAAGCGGGCGCCGAACTGGAAGGGACGCTGAAGCGGGGCTCTTGCCGGGGGCGGGCAAGATCGTCAGAAGGGCGCAACTGACGCCCCTTCGCTGAGAGGTCCGCCCATGGACGCCTACGACTATATCATCATCGGAGCTGGCTCCGCCGGCTGTGTCATGGCCGCCCGTCTGACCGAGGACCCCTCGGTTCGCGTTCTGCTGCTGGAGGCCGGCGGCAAGGATAACTCTCTGATGGTCCGCATGCCGGCCGGCGTGGGCGGCCTGATCGGTGACAAGGGTGACTACAACTGGGGCTTCTGGACCGAGCCTGAGCCCCACCTGGACGGCCGCCGGCTCTGGTGGCCGCGCGGCAAGGGCTGGGGCGGGTCGTCCTCCATCAACGGCATGATCTACATTCGAGGGCACGCCCGGGACTACGACCAATGGCGCCAGATGGGTCTTGAGGGCTGGGCCTACCGGGACATCCTGCCCTATTTCAAGAAGTCAGAGGCCTTCGAGGGCGGCGCCGACGACTGGCATGGCGCAGACGGTCCCCTGAAGGTGTCCAAGGCCTCAGACCCCAACCCGATCTACGCTGCGGCCATCCAGGCCGGCGCGCAGGCCGGCCATCCCCTGACCCGGGATTTCAACGGCCGCCAGCAGGAGGGCTGGGGCCCCTATCAGATGACTGTTCATGACGGCGAGCGGTGGAGCGCCTCCCGCGGCTACCTCCATCCCGCCCTGTCCCGCCCGAACCTCACCTGCGTGACCGGCGCGCGGACGACCCGGATCCTGGTCGAGGACGGCGTGGCGACCGGCGTCGAGTATGCCGACGAGAAGACCCGGGTCCGCACCCAGGCGAAGGCGATACGGGAGGTCCTGCTCTGCGCCGGCGCCGTGCAGTCGCCCCAAATCCTCCAACTGTCCGGGATCGGCGATCCCGCCGCCCTGACCGCCGCCGGGATCGAGACGGTCCACGCCCTGCCCGGCGTCGGCCAGAACCTGCAGGATCACCTGGACGTCACCCTGTCCTGGGCCTGTCCCCAGCCGATCACCATCTATTCCCAGCGCAAGGGCCTGAAGACCCTGCTGGTCGGGATCAACTACCTGCTCTTCAAGAAAGGCATAGGCCGCCGGCAGTTTCTGGAGTCCGGCGCCTTCCTGAAGTCGCGTCCGGACCTCGACCGTCCGGACCTTCAGGTGCACTGCGTGCTCGCGGTCATGCAGAACCACGGCAAGACGGTCGTGAACCGCGACGGCTTCACCTTCCACGTCTGCCAGCTACGGCCCGAGAGCCGGGGCCGGGTGGGTCTGCGTTCGGCGGATCCCTTCGATGATCCCGCGATCTTCGCCAACTATCTCTCGGCGGAGGAGGACCGACGCGCCCTCAGGGAGGGCGTCCGCATGATGCGCGAGGTGGCCCGGCAGCCGGCCCTCGACCCCTACCGCTCCGAGGAGCTCTTCCCGGGCGAGGACGTCGAGAGCGACGAGGCCATCGACGCGTGGATCCGCTCGGCGGCCGAGACCATTTATCACCCGGTCGGCACCTGCCGCATGGGCGCCGACGGCGACCCGATGGCGGTGGTCGACGCCCAGCTGCGTGTGCGCGGCCTCAAGGGCCTGAGGGTCATCGACGCCTCGGTCATGCCGACCCTGGTGGGCGGTAACACCAACGCCCCGACCATCATGATCGCCGAGAAGGCCGCCGACATGATCCGCGGCCTTCCGGCGCCGGCGCCGGACGACGCCGAGATCGCGGCCTGATCAGGGAGTGGCCCGAGCCTCCACCGGCTCCGGCCTCACCTCCAGCCTCCAGAGTCGGTCCGGGCTCAGCCACCGGCGGGCGGCGGCGTGGATGTCCTCTGGAGAGAGCCGCTCCAGGGTGGGGACCAAGCTGCGGTAAGCGTCCAGCTGGCGGGGATCGGCCTGCATGCCGGACAGGGTGCTCAGCCAGTACCCATTGGTCTCTCGCGCCTGCTGGATCCCTTCCAGGACCGGCTTGCGCGCCCGGGTCATCTCGTCCGCGGTCGGGGGCGCGGACGCAAGGTCTGCGGCGATGCGCTGGATATCCCGGGTCACGGCTTCGATCTTGTCGGGCGGGATTTCGACGACAGTGGAAATGTAGCCATATCCGGGCAGGAGCCAGCTCTGGGTGGAGTCCGCGCTGGGAGAGTAGGTGGCGCCCTGTTTTTCCCGCAGTTCGTCCGTGAGCCTGAGGTTCAGGATCTCGGCCAGGAGCCGGTTGGCCCGGGCGCCCTTCGGATCGGCAAGGAAATCCGTCGTCGGCCAGGCGGTGTAGAGGACCGCCTGGTCGGCGCGCCCCTTGTGAGTCCGCACGACCGCGGGCCCGCCCCCCTGCGGGAGATTGACCTTGACCTGCTCTGCCGGCGGCGGCGTCGGGGCCGGGCGGGCGGGGAGGGCGCCGAAGGTCCGGTCCACCGCATCGACGGCCTTGTCCACCGTGATGTCGCCGACGATCACCACCTCGACCGGCCCCGAGGCCAGGGAGGGCGAAAGGGCGGCCTTGAGGTCCTCGAGCCGGGTCGCCGCCAGCTCTTCCCGTCCGGGGAAGGCCCAGCGACGGTCTCCCCCGCGGAGCAGGGCTCCGAGGTCCCGGCTGAGCACGCCCGCCGGTGTCGAGGCCAACTGGTCATGGACCGTCGCCGAGAGGGCGGAATAACGACCGAACGCCTCGGGCCTCCAGCCCGGGTCGGTCAGGTAGGCGGCCAGGACCTGGAGCTGGAGGTCAAGGTCCTCGCCCCGCGTCCCGCCTGAAAGCACATAGCTGTCCTCGAGGATGCCGAGGCCCGCTGAGTAGACGTGGCCGGACAGGGTCCGCTCCTTATCCTTGATCGAGAGCTTGCCGAGGCCGCCCTCGGTCACGGCGCCCCTGGCCCATTCCGGGTTCGGACGCTTTGGGTCCAGGGCCAGCCGACCGTTGCCGAAGTTGACCCGAACCAGGATCTGGTCGGTCTTGAACTTGGTTGGCTTCACGGTCAGCCGCACGCCATTGTTGTAGTGCAGGAAGGCGGCGTCGATGTCTGCGATGTCCCGGCGCTCGGCCACCCCGGAGGGGGCGCCGAAGGTCTCATAGGGCCAGGCCTCCAGCGCCTGGGTCTCGGAGGCCCCGACCTTGGTCTTCAGCGCCTCCCGGGCGGCTGCGGCGACCACCGCCTCGCCGCCCTCGATCGCCTTGGGGCCGGTCATGAAGACAAGGGGCCCGGATCCGCTGAACAGGGTGGCGGCGGTCCGGTTCAGCCCTGCGGCGTTGAGGGTCTTGGCTTCGCGCTCGAACCAGTCGAAGTCCTGTTCGGGGCTGGTCACCACGATGCGCGTCGTAATCGATCCGACGATGGCCCCGGCGAGGGCCGAGGGGGTCCGGGTGCCCGACCCTGTGCGGGCCGCTGTCAGGGCCGATCGTGTGTCGGTGATCACCCTCTGGAGCTCGTCCTCCCGGACTCCGAACCTCTCGATCCGGCGCTGTTCCTCAAGGATGGCGGCCAGGGCCTTCCTCCAGTCGCCGCCGCTGGCGAGGGCGTAGATCCCGGCGGTCTTCTGGATCCGGTAGGGTTCGCCGAGCGAGGCGCCGGCCGCCAGGAAGGGCGGCTGTCCGCTCCGCGCCAGGTCGGACAGGCGCCGGTTGAGGATGGCCACCACCAGCGCACGCTCGAGATTGGTTCGCCGACGGGCGAGGGTATCGGGCGCTATTTCGGGATCGTCGATCCAGGTCGCCACGAGGGCGTTGGGCAGTCCGGGGTCTACGAAAACCTTCGCCTCCGGGCTCCGGCGCGCCAGCTTCCCGAGGGGCGGGGCGATTCCAGCGGGACCGACCGCCTTCCAGTCGGAAAAGGTCTCCCGGATACGGGCCTCGACCTGCTGGGGGTCAAAGTCGCCTACCGCGACAACGACCGCCCGTTCTGGACGGTACCAGGCCTGGTAGAAGGCGCGCAGGCGGGCGGCGTCGAGGCTCTTCAGGACCTCCACCTCGCCGATCGGGAATCGCCGTGGCGGCAGCTGTTCCCCGAACTGGAAGGCCGAGCCCGCCCGCGCCGCCCTCAGGGCGGGCCCGTCGCCGGATCGCTCTTCGGACAGGATCACGCCACGCTCCCGCTCCACCGCCGCTGGGGAGAAAGTCAGTTCACCGGCGACCTCGCGCAGGAGCATGAGGCTGGTCTCCACGGTCTCCCGGTCGGTCTTCGGCAGGTCCAGGCGATAGATCGTCTCCTCAAAGGAGGTAGAGGCGTTGGTGTCGGCGCCGAAGGCCAGGCCCAGCCGCTCAAGGATCTTGACCATCTCGCCTTCGGGGACCCGGGTCGAGCCATTGAAGGCCATATGCTCCACAAAGTGGGCGAAGCCTTGCTGGCCTTCGGCCTCATTCAGAGACCCTGCGGAGATGTGCAGGCGAAGCGCGGCCTGTCCCGGGGGAACCGCCTGTCGTCGGACGGCGTACCGCATGCCGTTGGGAAGTACTCCGAATCGAAAGGTGGGATCAGCGGCGACATCCGAATTCGCCTGTGGCCAGGAGGGAGGGGAAGTCCCGGCTCGGCTCGGCGGGTCGCTACGGGTCAGCGCCGCAGCGGGGCCTGAAAGGGTGAGCCCGGCAAGCACGATGAGCAGGAGGCGGACTGCGGGCTTCTGAAAGCGGATCATGGCTGTGCGGAGCCTCCCGGACTTGTCGCCCGTCCACCCTGCCCCGAAGATCATGTCGCCGACAAGGCGGCTGCAGGCCTTTGGAGACCCCGATGAGCGACCCCTGGACCGAAGCGCCGGAAGCCCCCGA
>Ga0209985_10004495_pt1 | contig 11224 bp, 15 predicted proteins | sample NOAtaG_FD_187305 | JGI IMG/M metagenome (GOLD analysis project Ga0209985, IMG submission 187305) | Freshwater lake microbial communities from Lake Erie, under a cyanobacterial bloom - NOAA_Erie_Diel6S_1000h metaG (SPAdes) (version 2) | ecosystem: Environmental > Aquatic > Freshwater > Lake ... | reverse complement strand
GAAGATAGGAGGAAAAAAGATGCTTCGTGATGGTTACTTTATCAAGGAGGCGCCGCCTAAGATTGGCGCGCATTACACGCCGCAGTTCTACTCCAAACCTGCCACGCCCGAAGAGCGGTTCGTGCAAGACGTGATGCTGGGCATCATGCCGTACAGAGAGTCGCCGATCACCAAACTGCTCGGGAGACTCCTACGGATATGAAAGACATGGTCGTTGTTTATTACGCGGCCATCGCGGTGGCCACGTTCGCCTTCTTGGCGATTGGCCTGCCCGAGCCCAAGGGGCCGTCACCCAGCGAATGCTCAACCAAGAACACTACGATTTGGATGACGACGCGTGACCGCGTTATTTGCCAGCAGTTGCGCCGCCTAACTTAAGTCTTACTGCTTCGTACTGGGCGTAGCACTGCTTGAGGGCGAGTCGGATTTCGTCTGCTTCCCTGGCGAGTCCGACAACCACTTCGCTATCCTCTCGGTAAAGCTCTCCTGGGGTACAACCGCCTGATCCAGTACTGGCGGGATTGGGCACGGCACCGGCTTGTACGACCGGGCGCTGGGGGCGGTTGCGCAGGCTGTTAGTAAGAGCGGCATTCCTATCAAGCAGATCACGCGTTTCACGATCCTTCTCCTGTCTCAGTTGATCGGCGTCCGCTTGGATCGCCTGCTGTTTCTCAATAGCCTCTTGTACCGCCTTAGCGTGCGCTTCCTGCTGCCGGATGCGCTCAGCGTCCCATTCGGCCTGCACGACCATCTTGCCGTGCGCCGACCCTTTGACGTAGCCAGCGCCGCCCGCGACCGCAACCGCAATAACGGCACCGACAAGAAAATAGGGGTTCATTTCGGCGGCACCTTGGTGCCTTCGAGCTTCTTATGGACTTTGATCGTCTTGCAGACTTCCATGTCCTTGCCCTTGACCTTCTCAACGCGGCAGACCTTCTTCATCTCACCGCCGGCAAACGCCATCAACGGCACAAACGCAATAAGTGCAACGAGTTTCTTCATCGTAGTCTCCTAGTCGATTTCAGGTTGAGGTGCTGGGGGCGGCGCTGCCTTGCCACCGAATCCGGACACCACAGGCGCGGGGTTCAGTTGCGGCTCTTGGCGTACCGGCGCTGCGGTCTTCTGCGCAGGTGGTGGTGGGTCAGTCCAGTCGCTGGCCTTGGATACGCCAGGCGGCGGGTCGATCAGCTTGGCCACGCCGTCCTTGCCTTTGATGGCCAGTAATGTTGCCAAAGCACCAAGTATGTACTTTGACATGTCGGACAACAGCATAAAGAACTGTTTATCCGCTGGCGCGATCCCGACCATCGGTTGTGTTACAAAAACGACACTATACATTGCCAAACTGGACATCATTAGCAGCACCAGACAGAAGGTGGCGCCGATGATTAGCTTGATATACGAGTCGATTATGTCGGGAGTCCATTTCATTTTTGTTCCTCCTGCTTGAAGTCAGACGCGGGTAGTAACTGATCTGGGCAGGTGCCGGTCACAGCGCAGGTCGGGCGTTGGCATTCGGGCTTGTTCCAGTTTTTGTTATCCATACAGGGGTAACGAAACCGGTCTTCGCAGCCGACCAGCCAAACGATGCCCGCGATACTAAGCACCAAAAATATGAAGCGCGTGATCATAGTGTTTGATCCTGTCGTCTAGTCCGATATAACCGCCGTTGATGCGCCGGGTCAGCTCCTTGATGTCGCCCGCGTCTGCCCACTTGTTCAGGTTGTTCGTCTCCCAGAACCAGCAGGCCGACTGCGCTGCGCCCTCGAACGTGCCTAAGTACTCTGGCACGTCGTTGATGTTCATCTCCAAACTGTCAGCAAAAGCCTGATAGTTTGATCGTCCAGTAAGCTGAATAAGGCCGCGACCACGGAAACGATAGCCATCACCAGAAGATTCATCGCCATTCCCCATCCGACTAGCGTAAATGCGATTTGCAATAGCCTCTTGCTTGTTAGGCCGCGCGCAATACTGATTAGCTGTGACATCGTCGGAAAAGTATTTTGGGAAGAGACGCCGCAGCGCCTGGGGTTTGTAATTCAGGTTCTCGACGATAGCGGTGAAGCCGCCCGACTCATGCGCGCACTGGGCTAAGAATGCCGCCATGCGCTTCGGGGTGTTGATGTCGTAATCGGGGAAGAGTTGTGCGAGCGCCTTGTGCCAGTACTCGACGTATTTGTTCTGCGGGATGATCTGACGAAGTTGGGCTTCAGTAATCATTGACCATACATCCTTTCAATCTGTATTTCACGCCGCAATTGTTTCATGCGTTTGACTTCCTGCACGGCCGCTTCGGTTGCGTTGTACATGTCCCAGTACATGAACGCCATGAGAGGGAGCGCGATAAAAAAAGTTAGCAGCACGGCCAGCACTGTGATCAGTAATGGCCAAGGGATGTTTTCATCGTCACGCTTTTCGTTGTTAGCCACATTACTAGAATTCCCCAAAGAACTACGAAAACGGTTGCCGATATCCAAGTTGCTTTGGCCTTTAGTTCCGCTATTCTTTTTCTGCGTCGCCATCTTGCCATTTGGATCAGTTTAAGCTCTTCTGCGTGCGCCTCGTCCTGCTCGGCCACGATCGTCTGCCACATCTCTTCGAACTTGCTCCAAAGTGAACCCAATTCTGGCGGCGCTCGGTACACCATCGTCTCGCGTATCTCTGCCAGCATCGCGTCTAAGCGTGTCGTGATGATGATACGACGCAGCGCCCGACGACCGACGCTTTCTTCGCCCTTGTAGACCTTCTTCCCTTCCATCTGCTCGGCCAACAGCGCCTTGCTCAACGCGTCATAGCTGTCCATCAACGCGCCCAACTGGTCGCCGCGATCGGTGTACACGTCGTTCGGATCAGCCTTGGCGATCTCCTGGACGCGCTGCACTTCGGCGTTGTACTTCTGCTTCTGCTCGACTGTCGGATTGCCGCCCGTTACCTTATCGAACTGCGCCCGCAAATCCTTCAGTACGTCGGACACCTCGCCACTGGCGTTTTTTATGTCCTTGTAAAGTTGGCAACCCTTCTTGACCGCCGCGACCGCAGCATTGGCAGCAGCAAGAAGGGTTAGCGGGTCAATTTATTCCTCCATCTCCATCTCTGGTGCTGGCACGACTGTACCTTCGGTGGCCACGCCACGAGTAGCGCCGCGCGCTGCGCCGGTGGTCAGATCGTTGACTGCATCCTCAAGCCATTGGATACCGTATTTCTTGCCGATCTCCATCGCCTGCTTTATTTTGGTGGCGTCGAACTTCTGCACCTTGGGCGCAACTGCTTCGAATACCTTGACCGCATCCGCCGGGTTCAGCAACAGATTTTTCAGCTTTTCTTCCGTCGCTCTCGACGCAGCGTTAGCCCAGTACTTACTGAAGAGCGACGTCACGGCGTACACCGGCCCAGACACAGGGTTGTAGATACGCGAGATGATCTGCTCGGGCGGAACTCCCGTCAACTCTTCGATCGGCGTGCGCGGTACTGTCTCGCCACGGAACGATACCTGCGTCGGGTCTTTGGATAGCCGCTCGGACGCCACAGCGAAGTCGGCTACCTTCTGTGCGTAGGTCGGCCCGAACACACGGTTGAACACGGCAGCGCGGTTGCGGTCATTCAGCATGGCGACCGGATCAGCGGCCGTCACAATGTCGTCCAGCATGTACGACCGCACGGCGTTCAAGATGTCCTTGTTGCCGCCGTACTGGTTCAGCAGTTTATTGGTGAAGTTGCGGTCGCTATACATGCGCGACACCAGCTCGGTTGGATTGGAGTAGCCTTTCTCGCGGATCAACTGCTCACCCGACACACGGCGGAAGTCGGCCTCAAGCGCGGCTTTCTTACCTAACAACTGCTGCACGTTATTGACCGAACCGCGTAGCTCATCTTCCAAGCCAGGAATCAACGCCATCGCGCTGCGGTTCTTGGCCAGCCATTTGTTGGCCGCCTTGGGATCGATAACGTCGTTCTTCAGCGCGGCTTTGGTGAAGCTGTCATAGAACGCATCTCGCGCTACACGAACACCTTCTTCGCCGGTTGCGCGGATGAAGTCGTCGACGTTCGACTTGTTACCGATAATGGCCGGCGCGATCTGCTCGACAAACTTCTTGCGATCGACATTCTTTAACGTCTCGCTGTTAAACGGCAAGCCGACCTTTTCCAGATACGCCTGATCAGCGTTGCGATACGCAGCCACGAATTCTGGGTCAAGATTGTTAATGTGCCCGGATACGCGGGTCTTCAACTCGCTCAACAGACGAATATCCGCTGGGTCGTTCGACTTGCGCAGTTGCTTGTTGATCTCGCGCTTCAACGAATCCAAATCTTCAACCGTCGCCTCGGCGAATCTAACGCCTGCTGGCGTGGCTGGCACACCTTCGGCGGTCAGAATTGGGCTGGCTTCGGTTTCTGTTGGACGGAAGCGAGCGCGTACCTTGTTGTAGATGCTTGGGAACGTCTTGAATATGTCGGACGCTTGCGTGCCTGCCACGAAGTTGTAGATGTCGTCTACCGACCCAGCAGGCAGCGTTACGCCCTTGGTGCTGGCGATGTTGAACGCCTCGGTGTACAGCGGCTTAACTTCAGCAATCGCCTTCTTCTCTTTGTCGGCCACCAACTTCTCGATCCGAGCGCCAAACGCGTTCGGGTCAAGCACTGGCGCGCTGTAGGCGTCCGCGATCTGCTGATCAAGCGAACGCACTTGGCGCTGCACCGACTTCTCTGTTGCGCCGCTGATCAGCGCCAACTCTTCCGGCTTTAATGTCGCCAGATCAACCTTGGCGGGGTCACCAAACAGACGAATCTGGTTAGCGCGCAGATCAGTCTTGGCGCGAGCAAACTGTTCGCCATACTTGGCCTTGAAGACCGGATCGCGCGACGACAGGTTCTCGATGAAACTGATGATGACCGGGTTGTCGGCCATCAACGCGCTGATCGGCATTTGCACGCGTGGGCTACCTGGCGCTTTCAACGATACGCCTTCCTGCGCCTTGGCCGCTTGTTGCAGCGTGGTCAGGAAGTTCGGATCGGCCGCGCCGGCAGCGATAAAGATGTTGTTAATGCGACTGTCGACATCACGCAGCAGTTCGTTCTCAGGCTGCACGCCGCGCAGTTTGTTTACAACTTCTGCTGCTTTGTCGTATGCCTTGCCGGCCAACGGGCCAGTCTTTAGCGCCGTACCAGTTGCATAGCCTGCGCCTGCGCCGCCGAAGAGCGAACCCACCACGCGGCCAGGCGTACCCCCAACTTGTTCGCCCGCAGTGCCGCCTGTTTCAGCGCCTGCACCGACGACAAATTGTTCACCTGGACGAGCGACGATTTGCCCTGGGATACCAAAGCGGCGCACTGCGGCCAATGGAGGGAACAGATACGACGCCGGATCGGTCACGGCTTCAATACCTGTGGCCAACACGCGCTCACCAAACGTCTGCGGCATAGCGCCGGTCATCGGCATACCCAACGCGGAGAATAGCCGCCCTGCGGGTTCAGTGACTGCCGCTTGACCGCGCGCAAAAGATTCTGATGGCGTTCTTACCGGCTCTGGCGGTAGGCCTGCCACTCTTGACCCCAACTCAAACGGGTTGAGATTTAACCGGGACATGTAGTCAGAGATCATCTGACTGACACCCGTTACAGCGCCTGCCGTGCTTGTCAGGCCACGTCTAGCGGCTTCAGCACGGAAGTCGCCCGCAGGCGCAGCAGGAGCGCCGCCGCCTGCCAACTCTTCTAGTTCAGCCTCCGTCAACGGCTGATCTGTGCGAAACGATTTTCCGTCAACGGTATAGGTGTAGCCCATGTTAATCCTCGACTACGGTTACAGTTTTTCCGCTCTTTAGCGTAACAGTGCGTTCTTTACCCGCACCGCCGCCTGCTTTACGCTGCTCGAACTCAGGGAAGTTAAAGATGAGCGCCGTGTCATCTTCGGTGTACCCCGCACGCGTTGCAATCTTTTTCTGGTTAGAGATTTCTTCTCTGGCTTTTTTCGCTGCTACAGTACGAATAGCTTTCAACGTGCTGAGTAGCTTTTTCTGCGTATCGGCTGTCGGAGTCGAAGTAAAGAATGTCGACAGATAATCCGCCGTCCCACCGAGTAGTGATGGATCAGCGCCAGCCGCTTTCAACTCTTTCTGGCTCAAATCGCCCGCACCAGAGATCGCCCGCGCAAACTGAGTCTGCGCGGCACGGAACGACGCAAAGTTACTCGTCTTGAGTGAGTCGTTGATGTTAGTTATGGCGGTGTCGGCTGCGGTGACTGTTTTGCGGAAAGGATCAATTGTTCCAATAACCTTGTCACGGAACGCGGGGATATCTTTAGCGCCTTCTTTACCTTGTCCAAGCACAGTAAGTGTAGGTGAACTTGACTTGGCTCTTCTGTTACTCTCTTCATCAACCCGTTTATTAACTGCGGCTTTTTGAGTCTGGTCTAACTGCGCGAATGGCTTACCGTAGACTTCTTCCGCAACAGCTTCACGGTCTACACCAAACCGCAAATCTTTTTCTGGCTTTGCTATCGCATCATTAACGGCTTTACGTTCTGTAGTAGTCAGTTGGCTAAAAGGTTTGTTGTATAGCTCTAACGATTTGGCTTCTCTATTCTCACCAAAAGTTTGTTCTTTCCCCGCAGGCAACGATGCCAAGGTGTCTTTCGCAGTTTGCAACTGTGCGTCGCGCTCTGGTGATGGAGGCATTGCTTCTAGTTCGCGTATAGCGCCTTGCAACTGAGCGCGGGCGGCGGCGATCTGCAACTCTTTTGGGGTAGCAGCCGCGCGGGCTTCACGCGACCGTTGCGTCACCAACGCAGCATCGGCCTGCGCCTTGCGACCGTAATCGGCCAACATCAGCGCGCCTTGCTGATCGCCTGCATCGGCGAGTTGTTGGGCTGCGGTGAAGATCGACTCGGGGTCGCCCAAGTTGATACCGCGCAGGGCCGACTGACGCGTGCTGATCATGCGCAACTGTGGGTCTTCCGCACCCAAGATGCCCGCCAAGCCGCGACCGAACTGCTGACCGGCACGGATTGCGCCGAACCGGACACTTTGGTACGGATCGAGCTGCGCCAGCTCCGCCGCCTGGCGCTGCATCATCAAGTCTTGTTGCCGCTGATACTCTTCCGGCGAGGTGAAGAGCCCTAAGATGCTAGTAGAAGCCATAGCCTTGGTTCCTTGCGTTTGGATTGGGCGTGAAATAGTTAGTGGCAAAACTATTTGGTACAAATTCGCTTCTTAACTGTGTTTGGTTGTAGGCTGGGCCGCTGCTGCCACCAAATAAACCACTCAACTGCTGACCTAACCCAGACGTCAAATCTTGGTTAGTGCCAAGCCCTTGCAGGAATGAAGCGGTCGGGTTCAGTTGGTTCGCGCCGAACATGTATTCCGCCGCACGTTGACCGCCAGAGAGTAGCGACGCGCCACCTTGTGGGTTAGCAATCCGGCCGCCCAACGCGCTGCCCAACTCGAGCGGCTGTTGACCCAACGCTTCGATGTCGCCTGCTGCGCCGAGGTAGCCTTGGAACGGCGCGAGCGAGCCAACCAGACCGCGCTGATAGCCGCCTAGCAGATCAGCACCAGTACCAAACAGCGTGGTGCCGAAGCCCAATAGGCGTTGTCCTTCTGTCTGCGCGCGGCCGGCTAATTCAGCATCCTGTTGCGCGATAGCGTTGTAGTAGGCTTCTAATTCAGGATTCGTTGCCCTCAATCCCTCGCCGCCACCAGGACGCAGTCCTGTTGCGCCAACCGACAGACCTGAACGCCCTGCTTGAAACTCTTGATTACGCAGTGCGGCCAACTGACGCTCACGCTGCGGAGCCAACAAGTCAAGTTGCGACGTCATATAGCGCTGCGCGACGTCTTCCGGCGATTCAGCCAGATAGCGTTGGCCTAACTGAAAGAGCCGTCCCGACGCGTCCGTCAGTGGCGCGTACAAGCCAGGCGCTGCTGCTGCGATATCCAATCCTTGGCCGCCTGCCAACCCCATAAAACGGTCTTGGTAGGCACGCAGTTCAGGCGAGACGTTGTAGGAAGCGCCCGACACACGGCCGTCAGGGCCGTATTGGAAGTTACTGCCACCAAAACGTGTCGTGATGCCTATCGGGCGGAAACGAGCTTCTTCAGCGGCAAGCCGTGCAGCAGCTAAGTTACTCGCGCCAGCCTCGCGGGCCGCATCTCGAGCAGCACTTGCTTGCATCGAACTGCCTAGTAGCCCAAGCCCACCTGCGATAAGCCCACCAATAATGGGAGCAGCCATGTAATTCTCCTTTGATTAAATCTGTACCGCTTATGCCGTCCGCTTCCACATGTACACAGTGATGTACGGCTGGTAGTTCGCGTTGGTCGCCGATGAACCTGTCGTGCTAACTGATGTAGCGACTGTCACGCCGGTAGTGTTGCTGTTCGTAGAAATCTGCGACCCAAAGCCAGTTGTGTTCTGCGCATAATTTTGCGCCGCGCCTGATGCGGAATCTGGCCGGTAGTAAAGCGCTGTAGAGTGAGCGTGGCCTGGGTCAGTAACCGTCGATGTGGCCGTATGGCTGTGGCTAACAACAATCGCATCTGCCGAACCGCCCGTCTCTTCCGCAGAATCAAACAGCGAGTTACTTGCGTTAAAGCCGACCATCACGCGGCCAGCGCCGAACGCAGTCCAAGTACCAAACCCTAATAACGTGCCGGGGTTCGTGCTGACGGAAGAGTTTGTGTAGATCGAACCGACCGGGTACAGGGCGTTCTTGATGGCGTCAGCGACATCTTGCACAAACGCTGTCGTGGCTAACTTAGTGCTGTCATCGGTAGATGTCTGTGTGACGCCAGTTGTTCCAGTCGGCAGCGAAGGCGTGCCGCTGAAAGTAGGCGATGCAGTATCAGCCTTAGTCGCAACAGCAGTTGCAATATTGTTAAACTCGGTATCGATCTCGGTACCCTTAACAATCTTGCCTGCGTTACCAGACGGCAGCGAATCCTTGGCTGCGAAATCCGTACTTTTTGTGTAATTACTCATGATACTCGCCCGTTCTTGGTGAGAATTTCAATCTTCTGGATAGACAGCGCCGACGCGTTAATCTCAGCTTCGTAGCCGGTCTGCACAATACGACCTGACCCAGTGCCTTGCGCGTAGAGTGTTTGCAATGCAATACCGTCTGCGTATTGCGCAAGCGGTGAGCCATTCGCGCCGTATTCCGCCGTGCCGTACTCCGACACCTGTTGCGTTGGGATTTGCGTATTCTGCGACAAAAAGTTTTCGCTGAAATCAAAGCCCCACTTGATTGTCACAACTTGATTGGTGCCGCCGATCACCACAACCCCAATCCGTTTGAGAATCGACGTTACGCTTTGATCGCCCAAGTCAGATTGATTGGTGTAGTACTGCAAACGGTACGACGACGTATCGTCTGCGTAGCCGGTGTACTTACCTATGTAGCCCGTCTTGCCGATCAACAGATCGCCGTTGCGACGTGCCAGCAGCGAAGTCGGCGCAATGTTGCGCCAAGTCGTCACGCGGGAAGACCCGTCTTCCAGCACCCCGCGTGTGTCAAACACATACACGAAGTTCGATATTGGGAACGTAATCAGGTAGAACGCGTTCAGTTCCGAATAGACCGCCTTAATACCTGACGCCGTCTCGCTCGAAGCCAACTGCATAATGTCGTTGCGGACATTCTTGCTCAAGTCACGGAACGGCGCGGACTTCTCTTGAATCGTGCGCAGTACTGACCGCACGCCGCTGTTCGACAAGAACACGACATCCGTATTGGTGTTCTGCACCGAGTCGCGCGCTATGCAACCAATGCCGCCCACCGTGTCGTAGAGCGACATCGTTGATGGCGCCGTTGCACCTTGGTACACCAGAATCTGGCGCTTACCGAAGATAAATAGAAAACCGTTATGCGCTGCCAGCGCGGTGATCTCATCCGGCCCGTTCGGCCAGACGTTGTTCACGTTTAAGCTACCTGACGTGCCGGTCGACCAGACGTGGCCTGCGATCAGATCGGAAAAAAACAATGTCTGTTTATTCGTCGCCGTGTTTGCGGCCCACAGTCGGCCATACGCTGAGATGACAATATCGGCTTGCGGTACCGTTGCGACATAGCCGCTTTTTTCACTGACGCGGCGGTACGTTGTCGTGCTAACTGCCGGATCGTAGATCAACGGGTCATGCGCGTTCTGGAAGAAGTAAGTAATGCCGTTTAGCGACGCGCATTGCCAGTTGTTGGCCGTGATCGTCGGCGCGGTGCCCCCGCCCCCGTAAGTCAACTCGACCACGGCGTTACTGCCGTCGAGCCTAAATAATTTGGCGTTGCCGGCAAACAAAACGGTGTAGGTGCCGTCAGCGCCGACTAATTCATGAATGACGCCGACATTGTTCGCGCCCAAGTTGCCCGAGGAGGCATTTACCTTCGCCCACCCCTTGCGCGCGCCGATCCGGCCGTACTGGTCAATGACGCAATTGGTCGCCTCCAAGGCAAAACCGGATTGCAAATCTAACGGCGAGTCTTGGGTGTTCAGGCCATAAAAGCCTGGTGCCGAGATAGTATTGACCTGTAGCGCCTGACTCATGTCGCCAAAAACTCCTGCATCTCAGGGAAGCGCGTCGCTTCCAGCGCTATATAATCAGATAGCATACTTCTGTACAGCGCATATGCTTCTGAGGAATTTAGACCGCCATCTTCCCCGCGCTCAACCAACGCTCTGGCGTAAGCGTTCTGCGTCACCAACACGTCCGGCACCAGCACCATCGTCGAGTCCGACGACAGTACAGCCTGCGGAACGGTCAGAAAAAACTTGATGGAGTAGACGCCGTCTGGCCGGCCCCACAGTTGCACCTTGGCGTCGCCGCTGTTATCGACACCTTCAAAGCAATACTGGGTTGGTACGGAATCCACAAACGGTTGGAGATTCTGCTTTCTGCGCATGTCCCCTACGGTGATGTTCTGCATCACGACGTTGGATGTTGTATTCAGTGGGTCACTGCTGACGCGAAACTTCTGACCAGCGCCAGTTAAAGAATACTCGTACACGCTTGCCGAAGTCGTTACCGTCACTTCGGTGCCGAGCGCATTCCAGTCGTAAGCGTCTTCGATCTGCCGTTTGGCGTCGTTGACAAACTTGCCGATTAGTGTGGAGTAGGTGGTCAGACCGACGGTCGTGACCGTCTGCTCGCGCAGGCGGATCAGCACATCGTTGACGAGTTCTAAGTAGGTCATTTGCTCTTCGCCTTATTCCTTGCGGATATAGCGCTAGCTTTTGCCTTT
>Ga0209985_10004490_pt1 | contig 11232 bp, 7 predicted proteins | sample NOAtaG_FD_187305 | JGI IMG/M metagenome (GOLD analysis project Ga0209985, IMG submission 187305) | Freshwater lake microbial communities from Lake Erie, under a cyanobacterial bloom - NOAA_Erie_Diel6S_1000h metaG (SPAdes) (version 2) | ecosystem: Environmental > Aquatic > Freshwater > Lake ... | reverse complement strand
GAATCAGCGCAGTTGTCGATTGGTCGATGTCTTTGCATTTGCTCGCAAGTCGATCATCCAAGTTGTTGTGATGGTCCCAGTCACTATCGTACAATTCCACGAACCGAACGCCTCGCTCAACAAGCCGCCTTGCTAACAAGCAATTGTTGGCAAACGAGCTTTTCCCCGGTTTCGCACCATACAGTTCCATCGTATCGCTCGACTCGCCACCTAAGTCCATTAACTCGGGCACGCTCGATTGCATCCGATAAGCGAGTTCATATTGATTGATGCGCGTTGCAATCTCTGGATCTCCAACGTCTTCTAAGTGGGCTTCGTTCAGTGAACGAACCGCATCGAGCACGCGACGGCGACTCCCATTCGAATGACCTTCTGGATTCGACAAATAGAGTACGCTGTCACCGGATGATCGGAAAGAAACGCCTTGATGAACACTGGGCAAGAAACCGCTCGACATCATGCTGGCTCCAGCTCCACCCGCTGGACCACTTTGCAAAACGACATACGCTGGAAGATCGCTGTTTTCGGAACCTAACCCGTATGTCACCCACGAACCGATGCTCGGTCTCCCACCACGTCCAAAGCCTGTATGCAAAAACAACTGCGCAGGAGCATGGTTGATCTCTTCCGTATGCAACGAATGAACCAGACACAACTCGTCTGCGACTTTGGCTAAGTTCGGCATCAGATTGGATATCGAATGCCCGGATTGGCCGTGTTGCTTGAATTTCTGCGTGGAACCGGAAAGCCTCAACTCGCCGCCGATGAACGCGAACCGTCGCCCCTCAAGTAGACTGGGCGGGCATACTTCGTTATCGCGCCGAACAAGCTCTGGTTTTGGATCAAATAAATCTAATTGCGAAGGTGCTCCTATCATGTGCAGATAGACGATGCTCTTCGCACTTGCGGCATGATGCAAACCGGAAGCTCCACCTTTGCAGAACGCCATCGCCCCGGTTGACTCGTTCAGCAACGTTCCTAAAGCTGCAGCCCCAAGTCCTAGTCCCGAATTTTGAAAAAACGCGCGTCGATCCATGAGACTACTCCTTTGTTATCGTTTCATCTAAGTTCAATAGCGTAGAAGTAACAGCGAACCAAGCAGCTTCTTCGGCCGCCGACGGCAAGGTTGAATCATGAGCACGTAGCTCTTCCTGAAACAAATTGAACAGTGAATCTAGCTCTTTGGCAGATGGCTTCCTCGCAACAGCTAACCGAAAAGCGTACTCCAGTTGCGAAGTAAGACTTTCTCCTTTTCGATCCATTTTTACTCGGGAAACGAATCGCTTAGCTGCGTCAACATATACAGGATCGTTTAATAGATTCAACGCCTGCAACGGAGTATTGGAGCGATTTCGTTTGACTCGGCATGCTAGACGGGGTGTCGCGTCAAAATTGATAAAGCTCGGATACGGTGACATTCGTTTGAGCACAACATAGACCCCTCGTCGTAACGATTCCGTTCCAGGGCTAACCGAGTAGTCGTATTTCTCGCCCCCAACCTTCGTCCACAGTCCATCCGGTTGCGGCGGTTTGATAGGGGGACCAAATTGCTTAATATACAATGAGCCTGCAATCGCTAGCGCATTGTCTCGCACACCTTCGGCCGCCAATCGGAAACGCGGCCCGCGAGCCAACAAGCGATTCATCGGGTCCACTGCGTATGCATCACGGGTGACCTTCGAGGATTGTCGATATGTTCGACTAGTTAGAATGGCTCGCAACAGTTTCTTCTGAGACCATCCCTGCTCCACAAATCCAACCGCTAAAGCGTCCAGCAGTTCTGGGTGAGATGGCAATTCTCCCTTAAGTCCAAAGTCCTCCGGTGTGGATACCAACCCATTACCAAAGACCTCGCCCCAAATACGATTCACGACGACTCGACCTACGAGAGGATTTTCTGGCGAAACCAGCCACTTCGCCAATGTAAGCCGGTTGGGTGAATCGCCATCTCGCATCGGATGAAGCGAAGCCGGAGTCGACGGTGCGACGGTGTCACCCACAGCGCGAAAATCACCTCGCATGAACATTGTCGTCGCGCGAGGTTCTGATTTCTCACGCATCACTAATGTCTTGGGAATGGAAATAGCACTCCGCTGCTTCTCCAGTGCAGCAATTTGCTTTTTGATATCGATCACTTCGGGCGACTCTGTGCTCTTTCCAGGCAACGACTTGGCATAGCTTCCGTACAGCGCCGATACTCGAAAACGACCGATTGTTCTCGCGCCGCCTAAGTTCTGCGTCAATCGAATCGTAAGGGATTTCGTACCTAGCAACTGCTCCGTATCTTCAAAACGGAATGCTGCCCAATGCGGTTGTCCAAATTGGGGACTGATAGCCCATGCTGATCTCGGATCCTGGTCGATGGCATTTGCGACATCGAAGCTCTTCTGAGAGAAGTCGGCTCGTGCATCTGTGAGTGCGAGTGAAACTCCCGGTTCCGCGGACTGAGTACCAGCATCAGACGAGTCGCAGAAGGCTTCGAAACTATTGAGGACAAAATTGGGCCTCTTTGCATCTCCTCGGCCTGGGCCCATCCCAGGCAAGGATGGGTCGGTTAACGTCTCTAACAATAGCCCAACAATACCTGTTGGTTCGATCGCGAAAGTAACCGTATAAGTATCGGTCTCTGGTGGATCGCCTGCCAGCAGAATAGAACTATCTTCGAGAGTCTCATGACTCGCGCCTTCGCTGGAGACAAACTCCAATGGCTTTAGGATGCGTCTATTTTCAGGAAGCTTGTCTGTGTTGACCGTTGTAAACGTATCATCTGATGATTTGGGACGAGTCTTCAACTCGTTCTTGAGTTCCTCGATTCGCGAATTCAACTGATTGATCTTGGTTTCATCCTCATCAGAGTTGAGGTTCAAGTAGGGGCCGATAAACTTGATAGATCCTGGAACCTTCGGATTCGCGCGATCGGCCTCCAATTCAGTTTGGTTGAAAAAGGCAAACAAACCATAATAATCGCGCATGGTGAATGGATCGTATTTGTGATCGTGACACTGGGCACACTCCAATGTCGTTCCTAACCACACGTAACCTAATGTATTGACTCGATCGACCACTTGGTTGTAGCGATTCTCGTCCGGGTCCGTGCCAGCTTCGACATTGCATGGTGCACATCGATTGAATCCGGTCGCTATCAACTGAGATTGTGTTGGTTGGGGAAGCAGATCTCCTGCCAACTGCTCGATCGTAAACTGATCAAAAGGCATGTCGGCGTTTAGCGATTGTATGACCCAATCGCGATACGCCCAAAGTTCATGGAGATCGTCTCGTTGAAAACCATGCGAGTCTGCATAGCGGGCCGCATCCAACCACGGGGTCGCCCACTTCTCTCCATATTGCGGAAGATCTAGCACTCGATCCACGAGTTCTTCAACTGCACCTTGCGTGTCTTTACTGGCAGAAGCAGCGAAGGCATCCGCTTCCGCTGGAGTCGGAGGCAACCCGATCGTATCCAGATACAATCGCCTGGCTAATACATGCGGATTGGCGACTGGTGATAAGCTCATGCCGTCTGTCGCCAGCCGCTTAGCAACAAAGTAGTCGATCGCGTTTACCGACTCATCATCGCGCGTCGCTTTTCGAGGAGCGATGTACGACCAGTGTTTGCGGTCCTTTTCACCCTCCAGCCAAGGGGCCCCTGCAGCAATCCACTCTCGCAACAACTTCTGATCCGCGGACGACAAAACGTCTCCACGCTTGGGCATCACTTCGTCGTGACCTTTGGGCAATGCGATACGTCGAAGAATTTCACTCTTTTCGACTGCATCGAAATCGATCGCATCGCCGCTATCTCCGCCGGCTTTGATAGCAGCCTGCGAGTCCAATCGCAAACCGCCATCTTGACGAGCGGGCCCATGGCATTCCATGCATGCGCGATTCAATACTCGATAAGCATTGGACGCAAGGGCCTCACGATCATTTGCAGCGACGAGGCCAACGTTCGTCGCCATGATCAGAATACACCAGCAGCAAGCGTGCTTCATCGATCCACTCCTGAAGTCCTCATTTGTCGATTGAAAAATCTCAGCAACTTACGAAAGAGGGCGAACGACGGACGTGTGGCGATAATAGTCCATTAATGTTTCGATGGATAACACGCCACCTCCCATTCCGCTCTTGTTCACACCACCGTAGGGAACTCCATGCGGGAAAACATTGTGGGCATTGATCCAACTATTGCCAGCTGACATGGCTTCTGCAACGCGCGATGCGCGAGTCAAGTCTGCAGTCCAAACGCTATTGGCAAGTCCATAATCGGTATCGTTGGCCATTCGAATGGCTTCCCCTTCGGTCGAAAACTTCGCAAGGTATGCGACCGGTCCAAAGATCTCGTCGCGAGCTGCGACGTTATCTAGCGAACCTGACAACAATGCTGGCTTTACATAGTTTCCAGTATATCCATCTACATGGGCTTCCCCACCAGCGAGTAGACACTCGGCTCCTTCGGCAATGCCTTTCGATAGATATCCCAGCACCCGTTTACACTGTTTCGGGTTCACGACAGGCCCCATTTGGCTGTTCGGGTCCAATGGATGCCCGATACGAACCTTCTTCAAACGCTCGACACAGTGGCTCACAAACTTATCGTAGATACTTTCGTGAATAATCCATCGAGTCGCGTCGCAACACACTTGTCCCGTGTGAAATGTGATCGCTCCAACAAGTTTCTCCGCAGTCCCTTCGACATCGACATCCTCAAAGATCACCGCAGCACCTTTGCCCCCTAGCTCCAGTTTGACAGGGACCAAATTTTTGCCGCAGGATTCAGCCACCAGTCTGCCGACTTCTGGAGAGCCCGTAAAGGACATACGTTTGATTTTTGCATTGCTCGACAGAGCAGCTCCGGTGGTTGCACCGCGTCCCGTCACGACATTGATCACTCCGTCAGGAACGCCGACTTCTTTGGCGAGATGGGCGAGATAAAGGGCCGACAAGGGTGTGTCTTCGGCAGGCTTAATGACGACGGTGTTACCCGCTGCTAGGGCTGGAGATATCCCCCAACCGATCAACAGAAAAGGGAAGTTCCATGGGAAGATGAAACCGCAAACGCCCCACGGTTGTCGGAACTTCCAAGCGTCATGACCGGGTACTTCGAGCTTTGTTCTCGTCTCAACGTTTTGAGCGAGTCCTACAAAGTAGCGAAGTGTATCGACAAAATTTTGAACGTCACCTTGCGCTTGCGATTGAATTTTGCCTGCATCGAGCGCTTCGATTTGCGCGATGATCTTTTTGTGTTTCTCGACAGCATCTGCCAGCCGCAGCAATATCTTGGATCTCTTCGCGAGCGACAACTGAGCCCAAGCAGGAAAGGCTGCCGCGGCCACATCGACAGCAGCATCGACTTCACCTGCACTCAGTTCATGGATATCTGCAAGCTTTTCGCCGGAACCTGGATCCAAGGTTGGTATTGTTTCGCCCGAGGAAGCGTGAAAGTCTTTTCCTCCGACGAAGCCAGGAAATACACCTCGGCTTAGAAATGATTCAACTTCTGGAAGCAATTGAAATTGCGTAGAGGTACTCATGGTTTCGATCCTTGCCATGTGGGAGAAGATTCGGTTCTTAAGTTCTGCGAAACTCGCGTTACGACTGAGTATAGCGGATTCGCAGCAGGCTCGAATGCAGAAAAGTGCTCGGCGACTGTCATTCTGCGTTCTATTCTCCTGCCGCAATTGATCGCGACAAGAATGGTAGAAGAATCGAACGCAGGAGAATGATTGAGTTCTTCTTCCTGCGTTCGATCTTTCTGCCCTCGATGGATCGTCCAGTGGGCGTAGGGCGATCCCGGCCATTGGTCGCCTCAGTCGTCTAGATTTCAGCTTAGGCGGCTTTGGCTTGGCGTGGAATGTTGAGGCCGAAGAGGCCGAAGATTTCCTTTTGGCTCAATCCTAAATTCTTCGGCGTTCCCGTTTCAGCGAACAGGGAGTTGAATAGCTCTCGCTTCTCTTCGAGGACGTCGTGGATACGCTGTTCGATCGTATCCACAGACATCATTCGAGTTACCGTTACCGCCTGTTTGACTCCAAGACGGTGTGCTCGATTGATCGCTTGATCCTCGACCGCTGGATTCCACCATCGGTCGAACAAGAAAACATAGTGGCAGAATTGTAAGTTCAACCCAACCGCGCCGGCACCGTAACTCATGAGAATCACTTTTCGAGATGGGTCATTCTTGAACTGATCAATCACACCATCCCGTTTGTTCGATGGAATGCGACCGTGATAGTAGAGAGGATTGAATCGTTCCAGCTTGCTACCAATCATATCGAGCGACTCGACCCATTGGCTGAAGATGATCGCTTTTTGACCGCTCGCAGCGATTTCGTCCATGTCGGCTTCGAGCCGCTCAAGCTTTGCACTTGCGCCTGTTGCGGGATCAAAATTGCAGATCTGCTTCAATCTCAATACCAACTCGAACACATGCTGGATGGTTACCGACTCGCCCATTTCCGAGAGTTGCACAACACCTTCCTCTTCAGCCGCCTTATAACTGGCACGTTGCTCGCCGGTTAGCTCCAAATCAGCAGGCCGAAACAATTTGGGAGGCATGTCGGTGAGGACTTTGTCCTTGGTCCGCCGAAGAACATAGTCGCGCGTCGCTTGGCCCATCGATTTGAGATGCATATCATCGCGAAGGTAGCCGGGTGATAGGAACTCGAAGATGCTAACGAGATCTTCGGTCGAGTTTTCTATCGGTGTGCCGGTAAGTGCCCAAGACCTTGAACGTGGAATCGATCGTACGATCTCGCTCGTCGTGCTATTTCGATTCTTGATTCGCTGTGCTTCGTCCAAAACGACGAGATCGAATTGCAATTCACCGCTATCGATAAGATCCCGGTCTCGCATCAAGAGTTCGTAGTTTGCAATCTTGACCGGTGCTTGAGGATTGTTCCAAATCCATTGCCGTTTATGCAAATCTCCTTCGATAACCGCCAGCGGAATCTCTGGTGCCCATTGTCGAAACTCTCGCACCCAATTCGTCACCAATGGTTTCGGGCAAACGAGCAGAACACTACTCAATTCGTTGGACAACAAGAGCATGCGGATCGTCGTGATTGCTTGCATGGTCTTACCAAGTCCCATTTCATCAGCGAGAATTGCGGCTGCGCGAGGGAAAAGAAATGCGATCCCTTCCATTTGGTAAGGGAACGGCTGAAACGGAAACGTCAACTTGGCCGATTGAACGATCGTTTCCAATGGCGGTTGCAATACGTAGTACAATCGATCTTCGAGCCGTACAAGATCGCCAGGCGGACGCATTCGAGTGATCTTGGGAAATCCTGACTTGGGACTGCCAGCCAGTTCCTTAGGTTCTTTCGGATCGAACAATGCAGGAAGTGATTTATCGGGCTGCTTATCCGAAGCTTGCTTCTCGGATTCGGACTTTATCCCCCAATTCGGCATTTCTGGAAATGCAAAACCAATTGTCTTTGGCAAAGCTTGGCCCAATTGGATAGGCAGCACACTCGGTAGCGTGTTCAGGATCCAATCGCCGAGATGCTCGTCCACTTCACTGCATATCTCTGGAGCCTCAATAGGTTCCGAATCGAAAGACTGAATCTCGATTCGATTCGAATCGAACTGCCATGCCAGTTCTGGCAATGGTGCGTCGGTCGCGAACTGAATGAACTCACTACCCATCGATTGCATCATGACAGGTTCCCTATGCAGCTTTGGCCGCGGGATGGGCTTCTAGAAGTGCTTCTTCGATTCGGCCAAAAGGCTCGATCAGGTCGATTGAGGAGTCGTTTTTGTGAAAGAGTGCATGGATGCGTTGCAGGTCGGATTCGTATTGCGAAAGAACCGAGAACCGATAATCGAGCGCAGAAATGCTTTTCAGCTCATGCCCTTGAGACACCGGATGACCGATGGTGTTTTCCGAACGCTCCCAGGAGCCATCGATTGCTATGAGAGGCGTTTCCTGGACATGCCGACCTGAAAGGGCTGCCAAGGTGTCTGTGAAGACTACTTCCAGTGAGGACTTCGCTTTGAGGATCAACGCTCTTGCGATTTGTTCGCCGCTAATGAATTCGTCGAGAGTTGCTCCATACAATATCTGTTGGGCTCGGGTCGGTTGGACCGGCAAAGTGCAATGAAATTCCAAAGGACGAGCCAATAGGTTGAGAACTAAGAAGCCGCCAAAGTATCCTCTCGAAGGATGTTTGCGTACGGTCAGAAATCCAAGAGAAATTGTCTTTTGCTTAGTTGTTTCCATGCGTTTTTGTTCGTGCTTCGCAGATTCGCCTGGGTAATTCATCGAGTTGTTAGTCGCTGTTAGGCAAGATTGCTTCGTCTAGACCGAGGCGTTGCATCCAGTTCTATCCGTGCTCGTGGTACATCCAGAAAAACGGGCACAATCCACCCAGGCTGTAAACTCAATAAATGGCTAGCGAAAAGCTCGACGAAAGGGTTTCGGCATGCCTATAATGGGGAACTTCCGAAGTTTTTGTTCCACGACAACACCTCTTGCCAATCCTCCACTATGGCCAACGAACCAACTCCGTTTGTTCCTGTATTTAGCATCGATGTGACGGCGGAAACGTCGAAAAATAGTTCGCCGACACCGAGCCCCAAGACAAACGACATTGGTACTGCTTTGATCGGACTGACTCGTCAATTGATCGAAATGCAAAACAGACAGAACGTTTTGCTCGAACAATTGCTGCAAGTGAACAAACAAGTTCTGCAGTCGAGCAACCAGGCCGCTACGCAACGTCAAACGGAAGTAAACCAATGGCGTGAGTCCCATCCAAAGTTGGTTCGCAGTTGCAAACAAGCATTGGAGTCTCTTTCGAGTGTGCAGATTGATTTCCTGCAAACGCTAGCAGATGAAGTTGAGGACCAAAAAGAGAATCTCGAAGAGAGCGAGTACGCTTTCAATGATTTCTTGGATCGATACGGTCCGAGAATGGCCCACTTGAATGGCATCATTCAAGTTCTCGGCCATCTGGGCGGTTAGACGAATCTCTGCCTCCTAACCAGATCCATCTTCGCCAGCGATAGACAGAGGTCTTCTGTTGTTCGCTTCCAGGATTGTTGCTTTGCCAGCGGCAAAATCATCAACGCAACAATCCGACACGCGTGTTTTGATTAGATTCTCGATCTTATTTCTTGGATAGGATGAAGCGGCAAAGTCTTCGCAACCGATACACTTCACCATGTGGAATTGCGTCGACATCGCACTCGAGAAAGAAGATGGTTCATGAGTCAAACGAATCGTGTCCCCCGCATCGAACTATCGACAATTGAAGCACTTTATGACGGGACTGAAACCGTCTCTTTACCTGCTTATGCATTCGCAACCGAACAACTCCGAGTTCTCGATCCGGAAGGCAATACGGTCTCCGTCCCATTTTGCCGGGATCTAAAGAAGTCAAACTTCGCTGCTAGCAATCGCGTTACCGTTCGAGTTCGAGACATAACGCAGGGATTGCAAGCTATGGCATCCTCACAGATGCGCTGGCTGGAAGATCTTGGGGATGACCCTATCGTTCTGACACAAGATTTTTACGAACTTTTCTTGGCATGCCAACAAGTTCGTCGTGCAAGCTAGCACGGACCGATAGACGAAAGCATTTCATCTTGACGCACCCAGGGATTATTGCCTATTCCCTGGATACATGAAGTCTCGAAAGCCGATACCGCGACGAAAGTCGCCTTCAACATGCAGCAAGCGCGGGCGAAGAAACGCCACGCGATTGTGGCTGCTCGCACTGTTGGCTCCATTCTTTTCCGTCGGATGTCGACGGGCTGCGTTCAATGAGCTCTATGTAGAGAATATGGCTAGCGAAGTACGCATGCTGGAAGATCGTGTGTACGAGTACGATGCCGCTTACCAAGCACTAGAGCAAGAGCTTGCTGATTCGCAACGAGCCTACCTAGACATCCAGTCAAAACTAAAGTCGTTGAAAGAGCAGAATCCCTCTGCCAGTCCGGAGCGACCATTTCGATTGGATAGCTCTCCCAAGGAGGTCGTTGAACCCGCACCGCCAATCGAGAGTCGTTTTGAGAAACCTCCCAAAAAGGAGGGCGATGTGGAATTGGGACCAGTCGTACCTCGTGTTCCAGCAAAACCGCCAGCGAAGGATGTTCTAGATTTTGACGCGTCCGATTTCAAAATGCCTTCCCCACAACCGCTCCCTGAGAAACCGAAACTCAGTCCGGAGCCCGTTCCTGCGCAGCCATCCGATTCGCTACTCCCTCCACCAAAAGACTTCCCAAGCTCGTCCCCTTCGAGCATCTTGCCTCCGAGCAATTTACCTGGCGTTTCTGCTGATCGGCTCCCATCCAGCGACAAAACGACTCTGAAACGAAAACGCGATTACGACCCGACAGAAGAGGTTGTGATGCCTCCCACGATGATCCGTTCCGCGCAAGCCGCGCCTGCACAGCCAGCGGTCAATTCCAGTCCTCTGCCAGCCGTTACCAAGCCGCCATTTAATCCCGGTCAACCGAGTTCTAGTCAACCTAACTGGAACGGATCGCAACCGAGCTTGATGACACCGCCGTCGCTTCCGAAGCTTGACCAGGGTACCATTCTCCAGGGGAAAATTAAACTCCCTGTCGATCATGAGGTCGTGCTGGCCAGTGCTGCAAAACCTATTCCGGCTGCAACCGATCATCGAATCGTGGAGATTGCATTTCATCCTACGATGTGTCGCGGTCATAATTTCGATGAATCGCCAGGAGACGATGGGCTATACTTGGTCGTGATTCCTCGCAACAAACAGGGCGAGCCGATTAATCAATCGGGAGATCTAACGATTGTTGTCGAGGAGACAATCGAAGGCAAAGCAACACGTATCGCCGCATGGGAGATTGGTTCCAAAGAGCTCTCTGAGTATTTGGAACCTATCGGGACATCTCAAGGCTATCATCTCAGTTTGCCTTGGCAAAAGTCGGGTCCAGTATCCACTGCGGTGCAAGTATTTGTTAAGTTCGAAGCGGAGGATGGCCGAACCATGGTGAATCGTCGGGAGGTTTCTCTTCGACGCCCCGGTGCTAGGCAATCCGCCTGGACACCGCGATAGAAGCTACCCGCGGAGTGTTAAACAAAGCACGACTCGGGTTGTGATAAATCCTTGATCTTTGAGAGTCTGTGATCTTTGAAAACCGCTAAGACTTATCGCTGGAAGATAGGAAGATATCCCTTGTCCAATTGAAGGATGATCAAATTGCACGCGGTAGTGTAGATCTTGTTGATCATGGGACCATCCCAAGAACCAT
>Ga0209985_10004481_pt1 | contig 11248 bp, 3 predicted proteins | sample NOAtaG_FD_187305 | JGI IMG/M metagenome (GOLD analysis project Ga0209985, IMG submission 187305) | Freshwater lake microbial communities from Lake Erie, under a cyanobacterial bloom - NOAA_Erie_Diel6S_1000h metaG (SPAdes) (version 2) | ecosystem: Environmental > Aquatic > Freshwater > Lake ... | reverse complement strand
CCGCGACTCGGCCTGGTTGCTGGTCCACCTGATGCGGCACCTGGGCCTGGCGGCGCGGTTCGTCAGCGGCTACCTCATCCAACTGACGCCCGACGTGAAGTCCCTCGACGGGCCGTCCGGTGCCGAGAGCGATTTCACCGACCTGCATGCCTGGTGCGAGGTGTACCTGCCGGGGGCGGGTTGGATCGGGCTCGACCCCACCTCGGGCCTGCTGGCCGGCGAGGGGCACATCCCGTTGTCCTGCACGCCGGAGCCCGGGTCGGCAGCCCCGGTGACCGGCGCGGTCGATCCCTGCCGGTCGACGCTGGTGCACGAGATGAAGGTCTCGCGCGTGCACGAGAGCCCGCGGGTCACGCGGCCCTACACCGAGGAGCAATGGCAGAGGATCCTCGAGGTGGGCCGGCAGGTGGACGGCGACCTGACCTCCGGCGATGTGCGGCTGACCCTTGGCGGGGAGCCGACCTTCGTGTCGATGGATGATCCCGATGGCCCGGAGTGGAACACCACGGCGGTGTCCCCGCGCAAGCGGGTGCTGTCCGGCGAGTTGCTGCGGCGTCTCCAGCGCCGGTTCGCGCCCGGGGCGCTGCTCCACCACGGCCTGGGCAAGTGGTACCCGGGCGAACCCTTGCCCCGCTGGGCCCTGTCGGCCTTCTGGCGCAAGGATGGCGTGCCGATCTGGCGGGACCCGTCGCTGATCGCCGACGAATCCAAGGATTACGGACACGGCGCCCGCGAGGCCCGGGCCTTCGCCGCCGGCATCGCCCGACATCTCCGGATCGACGAGGGCAGGATCCTGCCGGGCTTCGAGGACGTGTTCTACCTCACCTGGCGCGAACGCCGGTTGCCCAGCAACGTCACCGCCGAAGCCTCGCGCCTGAAGGACCGCCTGGAGCGCGAGCGGCTGGCCCGGATCTTCCAGCAGGGCATCGGATCGGTGGTGGGCTATGCCCTGCCCCTCGCTGCCGACGGGCCGGGAGCCTGGCGCACCGGCCCGTGGTTCCTGCGCGACGACGACACGCTGTGGCTCATCCCAGGCGACTCGCCCATGGGCCTTCGTCTGCCTCTCGACTCGATCCCCTGGGTGTCCGACCGCGACCATCCCCACGTCATCCTTCCGGACCCGACCGTCCCGCAACCGCCGCTGCCGCGGGAGTTCCGCCGATGGATGGATGACCGGGGGACCCGGGCTCGCCAGAGCCCGGGCGGTGCTGAAGGCGCGTTCCCGGAGGCGGGCTCCGGTCGGCCCCGGAACCAGTCAGCGGAGGATCGGCGTCCCCCCCCGGGCGAGTCGGCCGACTGGATCGTCCGCACGGCCCTGTGCGTCGAGCCGCGGGAAGGCCGGCTGCATGTGTTCATGCCGCCCCTGCCATCGACCGAAAGCTACCTCGAGCTCATCGAGGCGATCGAGGCGACGGCCGGAAGCCTCGCGACGCCGGTGATCGTCGAGGGCGAGGCGCCGCCACGCGACGCGCGCCTCGAGCGGTTGTCCGTCACGCCCGACCCCGGCGTGATCGAGGTGAACATCCACCCCAGCCGGAGCTGGGACGACCTGGTGGACCGGACCACCGCGATCTACGAGGAAGCCCGGCAGACCCGCCTGTGCGCCGAGAAGTTCATGCTCGACGGTCGCCACACGGGCACCGGGGGCGGCAACCACATCGTCCTCGGGGGTGAGACGCCGGCCGATTCCCCGTTCCTCCGCCGTCCGGACCTGCTCCGGTCGCTGCTGGCCTACTGGCAGAACCACCCGTCGCTCAGCTGGGTCTTCAGCGGCCTGTTCATCGGCCCGACCAGCCAGGCTCCCAGGGTCGACGAGGCCCGCCACGACGCCCTGCACGAGCTGGAGGTGGCCTTCCGGCAGGTCCCTCCGCCGGGAGCCCAGGTGCCGCCCTGGCTCGTGGACCGGTTGTTCCGCAACCTGCTCATCGACTCCAGCGGCAACACCCACCGGGCCGAGTTCAGCATCGACAAGCTCTACTCGCCGGATGCGGCCTCCGGGCGCCTTGGGTTGGTGGAGATGCGGGGCTTCGAGATGCCCCCGGACGCCCGGATGAGCCTGGCGCAGCAGCTCCTGATCCGGGCGCTGGTCGGCAGGTTCTGGAAGGAACCCTACACCCAGGGCCTGGTGCGATGGGGCAGCGACCTGCACGACCGGTGGATGCTGCCCCACTTCTGCCGCACCGATTTCGACGAGGTCCTGAGGGACCTTCGCGACGCCGGGTATCCGTTCGAGCCCGGATGGTTCGACCCGCACTTCGAGTTCCGTTTCCCGAGGATCGGAGACTTCGCCCAGAGGGACATCCATGTGGAACTGCGCACCGCCCTCGAACCGTGGCATGTCCTCGGCGAGGAACCGGCCGGCGGCGGCACCGTCCGCTACGTGGACAGCTCCCTCGAGCGCCTGCAGGTCTTCGCCCGCGGCATGGTCGGGGACCGGTTCGTGCTGGCCTGCAACGGCCACCGGGTGCCGCTTCATCCCACCGGCACACCCGGCGATCAGGTGGGCGGGGTGCGCTACCGCGCCTGGCAACCGCCCCAGTGCCTCCAGCCCACCATCGGGGTGCATGCCCCGCTGGTCTTCGACCTGGTGGACACCTGGAACCGGCGGTCCCTCGGCGGCTGCACGTACCACGTGGCCCACCCCGGCGGCCGCAACCACGAGTGGTTCCCGGTCAACGCCTATGAGGCCGAAAGCCGACGTCTGGCGAGGTTCATGACCCACGGCCACACACCGGGCCGGGTGGAGGTTCCACCCGGGGTCCGGCCGGCCGAATTTCCCTTCACCCTCGATCTCCGATGCCCCTAACCATTCCTCCGGCCGGCACATGACCCCGGGGCCGGAACGACCCGACGGGGCGCGGCCCATCGCAACGATGCTCGAGACTTCCCAGGTCCGCTCGCTGATCGGTCCCTCCGGCACCCGCCGGATGGCCGCCGGGTTGCCGCCGCCCCATGACGAATGCTTCGGGGGCGACGGGCAGCCGCGCCCTCAGTGGGCCGCGATGGTCGAGGCCTTCGAACGGTTGGGCACCCCCCGGCTGAACGCGCGGTGGGACGAGGGTCTGAGGATCATCCGGGAGCATGGGGTGACCTACAATGTCTACGGCGACCCCCAGGGCCGCGACCGTCCATGGTCCCTCGATCCGGTGCCCCTGATCCTGTCGGCTTCGGAGTGGCGCGACCTCGAGGCTGGACTCGTCCAGAGATCGCACCTGCTCAACCTGATCCTCCGGGACCTGTACCTCGGGACCCAGCGCCTCCTCGTCGACGGGTTCCTGCCCCCGGAACTGATCTACTCCAATCCCGGATTCCTGCGCCCCTGCCGCGGGCTGCCGGTCGCCGGCCAGGTGCTGCTCCACCTCTACGGGGCCGACCTCGTGCGATCCGGCGGGGGCCAGTGGCGGTGCTTCGCCGACCGGACCCAGTCGGCCAGCGGCGCCGGCTACGCCCACGAGAACCGGAAGGTCGTGTCCCGGGTGCTCCCGGACGAGATCCGCGAGGCCTCGGTCCGGAGCCCGTCGCCGTTCTTCCGGGCCCTGCGTTCGATCCTCGAGTCGCTGGCGCCGCAGGGTCGTGAACACCCGCTGATGGTGCTGCTGACCCCTGGCCCGCTGCACGCGACCTACTTCGAGCACGCCTACCTCGCCCGACATCTCGGCATCCCCCTGGTGGAGGGGGCCGACCTGACGGTCCGAGACCTGCGGGTCTGCCTGAAGACCCTGGAGGGCCTGCAGCCGGTGGACGTGGTCCTCCGCCGGGTGGACGACAGCTTCTGCGATCCGCTGGAGCTCCGGGCCGAGTCCGTGCTCGGGGTTCCCGGGCTGGTGCAGGCGGCGCGCGCGGGGCATGTGACCGTCGCCAACGCGCTCGGGTCGGGGTTGCTGGAAAGCCCGGCCTTCCTGGCGTTCCTCCCGGCCGTCTGCCGGCACCTGCTCGACGAGGACCTCAAGCTTCCCTCGGTGCCGACGTGGTGGTGCGGTGAGGCCGAGGGGCTGCGCTATGTGACCGCCCACCTGGAGCGCCTGGTGGTCAAGCCCGCCTTCGGCCGGCGCCGCGGACGGATCTGGTTCGGCCACCAGCTGTCTGCGGCCGACAAGACCCGGCTGCTTGAGCTCATCGCCGCCCGACCCCAGGAGTTCGTGGGCCAGGAGTGCGTGATGCCCTCGTCGGCCCCGGTTTGGACGTCCGCGGGCTTTGAACGGCGCTCGGTGCTGCTGCGGGCCTACGTCGCCACCAACGGCACCAACCCCGTCGTCCTCCCCGGCGGACTGGCCCGCGTGGCCGCCTCGGAAGACGACCCGTGGGTCTCGATGCAGGGAGGCGCCGGAAGCAAGGACACCTGGGTGCTGCGCTCGGGCGACGACGACGGCGAGGAATCGCTCGCAGCGGCCCCGGCCCAGGGACCGACCGACCGCCGCCTCACGGGGCTCCCGAGCCGGGCCGCCGACAGCCTGTTCTGGCTCGGCCGCTACGCCGAGCGCCTCGAGCAGCATCTGCGCGTGCTGCGCTGTGTGCTCGGGCAACTGGCCTCGGATTCCTCCCCGGAGACCTCGGATCGGGACGATCGCCTCGGCCACCTGGTGGCCGGCATCGGCCTGCTGCCTGTCACCCCGGAACCGTCGGTGGCCCCGCCGGCGGACGGCGAACCCGGCCCCCCGGAGACCGAGGATGACGTGCCGGACCTGACGCGGAAGGTGCTCGACTGGGTATACCGGTTCGACGGTCCCGGATCGATTCCCGACCTCATGGGTCGGATCCGCCAGAACGCCGCCGCGGTGCGCGACCGCCTCTCGGGCGACACCTGGCAGGTCCTCGACCGGCTGGTGCCCCAGGGCGAGGTGCCCCAGGCCCGTCGATCCATCGCGCACGCCCTCGGCCTGGTCCAGGGGCTCATCCTGAACCTGGCCGCGTTCAACGGCCTGGCGATGGAGAACATGACCCGGGGTCCGGGATGGCGCTTCCTCGACTGCGGCCGCCGGCTCGAGCGCGGCTTCTCGATGACCTCCCTCATGACGGCCGCGGCGTTCGTGCCCGGGGCCCCGACCCCGCTCTTGGAGGTCATCCTCGACATCGCCGACAGCGGCATGACCCACCGGCAGCGCTACTTCGCCAGCGCCCGCTGGCCGGGCGTGGTCGAGGTGCTCGTGCGCGACGTGTCGAATCCGAGGGCGCTGGCCTTCCAACTGTCCGCCCTGAGGAACCACCTGGAGGCGCTGCAGGACGAGTTCCGTGTCGGGGTCGATGACCGCTGGTCGGCCCTCATCGAAGGCATCCAGGGCCGGCTGCTGTCGGCAGAATTCGCACCCGAGGTTCCGGACCGCGAGGGCTTCGACCGGCAGACCCTCATCGCACTCATGGAAACCTGCGCCCAAGGGCTGGCCGGGCTGTCCGACGACCTCACCCACCGCTACTTCAGCCACACCCATCCCCGGGTCAGTTGACCCGACCTGGCCACGGCCCAAGGCACGCCCATGCAGCACCTGCTCTACGACATCGTCCACGTCACGGACTACGACTACCAGGGAGCGGTGTCCGTGTCGCACCACCTGCTCCGGCTCGAGCCCCGGCAGACACCCCGACAACGCTGCCTGCGGCACGAGTTCCGCATCTTCCCGGAACCGTCGGTGCTCACCTCCCACGGGGACTACTTCGGCAACCGGGCACACTTCATCGCGGTCGAGCGGCCCCATGGATCGCTCTCCATCACCTCAAGGGCCCGCGTGGCGGTGTCGCCGGCCTTCCTTCCCGACGCCTCCGAGACCCCCGCCTGGGAGACGGTGCGCACCCGCTGCCGTGCGGACCGCACCCGGGCCGCGCTCGAGGCCAACGAGTACACCCACGCCTCCCCGCTGGTGCCCACCTCGCCGGAGTTCGCCGAGTACGCCCTGGGCTCGTTCCTTCCGTCTCGGCCCATCTTCGAGGCCCTGTCGGACCTCATGGCCAGGCTCCAGGCCGACTTCCGCTTCGATCCCACCGCGACCACCGTCTCGACGCCGTTGGCCGAATTCCACCGGAACCGTCGTGGCGTCTGCCAGGACTTCGCCCACTTCCTCATCGCCTGCCTGCGATCCATCGGCCTGCCGGCCCGCTATGTGAGCGGGTACCTGGAGACCGACCCGCCGCCGGGCCTGCCGAAGCTGCGCGGGGTCGACGCCTCGCACGCGTGGGTCTCGCTCTTCTGCCCGGGCATCGGCTGGATCGACGCCGACCCGACCAACAACTGCTACGCCTCGCTCCGGCACCTCTCCATCGGCTGGGGACGCGACTACGGCGACATCGCCCCGGTCCGCGGCGTGCTGATCGGTGGCACCCAGCAGATCCTCCGCGTGTCCGTCGATGTCACGGCCCTCCCGCCCGAGGCGGACGACGCGGATCCGGACGATGCGGATTCTCAAGCGTCCCGCCCTCTGACAGCCTGAGGGGATGCAACGCAGGACGTTCTGCCGCGTGGTGGGCCAAGCCTGGGCCACCGGCTGGCTGGGCCAGGCCGTGGCCTCGGCGGCCTCGACGGACCCCAAACCCGACCGCCCCCGGGCCGACCGGACAACCACCTCCGCGGAGGGCGCCGATTGGGCCATCCTGACCCGAGAACTGGCCGACGCCTCCTGCACGTACCACGAGCCCTGGGACGACGCCACCTGCCGCACGCTGATGAAGGGGGCCTACCTGGGCAACGGCGACCTCGGAGCCCACCTCGGGGGTTCCCGACAGTCGCTCCTCTACTACCTGGGCAAGAATGGGTTCCACGCCGGCAACGACACGGTCGGGTTCCGGTCCGGGGATGATCCCGCACCGGGCCCCTACCGGCAGCACATCCTGAACCTCGCGACCCTGGTCGTGGAAGGCGCGGCCGGGGCGTCGGGGACATCCCCCGGCGAACCGGCCACCCCCTACGCCGTCACCCAGGACCTCGAGACGGCCGAGATCCGCACCGAATGCCTCCTGGGCGGCCTGCCGGTGCGCACCCGGGCGTGGCTCTCCCCGGAGGCGAACGAGCTGATGCTGGAGCTCTCCAACGCCGGGGGCGAGGACCTGCCGCTGACCCTCACGCTGCAGGTGTCGGGCAACCGGTCGGTGGCGTTGCGTGCGGGCACCGAGGGCCCCTCGGCCTGGGTCACCAAGGAGCCCAACGCCGAGGGGGCCCCCTTCTTCGTCAAGGGCGCGGTGGCGGTTCGGGTGGTGGGTGCGCCCGCCTCGGCGACCACCGATGGCACGACCCGTTCGCGGCTCGGGTTCCGTCTGCCCGCCGGCGGGAAACCGGTGACCGTCTTCGTGGCGGCCGAGCACTCGAAGAACGCACCATCGCCCCTGGCGGGCACGCTGGCGTCGGCCCGACGGATCACCCGGTCGGCGATCGTGAGACGGTCGGCCGCCAACCGGGCCTGGTGGCGCCGGTTCTGGCTCCGTTCGTGGATCCGCCTCGACGACAACGTCCAGCGGCTCTGGTACAACCACCTCTTCCTCGTGGGCTCGGCCGCCCGGAGCGGCGCCGACAACCGACCCGGCAAGGCGCCGGGACACTGGGGCCCGTGGAACCGGGCCGACGACATGAAGTGGTTCGGCAACCTGGGCATGAACTACAACGCCCAGAACCCCTACTACGGCACCTTCGCCGCCAACCACGTCGACCTGGTGGACCCCTACGTGGAGACCATCCGGCACTACGCCGCGACCATCGGGCGCCAGCGCGTGCTGAACCGGTGGGTGTCCCCGGAGATCGCCGCCCGCATGCCGACCGGATGCCGGGGCGTGGAGTTCGAGGGGTCGTTCACCTCGCACGGGACACCCTCCGCCGCCGGGGGCCGGATGCCGGAGGAGGATTGCTGCATGGCCACCAACGCGATCTTCGCGATCGTGCCGATGGTCTGGAAATGGAAGTACGGCCGCGACCGGGACTACCTGGCCCGCACGGCCTACCCCCTGATGCGGCAGGTCGCCGACTTCTACGACGACTACATCGGCGCCCCGGTCGATGGCCGGTACGAGGTGTACGGTTCGGTGCACGAAGGGGCCAACTGGTTCGCCAAGGACGACATGTTCAGCCTCGGCGCGATCCGCTTCCTGTACCGCGAGATGGTGGCGGCCAGCACCGTCCTCGGGGTCGATGCGGACCGGCGGGCCCACTGGCAGGACATCCTCGACCGGATGGCCGCGTACCGGCTCCAGGCTTGGGGTCCCCGGGTCACCTTCCGGCCCGATGCGGTGCACGACGTGATGGAGGCCCTGCACTACCAGGGTGGCGCTCGGAACACCGGGGTGATGTTCACCACCACCTTCGACAACATCGGGCACCGCTCGCTGCCGGCCTACCGGCGGGCCACCCGTGACACGCTCGACCGGGGCGGCATGTTCCATCCCCAGCGGTGGTGCGGTTGGCAGAATGGCAACGACTACGGGATGATGTTCGTGATGGCCGTGCGCGCGGGCTATCCGGCCGCCCGGCTCATCCCGGCCATCCAGGCCTGGAAGCCCGAGCGCAACGGCGTGGTCTCCCAGAAGGACGGCGGCGGCATCGAGACGGCCGGGATCCTCGAGGCCATCAACGGCATGCTGCTGCAGAGCCACGACGGCGTGATCCGCCTCTTCCCGAACTGGGACCGCACGCGGGATGCCGAGTTCCGCCGGCTGAGGGCCGTCGGCGCCTTCCTCGTGGAAGCGCGCTACCGGGCCGCCACCGGGCGGGTGGACCGTGTCCGCATCGTCAGCGAACGGGGCGGGCGCTGCGTCGTGCAGAGCCCGTTCGCCGGCCCGGCGTTCACGGTCATCCGGGAGGACACCGGCCGGAAGGTGCCGATGGACCGCAACGAGGACGAATCGGCCTTCGACACACAGGCGGGAGTCGCCTACCGCCTTGAGCCCGCCCAGGAACCGCCTCCGCATCCCGACGCCCCGGTCGTCACGGAGCATCCGGCCGACGTCACCGTGGAGCTGCCGGGACCGGCGACCTTCCGGGTCTCGGCGACCGCCGCGTCCGGGGGACAGCTGAGGTACCAGTGGCAGAAGAACCGCGTGGACATCCCAGGCGCCGACGGGCCCACCTTCACCACGGCGGCAACCACCCTGTGGGATCTCGGCAGCGAGTACCGCTGCGTGGTCTCGAATGCCGCCGGCACCACCCGGAGCCGTCCCGGCGTGCTCAACCCCGAACCTCACGCCTGAGCGATCCGGCGAGGCGCGCGGCCGGCCGCTCCTCAGGCCTTGACGTCGCCCGGCCGCTCGCACGGGATTCCCCAACCGGAACCCGCCCGCCCCATGTCGCCGACCCGATCCTCCCTCCGCCGCCCCGTCACCGTGGGGGTGCTGGTGCTGGCCTTGTGCCTGGGCGGTGTCTTCGGCCTCTTCCGGATGGCGCGCGACGTCTTCCCGCCGCTGGGCATCCCCACCCTGTACGTGGCCCAACCCTACGGAGGGATGGATCCGGCGCAGATGGAAGGCGCCCTGACGTACTACTACGAGTACCACTTCCTCTACCTCACAGGCATCGAGCACGTCGAATCGAGGAACATCCAGGGCGCCTCGGTCATGAAGCTCCAGTTCCACCCCGGGACGGACATGTCCGCGGCCCTGGCCGAGACCGTGGCCTACGTGAACCGGGCCCGGGCGTTCATGCCCGCCGGCACGCCGGGGCCGTTCGTGACCCGGTTCGACGCCGGCAGCGTGCCGGTGGGCCAACTGGTGTTCTCGACGACGAATTCGTCCCGGACGGTCGGCCAGATGCAGGATGCCGCGCTGAACCGGGTGCGGCCCCTGTTCGCGACCCTGCCCGGGGTCTCGGCCCCTCCACCGTTCGGCGGCAGCGCCCGGACGATCACGGTGGATTTGAAGCCCGACCGGATGTCGGCCCTCGGCCTGTCACCGGACGAGGTCGTCCAGGCCATCGCCCAGGCGAACACCCTCAGTCCCTCGGGCAACCTGCGTCTGGGGGACTCGTACCCGATCGTGCCGGCCAACACCCAGGTGCGGGACATCCGGGATCTCGAGGCGGTTGCGGTGCGCCTGCGGGGAGGGTCCACGCCGGTCTTCGTCCGGGACGTGGCCACCGTGTCCGACGCGGCCGACCTGGTGACCAGCCACGCCCTCGTGAACGGCCGGCGCACGGTGTACATGCCGGTCACCAAGCGCGCCGACGCATCGACCCTCGCGGTGGTGGACCTCGTGCGGGCGAACCTCCCGAAATTCCAGGCCGCCGTGCCCGACGACATCCGGGTGAGCTACGAATTCGACCAGTCCCCGGTGGTCCACCGGGCGATCGGCGACCTGCTCAAGGAAGGGGCCCTGGGCGCGGTGCTGACCGGCCTCATGGTGCTGGTGTTCCTGCGCGATGGACGCAGTGCGCTGGTGGTGGTGCTCAACATCCCGCTCGCGCTGCTGGCCGCCTCGCTGGGCCTGTGGCTGACGGGGCAGACCGTCAACCTCATGACCCTCGGCGGCCTGGCACTGGCCGTGGGCATCCTGGTCGACGAGGCCACCGTCACCGTCGAGAACCTGCACGTGCATCTCGCGCGCGGGCAATCGGCCGCCCGGGCCGCCCTCGAGGCGGCGCGGGAGACGGCCCTGCCCCGTCTGCTGGCGATGCTCTGCCTCCTGGCGGTGTTCCTCCCGGCGTTCTTCATGGAAGGGGCCGCCCGCGCCCTCTTCACCCCCATCGCGCTGGCCGTCGGCTTCGCGATGGTCGCGTCGTACGCGCTGTCGAGCACGCTGGTGCCGGTGCTGGGCGCCTGGTGGCTCGGAGGCCCCGGTCATCCGACCGAACCGGCATGGCTGGCATCCCTCCGACGCGGCCACGCCACGCTGCTCGGGTGGACCCTGGCGGCCCGTTGGCCCTGGCTCGGCGCGGGGATCGCGCTGGTCGCCGGGGCGCTCGTGACGCTCACCCCACGCCTTGGCCGTGAGATCTTCCCGTCGGTCGAGTCCGGACAGTTCGCCCTGCGCCTGCGGGCCCCGGCAGGCACGCGGCTGGACATCACCGAGCAGATGACCCTCCAGGCCCTGGACCTTATCCACCGCGAGGCGGGCCCGGGCAACGTGGACCTGACCCTGGGCCTGGTGGGGGTGCACGCGCCGAACTACCCGGTGAACCTCATCCATCTCTGGAACAGCGGGCCCGACGAGGCCCACCTGTCGATCCGGTTGCGCGCCGGTTCAGGAATCCGGATGCCCGAACTGAAGGAGCGGCTCCGGGGGGCCTTCGCCGCCTCCCTGCCCGAGGTCCGGGTCTCCTTCGAACCGAGCGACCTCGTCAGCCGGG
>Ga0209985_10004479_pt1 | contig 11248 bp, 12 predicted proteins | sample NOAtaG_FD_187305 | JGI IMG/M metagenome (GOLD analysis project Ga0209985, IMG submission 187305) | Freshwater lake microbial communities from Lake Erie, under a cyanobacterial bloom - NOAA_Erie_Diel6S_1000h metaG (SPAdes) (version 2) | ecosystem: Environmental > Aquatic > Freshwater > Lake ... | reverse complement strand
GCCCAGTGCACCTAAACCTGTACCGACAGCTCTAGTTCCAAAGCCCAGTGCACCAAAACCTGTGCCGAGAGCTCCAGTTGCGCCCAGTGCACCAAAACCTGTACCGACAGCTCTAGTTCCAAAGCCCAGTGCACCAAAACCTGGACCGACAGCTCTAGCTCCAAAGCCCAGTGCACCAAAACCTGTACCGACAGCTCTAGTTCCAAAGCCCAGTGCACCAAAACCTGTGCCGAGAGCTCTAGTTGCGCCCAGTGCACCAAAACCTTTACCGACAGCTCTAGCTCCAAAGCCCAGTGCACCTAAACCTGTGCCGAGAGCCCAGGTTCCGCCCAGTGCACCCAAACCCACTACCGCAGCTCTAGTTCCAAAGCCCAGTGCCCCAAAACCCTCTACGACAGCTCCAGTGCCGAAGGTGGTTAAACCTGCACCCCGTGTACTGCCAGTAGTATCAAAACCGTTGCCTAGGGCCCCTAAATAAAAGCGTTCAAGCCTCCTTAGAGATGAGAAAGTGAAGGGGGAGAAAAGAACAAACGGCGATTTGTGAAGATAAAACGGACGAAACGGGAATAAATTGTGAATTGTGATTTTGAAGAATGAAAATGAACAAAAGGATTAGTTAGAGTCTAAAGGCTCATAAGTTTTTAAAACCATTGTTATACGTGTAAGGATAAAATTTTAAGCAGATAGTTACAGCGTTTTAAAAAATTATAGGAAAGACTATACCTAAAAGTGTGCTGCATCCACCATGGCATCCGACAAGAAATCACCTAAAGCAGACGAAGGAAAGAAAAAACCTTTTCGACCCTATGGTAGGAAACCAGGAGAGGAGACAAAAGGAGGGCTACCGATGTTGAGATTCGGAAAAGGGAATAATTTTTACAAGTTCAAGGCGCAGTTGTCCAACGTAGCAATAGAAAAATACAGGTATTTGGGTAAGCTCATCGAATTAGAAAAATATAACGCACCAGCCCTAGTCATTCCAGATTTCAGAGCAATGGGAGTATCAGCAGCTAATGTTGGGACTATGGAGTTGGAAGCAGTGAAAGGGCACACAAAAAGGTTAGAGAAGATGGTCGAGGACCGACCAAAGTTATATGGGCTCATCATGCAACACATGAGTGTGGAGAGCAGGGATGAGGTAGCTCAAGACCCAGACTATGTCACTTGGCATGCAGAGAAAGACCCAGAGAAGTTGTGGAAGGCAATTGTCAAGACACATAAAGTGGACTGTGTAAGTAATGTGACAGCAGTGCAGGAACTTACCGCAAGAAAGGCTTAGCAGAATATTAAGCAAGGGGCCTATGAGACCTTGGCGCAGTATAGCGAAAGGTTCCGAGAGGTATACAAGGGATATAAGGAGGCAGGGACTACAACAAACCCAGTCAACATAAGTGAAAGTGAACAGGCGATGGATTTTTTTCACGGCCTAGACTCAGGACGATATGGAGCCTTCAAAACTAGTATGATCAACGGCTGGTCAACAACAGCATTCGACCCCCCGGCCACGGTGAATGAGATCTACCGGGTCGCAGCGACATGGGTAAAACCGACATCCAGAATTGAAGGGGGAACAGCGGCAAGCTTTGTGACCATTGAGGAAGATGCGAAGCAACAAGCGAAGAAAAACAACAAGGAGAAAGCCAAGCAGGCAGCGAAGAAGGCAGCAGCAGCAGCAGCAGTGGGGCAGGAAGCGAGCCAGCAGAAACAACCAAAGGACCTGTCACAAATCCAATGTTTCAGGTGTAAGGAATTCGGTCACTATTCGACCTCACCAGACTGTCCGAAGAAGCAGAAACAAGAGCAAGCAACAGCAATGGTCACCACGGAAGACACGTTGTGTCATTCTACGTGGGAAGAGTATGAAGCAAGCATCTTTGCGATGCGAACGGAACAAGAGCCGGAAATAGAAGAATACACGGTAGAGAAAGCAGTACATGTAACAAGAGAGCTGAAAACGGCTGATGTCTTACTCGACAATCAGGCGGACATCAGTGTTGTTCATCCGAGCTTACTTACCGGGGTCAAGCCATCAAAGAAAAGAATAAAAATCTCTGGCGTCGGAGGCGTCCAGTTGATTGTCGACCAAGTCGGTTTTTTTGAGTGGATTCTTTGAAGTGTATGCCAGTGACAAAACTAAGGCAAATGTGCTCAGTATGGCAGCAGTAGAAGAGATGTACCCAATTACATATAAACAGGGAGAGTCGTTTACGGTGCACACTCAGGAGAGAGACATCGTATTTCAGCAGAGAGCCCGTCTGTACGTAGCAGAGTGGGAGGCAGAGGGCACAGTACTGGCCACTGCGCACAAGAATGAGCAACTGTATACCAAGGAGGAGGTACGCAGGGCAAAGATGGCGCACGAGTTCATCCGGAATAGCAGGTATCCGTCCCCAGAGGAAGTGGTGCATCTATTGATAGACGGAAACGTACGTGGGATACCGAAGCTCATGGCCGCAGATGTAAAGTGAGCCTACAAGATATATGGTCTACATCCAGAGTATGTAAAGGGGCAGTTGACAAAGAAGAAAGTCAGCCGTACACCGGTGGACGCCTGGCGTTGCGAAGCCCAAACAAGGATATACGATTATCCGCAGACGTCATGCACATTGATGGGCATATGTTTCTAATAAGTGTGGCAGCCCCACTATAATTGATGCTGCAGAGTCATATCGAAAGTGAGAGTCGAACGTCCTTAGGAATGGCATTACAAGGGCAGTTGGGAACGTTTCGGACTCGAGGGTTTGTACCGCGTATAGTCTACTCGGACCCGCACAGTACGTTTCGTGCTATGACCGAAGATTTCCCGGGAGTCGAGATAGATCCTGGGGGTAAGGGAGATTACGTACCTCAGGTCGATGCCAAGATTCGCAGAAAAAAAGATACGTACCGGAAGGTACAAAAGAGACTACCGTGGACGCTACCGCACGTCCTTGTGGGGGACCTAGTGGGATATGCAGTGTCACGACTGAACGCACGTAGAACAACCTCATTGGAAGGTAACGTGTGCCCTAGGGTACTCTTCACAGGTAGGCCACTTGAGTTCAAGAAGGAGTTCCGGCTGGCGTTCGGAGATTACGTAGAGGCGTACGAGGGTACAACCAATACAATGACCGCGAGGAGTACGGCGTGTATCGCCTTGTGTCCGGCTAATAATTCTACTGGTGCGTGGGTCCTGTGGAAGATAGCTACCAGGAGCAAGATTAGGCGCTCGAACTGGGTGAAGCTGGTAACCACCCAGTTAATCATCGATGCGATGAATGCGATAGCAAGGGGAAGCGCAGAGCAGGCAGGGGCGCCTATAAGGCAGCTGCAAGAAGCGATTGTAAGTCAACAATCAGCAGCAGAAGAGGTCAGCCCAGAGGAGCCGGCAGAGATCCTCGAAGAGACCCAGCAGGAACCAGAAGAAGAGAGCGAAGAAGAAGTGGATGAAGATGACGACACTCCAGAGTTAGTGCCGCAGGACCAAGGAAACGAGTCGGATGATGAGGCAGAAGAAGACGATAATGAAGATACGACTGGGCCGACTGTTACAAGATCAGGTCGCGAAGTTCGACGCCCAAGTCAATTTGCGGGGGTAACCAAGGTAGCACGATCGAGATGGAACGAAAAATCAGCGTCAGATACGATCAAGGCAGAATAGCAGATGTTTGTAGATTTGAAGGCCCTACAGCCAGTAAAGAAGGAGTCAACAAGAGGTGTGCAGGTATTAAGCTCGCACATGTTTCTCGTTGAAAAATATTTAGCGAATGGCGAATACGACAAAACCAAGGGAAGAATGGTCGCAGATGGGAGGGATCGAGACCCAGCGATGTTCCCAAGCAAATCATCGCCGACGGTAGCGATACACTCAGTTTTCACAGTCCTAGGCCTAATGGCTGCGATGAGTTGGCTGATTGTCGTCAAGATTGACATTAATGGGGCTTTTCTCCAGACGCCGATGACGGGGGGACCGATTTATATGCGCTTGGACCCAAAGCTGACACATTTCACAATTTCACTGTTCCCCGAGTTGAAGAAAATGGTGGACGCGGATGGCTGCTTGTACACCTGGATGTTGAAGGCCATCTACGGATGTGTTCACGCGAGTGCTCTCTGGTACTTGGAGATAAAAAAAATCCTGGAAGGCTTGGGATATGAAGCAAGTGCAACCGACCGATGCGTGTTTCGCAGACGGGTGGGAGAGAGAGTATTTCTCCTGCTTTTATATGTCGATGATATTTTGGCATTGGTAGACCAAGAAGAGGCTGAAAGGATTTGAGAGCGCCTACTACGACGCTTCGGAGAGATAGTGTTCGTAGTGGGAAACAAACAATCATATCTCGGGATGGAGATCGAAGTGACGAAGTTATTGGAAGGGATGGAAGTGAAGCAGTTCGAGTCGCCGGGGACGAAGGATACGTTCGTGGTGGATGAGTGCTCAAAGAAACTGGCAGAAAATGATCGAAAGGATTTTCACTCTCGCACAGCGAATTTCCTATATCTAGCCAAGCGTGCCAGGCCGGATATCCTGACAGTCGCAATATTCCTATGTACCCGCGTACAAGGGGCTACGGTAGAGGATCAGAGGAAGTTAATGAGAGTACTGGGATACCTCAGTGGTACACAGGAGGCAACCCTAATACTAAGGGCTACGAGAAAGCCTGTGGTGACGGCGTATGTGGACGCAGCGTACGCCATTCATAATGACTCCAAGTCCCACTCAGGAGTGATAATATACGTGGGGCAGACTTTGGCGTACGTATCGTTGAGAAAACAAAAATGCATGAGCGAAAGCCCCACCGAGGCAGAATTAATCGCATTAACGGACAATGTGGGTTTGGTGGAGTTGTTCAAGGAATTTGTGGAATTTTTGATGATGCAGAACATAGAAACACCAATCGTCTATGAAGATTGCAATGCGGTGGTATCATTGATAACCTTAGCAGGGGGAGTAACCAGGACAAAGCATCTTCGTGCAAGAATGCACCTTGGAAAGGAGATGGTGGATGAGAAACACCTGAAGGTAGTTTATAAGAAAGGAGATGAAATGTTGGCGGATGGTTTTAGCAAACCTTATGACCCAGTGAAGCACAAACCATTTGCTATTGAGTTCATGGGTACCCAAAAATTGGTCAATGGGTGGGCGCTGGAAGATATGAAGAAAAGCGATGAAGGCAATCAGAATAAGCGAAACGAAATGAAAAAAGGAGTAAGATCTTGCCCGATTTTGGAGAAGGACTTAAAAGAGAAGAAGCAATAAAAGGCGAGTTGAAATAAGTAAAAAAACAAGCGTAGAGGAAAAATTAGTGAGTTCAGGTGACGACTTCAAGCGAGAAAAATACAAACGGCGATTTTTGAAGATAAAACGGACGAAACGGGAATAAATTGTGAATTGTGATTTTGAAGAATGAAAACGAACAAAAGGATTAGTTAGAGTCTTAAGGCTCATAAGTTTTTAAAACCATTGTTATACGTGTAAGGATAAAATTTTAAGCAGATAGTTACAGCGTTCCATTTGTGCCACTTCTGTGTGGCATACCGATGGCAGCAGCACCACCACTTGATGGACAACAGCAGCTAGAATTCATTGATGTGGTCAATGAGCGCTTGCTCATCCCTAATCATAGGGAGATGCCAATCTATGTACCCTATCTTAAGACAACATTAACCATGGGCCACTTCATCCTTGTCTGTAAAAGTGATGGAGATCCTCTTATCAGCAAGTTTTATGCAGATCAAACCGTCCAAACTACCCGCGACATTTTATTAAAGTATGTTGTTTCCTCCCTCTTTTTTTCTGAAGAAACATTTCAGCACATCAATAACCCTGCCATACTCCCACAAAGGATGTGCTCAACAGCATGTTTAAATGTTGTTGAGGTGGTCAATATTGGAAAAATAGCCGAGGTGAACATTGCATCCATCTGTGGTGTAGCATTTATCTTTCTTGAGTCAGAGGTTAATAATCAAACGTATTGCATTCAAGGAATAAAGAATGCATTTGTAATCTGGTCCAAGTACTGTCTATCATCAAAACTTTTGATTCCATTGGATGCTTCTATATTCTTTTCTTTCCCTGACTTGGATCCAGCTCACCAAGGATCATGGACGTGACATGCAATGAATTTCAAAATAATATTCAATTTCAAATTTAGAAAAAGAAGAACTAACTTTAGTAATGTCACAATTTTTCAATAAGCTTTTTTTTAGCTTTAAGATCTTTATTTATCTTTAGATTAGACCTCAAGTCATTTTGTTAACAAATTAGTGAAGAGCTAATCAACATGAGCCAGCAACAGCATAACCATCGAAACAAGAAAAATCGAAACCATCGGAACAAGAAAAATGATCGACGTAACCGTACTAACAACACTGAACAGAAAACTGATAAAAAGGTACCAATGCGATACCAAGTTTCAAATTCTAAGGATCCTAACACCGTTGAACTGAAATACACCGACAGAGATGGAGCTGTGGATAAAACCAAACTAAATATATTCGAAGATGGCTCAGACGAAGAGTTTCTCAAGTTAGTAAAAGAATTTCAAAATCATGTTGACACTTACCGCATTTGGGAAGATGAACATGCTGCTCACTCCATCTACAAGAACTTCCGCCGCTGTCTTGCCGGATCGGCTAGAGACTTATGGGACCAAATCATAGATGATGGTCAAGAAGAAAGAGATGAACTTGTCTATGGTGAGCACTTAATAGAATTCACAAAAGAAGTGTCAGGTAATGGTGCTGTACGCAATCAAAAAAAGTACTTAACCACGACCTCGAAGCCTGAAAAAATGTCAGTAAAACAATGGATTAGCAGAATCAAAAATATCAACTCCTATATACCTTTTATGAAGGCTGAAGCCAGCGCAATGCCCGAGCGAGATCTTATCAATGATGTTATCACACCTAATATTCCTACAGCCTGGGAAATGCATTATCATTTGCAGAATTTACATTTAAAGACTCGCATCAGAGATATCATCGAACCACTCACCGTTATCGAAGAGCAAGTAAAAAAACAAGCTTCCCTTGCTCAGCAACAATCTCAAACAAATAATAGAAACCTCAAGAACCCTTGCAAATTGCACAACGGGTCACATGAGTGGGATGATTGTTGCAAGAATCCTAAGAATGCTAAGAACAATGAAAAGGATACCAAAACAAGCAATGGTCATGGCAAAACAGAACACAACGGTCGTTCAAGAGAACAAAGACCTACCGAAAGGAATAGCCGTCGGTCACGAACACCCGCTCGCAGCCGCAGTAGCAGCCATGCTAGATATTCTTCAGACAGTGAAGGTTACGAGCATAATTGTATTGCCGAAAAGGCGAGTACAAAAGAAAACGAAGAATGCACTCAAAGTTCAGAAATCTTAATTGCATTACCTAATGCCGAGAACTCTAAGAAGTACACAACTTACCTTGGCCTCATCAATTCAGGATCATCTGGATCGTTACTTAGCAGCAGTCTTATCGAAAATACTAATTTCAATGTGGAAAAACAAAAGAAACCAACTAAATGGGACACAGCTACTGGAGTACTACTCACCAAAGGGAGAGCTACCATTGAAGCTTTAAGCCTACCTCAATTCACCAGAAAACGCCAAGTGTCATCTACTTTCCATTTATTCGAAAAACGCAAAGATGATCAATATGATATCATCCTCAGTCGGGATTTTCTACAAGCTATTGGCCTTGTCATCGACTACAGCGCCTCCCAATTTACGTGGGATAACATTTCTGTCGCCATGGTCCCTAGTGGATATTGGATGAAGGAGAAAATCACAAGCGTTGCCATAACTTGGAATAAGCCAATCGAAGAAGCAAACAATGAAATGCCTTTAACTGAAATCTTACCTGCCGAGTACAAACCTGTCAATATTGAAGATGTAGTCAAGCAGCAAACTCACCTTTCAGTAGAGGAACAAGAACAACTACAAATTGTCCTTTTTGAGTATCAAGATTTATTCAAGGGGCAATGCAGGAAATATAACGGCGACCCAGTATCGCTTGAACTCATTCCAGGCTCAAAACCATATTATGGAAAGCCTTTTTCAATCCCAAAGGCTTAAGAACAGGTCATGAAAGATGAAATAAAACGATTGGAATCGTTAGAAATACTCAAACCAATTGCATCCTCTGAATGGGCAGCACCTACCTTTATTATTCCAAAGAAAAACAACACAGTTTGCGTCATCACCGATTTTCGTGGTCTCAACAAGTGCCTCGTTCGAAAACCGTACCCCATCCCGAAGATACCCAACATTTTTCGAGGATTAGAAAAATTTCAATACGCAATGACAATCGATTTAAATATGGGATATTACTCAATGCCATTGGATGAAGAAGCAAAAATACTTTGTGTTATCAGCTTACCTTGGGGCCTCTACCAGTATCAAGTACTACCACAAGGAGTCAAACCTGCCACAGACATCTTCCAGCAACGAATGAATGCCCTGTACCATGATTTGAGCAATGTTGACACCTTCCTCGACGATTCTATGCTCCTAGGATATAACACCTTCATGGAACATCTTGGAACAGTAATCGAAGTGTTGACAAGACTTTTAAATGCTGGAATGCAAGTCCATGTAGCGAAGTGCAAGTGGTTTCAACCCTGTGTTGCTTACCTTGGGTTCATCATCACTCGCGAAGGGATTAAGCCCCAACCGGAAAAGATTCAGGGCATCCTTAACATGAAATGTCCTGCCACTCAAAAAGAAGTCCGTCGCTTCGTTGGAATGGTCAACTTTTACAGAGAAATTACCCTAAGAGAGCAGACAGTTTAGCCCCTTTGACCAGTCTTTGTGGGCAGAAAACGAAATTTACTTGGACAGATGAGCATGAAGCAGCTTTCAAGAAGGTAAAAAAGATCAAATGGCACAAGAGACGATGCTTACCTATCCCCAATTTGATAAACCTTTTATTGTCTACACAGATGCAAGTGAGAAACAGATCGGAGGAGTAGTTACACAAGAAGGCAAGCCATTGGGATTCTTCAGCCGAAAACTTACCGACACCCAGCGCCGCTACCCTGTTACCGAGCAGGAATTATTAGCAATTACAGAAACGCTAAAATATTTCAAGCACATGCTCTACGGCCACAAAATAATTGTGAAAACAGATCACAAAACCCTTACTCACCAGCTATCAACCCACGCATCCGATTGAGTCCTCCGTCAGCAACTTCTGTTGGAAGATTACAGAGCAGAATTACAATATATCGAGGGTGAGAAAAATGTGGTAGCAGATGCCCTCTCCCGTTTACCTACAGAGGAAATATTCACCTTTACCGAAGAAGACACAGAATTCCCCTTGAACCTAGCAACCTTAGCCAGGAAACAGCAGTCAGATACCTACCTACAAGCTGCCTTGCAGCGAGACCCATCCGATTATGTCGCCACTCAGCAAGAGGGAAACAAAATTTATGTCCTTAAGTCGACAAAAACTATTTATGTCCCTCTCTCTCTCCGTGCAGCTATTCTACAGTGGTATCACACTAGCCTACAGCACCCAGGTATTAAGCGCATGCAGTACACAGTCAAAGAGAGCTTCTACTGGCCAGGCATAGATGCAGCCATAGACACGCTTGTTCGCGCCTGCGCCACCTGTCAGCAGTGCAAAATAACCGCAGTAAAAAAATATGGGAAGATCCCTCTGCCAACTCACCATAAATTAGCCCCTTGGGAACAAGTTCATGTGGACCTCATCGGTCCATGGGACGTCAAGTACAACTCCACTTCCGTTCCCGGGAAATCTACAATTGAAAAAATCCAAGCACTCACCATCATGGATAAAGCCACCGGGTGGCCTGAATTTGTCGCCATCCGCAACAAAACCAGCCTGCATATCGCCTCATCCTTCGACAGTGAATGGCTCTGCTGCTACCCTCGGCCAGCCCAAGTCGTCTACGATAAAGGATCAGAATTCACCGGGCAAGAATTCCAAGAGCTCCTTGAAAGCTATGGTATAAAGCCCCTAGCCACCACCATCAGAAATCCTCGGAGCAATGGAGTTATTGAACGTGTTCACTTAACTATGGGAGACATGTTACGAACCATAACCTTCTCTGGTTCAGATTGGTTTAACGACATGCAGTGCACTTTAGATGCAGTTGCATGGGCCGTTGGCATGACTGTGCTTTCAACCAAGACATGATCTTTCGTCGAGCAGTACAAGTTGATTGGAACAACATCCAGAATGAACGCCAGAAAACCTTAGCAGCGTCCAATGCCAAAGAAAAAAAAATCCAGAATCACCAAACAATATCTTCCTGGTGACCAAGTACTCATTGTTCTTGACCCTGATGAGCGTCGCAGTCATCCAAAAATGAGCAAACCTACCAAAGGCCCATATGCTATCACGAGAATCCATACCAATGGTACTGTGGATATTAATCGCGGCAATTTCATCGAAACCATCAACATCCGCCGCCTAAAACCTTTTATTACTATGTAAATTGAAGAAAAAAGCAGTAGCAAATGTCATCAATTATTCCTTTCCTACACCTTTTTTCATGGGGGAGAATGACATGCAATGAATTTCAAAATAATATTCAATTTCAAATTTAGAAAAAGAAGAACTAACTTTAGTAATGTCACAATTTTTCAATAAGCTTTTCTTTAGCTTTAAGATCTTTATTTATCTTTAGATTAGACCTCAAGTCAGGACGGAATGCTATGGCAAATCAATATTTTTTTTCAAATGACCATTTGAGGAAAGAGATTTGGCGCTTCCTTTTCCGCCCCTGGTCACCCAACTATCGTAAAACGCCAGCCGAACTATCGGGTACAAAAGTACCTGCGCACACATGCGTAAGTAGAAGTCGACAGCTTCTACACAGGGCCTGGGGCGGTGCGCTCTCATTCCCGGCGAGAAGTAGAGTCGCTGATCAGTCCTAGTACGGTACTACGTAGTACCCCCTCCTAATGGGTACGGGGGGGCATCTTTTATCTGTTCTTGTTAGCAAGGGCTACGTAGGCGTATGCGTAGTACCGTACCCGTGCCCGTAAGGAGGTGATCAACCTCCTCTCTAGTAGGGTTATATCTACACGTACCCGTACGACGCCCGTCTGTGTCCCTCCTCCTCATGCATATGTGAGAGAATGCGAGAGGGCAGGAGAGCAGTGTTACTTACAGTAGAGTGTATGCGATTTTTATTTTATTTGATTTTCCTTATTCTGAAAATCGATTTCAAATAGTTATTTGAAATCTGATTTGTGTCTGCGGTACTGTTTTCGGTGTTTTATTTTTATTTTGTGTTTTA
>Ga0209985_10004476_pt1 | contig 11255 bp, 10 predicted proteins | sample NOAtaG_FD_187305 | JGI IMG/M metagenome (GOLD analysis project Ga0209985, IMG submission 187305) | Freshwater lake microbial communities from Lake Erie, under a cyanobacterial bloom - NOAA_Erie_Diel6S_1000h metaG (SPAdes) (version 2) | ecosystem: Environmental > Aquatic > Freshwater > Lake ... | reverse complement strand
ACACCAAGCGCCAGCGCCAGCTTGCACCGCAGGCAGTTGCGTCCTACTAGCACCTGGGTCCGGGCATCGATCATTTGACGTGCGCGAAAGGCAAGGAAGGAGAGTTGGCGCGAGCCCAATGGGCCCAAGGCTCAAGTATGGCGGCAAAGCATCACGTCGGTGCCGGCGCACACCACCCGTGCACACGGTCGAGCCTGAGAATTGTGGCTCTGCCGCTCCGCTTATCGTCGGATTGCGGCGTGCCAGCCGTGCTGCGCAGTCCGCCCGCTCGTGTCGGCGTCAGGCGATGGCGCGCGTAATGGCCGCTACACGTCGACTTGCACCTCGTTGCCGTGCTCTTCCAGCCAGGCGCGACGCGAGTGCGCCTCGGCCCTGCCCATCAGCATCGTCATGGTGCCGACGGTGGCCGCGCGCGGCTCGGCGCCCAGCATGACGGGCAGCAAGCGCCGCGTGTCGGGGTTCATGGTCGTTTCCCACAACTGCTCGGCACTCATCTCGCCCAGGCCCTTGAAGCGGGCGATGCTCCAGGCGCCCTCGCGCACGCCCTCGTCCCTGAGCTTGTCGAGCGTGGCATCGAGCTCGTCGTCGTCCAGGCAATAGATGCGCCGCGCCGGGCGCTTGCCGGCCGCCGGAACGTCGACGCGGAACAGCGGCGGCCGCGCCACGCAGATGTGGCCGCGATCGATGAGCCGCGGAAAGTGTCGGTAGAACAGGGTCAGCAGCAGCACCTGGATGTGCGAGCCGTCGACATCCGCGTCGGCCAGGATGCAGATCTTGCCGTAGCGCAGGCCCGTGAGATCCGGCTCGTCCTCGGGCCCGTGCGGATCGACGCCAATGGCCACCGCGATATCGTGCACCTCGGCGTTGGCAAACAGCCGGTCGCGCTCGACCTCCCACGTATTCAACACCTTGCCACGCAGCGGCAAGATCGCCTGGAACTCCTTGTCGCGCCCCATTTTGGCGCTGCCGCCGGCCGAATCGCCCTCGACGAGGAACAGCTCGTTGCGCCCGAGCTCGGTGCTTTCGCAGTCGGTCAGCTTGCCCGGCAGCACCGCAACCGCCGAGCCCTTCTTCTTCTCCACTTTCTGCGCGGCGCGCGTCCGCGCCTGCGCCTGGCGGATCGCCAGGTCCGCCAACCTGCGGCCGTGCTCCGGATGCTGGTTGAGCCAGATCTCCAGTTGCGGCCTGACGAAGGACGACACCAGCCTGAGCGCGTCGCGGCTGTTCAGCCGTTCCTTGATCTGGCCCTGGAACTGCGGGTCGAGCACCTTGGCCGACAGCACGAAGCTCGCGCGCGCGAACACGTCCTCGGGCAGCAGCTTCACACCCTTGGGCAGCAGGCTGTGCGCATCGACGAAAGCGCGCACTGCGCTGAACATGCCGTCGCGCAGCCCCGCCTCGTGGGTGCCGCCGGCCGGCGTGGGGATCAGGTTGACGTAGCTCTCACGCACCGGCGCGCCCTCCTCGGTCCAGGCGATCACCCAGCGCGCGCCCTCGCCTTCGGCGAAGCTCTCGTCATCGGCGCCGGCGTGGCCCTCCGCCTCGAATGGCGGCAGCAGCGGCTCGGCGCCGATGCCGGCCAGCAGGTACTGCTGCAGTCCGCCGTCGTACTTCCAGCGCTGCGACTTGCCGCTGCGCTCCTGCCTGAGCGTGACTTCGGTGCCCGGCAGCAGCACGGCCTTGCTGCGCAACAGGCGCTCCAGTTCGTCCAGCGGGATCGACGGCGTGTCGAAGTAACGCGCGTTGGGCCAGACCTGCACGCGCGTGCCGCTGGCCTTGCCGGCATCGGCGCCGCGGGCAGCCCGGCTGGTGAGCTTCTCGCGCACGTCGCCGTCGGCAAAGCCGATGGTGTGTACCTTGCCGTCGCGCCAGACCGTGACATCGAGCCGCGCCGACAGGGCGTTCGTCACCGACACGCCGACACCGTGCAGGCCGCCGGAGAACGCGTACGCCCCGCCGGCCCGCTTGTCGAACTTGCCGCCGGCGTGCAGGCGCGTGTAGACGATCTCCACCACCGGCACCTTTTCCTCCGGATGCAGACCCACCGGGATGCCGCGGCCGTCGTCCTCCACGCTGATGCTGCCATCCTGGTGCAGCGTGACATCGATGCGGCCGCCAAAGCCGTCGAGGATCTCGTCGGCCGCGTTGTCGATCACCTCCTGCACGATATGCAGCGGCGAGTCGGTGCGGGTGTACATGCCCGGCCGCTGCTTGACCGGCTCCAGCCCCTTGAGCACGCGAATGGAGGCTTCGCCGTACTCGCGGCCGGGTCGTGCGCGGACAGAGGTGGCCATCGGTTTCCTTGCTGGCAATCGCGGGCGCGGATTCTATCGGCGACGCTGCATCTGCTCGTGAGCCGTGCTTGCCTTATCCACAGCAACTGTGGATAAGCGCGTCACATCGCCTCGCCGAGCACGCAGCGGCGCGGGTTGCGCTGGCATGCTCACGAATGATGCAGCCGCCCGCTGGGCGCGAGAACGCGCCTCAAGCAGCAGGCGTTCAAAGGCACGGCGGCGGCGCGCACTTCTTATACTTGCCGGACTCGCTGTAGTTCAATGGATAGAACAGGGTCCTCCTAAGACTCAGATGCAGGTTCGATTCCTGCCAGCGGGACGGCCCCGAGGAAAACAGCGCCTGCGTGCTGTTTTCCCGGGGGCCGCCCAGTGCGCCTGCATGCGCACTGGGGAGAGGAAAGCGCCCAGCCCGTAGCGAGGCCACTGCAACCACGCGCGATGCGCCCCGAGGAAAACAGCACCCGCTTGCTGTTTTCCCGGGGGCCGCCCAGTGCGCCTGCATGCGCACTGGGTAGTGGAAAGCCCGATGCCCCGAGTGACCGCACAGTCACCCCGCACGGGTCACTATGCTGCCAAAGCCACAGCACTGCCTTACTCTTTTCCTCCTACCCCCTTGCGCACGTCGCGGCTGTCCGTCGAAACTGGCGCGCCCATGCAAACCGCCCCCACGCGCCGCCTTGCTGCCATCCTGCTCGCCGACATCGCCGGCTACAGCCGGCTGATGGAACGCGACGAGCAGGGCACCCACCAGCGCCTGCGCGAGTTGCGGGCCGAGGTGACCGATCCGGCGATCGCGCGCCATCATGGCCGCTTCGTTCGCGCCAAGGGGGACGACCTGCTGGTGGAGTTCGGCAGCGCCGTGGAGGCGCTGTCCTGCGCGGTGGAGATCCAGCGTGCCATGGCCGAGCGCAACCGCGATCTGGCCCCCGAGGCGCGGCTGCAATGGCGCATCGGCATCAACCTGGGCGACATCCTCGTCGACGGCAACGACATCGCCGGCGATGGCGTCAACGTGGCAGCCCGCCTCGAAGCGCTTGCCGAGCCCGGTGGAGTCGCCGTTTCGGCCGCGGTGCGCGAGCAGGTGCGGCAGCTTTCTGGCGTGCAGATGGCCTATGCCGGCGAACACCGCGTCAAGAACATCTCGCGCCCGATCCGCGTGTACAAGGTTCGTCATGACGGCGGCAGGCCGCCCCCGGCGTGGCGCTCGCGCCTGCGCAAGGGTGTGCGGTATCTGCGCGCGCCGGTGCTGCTGGCCGGCGCGCTCATCGCTGCAGTCGCCCTCTGGGCGGCAGCGCCGTGGCGGGCCGGCGAACCGCCGCGCCTCTCGCTTGCCGTGCTGCCGCTGAAGGGCAGCGGCGAGGCGGCCGCCGCGGCGGCCGCGCTCACCACCGACGCGAGCGCGGCGCTGGCCCACATGCTCAGCGGCAACCTCGTCGCCCCGGCGGCAGCGGCTCGCGCCAGCGAGTTCGCGCACGATCATGCGCAACTGCGCCGGCACCTGAACGTCCGCTACGTGCTCGAAGGCGAAGTGACCGCCGAGGGTGCGGAAATGCGCCTGACGGCCCGGCTGGTCGACACCGAGAGCGGTCGGCAGATCTGGTCGAGCAGCATCGCCGCCCCGCGCCGGGCCGCCGAACCCGCGCCACTGGAACTGCTCGGACCGCTCGTCAACCGCGTGGCCAGCACGATCCGCCGCGCCGAGCTCGCCCGCCCGCAGCCTGGCGGGCCCGATGCGCTCGAGTTGTCGCTGCGCGGCTGGACGCTGATGCCCAACACCGAGACCGCCGAGCAACTGCGCGACGTGCGGCGACTGTTCGAGCAAGCGCTCGAAAAGGCGCCCGATCATATCGACGCCCTGGCGGGCGCCGCCTACGCGCTCGCCTACGAGTCCGACCGCACCGCCACGCGGGAGGAAAGCCGACCGCTGCTGCAGCGGGCTGCCGAGCTGTCGTTGCGCGCCATCAGCCTCGGCGCCCAGAGCGCCCTTGCCTGGCGGGTGCGCGCAGGCGTGCTGGAAATCCAGGAACAATGGAGCGCCGCGGAACAGGCCATCGACCTCGCGCTGACCATCAACCCGTTCGACAGCGAAGCCCACGCGCAGCGCGGCAGCCTGCTGATCTCGACCGGCCGCCCGGAGGAGGCCGTTGCCGCGCTCGACAAGGCGATCCGCCTGAACCCCGAAAGCGAGACCGTGGGCGTGCACCTGAACAGCCGCTGCCGCGCCGAGCTCTATCTTGAGCGTTATGCGGCCGCCATCGACAGCTGCTCCCGCGCCACCGCCTTCGCGCCCGCCTGGATCGACTACATGCTGCTGGCCGCCGCCTACGCCATGAGCGGCCAGGCCCAACACGCCGCCGCCGCCAAGGCCGAACTGCTGCGCCGCGAGCCCGGCTTCACGCTGGCCTGGCTCGCATCGAAGTCGGTGGCCCCACATCCGCGCAGTCTCGAGCAGCGCGAGCGCACGCTGGTGGCCGGCTTGCGGCGGGCCGGCGTGCCCGAGAAGTAAGGCGCCGCCGCGCAGGCAGCCAGCACGAGCGGTGTACGGACACAACCCGACGGACACCCTGTAGCTGCGCCAACGAGCGTCATCCGGCCAGGCCAGTTGCGCCGCGCACAAAGCGCTCGGCAACTGGGGCGCTCAGAGACCCAGTATCCACTGGATCACCTGCTTCATCAGGAAGCCGAAGATCCCGAAAGCCAGCACGAAAAACAGCACGAAAGTGCCGAAGCGCCCCGCCTTGGACTCGCGGGCCACCTTCCAGATGATGAAGAGCATCAGGCCGATGAACCCCGCCAGGCCCCAGGTCAGGCCGAGCTGCGAGATCTGCGCCTCGGTGAGGCCGAAGACGGTGCCCTCCATGGCCGTCACTCGTTGCGCAGGGCAACGCCGTCGGTGACCACCAGGTCCTTGTAGGCGTGCCAGGTCGCGTGCCCCAGCAGCGGCACCGCGACGATGAAGCCCAGCATCGCGGTGGCCAACGACAGCACCACCGCCCCCATCACCACCGCCGCCCACAGCCCCATGGTCACCGGGTTGTCGCCGACCGCGCGCACGCTCGTAAGCAGGGCGCGGCGCAAGCCCACCATGCGGCCCAGCAGCAGCGGCGGCGAGACGGCCGTGAGCGAGAACACCACGGCACAGCCCAGCCCACCCAACAGCAGCCACAGCAGGAACAGCCCGTCGCCCTGGTGCAGGACGGCGTAGCGCAGGAACTCGGTTGGCGTGCGCAGCGGCTCGCTTACGAAGAGCGTGAACAGCAGCGCCGACACCAGCACCCAGGCCGTGGCCAGCGCAAACAGCAGCAGCCCCACTTGCACCAGCGGACGGGTCTCGCGTCGCCAGGCGTTGACCACGGCGGCAAAGCCGGGTTGCTCGCCGCGCGCCTGCAGGCGGCTCAACTCATACAAGCCGGTCGCCAGGATCGGACCGATGAGCACGAAGCCGGACACCGCGCCCGGCAGAACCCACCAGATCGCCTGCGACAGGGCGACGATGACCCAGCCGCCGACGGCCACCAGCAGGCCATGCAGCAGGCTGGGCCCCGGGCTGCGCCAAAGGTCGCGCCAGCCCAGCGCCAGCCATTCGAGCACGCGCTCGGGCGCGACCGTGCGCACGGGCAGCGGCGGCGGCAAGGCGGAGGACGGGGGCGAGGACATGGACTGCCCCGAAGTCTGAATGCGGGAGCCGAAAACACAAAGGCCTCCAAACGGAGGCCTTTGATCTGGCTGGTTGCGGGGGAAGGATTTGAACCTTCGACCTTCGGGTTATGAGCCCGACGAGCTGCCAGACTGCTCCACCCCGCGGCAACTGGTTCGACGCGCCGGAAACTGATGCGTGGACGCTGTCGAGAGGACGGAATGATACACCGCAGCACGGTGCCGGACAAACCGCCGCATGGGCTGGCGGCACCGCCGCCGGCTGCCCATGCGGCGGCGCGCGACAGCCGCCGCGTAGACTCGCCGCGTGTTTCGCTCCCCCGCCCGTTTCTGCGCCCATTGCGGCAGCGCCATCGGCCGGCGCGTGCCGGCCGGGGACAACCGCGAGCGCGACGTCTGCAACGCCTGCGGCAGCATCCACTACGTCAATCCGCGCCCGGTGGTGGGCACCATTCCGGTCTGGGACGACCGCATTCTGCTGTGCCGCCGCGCCATCGAGCCGCGCCATGGCTACTGGACCCTGCCGGCCGGCTTCATGGAAGTGGGCGAGACCACCGGCGAGGGCGCGCTGCGCGAGACGCTGGAGGAAGCCGGCGCCCGCATCGAGCTTGGACCGTTGTTCACCATGATCGACGTGCCGGCGGTCGAGCAGGTACACATCTTCTACCGCGCGCAGTTGCTCGACCTCGACTTTGCGCCGGGCACCGAGTCGCTCGAGGTGCGCCTGTTCGCCGAACCCGATATTCCCTGGTCCGACCTGGCCTTCCGCACGGTGTCCACCACGCTGCGCCTGTTCCTGGAAGACCGGGCCCGCGGCAGCTTCGGCACGCACACCCCGGCGCTGCTGCACGGCAGCCCGACGCCGGGTGCGGGCCGCAACCCCGGCTGAGCATGATCCCCTGGCTGCGGCCCGGCGAGAGCTTCCCGCCCGTGGCCCAGGCGCTCGCCCACCCCAACGGCCTGCTGTGCGCCAGCGCGGAGGTCACGCCCGCGCGCCTGGTCGAGGCGTATGGCGCCGGCATTTTTCCCTGGTACTCGGCGGACGAGCCCGTGCTGTGGTGGAGCCCGGACCCGCGCATGGTGCTGCGGCCGGCCGAGTTTCGCGTCAGCCGCTCGCTGGGCAAACAACTGAAGCGGCTAGCGGCACCCGAGCCCGGGTTCACGGTGACGCTCGATGCGCAGTTCGAGCAGGTGATGCGCGAGTGCAGCGCACCGCGCCCGGGACAGGACGGCACCTGGATCACGGAGCCCATGTTGCGCGCTTACGCCGAACTGCACCAGCGCGGCCTGGCGCACTCCGTGGAGGTGTGGCGCGACGGCCTGCTCGCGGGCGGCTTGTATGGCGTGGCGCTGGGCAGGATGTTCTACGGCGAGTCGATGTTCACGCGCGTCACCGACGCCTCGAAGATCGCGCTGGCCGCTCTGGTGCGGCTGTTGCTTGAAGAGAAAGTCGCGGTGATAGACTGCCAGCAGAACACCTCGCACCTGGCCTCTCTCGGTGCCACCGAAGTGAGCCGCGCGCAGTTCTGCGCGCATCTGGCGCAGGCCGTGCGGCAGCCCCCGATCGACTGGGCGGCACGCGCGGCCCGGCCCCTGAACCTGCTGTTTGCAACGTGGTCCTGAAGCACGCGCGAGCCTGATCGCCCCGTGGCCAACCTCAAGGAACTCCCGTTCTCCGCGTTGCAGTTCTATGCAACGGCGCCTTACCCCTGCAGCTACCTGGACGGGCGGCAGGCGCGCTCGCAGGTGGCCACACCGGCGCACCTCATCAATGCCGACGTCTACAGCGAGCTGGTGCGGCTGGGCTTTCGGCGCAGCGGCATCTTCACCTACCGGCCGCACTGCGACGGCTGCCGCGCCTGCGTGCCGGTGCGCGTGCCGGTGGCCGCCTTCGTCCCCAACCGCAGCCAGCGGCGCGCACTGCGGCAAAACGCGCACCTGGTCGCGCGCGTGGTCGGTCTGGCCTTCGACCACGAGCACTACGACCTGTACCTGCGCTACCAGTCCACCCGCCACGCCGGCGGCGGCATGGACAACGACAGCCGCGAGCAGTACTCGCAGTTCCTCCTGCAGAGCAAGGTCAACACGCGGCTGGTGGAGTTCCGCGACCCGGCGCCGCCCGACGACCCCGAGGCGCTCGGCACGTTGCGCATGGTTTCGATCATCGACGTGCTGAGCGACGGCCTGTCCTCCGTCTACACCTTCTTCGACCCCGACGAGCCGCGCGCCAGCTACGGCACCTATAACGTTCTTTGGCAGATCGAGCAGTGCCGCACGCTCAAGCTGCCTCACCTGTACCTGGGCTACTGGATCGAGCACAGTCCCAAGATGTCCTACAAGGCGCAGTTCCGCCCCATCGAGCTGCTGCTGCAGGGCCGCTGGGTGCGCCAGCCGCTGTAGCGCAGCGCACCGGCCGCCGGTGCGCTGCGGGCCGACCCTACAATCGGCCGCATGCTGTACGACATCGCCCGCCCCTTCATCTTCAAGTTCGACCCCGAGACCGCGCACGACCTCGCCTTCGGCAACCTGGCGCGTGCGCACCGGCTCGGTCTGACCCGCGTCCTGCGCCCGCACCTGCCGGACGATCCGGTGCAACTCATGGGCCTGCGCTTTCCCAATCCGGTGGGGCTGGCCGCCGGGCTGGACAAGAACGGTGCGTACATCGACGCCATCGGCAGCTTCGGCTTCGGGTTCATCGAGGCCGGCACGGTGACGCCGCGCCCGCAGCCCGGCAACCCCAAGCCGCGCGTGTTCCGCCTGCCTGCCGCCCAGGCACTGATCAACCGCATGGGCTTCAACAACGAAGGGCTCGACCGCTTCGTCGCCAACGTGGCGCTCAACGAAGGCTTCAGCGCCGGCGGCGGCATCCTGGGGCTGAACCTCGGCAAGAATGCCGCCACGCCCCTCGAAGGCGCGCTGGAGGACTACCGGATCGGCCTGCGCAAGGTCTACCCACTGCTCACCCAGCGCGCCGGCTACGTGGCGGTCAACATCTCCTCGCCCAACACAAAAAACCTGCGCGCGCTGCAGGGCGCCGACGAGCTGGCTGCGTTGCTGGCCGGCCTGCGCGATGAGCGCGCCCGCCTGGCCGACCGGCACGGCCAGCGCGTGCCGATTGCCCTAAAGATCGCGCCGGACCTCGAGGACGCCGACCTGCTGCGCATCGCCGACGCGCTGGTGGCGCACGGCTTCGACGCGGTCATCGCCACCAACACCACCATCCAGCGGCCCGCGGTCGAGGGCCTGCCGCACGCGCAGGAGACGGGGGGCCTGTCGGGCGCACCGCTGCGCGCGCGCGCCACGGAGGTCATCGCCCGGCTCGCCGGCCACCTGCGCGGCGCGCTGCCGATCATCGGCGTCGGCGGCATTCTCAGCGGCGCCGACGCGGTGGAGAAGATGGCGGCCGGTGCCTCGTTGGTGCAGATCTACACCGGCCTCGTCTACCGCGGCCCCGCACTGGTGGCCGAGTGCCGGCGCGCCCTGCTGCAGCGGCGCGGCGCAGCCACCGCGCGCGCCGCCTGAGCGCCACCGCGCCCACGTGCGCACGCCCTCGCTCACTGCGGCTTACACCAACAGCAGCGCGCGCATGACGGCGACCGCGACCGCACCGCTCCTACGCTGCTTCGTCGCGCTGTGGCCCGATACAGCGGCGCGCGACGCGATCGCCCGGATGGTCGCGCGCGCCCACGCGCGCCACCCTGCCGCCCGCCCGATGCGCGCCGAGAACCTACACCTGACGCTGGCCTTCATCGGCAGCCTGCCCCAGACCGCGGTGCGTGCGCTGCAACCGCAGGTCGACGGCCTGCCGGTCACCCCGTTCATCTGGACGCTCGACCGGGTGGGCATGTTCCGCGGCGCGCAGGTGCTGTGGCTGGGCGGCGGCCCCTGCGCAACGCTCGAAGAGCTGGCTGCGGCCGTGCGCGCCCTGCTCGACCGCACCGGGGTGGGCTACGACCGCGCGCCCTTCGTGCCGCACGTGACGCTGCTGCGCAAGCTGCCGCGCACGGCGTCGCTCGAGGCGGGCGCGCTGGTCAGCGCGATTCGCTGGCCCGTCAACGCCGTGCGCTTGGTCGTCTCGATACCCTCTTCCTCCGGCCCGCGCTATCGCGATGCGGCCGACACAATGACGTCACGTTGAGCAGCGGACTGCCACTGCGTGCTCCAGACCGCCGCCGCGGGCGCCGATCCTGGTGACAATCGTGGGCAACAGGTGATCTGCCTTGCAGTTCTTCGCGTCGCCATCGACGGTGTAGGCGCGAAACCTTGACAACGCAGCGCGGAACAGCGAGCCTTTCCGCCACTTGGGTCTCGGCACGACATTGGCATGCTGCAAGCGTCAAGCCACCGCAAGCGCAACTGGCTCGCCATCGGCGTTGTGGTCGTCACCGCTGCGCTCGCGCTGATCGTTTGGCAATGGCGCCGCGGCGCCGACCCCGCAGGGCCGTTGCAAGAGCGATCGAGCGAGCAGCGCAAAGCCATTGCACTCGCCACGCTGCAGGGCAAGCCGGTCTGCCCCGCCGACGCCAATCCGCTGCGCGGCGACTGCCTGCCCGCTTACCTCGCTGGCTTGCCACCGGATCCCGGCAAGGCGGGTGAGGCCACAGTCGCGGGCGTCGACTCCAACAACGATGGCATCCGCGACGACGTTGAAATCTTTATCGCGGAGAACTACGGCTCTTCGGAGCGCGCCGTCCGTGCGCTGCGATTCGTAGCCAAGCGAATGCAGACCGACATGATCGATCCACCGACAACCCCAGAGCAAGCAGTTGCTCGTGCCGAAGCCGATACCTCGATTGCCTGCTATGAAAGTACGGTGGATTGGGAAGTGCGCGTACGAGACGCACTGGAGGAGGTGCGGGCCCAGATGGTCAACACGCCCGAACGCTTCGGGCGATTTCGCGCACACGACAAGCTGTTCGCCGGAATGGTCCAAAAGGGTACCGATCCATTTCTGACCATCGAGCAGATCTGTGGATACGACCCGAACGCCCTCAAGAATTGATCACGCAGCTGATGGAGAGGTACTCGAATGAAGCCGATGAGATTGGCAAGTGCAATTTTGGCCATCGCCCCGACTCCCATGTGGCGTACATACGGCCTGTTTGCAACCGATAAACCACAACGGCTTGATCACTCGCGTCGCGAAAGCGGCCGCACAGTCACCGCCACGGCCAGGCTGTGCTCGCCGCCGCCGCGGATCACGCCACGCAGCGGCATCACGTCGCCGTAGTCACGGCCCCAGGCGAGCGTCACGTGGGTCTCGCCGGCGCCGGGGCGCAGGGCATTGGTGGGGTCGAAGTCGAT